>Ga0114997_10000262_pt1 | contig 41991 bp, 34 predicted proteins | sample ArcticOcean_MG_C_2_FD_87045 | JGI IMG/M metagenome (GOLD analysis project Ga0114997, IMG submission 87045) | Marine microbial communities from western Arctic Ocean - ArcticOcean_MG_CB4_136 | ecosystem: Environmental > Aquatic > Marine > Oceanic | place: Arctic Ocean: Canada Basin | collected... | reverse complement strand
TCCTGCACCAACTGCTGCACCAACTCCTGCACCAACAGAAGTTTATGAATATTTAGAAGATCAGACAGTTTCTTCAAATACTTCAACTAATTCAGCAACTCAAACTAATGTAGCCTCTGCTACAAGCACAAATTCAGCTACAAGCACAAATTCAGCTACGCAGACTAATTCAGCTACGCAGACTAATGTAGCTTCAACTACTCAAACTAACTCAAATACAAGTACAAATACTACTTCGATTACTCAGACAGTTACTGATACCGATCCAGATGATGGTTTAAATGTGTTGTCTGCAACAGATTCAATTGCTCCTTACTTCGGAACAGCTGAAATAGAGATTGAAGTCACATATGATGTCATCGTTGAGGAAACAATTACAGTTAACGATGATAGAACTACATTCATTGTCCAAGATGAGATAATCGTCCAAGATGAAATAGATGTTATTGTTGAGGAAACTATTCAAACCCCAGTAGATGTTGATGTTGATGTAACTTCAGCTGTTTCAGCTACTGCTACAAGATTGCAGTAATAGTTACTAGTTTTTGTTAAAACCCATCTTCTAGATGGGTTTTTTTTATTTTAAATAAAACTCCATTTCTATTTTATCCAGAAATGGATGAATGAATTGTATGGTCTTTAGGGCTTTATTTTGTGAGTTAAAGTAGTAGAAGTTTTGCTCTTTCCAACCAATGCTTCTGATTGAAACAATCTCAGAAAATATTAGAGCTTTAAGTGAATTTTCTAAGTATTGATAGTCCGCATAATCATCGAATTGAACTGAAGACTCAAGATTAGCATTTGATAGTATCGGATTCTCAAAATTTATGACTTCAAAAAAACGCCCTGCCATCATGCCTTTCCTTTGTGGGCTGTAGGAGATATCAACATCATTAGGAAGGCCATCTGTCTCCACTATCCTTCCATTAATGGTGATAATTTTGACGCCATCGCTGCCAATCCAGGTATAAATATCATTTTTAACTTCTGCAAGAATCATAATCGCTGATTGACCCTTCCCAAACCTTACTTTTGCAAAACTATACTCATAGGATTCATAAATTTCTTGAGATACAGCTTCATTTGGATACCCAAAGGATGCTCTGTAAATTTGCAATGGTGTATCAGCATAAGATATTGGTAATTGAGAGCACGAGCCTATAAAAAATAAAGGTAACAATAAGAGCTTAATCATATATATCCTCCCAATCTCTAATGATATTCATGGAAGAGCTTTGATCTGTAACTCCCCATAAGTGTAATCCGTGGACTAAAATTGCCGCGCCATCCCTTGTCAAAGGTCGAAGTCCAAAGCCAGTGACTCCTTTTGCGTGTTTGGGATAAAAGACTTCAATTGGCAAATGAAAGTAAAAGCCTTTATCGAAGCTACCTTCTCCAAACTCTAGCTTACTAATATCTGTTTTAGACATAAACACACCTAAGGTGAAACCGCTTTTAAAGCGTCTTGATAGATCTATATTTATACCAGAGTCTCCTGCTAGAAATTTACCACCCTTGAGCCCAAACTTAATTTTAGACTTAGGCTCTTTATAATAAAGATTAATGAAACCTGTAGTAGTCTTATAGTCTCGGAAAGAGAATAATTGATCATAATCTCTTTGCTGTACTCGCCATAATTCAGCTCCAATAGCATAGTTTTTATCAAAAGGTCTCCATAGTATCTCTGATCCTAAACCACCGAACATATCTTCTAAGATGCCGCCTGAAAACTTTACAAAGAAGCTTTTAGAAGGGTTTGAAAAATAGTTTGCTTGTAGTCTTGTAATGTGGCCTTTTTGACTCTGCTTAAGATACTTAACAATATCAGTTCTAACATGAGGGATGATACTGTCAGAGGCTAGTTTTAGTTTGCCTAAATTATTAATTAAACCGACTGAAGCAACTCCAATAATTGAAAAGTTTTCTTTTAGCAAGAGCTCGCCATGAAGAGCAATGGAAAGATCGCCGAAATAAAAGCCATCCGGACCACCAATTTGACTTCTCAGGGACGGGGAAACCTTGCTCAAAAATAATGGGAGTTTTGTATATGGTTGAAATTTATGAGCCTGATATTCTTCATACTCTATCTTGTAAAGTGAAGTGCTCTGCAGAAGCGCAGAAGTTAATTTAAATTCCTCATATTTCTGGAAGTCTTCTCGCACAATTTCTGCTGTAAATAATGGCATTTCAGCATTTAGATTTGTAATTTTAAAAGTATCAATGGAAACAGGTGCAATTTGATCTAAAGTTCTTGCAGCCCTTCCAATCACACGGGGATAACTTATGTGCTTATTTTGTGTAAATGTAATCGATAGCTCAGAGCCATCTACGTCTGCTGATTGAAGATATAGGCCTTCCTCCTTAAGATATTTTAGAGATGACCGATATAAATTATTAGAGTTTCTTGCATTAACTATTCTAAATACTGCAGCATTTGGCACTTGTTTTGGAGGATCTTTTTTCTTAACAAATGGGTCTTTTTTTCCATAGCTGCCTGTATAGGAGAAACCAAAATTTAGAGTATTACCTCTAATATAACCAAGCTTTACTTGGAAATTTTTTGAAAGAGGCCAAGTAAAATTAAAGTTAAACTTAGAGGACTGCTTAACGGGAAGATAGCCTTCTTTGTTATAATTATTGCCATCATACTCAAGCTTAAGTCTTAAGCCTTTGGACCTTGGGATAAAAATTTCAGCCCCAGCGAATAGCCCTGCCTCCTCACCAGCAAAAAATGAGTTAATATTGAACTCACCACCCTGAGTATTTCCGCTTGAAGAATTGATCGTGCGGCTACTAAATTTTTCATCTAAATGAATTAATGGATTAGAAATAGAATTATTTGAGATGACACCCCAACCCATTCCTGCAGTTAAGTCAACATTTCCAATAAATTTTGATGCTACTAAGTACTCTGCAGCAAATAGGGCCGTTCCACCTAAATCCCTGAAACCGACAGCAACTGATGGCAGGTATCGAGTTTCTTTAATTAGCCTAAATTTTGCATCAAAACTCTTATCTTTATATGACTGAGAGCCACTAAAATCAGGAACATCGCTATAGAGCCAATTATTTACATCAGCATATTGATATGATGCTTCAAACCAATCAAATGGATATGCAACAATTGATCCTCTTAAATAAGGATCTAAATGTGACCATGTGAAACCAATAGAACCCTCTTCAAAGAACCTAGCAGATGGCATCTGTATTATTCCTGTTGTCCCATAATTAGAGAAACTTGGAGTATTGAAATGAGGATAGATGTATTCTGATATCTGTGCCTCTAGCCTTCCGAATGTGAGTATACCAATTGCAAAAAGTACAAAGGTATTTTTCATCTTAAAAATGCTTAGTTGTTATTCGATATAGCGGCAATAGAAGCTGCTGTAACAGATAGACTGGCTATAATTGGAGAGACAGTTTCAACTAATGCTAGAGAATCTAAAGGTCTGGCTTTTCTAGGCACAATAATTGTTGAGCCTGGCAATAGATCATTTCGCTTCAGGGAAGGTAACCTAAAGAAACCTGAACTATCCCTTAGAGATGTGCCATTAGGAAGAATTGCATAAATCTTTCTTTTATCAGCATCGCTTTTTACTCCGCCGGCAAGATCTAAATAATCTTGGAAATCCAATGAAGAGTCATAAGGAATTGTTACTGGATTTAGCACCTGACCCACAACTGTTATGACATTCTGAATTGGTGGCATATAAATAACATCTCCAGGCTCAAGATACACATCCATGCTTGGATTATTCTTTAAAATATTGGGATCAAGCTGAGTAACTAATCTTCCAATTGGTGCTGTATTAGAAAGATTAGTCATTAAGGATATTAATCCAACCAAATCAGTAGAATTCTGTTGCAAATACCCACTGGTAACTGCGGAGGAAAGAATATCTGTTAATTCAGCTTTTGCTCTCTCAAGAGCCTTTGACTCCATCGATAGTACTGACTGTCTAGTCAGAATTCCTGCAACTGGATAAGCATTTGAGCTAATGCCACCTGCTCGCTTGTATAGGCTTGATAATTTTTCTTTGCCAGCAATTGAATATGTTCCTGGATTTTCAAATTCTCCCACTAGAGTCACATAGCCCTCATACATAGTCTCTAAAGGCAGTTTTGATTTGAGATATGTAATGCTTGTAATGCCTTGTAATTCTTGGAGTGAGTAATCTTGGAATTTAGATGCTTTTGTTCCAAGCTCAAAGGTAGATTCTGAGCTTTCATTTGAGTACAGAGAGCTGCCAGCAAGATAGAATAAATCCAAAGCACTTAGAGAATTTGCTGCAGGATATAGACCAGGAAACCTAACATTACCTAACACAGGAATAGCGCTTACAGTAGCCAAAGGGAGTAACTCGCTATATTGAGAGAACATTGGCGTACAATTAATTTCTTTGGAAGTGTTAAATATAATAAATTTTGATGAAAGAAAATCTATTAATGGCTTTTTATTAAGTGCGTCAAGAGATCTTAAACATTCAAGCTCAGGGCCTATCGAATTCATAGAATTGCCCGTTGTTACTAAATTAGCTTTCAATGATTCAGGAAAATTAGTTGAATCCAAAGATTCTATAGAACTTTTATTTTCCCCTTGTGCAAGGGCTGTAATATATTTTTTTAATGTGCTAGATTGCAAAAATGAGATGTCATTTTTTGAGAAAATAAATAGCTGATCGCCAGAATATAATTTTAAATTATCAATGCTGTCTTGAGAAATTAGATCAATTGATCTCATATCATGTGACTTGGAGCGTGTGTTATATCTTTTCAAAATTGCAAAGCCAGTATAAGTCGTCTCAACTAAATCTCTATCGAGATTTAAAAACTCGCCTAAAACTTGTTTCTCGCCAGTAAGAGAGAAATCTCCAGAATTCCTTATGGCTCCCACTAATCTGATGTAATTAATTTGCTCCCCAACAGATGGATTAACTTGCACCCTATCTCCGCTCTTTAGCTTAAAAGTAGAAATATTCTTAGGATTCAATATAGTAGTCTTGCCCGAGTTTAAAATTCTAGTAACCGAAATATTATTTTTGTCACTTCTTGGGGTTACCCCGAGACCAAAAGCAAGCAAATTCTCTAAAGTCTCTCCTTCCTTAAATTCATAAATTGCCGGGCGATTGACTTCTCCAATTAGAGCAGCGGTATTAACTAAGCCATTAACAATGATCGAATCACCATCTTTAAGGCTTAAATCCACTAAGTTTAGGTTTCCATTAATCAGCAGGTCATATAAATCAATTTCTGCAAATTTAGATTGATTTCTAATAACTTCTAATGATCTTAGTGAGCTATTTTCTTTAATGCCCCCAGAGGAAATCAGAGCATTCAGGGCAGTCCCAAATGTATTAAGAGTATATGAGCCAGGGATTTGGACATTTCCTAAAACAAAAACCTGCATTGCTCTAATTTTATCTAAGGTAACTGATACCTCGGTACCAAAAAATTTATCAGCAATTATATTATTTATTTTACTTAGGGCTGAATCATAAGTAAGTCCGGCTATTTGAACTTTCCCAATTTGCTCTATCGTTATTGCTCCAGTTCTATCAATCGTAAGAGCTTCATCAAATTCCATGCTGCCAAACAATAAAACATTTACAACATCCCCAACTCTTAAAATATATTCTCCTGAAAGAGGCAAGCTATCATAAAAACTAAAGTCATTTGAGTAACCAGAAAAAATATCAAGTCCATATAGCTCAATTTCTTCAAAAGTATTAGGTTGGACAAAATCAAAGTTGCGATACTCTTCTATTAAAAAACATGCTCGCTTATCTTTAATGCAAAGTTTGGTAGCTAATTCCATTCTTTTATCAGAGAGGTCCTTAAAGTATTGATCCTGCTTCTCATCTAGACTGAGCTCTTGAAGTTGCTGAGTTACTTTATTATATTCATTCTGAACGAACGATTTATATCCGCTATCATCAGCTGAGGCCCCTGCCCCAATTCCACCCTGACCTGCTTGTTGATTCTGAAGAATTAGGTCTAGCACTTCTGAAGTTTCTGGAGCTCCTTGAGCATAAATATTTAGGGGAGAAAGTAGCGCTGAAGTAAATATCAGATAAATTGATAAAACCAAAGGCTTCAGAGCATTTGGAAACTTAAAATTAGTGTTAAAAATCATGATCGAATTATACACTGATAGAAAAAAAAAATTCTAAATTTAGTTTATTTCTTGTATTAGATTTTAAAAAAAATTTTCTTTTATTCAAAGGAGGGCGCGTCGTAAAATAACTACTCTGATATTGACTCTATGTATAAAGTTTTTTTGATACACTTAACAAAAATTAAACTAAATAGAATGCATTCTAAGAAAAAAAGAGTTTTATACATTTCTCCTGATGGCATTTTAGAGCCACTAGGTGATTCTCAGGTATTAAAATACCTAGAAGAACTATCGCAAGACTTCATTATCGAATTAATCTCATTTGAAAAAGAAAATGATTTTAGAAATTTAGAAAAACTTAATGTTATAAAAGCCAGATGCGTCGTCAATGAAATTTTATGGAGTCCAAAAAAATATAGACAAGGAATTCTAATCTATTCTCAAATCGTCAATATTTGCAACTTCATATTTTATCCTGCGTGGGTGATGCTGAAAAAAAAATATAATATTCTTCACATTAGAAGTTACATGCCAGGTCTCAGTGTTCTTTTTTTATCATATTTTTTTAATTTCAAACTTATATTTGATATCAGGGGTTTTTGGGCGGATGAAAAGCATGATCGACTTGGTTGGAAAAAAAAATCTCTTAAATATCGTTTTTTTAAAAGATTAGAAAAATATTTATTTAATAGGGCAGACGCAATAGTGACCCTCACCAAAGGTGCAAAAGAATATGTAAATAATGAATTTCATATTTCCAATGATCAAATATTTGTAATCAGAACATGTGTGGATTTTAAAGAATTTACGTTACCTGAAAAAATTATAGTTAAACCAGGATTAAAAGTTGGCTATCTCGGGACAATTGATACGGCTTATGACTTTGATAAATTTCTCTACTTTATAAGTGGTCTTAAAAATTACAATCCTGCTCTAGAGATTTGCATGCTAACAAAGTCACCTTTAAAACAAATAAAAAAGTACCTTGAAAAAAATAATCTTTTAGATGTAAAGCTTACAAATCATTTTCTTGGAAGACATGAGCTATCCCAAGCAATTAATCAGTTTGATTTATTGGCATTTTGCTTAAAAGAAAACTTCTCTATTGTTGCCTCCATGCCTACTAAGATTGGAGAATCGTTAGCCTGTGGTGTCCCCATTGTTTGCAATGCATTTAATCAAGATATTAAAGATATGATTCAATCTGAGGGTATAGGAGAAATCTATGACTTTATAGAGCCCTTATCTCATGATGCTTATAACTCACTCCTCTTAAAAATAAAATCACCTAGCATGGCAAAATTGTGTCGTGACTTTTCTAAAAAGGAATTTTCATTGGAATCAGCTGTTTTAATCTATAAAAAGATTTATGAAGGACTCTAAATGAAGAGGATTTTAGTGCTTTCACCATATCCGAAAGACTGTGCTGCCAGTCAAAGGCTCAAATATGAGCAATACTACAGTAGCTGGGAAGAGTCTGATTACAAAATTACAACGTCATCTTTTTTTGATCAAGCAACATGGAAAATTTTATATCTGCAAGGTCACTATGTTCAAAAATTTGTTGGGACATTTTGGGGCTATTTTCGAAGATTAAAAGATTTATCTCGTCTCAAAAAATTTGATATTATATATGTCCACTTATGGGCAACTCCAATCGGGCTACCCCTTTTTGAATTTTCGTTAACATATTTTGGGGTGAAAGTTATCTACGATTTTGATGATGCGCTATTTCAAAAACCGGATCATTTCTCAGTTGTCAACTTTATTAAAGGAAACTTTAAGGCTAAGTATCTTATTAAAAACGCGCATCATTTAATTCTTAGCTCTCCTTTTTTAATTGAACATTGCATTGCAGCAAATAAATACTCTTCTGCAACATATATCCCATGCAGCCTTGATACAGAAAGATTTTATCTAAAACCGACTAAAGCCTGGTCAGAACAAATAGTCATTGGTTGGACTGGGACATTTAGCTCTAAAACGTATCTTGATTCAATTAGGCATATTTTTTATAAAATAAATGAGCGGCACAATATAAAGATTGTCCTGATTACCAATTTTGAGTACACGCTAGAGGGTCTAGATCATGAGATTATTCAATGGAATGAATCATCAGAAGTTTATGATCTTCATAAGATAGATATTGGTGTATACCCGCTAATTAAAACTAGCTGGGCATTAGGAAAAGGAGGTCTAAAGGCGCTTCAATACATGGCAGCTGGAATACCTGCAGTAGCCTCCGATTATGGAACCGTTAAAGACTTTATAGTTCATCAAGAAAATGGTTTTTTGGTGAATACGGAAGATGATTGGATTAATTCGATTCAAGAAATTATAGAAAACCCAAATCTCAGAAATAGCATTATAATTAATGCGAGAGAAACTGTTGAGCAAAGCTATTCAGTATCGTGCAATAAAAAGAAATATTTAAATATCTTTGAAAATCTTACAAAAGGATAAAATTGATTACTAAACTTAGATGCAGCATATGCAATGAAAAAATTAAGGAGATTATTGACCTAGGACAGAGCCCACCTGCTAATAATTTTATAAACAGCAATAATGAAAAAGTATCATCTTATCCTCTCATAATAGATTTTTGCAGCAATTGCTATTGTATTCAATTGCGTGATTGTTTATCAAAAGATGAGTTATATAGCTATTACACATATAGCACTCCAAAAATAGAATCGTTAGAGCGCCATTACAATACTATTTTGGTAAAGCTTGATAAATTGGGATTTGCTAAGCATGATCAATCCTGCATAGAGATTGGTAGCAATAATGGCAATCTTTTACAATTTCTTAAGCCTTATTTTAAAGATGTGTTAGGGGTAGATCCTGCAAAAAATATCACTCAGATTGCAATTAAAAATGGTATTAATACAATAACTGATTTTTTTTCTAGCGAGGTCGCCAATGAAATAGCCAAGAGTTATAAGAAATTTGATGTTGCCATTGCTAGACATATGTTTGCTCATAACGAAGATCCAGCTGAGTTACTCTTAGCCATGAGTTTAATCCTGGATGACAAAGGAATTTTTCTTATAGAGAACGCATATGCGTTAGATACATTTGAAAATGGTGAATTTGATCAGATCTACCATGAACACATGTTTTATTTTTCTGCACTCAATATTCAAGCACTGATGAACAGATTTAATTTTGAGTTAATTGATTTTTCACATGCGCCAGTGCATGGAGGTTCAGGCATTTTTATATGTGGTAAAAAAGGTAGTCATGTCCCATCTGAATCGGTAACAGAGGCATTAAATAGAGAAAAAATTGCATTTGATAAAGAGTACATTTTCAAAAACTTTAAGGAAAAAATAGAATCAAATAAAATAGAAGCATTAAAATTAATAAAAAGTGAAGTCGATCTAGGTCATATCATTGGCTCATATGGAGCTCCTGCAAAAGCGTTTACGGTATTTTCATATTATGGTCTAGACAACCGAACTATAAGTTTTTGTGCAGACACTACGCCAACAAAAATAGGAAAAATATTTCCTAAATTTAATATTCCAATTGTGGCAGAGAGTAATCTTAAAGAGCTTGAATACGATACTCTAATAGTCAATGCATGGAATTATAAAGGTGATATTTTAAACAAGGCTTCAAGTATTTTTAAGAAAGGTACAAAATTAATTTTCTTGATCCCAGATCTTGAAATACACATTGTAGAATAGTGGCAAAGCTAATAATGCAAGACTTTGAAGGCATCTCGCTCATGGTCAGAAAAAAATTTGAGTCTAACTTAGGTTCTTTTTCGGTAACTTATGAACCAGACTTAACTCCAAACACAACATTTCATCAAGATTCAATATCAATTATCAAGAATCAATACACCCTTAAAGGTATGCATATGCAATATGGTGCATACGCTCAATCAAAACTGGTAACCGTTCTGCAGGGAAGTATCACTGACTTTTTTATAGATCTTAGAAAAGGCTCTAAAACTTACTTAGACTATGGATCTGTCGACATCAATGAAAGTAACGCAAACATAATATTTATCCCCTCTGGCTTTGCTCATGGCTACATAACTTTAGAATCAAATACAATTATAAGTTACAAACTAGGTGCATCTTATTCGCCTGAACATGAGCTTACATTAATGTGGAATGATGCAAGGATTAATATAGACTGGCCAGTGAAGAAAAATCTTTATATGTCCGAAAAAGACTTAAGTGGTCTCAGTTTCAATGACATAGAAAAAAAATTATGAATACTAAATATCTTTTTAAAAAAATACTTGTAACTGGTGGCTGCGGTTTTATAGGTTCAAGTTATATAGAGAATATATTGGATAGTTTTGACAATATAGAAGTATTAAATATTGATCTAATGACATATGCAACTTCCAGTAAAACACTAAAAAAATTTGAAACCTATAAAAATTTCCGTCACCTGCAGATAGATATATCAAATTTCTCTGAAATAAGTGAGGCAATAAATAATTTCTTTCCAGATCTAATAGTTAATTTTGCTGCAGAATCTCATGTTGATAATTCCATTGACGGAGCATTACCATTTATTAATTCAAATATTTTGGGTGTATTCAACTTACTTGAAAATTCAAAAAATCTAATCAGCCAAAAAAAATTTTTATTTCATCAAATATCTACAGATGAAGTGTTTGGAGATTTGGAATTAAATGATCCAGCATTTACTGAAACACATCCTTACAATCCTAGTTCACCCTATTCTGCTTCAAAGGCATCAGCTGATATGTTGGTAGCATCCTGGGGTCGAACTTTTAATATCCCTTACTTGATAACAAACTGTAGTAATAATTTTGGCCCGCGTCAGTATTTTGAGAAACTAATCCCTAAAATTATTTTTAATGGATTAAATAATATTGATATTCCTGTCTATGGTGACGGATTGAATGTTAGGGATTGGATTTTTGTTGATGACCACACAAAAATAATTGTTGATTTACATCAACAAGATGTTTCGCAAGACCGATTTAATATTGGTGGAGATAACGAGATAACAAACCTAGACTTAATTAATACTATAAAAAATATTATGAGTTCGCAATACAGCATCGATTTAAAAATGAATTTTGTGGAAGATAGAAAAGGTCATGATAAGAGGTATGCAATAGATATGAGTAAGACTAATAAATTTCTTGGTCATAAAATAGAGAGTGATTTTGAGCAAAATCTTAAAAAGACTATCGCTTGGTATATTGATCATTCTAATTGGTGGGATGAGTGATACTCGCACTTGGAAAAAATGGTCAATTGTCTCAAGAATTTAGTAATATCTTTTTAGAAAAGATTACTTATCTATCATCATCTCAATTAGATCTAAGAGATTCAAAGAAAATTAAATTACATTTAGGGCGCTACAAACCAAAAATAATAATTAATTTCACTGCATATAATTTTGTAGATCAGGCTGAGAGCGATGGCGATAATGTTTCAATCAATGCGCTAGCTATGAAGGAAATTGCTGAATTTTGCAACTTAAGTGATATCACATTGATTCATGTTTCCACTGATTATGTTTTTGATGGCAAAAAAGGTAATTATGCAGAAACTGATCTTGCTAACCCTATCAATGCATATGGAAAAGCAAAATTAGAGGGTGAGAACTTTATTAAAGAAATTTGTACCAAGTATTATATTTTTCGAACATCCTGGCTTTACAGCCTTTATGGGAATAACTTTTTAACAAGGGTTATGGATCTATATAAAAAAACTAGTGAATTTAAGGGGGCGGATGATCTAATTGGATCCCCAACATCAGCAAGATCTCTTGCTCACGCAATTAAACATATAATAGATAACGATAAAAAAGAATATGGTCTTTATCATTTTGCAAATAAAGGGGCTATTTCTAAATACACATTTTTACAAACCATTGTTGATAATTTAGTATTGAAAGACGCTATCGTACCAATCAAAGTAATAAAAGCAAAAAATAAGGACTTCAAAATGACTGCGCAAAGACCCTATAATACATCCCTAGAATCTAGCAATTTTGAAAAAGTATTTGACTATGCCATACCTAAATGGAATGAAGAATTAAAAATAATAATGGATAAAATATGAAAGGAATAATACTTGCTGGGGGACATGGAACAAGGCTATATCCTATAACTATTCCTACATCCAAGCAGTTGCTGCCCATTTTTGATAAGCCTCTAATATATTATCCATTGACAACCCTCATAGAGGCAGGAATTAGGGATATTGCAATAATCATTAAACGAAAAGATAGCAAAAGTTTTAAAGAACTTCTGGGTGATGGCTCAAAGCTTGGAATTAATATAAAGTTTTTTTTTCAAGATGACCCTAGGGGTCTTGCTGAAGCATTCATTATTACTGAAAAATTTATTGGAAAATCAGATGTTACTCTCATACTTGGAGATAACTTATTTTATGGTGAGTCCTTTAAATCGCTACTAAAAGAAAATTTTAGCTCAGGTGCAAGAATTTTTTGTTCAAACGTAAAAGACCCTGAAAGATATGGTGTCCTAGAACTGAAAAATAATAAGCCAATTTCTATAATAGAGAAGCCTAAAAAATTTATTTCACCCTGGGCTGTAACAGGTATTTATACATATGATGCATCGGTTATTTGCAGGGCAAAAAAACTTCTTCCTTCATCCAGAAATGAATTAGAGATTACTGATCTAAATTATGGATTTTTAAATGAAGGTAAGCTCGAATCTAAGTTCTTTGATCAGAGTGTGATATGGATGGATACCGGAACATTTGAGTCAATGAAAGAAGCTTCAGAGTTTATTTATGCAATACAAAAAAGACAAGGCACTTTAGTAGGATCTCCAGAGCTTTCAGCTTATAAGAACAAGTGGATTTCTAAGTCACAAATTAAAGAAAACCTCTCATACTCTAATAACTATACTGAGTCTTTATTACGCTTACTGTAGAGCCATATCAATATTAACTTTTTTTACTCACTTTTCGTGCATTGTCTTGTTGAACCCCTAAGTAGTAAAGAGCTATAAGATATGGAAAGAAAAAACTAAACCTATATCTAACAAAGGTACCCTCGTTCATTGCCATAACGGAATAGATCATTATTCCAGCAACAAAAGATATGAAGATAGGATAAAAATATAGATTTCTATATAGTTGATATTTTGTAATTAATGCAACAAATATTACCATCAGTAAAATACTCTCAAAAAATTGAATGGGGTAGAGTGGACTACTCCAATTCCATGGAAGAGGCATAAATAGAAAATTTGGAATTTTTGAAATCGCTTCAATAAAAAATCCTACAAGAGAATTAATTTTTAATGCCTCAGTATCATTATAGTAGTAAAAATCAAAATAGCCTCCTATGGAATCCTCTGCAGCAAAGGCTGATTTATATAAATTAATTACATCGAGAATTTGATCCTGCATGATGATTGATCCCAACATGAGACTGCTGAGATATAACGCTAAACCAAATATACTTTTATGCGCACGAAAGAATAAAAATCCAACAAAGGCGAGCAAGAAGAAAGAGAAATTTTGAATTTTTAAAATATACAATGGCGCTAAACATAATAATGACCAATTATATTTAGAGTTGATTAGGTTCATAAAAAAGAGGCAGCCTAGTATGATAATGAGATTATCTCTTAAGGTAACAGAGCTATATAAAACCAGACTTGGGATTAAAAAAAAAAGGATGAGTCTATCCTGACTTAGGTATCTTGAAGCCCAAACAAAAAATAAAAATAAAGCCAATTTATTGGCAAAAGCCAAGGATGTAAGAGTCATTATCATCGGCAATGGAAAGAAACTAAGAATGCTGGATGTCATGCCTGATTGACTTTGGTACCATTCGCCATATTCTAAATTTGGATTATTTGGTAGATCATAATCTGTTTTTTGATCAACCGCCTCAAGAGTATAGAGGCTTTGATCTCCAAAAAGATGAGCATCAAAAATAAAATAGTTCATGATGAGCGGGGTAGACATTAGAACCATCCACGTCCAAAAAGAAGAGTTATTTATTAATTGAAAATGCCGAAATAATAAAGCTATAAATGCAAGTGTTGCATAATTCGCTAGTTCAAAAATATAATAGAGGAAGGTATATTCATAATCAAAAAATACCATGAACTCATTTACCATAACTCCTCTTTATTTTTCTTAAAATAGGAAATTAGAATCCCTAAAATAACAAATATAATTAAATCTGCAAGAAATATGGCTGCTGCATTTGGCGATATAGGATGCTCACTTGAATTAGGAAGATCTACAAAATATACATAATATGGTAAATCATTGGAAAGTGAAGCTACTTTAAAATATTCGCTATTTAAAATAGATGATAGGCCATTATTAACCAAAGAATTTTTTGGATTTTTTAGTTCATTCATTGCAGATTGAATCCTAGCTCTTGATACAGCAAGAGCTTTTTGCTTTGCATCATTATCAGCAGTAATTATTACATCATAGATAAAATCACGTGCTATATCCTTGTTACCACCTGTAAGCATCATCACTGTAAAATCAGATGATCTAGGAGCTTTTCGCACATTAACTTTCTGAGCAATATAAGATTTAAGATCAAAATATGAATAGTAAGGATTAAGATCATAGCCAAGTAAAAATGCTGAAAATCTGGTGAATACTCCATGCGACTTTAGAATTTTTTCAGCATCTTCAAATGAATTAGTGGGATCAAAAAGCTTGGAGCCCCAGCCTTGAACCCAAAGTTCTTGAGCAGTTGCAGAGGAGAATATATTAGCTCGAAATTTTTGATACAGCTCTTGGTCTTGCTCTTGAAATCTTGCTGCTATGCCCTGTAATCCAGATGATTGTTGCTTCTCCTTATTTTCTAATAAAGTCGCTGACACAGAAAACTGCGGATTACTTAGCAATAATACAATAATTGAAAAAAGCAAAGATAAGAATGCAGATCGAAGGGTAAGTGTATTGAAAACATACTCTTGAAAAAACTCTTTTCCAATATTAAAAGTTTCTTTAAAGTTAAATTTATATTTCATGGACTTAGTATATTGTATTAAAAAAATGAAACCACTAAATTAGGTTAGAATTAGGTTGAGTTTTCCTGCAGCCAGCTTTGAAACATCAAGATGCTCCACAATCTAAATGACCAATTTCTGCTTCCTTCGATATGCTCTTTCCACATTCTCTGAACGATAAAGGGTTCAAGATACCCCTCTTCTTCTAATCTTTCCGGATCTATTAAATCTTCTGCCCAGTTTCTCATGGGGCCCCTCAACCAATCACCCAAAGGAATGCCGAAACCTGCTTTGGGCCTTTCAATCAATTTTTTTGGTACTCGCTTATATAAAATTTCTCTTAGCGGCCATTTACCTTGACCATCCTTAATTTTCATTTCTATTGGAATTTTCCATGCAAGCTCAGCTATCCTGTGATCAAGAAATGGTACTCTGGTCTCTAAACTAACTCCCATAGCCGCCCTATCCACTTTACATAAAATATCATCAGTCATATAAGAAATAGTATCCCAATACATCATTCTAGATTCGGGCTGATCCATACCAGCATCAGGAATATTTTCATTCAGGAGATCTATACTTGGGTGCGATAATTCACCCTCTCTTTCAAGCACCAAGTCTTCAGGATTAGGCCATTCAGATACAAGGTTTTTATATAGCTCATCAATCGAATGGACTGTTTGAAGTCTTCTTGCTGTTTTATGAATTTTATCTCCCAGCTGAGCTACTTGCTTACCATTTGAACTAAGATAATTATAAATTTGACCTATGCTATCCCAAGCTGGAATTGATATAGTGTTCAGAGTAGCGCCAGCAACCTTTCTAGCATTAAATGGCATCCATTTGATCTTATTCCATAAATTAGGAGCCCATAAATACCTATTATATCCACCAAAAAGCTCGTCACCTGCATCTCCTGATAGCGAAACTGTAACCTCTTGTCTTGCAGCAATAGACACAAAATGTGTTGGGATTTGAGAGGAGTCGGCAAAGGGCTCGTCATACAATGAAGGTAATTTAGGAATTAGAGATTGTGCATCTGAAGCACTAACATGAAGTTCGTGGTGGTTGGTCTCTAGGTGTCGTGCTACGTCCCCTGCATATTTCGACTCATCAAATCTTGGATCATCAAATCCAATTGTAAATGTTTCAACAGGCTTAGTTTGGGTTTCCTGCATTAAAGCAACAATAGTAGAAGAGTCTACTCCACCAGATAAAAATGCGCCTAGTGGGACATCTGCTTGGCTTTGCATGCGAATTGTTTCAATAAGTTGAGATTCAAGCGCATTAACGGCATGATTTTTATCATCAAACTGGTTTGATGCCTGTGTGGTAATTTTCTCTTTGAGGTTATACCACTTCTTTACTAAGATATTTTTGTATTCTGCTGGGGATGAATCCTGAGGATGAATTGGAGCTGAGGGAGGCTCACAGGGAGGCGGCCCATCAAGAATTAGCATGCAGCCAGGCTCTAATTTAAAAATATTAGAATAAATGCTGTAAGGTACCGGCACATACATGAACTTAAAGTATTGTTTTAAAGCTATGGTCGAAATGCTATTTGAAAAATTTTTGTAGGCTCTGAATGATTTTAATTCTGAGCTAAAAGCAAAAACCTTACTATCATTAGAATTTATCCACCCAAAATATAATGGTTTTTCACCAAATCTATCTCTGATTAAATAGAGTTTTTTTGATTGTTTATCCCAGAGTGAAATTGCAAACATTCCAACTAATTTGTCTAAGGTATTCTCCACTCCCCAGCACTCAAAACATGCAAGCAGGATTTCAGTATCTGAAGTACTATGCCATTCAATGTTGGCATTATTTTTTTCAAGCTCAATACAAAGTTCCCGATGATTATAAATCTCTCCATTGTAAACAATCACAAATCTATCATTATGTGAATGCATGGGTTGCTGCCCTGCTGAAGAAGTGTCTACTATAGATAGTCTCCTATGACCAAATGCAAGACCCAGACTAGAATCTATCCATGCACCAGAATCATCAGGACCTCTGTGTGAAATTGCATCTGACATTAGGTTAATTTGATGCAGAAGAAATGATTCTTCGGTTTGTTTATTTAAATAATATCCTGTTATGCCGCACATACTGGGAATTATAAGTTAAGAACAATAATAATTGGGTGATATTAAGTATCTGAAGGTATTCTCTTCATGAAACTTAACCAAGGCATTGGATGCATTTTTTGAGCTACAATCCATGTCAAAACTAATCTCAATAGCATAGAAATGCTGAAAGCTATTCCAGCTCCCACGATACCAAAAGACTTTATAAAAAAAATTAGCAATATTATATTAAAGAATCCAGAAATTAATGTGACGATAGATAGCGCATAGGTTTGCTTAGAAAAATATATATAGCAATTGAGCATTACATACATTCCTGCAAATAAATGACCCAAAGCAAGCCAACCAAAGACCTGCCCAGCATTTTCATATTCTGGACCTGCAACAAAGGTAACAATTGATGGGCCCATTAAAAAAAGAAATGGAGCGAAGGATAAAATAACAATAAACCAAAGGTAAGTAAATTTTACGATAGCTTGCTTGTCTTTAATGTTATCTTTAACAAGCCTTTCAAAGAGCCAAGGTTGAACAGCTTTACTAACTGCATCAGGAACCACTGAAAAAATTAATGCCAATTGAGCTGCAAGCATATAAATTCCAGCGTTTGCTATCCCAAACTCATTTGCAATAAACAATCTATCTACCATGCTAATTAAGAAAATTCCTACTGCATGAGGAATTAGGGGAATAGAGAATTTCAGCGAATCTACAATATGTTGAGGGTGCCATGAAAAAAAATTTAAGAGCTTATCTCTGATAAGCCAAATAATTGAAAACATTGCAAATATGACACATATCAAGACCTGAGATAAAATCCGACCCCATTCATCAAAATTAAAAACTATAATTAAAAGCATGGTCAGAATTACCATCAAAGTAGACTGCAATACTTGAAAAATACCAAATATTTTAGCCTGACCGCGAACCTGCCACTGACCCAGCCTAATCTGAATAATTGACAAAGATATTGCTACCAATATTGCATAAAATATATATTCAGGAGAAGTCTCTAAAGCATCTGCTAATTGGTTTTGAAAAATAAAAATTATAAAGAATGTTTGCATGCTAAGGAAAAGGCATACTTGAAAGCAAGCTCCGATAAAATTTGCTAATTCCTGCTGGGGAGCATAATCAAAAAACTTCCTATCAGAAGCCCCAGCTATAGTAATGCCAACAAAACTGCTAATAGCCCAATAAAACGTTTGAAAAATTGCAATCTGGCCATAACTTTCAACAGTCAAATATCTAGTAAGCACTGGAATTAATAAGAATGGAATTAAGCCATTAAAAAGAATAGCTCCTGTATATGTTGCGGAATTTTTAAAAAGCGCATTATTCATTTTTTAATTGTAATGCGTGATTGAAGAAATTTAATTTGCTCCACTTCCTGGCTCATTAGTATTTTTTTTATATTTAACTTTCTCAATCTCAAAATTAGATTTATTTTTTCCATTAAGATACATATCAATTTCATTTATTCTTACCTTAACAACTGATTGTGGTAAAAACTTTTTTAAAATACTAATTAGGCTCCCTGAGAGAAAGAACGGCTTCTTAAAGAAAGTTGCTAAACGGACTCTGAAACTTTTCTCTAAAGCAGATCTCTGGACTGACCAAAAAATTGGATCTTTGGTGGCCTCAATAATTTGTAGAATTGAATTCCGTCTATCTTCATAATCAGCTAGGAATTCATCTCCAAGTATCTCTCTAGAAATTTTCTGCAAATCATTTTGATGATTTCCTATTGCAAGCTCAAGAAAATTTTTTGGAGTTTCTGAGTCGCTATCTAGAACATCTTCATAGTCATGAGTTTCATAGTTAAGATAAGCAAAATCTTGGATTATATTGATCTTGCAGCCTAATGCTGCTCCAAAAACTAAGGCGCCACTCATCGTACAACCAACTAAACAATCATAGCTACTCATTAATTGATGAAGATTAGAGTAAAAGTTTTGATCAGGATGTCCAGCTGTTACTGTTTTAATACCTTTCTCTTCCCAAAAATTATATGACGAAGATGAATCGCCTCTCTCCTTAACTAAAATATGGTAATTGTTATATCCATGAGATTTTAAAGACATATACAGATTCTCATCATTTGTTTCACTTGGCGGGGGAGCAATAATTAAAAATGGCATTTTTTTGATTATTTTATTTGTTTTTATAAGAAGAAATGGGTGAGGTAATTGAATAGAAGGCTTAATAAATTTCGACTTCAAATACATCTTATTGTTATATGCCCAATGAATTGGCTCTATTGATCTCACATCAAGTGGCAGTGTTGTTTGGTGAAGGTCAATGCCATGTGCAATAGAAAAAGGGATAGTAAGATCAGATTCCAAGTCATAGAAATCTTTTAGGGTTTTATCAGCTCCACCCCATTGAGCGCTGTGATATAAAAACGAAAGCTTAAGCATCTCACTCTTTTTCATAAGCCGTGAGAAACCTCTGTTAAAAAACTAGACAAAAAACTTAGTTTTTTGTAAATATGAACTGTGATGCTTGAGAAGTATATCCATCAGTACGTGGAACAAAAATCATTTCGTACCCAAAGGCTTTCGCCTCACTTAGGATAGAGAAAACTTCATCGAAATAAGAAGCTGATGATTGAGTATCTCCTCTTTCTATTTCAAACAATATATTTTTAGGATAGATACTTTCTTCCCAGCATGCTCTAATAGTCTTTAATGCAAAGCCTTCTATATCCAGTTTTAGTAAATCTATAGTTTCAATATTCTGATTTTTACAAAAAATTGGAACAGTTGTTGTTTTAGCTGTGCCTATTATTTCATAATTTAAAGTAGAGCTTTCTATTAGGTTAGAATCAATTGCAGAAGACCAGGCTTTATTGGGACTACCGTAAACAGGAAATTCTGATTCACAATCAGCCAATCCAACTTCGTGTAATTTATAATTTTCTTTGTTAGAGTAGTTCTCCTTAAACCATTGAAATGAACGAGGATCAACTTCAAAAAAATGTATCCGAGGTTCTTTGAGATCAGATAGGGCGTCTTCAAAATCAATATGGAATTCCACACCTCCAGAAATGACAATGCTATTTTTATTTAATGTGTCTAAGATTTTATTTGTGAGAGCATAATTCCCAATCTCAACTAATTGCTCAGTGGCAGGAAATTTTTCTTGTAAATAATTTAATAGATCCAAATGGAGAGCTCTATCTTTATTAATCCAGGAAAATCTATCATGAATAATAATATTTCTTAATCTTAAAACAATTGAATTCCAGTATCTCATTTTTTTACCTATCGTATGTTTGAACAAAAGTTAGTCTGCCTTCATTAGTAGCTGCGGGCAAGGCTCCATGGACAATGCTTTGATTGCATATGGCTAAGGAGCCTAGCTCGAGAAATATTGGAGTTAATGATTGATCATTATAAAAGGTTGCATCAGTTACCCTTCCACCCTTGAGCCCATAAAATCTTTTATTTACTTGGCACATTAGATAATTTTTTAGTTTTTTAGAGTGAGTTTTAGGGATTACTCCAAATGGACCACATGATAGGGAAGTTTGATCTGAAAGTGCTAAAAAAAGTTTAAAATAATCTCGTATAGAGTCTATGTGAGGACAACGCGGATTTTCTACGCTCTTGTGAATATATAAGTTATTATTTTTAGGGGAAGCATTAGAATTTACGGCATTAATTAATTTTAAAATTAAGCCTGATCTCAGCCTTGCAAGTAATTCCAAGCACTTTGGCGAGTTTCTAGCATACCAGTATGGCGGATTAAATATATCAGTCATGCCTTGATCATAACTCTGATCATTGCCTCTATGTAGCACTTCAGATTTGAGTGAGCTTGCCAATACATGATAAGGGACATCACTAAATGAATGTTTTAAAACGGGATCATTTAAATCTTTAGAGAGAGCATCTCTCTCTAATTGATTGGAAGATTGACGCAAGATCTCTAATTCATCTTTTTGAAAAATGTCTTTAATTACAACAAAGCCTTGAATTTTAAAAGATTCAACAGATTCTTGAAAAACTTTTTTTTCTTGAAGAGTTTTGTAGCAGTAAATCATATTTCATAAATCCTTAATTTTATATTTTTGTAATCTAGATAAAAATTGATATTAAGCTGTAATAATTATTGGACATTATATCCTATTTAAGTTGCTCAAGATTGCTCCACACTTTATTGAATGCTTCTATAATTAGTTTAACGTCTTTCTCTGTTAAGTCATGAAGGCACATCTCATATCCTAAAAAAGTATTATCATGGAGATCTTCAGCGACTGGACATATACCCTTCTTATAGCTAATATCTTGCCTGCAAAAACTTTCAGTCCATGGAAATCCAGAAGAACCATATGCAATTTTTTGCTGATACATCGGAAGCATATGCACATTTACATAGCCTTCGATTAAGCCCTCCAAGCCTTCTGCAGCTAAAGCATCATAAATAATTTTTCTTGGCACCTCAAGTATTTGTAAATCCAAAACTAACGGCAAAATATAAAAAACATTAGAGCAATCATGTTCAATCTTTGGTATAGATATTCCTTTTAAGCCCTTTAATCCATTGATGATTGAATGAGCTGCATTTTGTCTTGAGAAAACAAATGTTTCTAATTTCTTTAGCTGCTCGATACCCATTGCACATTCTATCTCTCCAAGCCTAAAGTTATACCCAACCATATTTGAAAGGTTTGTAACTTCCATCCCTTGAACTGCTGCTTCTGCATGATTGCGAATTAAATGCATTCTTTGAGCCAACGCATCATCATTTGTTACCAAGATACCGCCTTCTCCTGTATGGATATGCTTGTGATAATTTAAGCTGAAACCACCAATGTCTGCTAAGGTGCCTGCAAATTTATCTTTATATTTTGCACCAGGAGATTGAGCTGTATCGGAGATAATCTTCAAATTAAACTGATCTGCAATAACTCTTAATGATTCCATATCAGCTGATTGTCCAAAGATATCAATCGCCAAGATTGCCTTTGTCTTGCTAGAAATATTCTGAATGACAGATTTTGGATCTATGTTAAAAGTTTGAGGATCAATATCAGCAAATACTGGAATTGCATTCCAATGAAGTATCGCTGTTGCAGAAGCGCACATTGTCCAAGGGGGAACAATTACTTCATCGCCAGGCTCAATATCCAATGCTCCAATTGCCGCAATTAAGCCAGAAGTCCAAGAATTAACTGTAATTGCATGCTTCACTCCAAAGTACTTTTCACACTCTCTTTCAAATTCTTTAACTTTTGGACCTCCATAAAAATCTTCGCTATGAGATCCTAAAAATTGAGATAATACACCTGTTTTAATAACTGCTGATGCGGCATCAAGTTCCTCAGAGCCTATGGAATTATATTTTGCAAATTCATAATTTATAGTCTTTGAACCCCCAAAAATAGCCAATTTTTCACTCATCTTGTGCTCCTATATTATGTATATGTTTTAGTGTAGCAAGCGCATCTGTTGCGCTGCTTAAATTATAATTCATCCCATTAAATGCATTGGCAATTTCTTGATAAACATTATATTGATATTGATTCATATTATTAGAAATAATTTCTGGCATGCCTGACAGCTTCAAGTGTCCTTTGAGAATTGGATCAGTGCAGACAGGATGCCAGGATATACACTCGCCTCCATCTCCGTAAAGCAATCTTCCTGACGGGCCAATTAATTCTATTGAATTATATGTAGAAGATTTCTCATTACTAGCGCTGAATATAATCTCTCCTCGATCAAAAGTTGCAATAAAGTCATACTCTTGATCAGTTTTATCCCATAGACGACCTTTAGATAGATTTTTAGTACCTTGAATGGGTCCTAGCCAGTATTCTAGAAGATTAAGAAAATGGCTGCCATTATTCATTAGTCCTTTTGTATACCATACGAAGCCCTTTAGAGGAGTTTCAATCAATGACTCTGAGATCATCTGCTTAACAGACAAAGCTCCAACATCACTTCTTCTCATATAATTAACAAAAAACATTATGTTTTTTTCTTGGCATTTTTTCAGCATTTCTGTTGCAGTGTTAAGAGAATAATCCAGCGGTTTCTCACATAAAATTAATTCAGGAGTTGAATACTGCAGAACAATATTAAGAATATTTCCATGAGTATTGGTAGGCGTTGCAATTACCACCAATGAAACTTGAGAGTTTTCTAAAGCCTCCTCTAGGCTACTATAAGCAGGAAGTTGATATGTTTGTGTGAATTTTTTTCTAAGCTCATTTGATGTATCAACAGCTGCTACTAAGTTAAAGTCCTTATGAAGAGAAATTGCTTTAGCGTGAGTAAATATAAATTGATCATCAAGCAACAAGTCATACCCCATTCCAATTTGGCCAAGGCCAATTAATAAACAATCTTTAGCGATCATGATGTCTTTTCAATTATGTTATCCAATCTCTCAATTTCAGGATGGGGTAAAATACATCTTCTCCCATGCGGAGGGATGCTGCTAATAACTCTTTTCTTTGCCATCAGACCTATGACCATTGCCATAGACTCGCAACCTACAACTAAATCTGCCTGATGAATATCTTCTAGCAGATCTAATGAATTTGATATTACCAGAGGAATTGGACTAAAGCTTTTGGCCCATAAATATTTTTCACTTGTCTCTGAGGGATGAGGTCTTAACAAAATATTATTAATTTTTAACAATTCTAAGTTATTCAAAAAGAACTTTAGGGCGCTCTCCTCATTATAATTGAAATAATTTTCATCATCATACTGAATCTTTGCAGGCTCACTAATGGGCTCGCATACATAAAGCGCCATTTTGGTTGGTCTTTTTGGAGCAGGCCCAAGAATCTGAAGTTGTTTTTGGATATCAATCAAATATTCATTTTTCATTTGCTTAATAGAAATATGAGAAAATATATTTTTCGCTATATCTTTTGCAATTGAGTCTCCAACCCATATCTCATCAGGGAATATAAAGTTGTTTTTATAAGCAAACCTTTCCTTGTAATTTACCCAGTGATCTAAAAAAGAAACAGATTTTTTTTTATGCATTCTAGAAATGTTAATAGCGATATTCTCTAGATCAGACTGCCAACTAGTGCCACATAATAGCCACTCAGAATTCTTAATCATTTCGTCAAGATTATTATTATTATTATTATTATTATTAAATTTTTTCTCAAATATTTTTTTTGCTGGGCCTTCAAGGTGGGCAGAAAATTTGATGGAATTATTTTTAAGCCAGCTACTAATTATTTCAGCCCCTCCAGCATCATGACAAACAACTGCTATTTTACTCATCTTTTTAAGTATCACCTTTTCTGGAAACAGACGAATTGATTGAAAGCAAATATTTATTTTCTTTTAGGTAGTTAATGACTTCATGACATGAAAAAATAGGATTCACTGTTTCAAAATAAGAAATTATTTTTTTAAGTAATTCATAATCATCCTTTTCATCAAGCGTTAAACCAAGATCTGGCCAATATAATTCCGGTGGAGATATGATGTTAATTCTAGAAAATAATTCTAAATTATTTCTTATATGCAGTGTGACATGCTCTCTATCAAGTGGATCTTGTGTCATAGATGCAGACTTTGAGAGAACATCAGTTCTAAATATTTGAACATCCATTCCATCAGGATAGCTTCTGATATTTCCATTGCTTACGTAGTCAACATCATTATTTTTATAAATAGATATTGCTTGCTCGATAAGTTGTGGATCTATAACTGGACAATCGCCAGTTATTTCCACAATAACGTCTGCTTCATAAAAAATAGCAGCATCCAAAACTCTTTGCAAGACGTCCTCCTCACTTCCGCGGAATATTTTAATATCGAGAGTTTCAGCATGCTGCACTAAAATATCATCAGCTTGATTAGTAGTGGTTGCTAGAATAATTTGATCTAGTGATATACAAGTTTTCAATCTCCTGACTAAATGCTCAAGCATAGAAATGCCTTCAGCTAACAGCAATGGTTTCCCTGGAAGCCTTGTGGAGGTCATTCGAGCTTCAATGGTCGCTACTATCTTCATATGGTCTTAAACAAGGGATTTAAAAATTATTCGCATAATTTTATAATTTGCAGAAATAACTGTACCAAACCTAGAGCGACCTTCCCGATCGTAAGTCTTCAGATTCAATTGTGTAATTTTTTTTTCTTTTTTAGCCGCAAAAAATGCTAGCTCTGTGCCAACAGAAGAAAAAGAGTCGAAATATCCCAATTCTTTATAAACATCTATTTTGTATGCTTTCATTCCACACAGCGGATCTTGTATTCCCCACCTTAAGGAACTAAGCAAAGCAAAAATATGTTCAGCAATTCTTTGTTTTTTATCTCTTATTCCAATCACAACATCTGCTCCATCATCAAGCGCATCAATAAATCTTGAGATAACAGAAGTATCATGCTGCCCATCTCCATCTATCGTGACTACATAATCAAATTTTTTATTTAAAGCTTCCTGAAAACCAGACTCAAGAGCTTGTTCGTATCCTTTGTTCTTTTTGTGCCTTACAACTATAGCGTTACTAGCAACGGATATGTCATAAGTTGAATCAATGGACCCGTCATCTACCACAATTGGAACACAAAGACTTGAAACTGAAGTAACTACTTGTTTGATCGATGCTTCTTCATTATAGGCAGGGATAATGCATGCTACTCTAGATCTTTCCATTTAATATGCTCCCCTGCTTTAATTTCAATAGAAACTGCTTTTCCTAAAATGGATGAAATTTCATTGGGTTTTAAGCCATCACTTGGACATGGTCGAAGAACCTCTGTGTTGTCTGTTGTGATCTTTTCTCCAAGCAATAGATCTCTTTTTGCACGAATAGAGCGCCTTTGAAGGACCGCTGTTTCAATTTCATTTTCCTCTATCCTTTTAATTCCATTACCAAGACTAAGCTCAAGTTCTCTAGTTCTATCTACCATCTCTTTCCAAGATTGCGGATCCATGGAGAAACCATGATCAGGACCCTCTTGATTGGTATCAGAGGTGAAATGCTTCTCTATTGCTGATGCGCCTAATGCCACCGCTCCTAAAACAGTTGTATGTCCAGGAGTATGATCAGAGAGACCAAGCACCATTCCTGGATACATTTGCTTGAAACTATTCAATACATTGAGCTGAATATGCTTAAAATTATCTAAAGATCCAGTGTAGTTTGTATTACATTGCATTAATGAAAACTTTGGATTGATTGCACAAGCAGCTTCTACAGCCTCTACAACGTCATCCATAGAAGATGCCCCTGAGGCTAAAAAATAAGGTTTATTCTTAGAGGCTATATATTGAATGATCTCTTTCCAAGAAATATCACCAGAGCCAATTTTATATGCGGGCAAATAAGAATCAACCTCATCAACAAGCTCTTTTGAGTATGGACTTGTAAAAAAGCTGATTCCTGCTTTCTGACATTCTTTACTAAGAATTTTAGTCCAATCTCTGTTGATTGACGCTTCGTCGTAGACATCAAATACTGATTTATTCCAAGATGCTTGGTGAGACTGTTGATCGCCCAAAGACTTGAATCCAACGTCACTAACAATAGTTTTCGCTGTAAAGTGTTGAAATTTTGCTGCATCACTACCTGCCTCAGCTGATAAATGAATCAAATCAATTGCTTTGTTAAGATTTCCATCATGGTTTGCTGCAATATCTGCAATAAAATATGTCGGATAGCCTGAGCCAATTTTCTTCCCATCAATATCTAAATAAGAATCATATTTCATAAGTGCCTCTTTTGCTGATCAAAGCTTTTAAAATCTGTATTTATTATATAGCTTGGCATAATATGATTCCATAATAATGAAAAATTCTTGTTATGATAGTTTTTAAAATACATTGATTTCAATACCGTTAATAAATTTTGACTACCCTGAATGAAAAATTTAGCAGTATCTAGTAATAGTCTTAAATTAATTACACCATATGTTTTATAGATCAGAAATAGACGGCTTAAGAGCTTTGGCTGTTATTCCGGTAATATTTTTTCATGCTGGATTTAATTTTTTTGGCGGAGGGTTCGTAGGCGTTGATGTATTTTACGTAATAAGTGGGTATTTAATATCAGGACTTATATTTAAGGAAATAGAGACTGATAACTTTAATTTATTAAATTTCTATGAGCGAAGAGCTAGGCGTCTTCTCCCTAGTCTTTTTTTTATTATGCTTGTTATTACCCCAATTGCTTTTTTATTATTAGTCCCAAGCGATCTTGCAGACTTCCTCAATAGCCTTGCAGCAGTATCTACATTTAGCTCAAATATTTATTTTCTTTTGGGAATGGATGGATATTTTTCTGAAGCCTCTGAGCTAAAGCCTTTACTTCATACATGGAGTCTTGCCGTAGAAGAGCAATATTACTTATTATTCCCATTATTTATACTTTTAACTTGGGGTTTTGGTCAAAAATTCATTATTTCATCTCTATCGATAATTTTTATTTTAAGCTTATCCCTTTCATACTGGGGCTCTTATAATCACCCCTCAGCTGCTTTTTATCTTCTGCCAACTCGAGGATGGGAGTTGCTTTTAGGAGTATTTGCAGCATTTTACTTAAAAACTAATCCTGCCTTACCAAGTAAATTTTTTCAGAATTTTCTAGGATTTTTTGGGCTCAGTTTGATTATTCTTGCAATTATTTCGTTTAATAACTCAACACTGTATCCGGGATTAAATGCTTTGGCCCCAACCATAGGAACGTTGTTAATTATTCTATTTGCACGTCAGGATAATACAATGGCTCGATTGCTTTCACATAAAGTCTTAGTGGGCATTGGATTAATTAGCTACAGCGCTTACTTGTGGCATGTTCCGTTGTTTGCATTTGCCAGAAATATGAGCTTTCAAAGTCTTGGCTTATGTTTTACTAATGGGTTAATTCTCATGACTTTTCTTCTTGCTTATTTGACATGGAGGTTCGTTGAAAATCCATTTAGAAATAGATCAGTCTTTTCTTCAAAAGCGATATGGCTGTTCTCCATTACATGTAGTCTTCTTTTTATAGTGTTTGGCCTGGTTGCGGCAAAAAATATTAAGAATATTGAGTTGAGTATGGCAAATGACCTCTTGCAAAATCAACAAATAGTAAGCGCAGATATTGATGAAAGATTGTTTATAAAATATAGAATAATGCTTGAAAGAATGGACCCTGAGCTTGTAGTTATCGGCTCATCAAGAATGATGCAAATTGGTGAAAACGTCTCCAAAGTTAAAACGCTTAACTTGAGCGTGAGCAATGCATCTTTAGAGGACAGTATCGCAATAATGGGATTAGCACAATCTAGGTTCAAGCCAAAAACAATTATTATGGGCTTAGATCCATGGATGATTGATAAGAATTCAGGCCGAACGCAATGGGAGACATTGCAAGATGAATATTATGATGAGATAAAAAAACTGACTTCACTAGATAAAGATATTCACCTAAAGATAGAAGCTAAAAGAAATGAGTCAATCAAGCAACTGAAGAAAAATAATCTTGCATTGCAGAACTTGTATTTAAGAGGCTATGAATCTGAGCAAGCCTTACCCACGTCATATAAAGATATTACAAAAAAGGATGGCAGCAGAGTTTATAACAAATTATTTCAAAATCGATCTCGGCTTGAAATTGCTCAAGAGTTTGATGGATACCTCAATCATTCTATAGATAATTATGAGCGCTCACCCGAAATGATAAGAATTCTTCAAGAGCTAATAACCTACTATGGTGACTCTAAAAATATTATATTTATGATCACTCCGTATCATCCAGATTTATACAACAAATTTCTTACTGAAAAACCAATTTTACTTGAAGTAGAAGATGAATTTAGAGAGTTAGCCAAACTGAATAATATTAAAATTATTGGCTCATATAATCCCAAAAGAAATTCATGTGATGCTTCTGAATTCTATGATGGAATCCATCCCAGAGGCTCATGTGTTGAAAAAATCTTAAAGGAGTTGGTGTTATAAAAAAATCAGTGGCTGATCTCTGTGTTACTTTAGAAAATACAGCCATGGCATGGGATGTTTTGCCTGAGCTGCCATCCAGGTCAGAAAAAATCTAACAAGCATTGATATGCTAAATGCAATTGCTGCTCCCTGTATTCCGTATATTTTAATAAATAATATCAATAAGCAAACATTTAAAAACCCACTGACTATTGTTACCCAGGAAAGAATTGAGGTTTGCTTAGAGAAATATATATAACAATTTAACATGGAGTACATGCCACCAATTGAATGACCCAAAGCCAACCATCCAAAAACTTTTCCAGCTTCAGCATAGTCTGGACCAGCAATAATGCTTACAAATAGTGGTCCAAATAGAAAAGCTGCTGGAGTTGTAACAATGATGATAAAAAACCAAATATAAGTGTACTTTACAATAAGAATCTTATCTTCCATTTGATCTTGCTTGAGTTTTTCATAAAGCCAAGGCAAAAAGGCCTTGTTAATAGCCTCGTGAACCAAAGCAACCAAGGTGGCCAATTGAGCTGCAAGCATATAAATTCCAGATTGGCCAATTCCAAGTTCGCTGGCAATAACAAAACGATCTATCATGGTTAGAAGAAAAACACCCATAACGTGGGGCATTAAAGGAATGCCAAAATTAAGTGATTCCCTAATATGATGAGGATTCCATGAAACAAAATTTAGCAAGTTATCCCTGAGTAATAAAAAAATAGAAATCATTGCGAAGAGCCCGCAAATGAAAACCTGAGCATAGATTCTTCCCAGTGCATCTAAATTAAAAATTACCACCATCACAACTGCAAGAATAACTATGGATGAAGATTGAGAAACCTGCATAAAACCATAAGCAAATGCTCTGCCTCTAACCTGCCATTGTCCCAGGCGAATCTGAATTGCTACCAATGAAACAGAAACCAATATTGCATAAAATATATAGTCCATAGAGATGCCAAGTATCGCAGATGCTTGATTCTTAAATAGTAAAAATACTATCGTTGTAGTCATAGTCAAAAAAAGACATATCTGAAAACATGCGCCTATAAAATTAGCTAATTCGCTGGAAGTTCCATCATCAAAAAACTTTCTATCTGCAGCGCCAGCAATAGTAATCCCTACAAAAGCACTAAGAGCCATATATAAAGTCTGAAAGATAGCCACCTCTCCATAACTTTCAACACTTAAGAATCTTGTGAGGATGGGTAGTAGCAAAAAGGGTATAAGCCCATTCAGAATATTCGCTCCAAAATAAGTTGAAGCATTTTTTAATAGCTGATTTTTAGGCATTAAAGTTTTTTAAATACCAAGTCACAGCTGCCTCGATACCTTGCTCAACATTATGAGTCGGCTCATAGCCTAAATTTAATTTAGCCCTAGAAATGTCGGCTAAAGAATGTTTTACGTCCCCTTCTCTAAAATCTCGAAAAATTGGTTTCTTAGGTTTGAGCCTAGGCTCAAAAGCTTCAATATTTTTTGAGATAAATTGGAAGAGCTCAATGAGAGTAGTTCTCTCCCCTGCTGCTATATTATAAATTTTATTTATTGCATCAGGGTTTTTTGAAGTTGCTGATAAAATATTTGCCTGTACAACATTATCAATAAATGTGAAGTCACGGCTAGTTGAGCCATCTCCGTTAATAAATACATCTTGATTATTTATGATAGACCCCACCCACTCGGGTATCACTGCAGCATATGCACTATTGATAGCTTGCCTTCGTCCAAATACGTTAAAATACCTCAAGCCAATCGAATCTAACTGGTAAGTATGGTTGAAAACATCTGCATATATCTCATTCACAAGCTTGGTTACAGCATATGGGCTTAGTGGTTTCCCAGTAATATCTTCTTTTTTCGGCAACGCAGGATGATCTCCATAAGTGGAACTGCTAGCAGCATAGATAAATCTTTTAACATCTGTATCTTTGGCAGCGACAAGCATGTTCAAAAAACCTGTGACATTACTACTATTTGAGTTAATAGGATCTGCTATGCTTCTCGGGACTGAACCAAGTGCTGCTTGATGAAGAACAAATTCAACGCCCTGGCAAGCCTTTACACACAATGAAGCGTCTAGAATATCACCCTCCAGAAAAGTGAATCTCTTCCATTGCACGCTAGAAACATTATTCTCAATGTCCTGTAGGTTTTGCTTGAATCCAGTAGAGAAATTATCGAGACCCACCACCTCTTGATTAAGTTTTAATAATTCCTCAAGTAAATTACTGCCAATGAAACCGCTTACTCCAGTTACTAGCCATTTAGATGGATGTATTTTTAGATACTCTTTAGTTTGTTGATAAACGGTTAATGTCATAATTCTTAAAGTTGCATATCCACTTGATCTGAAGGAAATAAATTTTTTAAATCGTAAATACCATGATCTTTTTTTCCATATTGACTAATTTTTTTTAAGCCTAGCTCTTGAAATTGATCATGTCCCACAGCAACGATAATTAAATCATAGGTATGATTTTGAATATCGTTCAATATTTCAATGTTATATTCTGTTTTTGCTAACTCTTGATTAACCCATGGATCATATACATCTACTGAGGCTCCATATGTTTCTAGTGAAGAGATAACATCAGTTACCTTGGTGTTTCTGATATCAGGACAGTTTTCTTTAAAAGCAAGGCCCATGACAAGAATTTTTGCACACTTTGCAGCAATTTTCTTTTTCGCAAGGTAATCGAAGGCTTGAGAAGCAATAAATTTAGCCATGCTATCGTTTAATTTTCTTCCGGCTAAAATAACCTCAGGCTCATATCCAATAGCTTGTGCTTTATGTGTAAGGTAATAAGGATCTACCCCGATACAATGACCTCCAACTAAACCAGGCTTAAAAGGAAGAAAATTCCACTTAGTACCAGCCGCTGCTAATACTTCGCTAGTATTAATATCAAGCTTATTGAAAATGATTGCTAACTCATTAATCAGAGCTATATTTAAATCTCTTTGAGTATTCTCAATAACTTTTGCTGCTTCAGCTACTTTAATTGACGATGCTTGATGAGTCCCCGCAACAATAATTGTTCTATACAATGAATCTACCAAGGCAGCTGTTTTAAGATCTGAACCTGAGGTAACTTTAGTAATATCTTTTAAGCGATGCTCCTTATCGCCTGGATTAATTCTTTCTGGGGAATAGCCCACGAAAAAGGATTTATTATATTCAAGCGAAGACTTTCTTTCTAGCACAGGAACACAAACTTCTTCAGTGGCTCCTGGATAAACAGTAGATTCATATATCACTAAGTCATCGACTTTTAAAACGCTGCCAACTAGCTCACTGGCAGAAATTAAAGGCTTAAGATTTGGGTTTTTATTAATATCTATGGGCGTGGGTACAGTAACTATGTAACAAGTAGCTTCTTGAATATCTTTTACTTGTGAAGAAAATATTATATTTGCTGAAAGTAATTCATTGATATCTGTTTCATTTGTAGAATCATGTCCATTTTTTAGCTCATTAATTCTGCTGACATTTATATCGAAACCAACCACATTATATTTTTTAGAAAACTCTAATGCCAAAGGTAAGCCAACATATCCTAGGCCTATGATAGCTATATTTATGTTTGATAAATTAGTTTCTGACATGAGTAGACCTTACATAATAGCTTTTATTTTGAAAATCAAAGGGTTGATAAATATTGATGGTTTTGATTTCTAGAATCTATTATAGCAGTTGAGATATGCTAACAACCAATGCCTTTGTAAATTAAATTATGTTTTTTAAGATTATTAATATCCATTATATTTCTTCCATCAAATACTATCCGATCTTTAAGATTTGAAAGTTTTGCCATGTCTGGTTTTGAGAAAATAGTCCATTCGGTGCTAATAACTAAACAGTCAGAATTATGAAGTGCTTCATACATATCATCAAAAAATTCTATATTTTTTAGGGCGCTCAACTCAATTTTAGCTTTTTTGTTTGCGATAGGGTCATGCAATCTAAGCACTTTTACTTCTTTTGATAGCTTGAAAATTAATTGGATAGCCATAGAGTCTCTAATATCATCAGTATTAGGTTTAAATGAAAGGCCCCATACACATAGTTTTTTATGTTTTAAAGAATCTCCATAATGTTTTTTTATTTTTGTATAAAAATAATTTAATTGCTCATGATTTACTTCCAGGACTGTTTTAATAATGCTTGGACGCAATTGAAATTTTTTCTCCAATGAAAGCAGCGCATTTAGATCCTTTGGGAAGCAAGAACCTCCAAAACCTAATCCTGCATTTAAAAATTGATCTCCTATCCTTGAATCAGTCCCGAGCGCTGCTTTGACTTCATGCATATTAGCTCCAACCTTGTCAGAAAGCTTGGCGATTTCATTTACAAAGCTAATTTTAGTTGCTAAGAAAGCATTTGCTGCATATTTTGAAAGTTCAGCAGAAGATATCGACATAAAAATTATTTTCTTAACTATAGCTTTACCTAGGGGAAGGTAAATTTTTTGCATGATTTTCCTACCACTCATTGAGTTACAGCCAATAATGATCCTTTCTGGTTTTAAGAAATCATTAACTGCGCATCCCTCTCTAAGAAATTCAGGGTTTGCGCAAAATCTTAGCTTTAAAGAATTATTAGGTATTTTTCTTTCAAAGAATTTTTCAATAAAATCATTTGTTCCAACCGGAACAGTCGACTTTGTGATGATAACTGTACCAGGGCGGATGAGTGGAACAAGAGAATTCAAAACTTTTATTAAATTTGAAAGATCAGCCTGTCCATCTTCCTTGCTGGGCGTATCAACACATATAAATATAATTTTATTTTTACATCCATCCTTATAAGAAGTAGAGAATTTTAATTTATTCCTTTTAAATGAATAAGTGACAAGTTTTTTAAGTCCTGGCTCAAAAATAGGTAGTTGTAAATTATTTAAATTATTAATTCTTTCTTCATTCGTATCAAGAGATAAGACTGTATGTCCAATTTTTGCAAAACTAGCTCCCGCAACCAACCCAACATACCCGGTACCAATAATTGTAATATTCATATAATTACCCTTAATAAAATTATTTTCATAGTTTCACAAAATATTTTATTTCGTTAAAAGTTTCTCTCACCACATCATCAATTGTCCACCCTTGAAATTTGAGTTTATGGAACAACTTTGTTGCATCCATGCCAAGATTTTTGTTTCTTAATAGTTTATTAGTATTTGGGGCAGTTATAGAGATAATTTTTGCCGAGTGATCTAACTTAGCTGCAAGAGATTCTAAAAATTCAAATTTACTATATGGCAACAAAGTGCCAGCATTAAAAATGCCTTGAATGGGACTGGTAATTATAAGAGAGATAATTCTACTTAAATGTGAAATATGCAATGATGATGTGAAGGCGTCACTCCAACCAAAGATTTCTTTTCCTTGGTTGATAGAATCTAACAAATGATTAACCATACCTGAATTACGATGATTGTATCCAAGAAAACTTGTTCTCAAAACTGTAGTGTTCAAGTGGTTTGAAATACAATTTTCTGCATTGAGTTTGTGAGCTGCATAAATATTTGAAATTAAGATTTCAGCATTTTCATTGGAAAAATTTTTTTTAGATTCATACATAGCATCGCTTGAAAGATGAATCAAATGAGTAGACCTAGGAAGGAGTGTTGATAGGTGAATGGGAAATTTTTCATTTACCATCATAGATTTCTCTACATTATTCTCACATTCTGTTAGGTCTGTTAAGGCAATGCAGTTAATAACAGTGATTGCATCTTGAAGCTTTTGAGCAAGATGTGCTGCTATTTTCCATTTACCATTTTCATAATAAAAATCATTCCTAGAGGCAGATTCAACTTTATAGCCACCTTTTAAAAGAAATACAGAAAGATAATTCCCTAAAAAACCGGAAGCTCCAAAAATTAATATCATTCTGCAAACAATCTAGTTTAATCTCTTAAACCCTGAATGACATACCTCGCCATCTAGAAGAGAATGGATTGATCCTTTATCCTCACAGGATTTTATTGTAGAAAATATTATTTCTAGCTCCGTAAGATAGCCTTGAATAATTTCATCAGTATGCTCTGTGCATGAATACACTACATTTGATGCCAGATATCCTTTTTTAAGCATTTCTTGAGATATAAAAGTTTTATATTCCAAGGCAAATTTACTATCTATATTAAATCCAGCCAGAGCAGGAATGCCAAAGTGACTAATTTTTAATTGATGAGTTGAGGCGATTTCATCCCAAGCATTCTTAAGGTATAGCCCATTTTCGGTTACTGTTTTCCAAGATTGCATATCATTCATAACTTCCAAGGTTTTTAAAGCAGCCACTGGACCTATTCTCTCTGTCCAAAATGTACTGCTAATGAAAGTATTCTGAGCCGCCTCCATAATTTCTCTCCTTCCAATAGTTGCTGTAATAGCGTAGCCATTTCCCATTGCCTTTCCAAACATAGCCATGTCTGGATCAACACCAAACTTTTTATGCAAGCCACCGTCTGTCTCTCGAAAACCAGAAGTACATTCATCGAATATCAAAACTATATTATTGTCAGTTGCAAGCTTTCTAACTTTATGTAAAAAGTGATCATGAGGCTCGTCATTTCTCATCACTTCCATCTTAATAGTGCCAATATTATGATCTCTGACCAAGGCTTGAAGTTGTTCAATATTATTATATGAAAACGGAAAGACTGTATTTTTAAGATTTCTAGGAACTCCAGATGGAGATAATCCAGGCAGCAGATGCTCATCAAGACCTTGAGAAGTATCGTCAGCATTTGCAGTATTATGATTGACAGATAAATACCAGTCATGCCAACCATGATAGCCGCAGACTGCAACATTATCTTTCCCAGTAGCGGCTCTAGCAATTCTTATAGCAATTGCATTTGCCTCTCCACCAGACCTTGCAAACCTTGCCATATCCGCCCAGGGATGAAGTTCAACTAGTTTTTCAGCGAGATAAACTTCTTCTGGGCAATTCAAGGTGCTCATATTACCCTTTTGAACTACCGTATTTACCTCTTTATCTACTAATGGATTCCCATATCCCAAAATATTGGTGCCAATACCCATAATTGACATATCGATAAATTCATTACCATCTAAGTCTTTTACCATGCATCCAGATGCTTCACTAAAATATGCTGGCCAATACTCAGGCAGGTATTGTTCAGCTCGCTTAGATAGGAGCATATTTCCTCCAGGAATGATTTTTTTTGCTCTCTTCCACAATTTTTGGCCCTTGCCCATATGCATTCCTTCGTTTCTTTTTATAAATTTATTATCAATAAATATATCAGGTTTTTCCTTCGCAAGCTTAATTATGTCTTGCCAGGTAAAGTAGATATTTGGGTGAAAATGTTTGCAAATTTTTTGAACAACATTTAAATCTTCTTGCTCGTCTATCGTCCATCTATGATCAGATAAATCCTCTGCATTTGATACAACGCCTATCTTGAATTGACTTGAATTTCTGATAAATGGAGTAACATGCTCTCTATCACTCGGAAGAGTGGCAACATTATTAGCAATTTCTAGGGATCTAGCTGAAAAAACCTCAACATCTAATCCATCTGGAAATGTTGGAGGATAGTTATTGGAGACATAATCATTATCAGTAGAATTAAAGTTATAAATAACTTGATCCACTAAATCTGCGTCGATTAGAGGGCAGTCGCCTGTTATTCTGACTATAGTCTCAGCATTTGATACGAGGGCTGCTTTTTGATATCGCTGCAAAACATCATCTTCACTTCCAGCAATGCACATTAAGCCCATCTCCTCAATACACTCAATCAACATAAGATTCTTTTTATCCTCAGAGGTTGCAACTATAATTTCATCAATATACTTAGACTTCGATAGTCTTTTAATAAGAAATTGAATTAGATTAATCTCTCCAAGTGGCTTCAAAACTTTACTTGGAAGTCGCGTTGATCCCATTCTAGCTTGGATTATTGCAACTACTTTCATAGAGTGCTCCAATTGCCAGGATGCAAAAGTTTTACATCATTGGTTTCAATTGAGGGAAATGAAATATCCTGATCTGTATCAAAGTGATTAAAAATTTCTTTAAGCTGATTTAAGCTATCAACTCCTATAATGACTCTATCAATTTCTTTAATAGATAGCGGGTAGGCCAAAGCAACATCTAGAGCATTAGTATTTTTATCATCTAACCAATCTCTCCATTCAGCAAATAAATTCCATTGCAAAAATTTAGCCTCTAATTCTGCATAAGGCGTCAATAATAAGCCTTGCAAAAAAGCAGATCTTGAATGAACAGTAATGTTCATATCTGATAGCTTGTTAAGCCATCCTGATTGAAGCAGTCTCCTATCTATTAGATTAAAAGGAGCTTGAATAATATCAAAATTATATGATTCAAGCAGATAAGATAGCTCATCTGGTGAATAAATAGATACCCCCAGATTTAAGAAAAGACCTTCTTTTTTTAATGAACTTAATGCTGCATATAAGTCCTTCCCATCAGGCCCAATTAAATCAGAGGGATGGTGGATATAGACTGCATGAAGGGCGTCAACTTTTAAATTGTCTAATGATTTCTTGATTTCTTGCTCTACCCATAGAAAAATATTTTTACAGCTCTCAGGTAAAAGCTTTAACTTTGTATTAACCTTAAAATCTTTAAGACAGCAAGCTCCAAGTATTTTCTCACTATCTCCATATGAAGATGCAGTATCGATTGTATCTAGAGAAAACTTTTTACAGAGCAAAAGAATATTAGCAGCCTCTTCTTCGGCTATTGGCTGGTTTTTATTAGAAATGCCATAATTCATTCCAAATTGAGCTGTCCCTAGCGCCAACTTCATAGGTTTTTATCGGGGATAGTAGGCAATAGTATGCATTATTAAATATAGCTCTAAATCTTTCCTATTTTATTTTCATTGTCCGCAATCCACTTTTGCAATTGATCTGTAGACATCCACTCTTCATTAGAGCTGCTTTCATATATAAAATCTTCTGCTACTTGAATGCCATCTTTAATACGATTTGGATCTGTGCCCCAGTCGTTTATAGTTGGAAGAATTTTAAAATATCCAGGATATGAATATGTAGATATAGCATCCTCAAAGCCAATCATTTGCTCATGCAGCTTTTCACCAGCTCTTATACCTACGATCTTATGCTCAGCCTCGGGAGCAATAACCTTTGCAAGATCAACAATATTCATTGAAGGAATTTTTTTAACATAGATTTCTCCACCTACCATATCATCAAAAGCATGCCATACTAAATCAACAGCTTCCTCAAGAGAAATCATGAATCTTGTCATTCTAGGATCAGTAATAGGAAGGACACCTTCGTGTTTTATAGAATTAAAAAAAGGAATGATTGATCCTCTTGACCCCATAACATTGCCATAACGCACAACGGAAAATTTTGTAGGCTTTAAGCCTGAATAAGAGTTGCCTGCGATAAATAATTTATCTGATGCAAGCTTGGTCGCACCATACAGATTAATTGGGCTGCTCGCTTTGTCTGTAGACAATGCAACAACACCTTGAACCTCAGCATCAATTGCAACATCTATAATATTCATTGCCCCATTGATATTTGTTTTGATGCATTCAAAAGGATTATATTCTGCAGTTGGAACAATCTTAGTGGCAGCAGCATGCACTATATAATCAACACCATCTAGAGCTCTATGCAATCTATCTTTATCCCTTACATCACCAATAAAAAACCTAACTCGTTCATCGCCTTCAAAGAGTTTTGCCATTTCCCACTGCTTCATTTCATCGCGTGAGTAAATAATAATTTTCTTTGGGTTGTATTTAGCTAAAGTGAGAGGCACAAAAGCATTTCCGAATGAACCGGTACCCCCGGTAACTAGAATAGTTTTATTATTAAGCATGTATAGGATGTAATTTTTTTTATGGAGCTATTGTAATATATTTTATATTTTATCTAAATGGAGGCTGAAGCCGGAATCGAACCGGCGTAAACGGCTTTGCAGGCCGCTGCATAACCACTCTGCCATCCAGCCTTTATTTTTTAAAGGTAGCTATTGTATATGAAAGTCCTGTTTGCATAGTAATTATCAGAGCTAAAAATAAAAAGAAATTTCCTAAAAATATCATCAACGCACTGCTGAAATAAAGGCCGGTGAGAATCCAGCAGAATGTTAAAAGCTGCATAGTTGTTTTTATCTTAGCTAGAAACGTGACGGTCGTTGCAGCCTCATTTCCATTTCTTGCATTTAAGTCTCGCAAGGCACCAACCCAGAACTCTCTTGCCAACATAATACTTCCAAGAAATGCAATGAATATACTATCTAGAGCTAATACAAGAGCTATTAATACAAATGTAATTAAGATCTTATCTGCAATTGGATCAAGAATTGCTCCCAATACTGAAGTCAGGGAATATTTTCTTGCCAAATATCCATCCCAATAATCTGATGCGCTTGCTAGCAATAATATAGACAATGCAATGCCGTAGCTCTGAAAAACTAGGATTAAAAGGAAAATTATAGGGCCAGCAATAATACGAAAATAAGTCAGAATCTGTATAAAATTATTCATTTCTTTTTAAGATGTGTGTGAATCTCAGTTCCAAGTTTAATACTAATTCCATGAACCGTGCAGAGTTCATTTAGAGAGGCTGATCTGATACTTTTAAGAGACTTAAAATGATTTAATAGATTTTGCTTTCTCTTGAGCCCCAAACCGTGGATTTGATCTAGCACTGAGTATCTAATGGATTGATTTTTTTTCTTTCTATTGCTAGTAATTGCAAATCTATGAGACTCATCTCTAATTTGTTGCAACAGATTAAATCCCGGGCTGTTAACCGGAATTTCTAGTATACCTTGCTCGGATAAAATAGTTTCTGTTGCCCTAACTCTGTTAGCGCCTTTAACAATACTTAAAATAATGGACTGATGGTGATATTTTTGCTTTAAAACCTTCAATGCTGAATTCAATTGAGCTTTTCCTCCATCTATTAAGATGATATCTGGTAAAGGGTTTTCTGCTGCTCTATTAACCCTTCTTTCTAAAACATTCTCAAGGGATCCAATATCATTACCTGCATAACGTTCGGGGATGTTATAAAGTTTATATAATTTTTTTTCAGGGCCTTGATTAGAAAATTTCACTAATGAAGCTACGGCATATTTACCAGCATGATGACTAACATCATACCCCTCAATTAAAAGTTTGGTCTTATCCAGTCCAAGATAGTGAGAGAGATTTTTCATTGCATAATCGTATTTATCAGATTTTCCAATTTTATTTTCTATCACTTGATTAGCATTAAATATCGCTAGTTTTACAAGCTGCTTAGAGCTTGATGGAGGGGAGCATGAAATATTAATTGATTGGTGAAATTTGAGTGTAATTGCTTCTCCTATTAAATTTAAGTTTTTTGGCTTGATTGTAAAAATAATTTTTTCTGGCAATGAGAAAGTATTTTGATAATAAGAAAAAACAAGGCTCTGAAGAAGATTATCTGGATCATCCAACAAATTTTCTTTGAAAAAGTAAGTTTTAGTGCCGCGTATTTTTCCGTCTCGTGCAGATAAGATGCAAGCACCTGTTTTGCCATGCTTTGAAACGCAAGCAAAGAAATCAATGCTACTTAGATTAGAGGAGAAGGATTGTTCTTGCTGCAGAATATCTAAACTTGCAATTCTTAGCTTGAGTTCTTGAGCTTTTTCAAAATTACAATCATCAGCAAGCTTTTTCATTTGCGATAACATAAGTTTTCTAGATTTTTTGCCTGTTGAAGCAAGGTAATTCTGAGAAGAGGAAATATCAGAGCTGTAATCCAGTTCACTAATTTGCTCCACACAGGGCGCAGAACATCTTTGCATTTGATGCTCAATACAAGGCCTAGATCTATTTCTAAAAGTGCTATTACTACAGTTCCTAATTTGATAGATCTTTTGCAAATCTTTAATTGTAGATTTAACAGCATAGGCACTGATAAAAGGACCAAAATAATCTTTTGTAACAGCATGTTTTGATCGCTTCATGCTTATGCTGGGAAATTTATCGCTCATTGAGTAATGAATGTATGGGTAGGTTTTATCATCTCGAAGCAGGATATTAAAACGAGGCAAATTCTCCTTAATTAATGATTGCTCTAATAGCAAAGCTTCAGCCTCAGTTTGAGTTGAAAATGTTTCAATTCTATCGGTTAGTAGCTTTATCTGAGATGTCTTACGATCCTTGAGCGATGATCCAAAATAGGAAGAGACTCTTTTTTTTAGATTAATTGCCTTACCAATATAAATAATTTTATTGTCTGCAAAGAATTTATAAATTCCAGGAGTTTGGGGTACTTGCTTGAGATCAAGCGTCATTTTTTTAGAAATTTTTGTGCAACTGCCTTTCCAGCTGCCACTCCAAACTGATCAAATGGATTTATCTGCAGCAAACTGGCTGTAACAAATACCCTGTACTCCCATGTTGCTAGAAGAAAACCTAATTCTCTTAACGATAATTTTGGTAAAACAAATAAATTCACTGGAATATTTCCATTAGTTAGTTCCAGTAAATTAGAAGATTGCTTTTGAGAAGAGGATAGAAGAGATGCTTGACCCTTAGCCTGTGCATTCGTTAGAGGGCTTTGCGAAGTTGGACTAAAAATAATATCTGCTGAGCATTGCGAGGTGCCTTGATGAAGAAGCTGAAAATATGAATGTTGTGCCGTAGAGCCGAAGCCACCAAAAATTGTTTGTCCAGTTTCATGAAAAATAGACTCTGCATTAAAAGGCTTACCAAGAGATTCCATCTCAAGTTGCTGGATATAATTTGCAAAGGACCTAAGCTTCCAGTTATAGGTTAAGACTACTCTATTTTTTTTATTGCAAAAATTACTATGCCAAATATCAGAAAAAGCTAAGGTTTTAATTAATTTTTGATACTTTCTTGCATCTG
>Ga0114997_10000260_pt1 | contig 42024 bp, 38 predicted proteins | sample ArcticOcean_MG_C_2_FD_87045 | JGI IMG/M metagenome (GOLD analysis project Ga0114997, IMG submission 87045) | Marine microbial communities from western Arctic Ocean - ArcticOcean_MG_CB4_136 | ecosystem: Environmental > Aquatic > Marine > Oceanic | place: Arctic Ocean: Canada Basin | collected... | reverse complement strand
TGACCGCTCTGGAACCCCTCCTTTTTGGGGAAGTGTCCCCTTCTTCAATAAAGCTTCAAACAACATGCGTTTTATATATTTTTATTATGCAATTGCAACACGAGATTTACTGTGAAAACATGGCAAAATACGTATAAACAAACATAAATTTATGAATAAATCGTCTTTTTTGATTGTTGGACAGCATGCTGTTATTGAAGCGCTCAGAAACCCAAATAGAAAGGTTTTAAAAGTTTTTTTAACTGAAGAAAGTAAAAAAAATATTCACAGAAAAAATCCAAAAAAAAATGTTCTTGAGGATGTTAAGGTTTATTTTAAATCAAAAAAAGAATTAGATAAATATACTTCAAAAGATCAAATAATGCATGGTGGCTATGTTGCTGAGGTAGAGCATTTAGATCAACATGAATTAAAAGAATACATAAAGGGGAAAAATAATCTAACACTTGTTTGTATTGACGAGGTGACAGATCCAAGAAATATTGGTTCTTTAATTAGAAGTGCAGCGTCTTTTAATATTGATGGATTAATAGTTAAAGAAAGACAGTTCCCATCAGACAGTAAGCTAATGTATAAAGCTGCTAGTGGGTGTATGGAGCATTTAAAAATATTTGAGGTTTCAAACATTAATTCAACACTTAAAAGTCTAAGAGAAAAAAATTTTTGGGTTTATGGTTTTGATGCAAAGGGTGAAAAAAAATTCACCGATGTTAAATGGGAAGGAAAAAATGTTCTTCTATTTGGTTCAGAGGGTTTTGGTATGCGGGAGCACACTAGCAAATACACAGATTTTTTAGTTAAAATTAATATAAATAAGAATGTTGAAAGTTTAAATATCTCAAATAGTGCTGCAATAGTTTTTCACCATATTAGCTATCTAAAAAATAATTCAAATTAAATTATAAATTATTATAGGAAAATAATTTTTTTTTTTTAAGAACACGAGATAAAGCTTTAGCGTCATCTAGATTGTCAACTTCAAACCAAAACTTTTTAGTCTTTTTAATTTTCATATTTATAATTTTATTACTAATTGATGAATTTAAAAAACTTGTGAAATCTATTTTAGTTTTTTTTAATATTTTAAAATAATTATACAATTTTGTAAAATTATTAAATTTTAATTTAATAATTCCTGTATATTGATATTTGGGCATTTTTTTTTTAATCTTATTACCGATGGAAATTAAATTGTTTTTTTTAACAACTAAAGTTTCAGCGTCATGCATAATCTTGCTTTGATTCATTCTTAATTTCCAGATTTTGAGCCATTCACTATAAACAACTAAAAAATTTCCACTGCTTTTTAGTGTTTTAAAAATAGATTTATCAAAAACTATATCAGAATATGAAATAACAATGTCTTGCTTAAATTTATTCAAATACTTGTAAGCACAGAATAAGCTATAAACCATATTGGTTTTTAAATATTTTTTGTTTTTAATAAAAGTTATTGATTTATATTTCTTAAAATTTTTTTTAATTAAGTTATCTTTATATCCTGTAACAATTACTACTTTTTTAAATTTATTTATAAATTCTGTGTTGTAATTAATTAAACTTCTTCCATTAATTTCTATTAGACATTTAGGCAATTTTTTAGTTTTTTCACCAAGACGTTTACCTCTACCAGCTGCAAGAATAACTAAAATCATAATAAATTGTTAATTAAATCAAAATCAATTTTACGGAATTTTTTATATCTTTCTGGGTGCCACATTAAACCTAAAAAGTTTATTTTTTTTACAAAAAAAGCTTCTATAGTTTTATCTTTATCTATAGCTAAAATCTCTATTTTATTATTAACTTTTTTAATAGAATAGTTTTTAAATGAATTAACTTCTGTAGTTCTTTTTTTAGTTTTAAAAAAATTATTTTCTAAAAAATCAATTTTATGATTTCCAATTTTTTTCTTTTTAATAAATTTTGCATCAAATTGATTGGCAACATAAGTTGCCCCATAGCATATACCTAGCATTGGTATTCTCATTTTTTTTGCTCTCACAAAATATGATTGATCTACTTTACTTCTAAATCTATTTTTGGGCACGTTGTCAAATCTCAAAAGGTCATTACCACCAGAAAATACTATCAACTTAAAATTTTTATTAATTTGAGAGTTTTCAGTTAATAATGTTATGGTGAATTTTTTATTTATTTTTTCTAAAAAATTTATTAATCTTTTATCAATACAGACTTCAATTTGATTTGTATAAGGACTTCTAATTGTTGGCACAATTCCAATTATCATTTTATATTTTTTTTATTTTAATTTAGCTATTATTTAAAGCATTTTTATAAAGATCAATATATTTTTTAGCAATAAATTTAGCGTCAAAAGCTAATGTCTTATTTGGAACTTTATCTCTTCTATAATTTCCTCTATCTATTTCTTTAGATAACCACTCGATACCATCTTTTAATTTGTTAGAATCGAAATTCTTAGCGACATAACCATTAACTTTGTGGTCTACTATTTCTGATGCGCTAGTTTTATCAAAGCATACAACTGGTATTTTACAAGCCATTGCCTCTGCCCAAGTTTTTCCAAAAGCTTCCTGAATTGATGATGCTATAAAAAGATCAGCACTAGAATAAATAGCATTTAATTTTTTTTTATCATCAATAAAACCAACACACTTATATTCTATTCCTATAAGATCTAGAGTTTTTTGAGACCAAAAATTACCAAATATTAATAAAAAATATTTTGATTTATCAAGTTTTTTTAATGCTTCAACAAATATATTCCATCCTTTTCTTATGCTTTGGGGATTTTGTGCACCATATAAAATTATTTTTTTTTCTGTTTTAATTTTTAAAATTGATCTAGCTGTGTTTTTGTTAATTGAATCAAAGTCTCTAAGGTCGATATTATTATATATGCGCTTAATATTATAACCTTTTAGCACATTACTTTTTTCTGCTTCATTTTTTAACCACTCACTTATTGCAACGAATTGAATATTTTTATTAAAAATTTTTTTTTTAAAATTTTGTATTATTTGAGACAAGCCACCACTTTCATATTTTGTAAAATCCATGCTATAATGGGAGCCTCCTGTAAAAGGCCACATATCTCTCATTGTCCATACAACTGGCTTATTAATTTTTGAAAGCGTTTTTACTCGAATAAAACCCTGACTAAGCCAATGTATGTGGATTATATCTGCATCCTTGAATTCTTTTAATTTAGTAATATCAAAACCAAAAAAACCCAACGTAAAAGTAGATCGTGGACTATGAAGAAAGATTGACTTTAAAAATTTTTCTAAATAAACAAAAATTATATTACACATTTTAGTATAGAAATTATTATTAATAAAAAAAATATTCTGTTGATAATTCTTTATACTTTTTTGATTAATTTTTGGTGGAGAGTCATTTAAAATTTTAGATTCTATATTTAGATCTAACAAAGCTTGATGCAAAATATTTGCTCCTTTATATGCACCATCAGTTGAGGACCCACCTACAATATGTAATACTTTAATTTTCATAGATTAAACCTAAAGATTATATATGCCATCAATTATTATTTTTTTTCTTTCACAATCTATAGAGACTTTTTTTGATTTAATAATTTGTTCAAATAAATTTTCACCCACCCCTACAGCAGCTTGTATTCCTAATTCAGCACATCTAATAGCCATATGGGAGTTTGCACCACCAAATTTTGTAATTAATCCACTAATTTTTTTAGTAAATATGAAATCAAAGCCTGGGTCCGCATTCTCAATGCATACTATTTTATTATCGTATCCCCTATTCTTAAATTTATTAAGATAAAGCATTTTACCGTTTGATTTTTTTGATCCAATAAAATTAATTTTACTTTCATTTTTAATAACAAATAAATCAGATTTATTCAGAATAACTTCAGGAAGTTTTATTGAATCATTAAAAATAAATTCATTTCTATTATAAATAATTTCTTTTTGTAAATCAGGAATATTTCTAAATGTTGAATAGTTATAATACATATTCAAGATTTTATTGATTTTTATATAAGTTAAATCTTCTTCTTTAAGTCCAAATTGTTTTGCAAAAAGTTTCATATTTTTAAAAACTAAATCTATACTTTTTGTAAAGATGTATTTTGAATATTCACGTAACTGAATACTTTTTTTTAAAAATATAATAAAATCTTCAATATTAATATTAAATTTTTCTTTTTTGAGAAATGTATTTATCTTTTGTTTTTGATTATTAGAAAATACAAAGTGTTTTTTTTTTTTATATTTTTCATTTTTTACTTTTTCATCAAAATATATATTGAATCCGTCATGATAATTTAGTGATGAGATTTCATAAGTATTTGGTCTTAAATGTCCATATTTTTTCAAAAAGAATTTTTTTGATTTAAAATAATCATTTTTAATATCAGTTGTGATGGTTTCTATTGATTGTAAAAAATTTTCTCTCTCTTTAGAGGTGATAATTTCATTAGATACTAAAGAGTTAATCAATTCTGTTGAAATAAAAGCAGTTCTTGCTAAACCTGCGAATGGATAACTACCATATTTTTTGCAGTCTTCAATCAACCAGTATATCTTAGCTATGTAGTCTAAGTTTAATTTTTCTATTTCGTTTTGTTTATCTTGTAATTTCTTTATTTTGCTAGTCTCACTTTCAATTTTATTGAAAGCTATATTATTGATGTTTTTTAGGGATTTTTCTATTAAGTTAATTTCTTTCGATGAAAAATTTTTACCTAATAATTTATGAATTCTTTTTTTAGTATCAAAAGTAAAACACGTGAAAACTATATTAAATTCAACTTTATCGTGCAGATCTCTATTATCTTTAAATTGTTTTAAATAATAATTTACAAGTTTGTATGCAATCTTATTAGGTAGATCTGATGGTATCCAAGAATTAAAATCAATTCTTATATCGATATAAGGAGTGCCAAAAAAAGTATTCATTAAATGGTTTGAAGTAAGATCTCTGTAACCATAATCTTTTCTACTTTTTGCCCAGACTACGTCTGTAATTAATTCTTGATAAAGAGATAAGGCAAGTGGTTTGGGCTTTAAGCCAATTATCTCCGCAGGATTCCAGTCTGTCATGACACTGTAATAAGAAGTTTTGCCAAGCAAATTGTGGTGTTTATTTTGTAATTTTTTTATTTTATTACCAAGTGAATTAAATGCAAATCTAGCAGTCTCTGTTGTTAAAATATTTTTTTTATTTATTACAATTGGTCTAACCTGCAAAATAAAAATTTTGTTTTTTGAATTGATTGCAAATTCAACATCTATATGTTTGTTTAAAAATTCTTTTTTGATTAGCTTGATTAATTCAATTAACTTTGAAAATTTTTTATCCTTAATCTTATATTGTGTGTTATCTGTATATGTAATTTTTTTTGTATTTGGTTTACCCGAGGTCACAGCCGAGGTATCATTGCCCCTAAAATAATTTATTTGATATGAGGGAAAATAAGTTTCTAAATCACAAGTGGTACATACACCGGATATAATGACATCACTCACCATATCTTGAATTAATATTTGATTTTTTTTGTGATAATATTTTTTATAAGATTCTTTAACTTTTAAAATTGCATTAATTAATTCATCTTTATTTTTGGAATTAACATTTAATAAAGTCTCAAACTTACCTGCGTTAGATGTTTTTTTATTATCTTCAAACTTATTAGAAGATCTAACTGCTATAAATTTCTTAAATTGTAGATTTATTTTTTTAAAGATTTTAATTGGATTATCTTTTAATTCTGAAACTAAAAAATAATAAGTCTTCGGTATATTAATACCTGATATTTTTTTGTTTAAAATTACAAGAGTTTCAGCTTTTGATTTATTATTTAATTCCTTCATAAATGTTATTTATCTGTTTTAAATAATTATTGTTATTATGAAAGGTAATAATTTTAAATCTATTACTAATCAACTTTTTGAGTTTTTTCTCAAATTTAATAATACGTGTTAAATGTTTAAGACTACGATAATGAAATTTTGTCGTACCCTCTCTCTGTTTAGATCTGAACAAAATCTTATTATATTTAGTGTTAACAGAAATTAATAAATCAGGTTTGATAATTAGATTTAGGTATTTTTTTAAGAAACTTTCATTATTCATCATATCTGAGAAAATAAAAATTTTCTGATATAATGATTCATCGTCTATTACAAAATCAATTTTATCAGTATACTTTTCAACTATGTATTGATAGGCAAAAAATTCTATAAACCACAATTTTGCATTTCTCTTATCGTTATTAATTATTTTATCATTTTCATTTATTTTTTTATAAATTAATTTTTTTAAATCAAAATTTATTTTTCTAGAATATTTTTTGCATAAATTAAGATACGTTTTATAAAAGTAATTTGATAGAGGATTCCTTAATGAAAATTTTTTTTTAGTAAAAGTTTTACTTTTATTAAATTTAGCATAATTAATTTTTTTTGTTATTTTGTGATATTTAAAATATTTTAATGATAAATATTCAGATATGCTTATGTTTTTTTCATAAAAAATATACTCAAAAAAAGCAGATGAATGACTATGAACAATTTTATCATCTTGAGTAATTTTTTTTTTTAGAATACTTGTTGCAAAAGTTTTGCCTGAGCATGGTAGTCCAAAAAATTCAATTTTTTTCAATTTAGTCCTCTTATTTAAATTTTAGCTTGTATAACAATTAATTAAAAATAGAAATTATTTTTATAAAAATCGATGATTATATTTTCATCTTTATTTGTTTTATTTCCATTAATTAAATCTAGTATTTTTTCTAATTCAAAAATTTCAATTTCATGGCCAATTTTTTTTCTAGCAGAAATCTCAATAGGTAGGTTTGAAAATTTTTTGTAATCTTCATTCAATATCTTTTTTTTTGTATTTATTAAAAAAGGTTTTGTCTTATTTATTAAAGCAAATTCTAAAAATATACCTGACCAATCTGTAATGATATATTTGTATTTTTCAAAATTTAGTAATTTTTCCATATTTAAGAAATTTGAAAATTGATCCTCCATATGTAGTTCTTTCCTTTTTATCGACATGTAATGAGGCCTAAATTCGAAGGTAATATTATTTTCATGAAATAAATCAAAAATTTTTGTATGTAGGTTGAGTTCATAAAAATTTGTGTGCCATGTTGGAGCTATTAAAAAATCAATTGATTTTACCATGTTATTTTGGGGAATAACTTCTAAAAATTTATAATTAGAAATGAGTGCCTTAATATTTCTTTTATAAATTCTATTAATATCAATAAGATCATCGTATTGAGATCTATTAATTACTTGAATAGCATCAAATTCAAGAAATGCTTTTTTACCATATATCATAGAAAGACCTGTTGTAGAATGCTGAATGTATATATAAAAATTTTTTTGTGATTTTGATTTTTGAAAAATTGAATTTTCTAAATCTGTTGTTGTCGTATAAACAAACTTAATCTTAAGTGTTAAAAAAAATAATTTATAAAAAAAATTATTTTTAAAATTTAGTTGACTGTATGGACAGTCTTTAATTTTTTCAAAAGATAATAAAATAATCTTTTTATTTTTGTTTTTATTTTCTATAATCTTTTTTAAATATTGAAATGTAAAATTATTTTCATTAATAAAAATATAGTCATATTTATTTTCATTTTTTTTAAATGCAATAAATTTTTTTATATCTGTGATTAAATCAATCAAACTTAAATACCTTTTCAAATGTATCTTTAAATTTATCTGTTTTCATAAATGAGTAATATTGAGAATCTTCATTAATATTAATATCTAAATCAATATCATTTTTTATATTTGGAAATTCTAATATTTTATTCTCAAAATGCTTGCCTCTTAAAATAGGATCAATAAAAGAAAACCAGAACCTGTATAACATATCGTTAGGAAGTGATATTAAAGTTTTAGTTTTAAAATTTGGAATTTTATAGGAGGTTCTATTTAAAATTATTCCAGTATCAATATTTTGATTCATTATAAATGATGTTGCTGATAAAAAATTTAAATTATGAACATTCCAAAGAGAAGCATCAGCACCTCTTGTATTTGGTAAATAACCAGGATGTATATGGAGTATCTTTACAGGAAAATCAAATATTTTTTTATAAATTTGGTTACCAGTATTCAAATAAGTAAAGTATTTTTTTTTAATAACCTTGTCTATAAATAATTTAGAATTAATATTGTTTGTATCTAAATATTCTATCTCATCCGAATAATCTTCAAGTTTGTTTTCTGAATAAACTGATTGAAAAAAATCACTTTTAAATCCAAAGTATTCACTAATTTCAGATATAATCTTATTATATTTCTTCTGCTTTAAAAAATTTAATGGATATGAATTCATTTTATAATAATTAAATTTTTTATATAAAAAATTAGGAAATAAATTTTTTTTTTGTAAAACAATAATTTTTCTGAATTTAAAGTTTCTCATCTTTGCAATATGCAAATACGTTCTGCTAATAGGATTTTCAAAAAATATAAGACTTAAATCGTTATGCATTGATTTATTGGATATTAAGAAATTTAGTTTTTATTATCTTCTTCAATCTTAGGTTTTTTTCCATTTAATCGGGCAATTAAAAATTTGATCTTTAAATAAATATTTTTAATGTAAGCAATACTGGCAATAATAATTCCAACAAGTGTGCTAAATATTATGCCTGTAGTGCCAGGATCTAAGTACGCAAATGCATTATTTGGTATAAAAAAGGTAGTTAAAAGGCAATAAACTAAAAATTTATTCATATAAGTAATTATTAAAAAGTTCTTTGTTAGGCAATCTATATTCAATTTTATTAGATGAATCTATCATAATTTCATCCAGTTTAGTTAGACATGCCAAAATTTTATTAAAAATCATTGAGTTTGTTGTAAAACGACTCTGTAATAAGCTGTCCGTCCATTTCTTACAATTGTTGTTATTGTCAAGTATAGATCCCAATGTTGCATGACCATCAATGATTATCGCATGTTCCTTATCAGGATAACTATTATAGATTTTATTTGTCAACTCTATCTCACTTGATGTTGTTAAAATTGTGGGTCCAGAATCACCCATTATAATTAAGACACTATTTGGATCATTTTTTTTAATTTTATTAATAGTATTTTTTATTATTTGAGTGGTTTCCAAATCACCATTTTTAACATTGGCAATATAATTAAAAGTTTCTCCAGAAGGGTGTCCAAATGTATAGAAATGAATAAAAACAATTTTTTTTTCATTATTAATTACCTTTTCAATAACACTCAAATTAAATTTATTTTTAGTTGAAAGAATATCTTCTTTTTTTATTTTAAAAATATTTTTTAAAATATCGCAATAATTAAATAGTTGCATGTGATACCAGGGAAATTTAAATTGACAAAAATTAATATAAATTTTTGAAAAAGTTTTGTTTTTATTTTCAACAGATCTAAAAGTCAGGTACTCATCAACATGGGGGCCTGGTGGGCCAAAGTGAGAATCAAAATAACCAGTAATAATTTTATAGTCATTTTTTCTAAAGAATTTAAATAATGCCGAATCTCTTCTTCCAGAAAAAAAAGAGCCTCCATCCTTTAAATTTCTCCATTTATTTGGGTCAATAAATATCAACGAATTAAGGGATGGTCGTGTTGGAAAGTTGTCACTAAAATGATTTTTAAAAATTAAAAAATCATTTTTTTTTAAAGCATTTACATATTCAAGGTTTTCTAAACCCAAATGTTTTGAGGCTATCGTCTCTGGAAAAAGTGATTCAATAGAAAATACATATATATTAAAATTATTTTGGATTTTTATATTTTCAAAATTAAATTTATAATTTTCTATGTTTTTTTTAAATGTCATATCGATATTAAAAAAAGCAATTATATTTAAAGATATATAAATTAAAATTATGATTTTCTTTACTTTGTTAATTCTAAATAAAAATTGGAATGCAAATATAGAAAAAAATAAGTAAATCATAAACCATTTAATCTTTTGGAATCTTTCAAGCGATATAAACTCAGATGAAAGTGATATTGAAAGTGAATAAAAATTAAAAAATAAAAAAGATGTTAAACAAAAAATTAATAAATTATTTGATTTGATAAATTTAAATACAATTAAAGTTAAAGCAATTTGTAAAAAGAATATTATATAAATATAAAGATAGAGATATTTTACAGAAGATGAAAAATTTTCAGATACCAAATTATTTTTTATAAGTAATGCCCAATAACTGCTGATTAAAAAAAATAAAAAAAAGTTACCTATAATGTTATTTGATAAATTTATTTTCATATGATTTAGAAGTTTTTTGTGATCATTTGTATAACATATAATAATTTATTTTAAGGTGAGACTATAATAAGTAAATAATTTTTAATGATTAGGTCTATTTTATAACTTGAATTGCTGATATATTTAAACTAAAAACCAATTACATATTGTATGCCCTTGTAGCTCAGCTGGTAGAGCAATTGATTTGTAATCAATAGGTCCGCGGTTCGACTCCGTGCGGGGGCACCACTTGTAGTGGTAATATCAAATTAAAAAAATATATTAAATTTTAATTAACATTATTTAAAATACTATCTAAAAAATTATTATCTTTTAATACCTTACTATAATAAATAAAACCTTGGTAAGACCAGTGATCTTCATCGGTTACAAGTAAATTATTTTTATTCATAACATTACATTTTTTATCAAAACAAATCAGCTTGTTTATATCGAAAAAAATGAAATCATCTTTTGCTGATTTTTTTTTGATTTCATTGTTAATTTTTTCAACTATTTTATTACTATTTATGTACGCTAAAGAATTAAGTTCTTTTTTAGATTTGATATAAAGTGTTGGAATATGGAAAAAATTTGGTTTTCTTCCAACAACAATGATTTTGCTGGATGTATAAGTCTTTATAAATTTTGTAATTTTATTAAAATCAATATTTTTGATCCATCTTGATGATAAAATTATTATGTCTGAATTATTCAAAATATCATACCCAGGTGAATAACTATTTATTTTTTTTTGACATTTAACTTCTAAGGAAAAAAAATTTTTTACAAATTGAACAATTTTTTCTTTAAAATTTTTCTCCTTAAAACAATAAAATAAATCATAACTTAAAAATTCTAAATCTAATTGTGAAAAGTCATTACTGGTTTTTAAAGCACCATAAAGATCACCCGCATGACTATCGCCCCAAATCAAAACTTTAGTGGGTTTTTCTAAGTTTTTAAAATAGTCATTATTTTTAATCCTTTTAATAGCTTCACTTTCAAAATTTTCACTAAGTTTTTTCTCATTTTCAAGTTTTTTAATTACCCGCTGTTTATCTAAACTTAATTTTAAAAATTTATCTGTGGATACTAAATAGTTTGAAACAAAAATAATTGAAAATAATGTTAAAATAAAAGTTATTAACATTATTTTGCTAGAAATTATAAAATTATTATTAGTTTTTTTTCTAAAAGGTAATTCAATAAATCTATATGTAAAAATTGAAAGAATTATTGTAGCAAGAATTAATAGAAATTTTTCTATATTTTCTAATGGCTCTAACTTTAAATATTTATAAAAAACAATTAAGGGCCAATGTATAAGGTATAATGAATAACTTATTTTTCCTAAAAAAATTAAAGTATTGTTTATAAATAGCTTTTTAAAAAAAAATAATTTTCCACTCGTAGCTAACACTAAGGCAGCGCCAATACATGGAGCTAATGCATTAATTCCTGGAAAAACATTATTATCTGAAAAGCCAAATGATGAAGCTAATATTAAAAGTATTCCTAATAAGAAAAAGAAATCATTAGATTTAATCTTTATATTATCCTTGATTAAGTAAATTATCGATCCAATTGAAAACTCAAACAATCTAAAAATTGTAAAATAGAAATAACCAGTAGTTCTTTCAGAAAAAATTATAGATAAAAATAGTGATATAAAAAAAATTAGTAAAACAAAATATATAATTTTTCTATTAAATAATTTATAAATTATAAATATTAAGATTGGCCAAATTAAATAAAACTGTAATTCTACTGATAAACTCCAAGTATGTAGTAAAGGCTTAAAGTATCTTTCAAAATCAAAATAGCCTGCTTCAAACCAGAAAAAAAAATTAGAGTACCCTCCAGCAGCAGAAATACTTGAATTACCCACCCTATTAAAATGATCAGGACTTAAAATTAAATAACTTAATACTAAAACAATAAATATGACCGTATATAATGCTGGGATAATTCTTCTTATTCTTCGAGAATAAAATTCTATAAGTGAAAACTTATTTTTTACAATGTCTTCGATTATAAGGTTTGTAATAAGGTAACCACTAATTACAAAAAAAACATCTACACCAACAAAACCACCACTAATATTGAATAGTTCAAAATGAAAAAGAATTACTAAAAAAACAGCTATAGATCTTAAACAATCAATTTCAGGTTTGTAATTTATAATCGATAATTTAGACATATATTGAAAGTTTATAATTTTTATATTTTTATAACATTTCTTTACATTTTATAGTGAAAGATCTTTATGAATAATAAAATAATTCTATCAATTTTAATAAATTGTAAAAGTTTGTTTCTATTCTTAAAAAGAATATATCTGTGAAAAATATTTTTAATATCCGTTTTTTTAATTTTTGGATAATAAAAAAACTCTTCTTGATTATTAGGCTGTTGACCTCTAGATGTATCTGGTGTTTGGTAGCTTACTCTTAACATTATTCTATTTTCCGACTTACAATAACCTCCTCTATGATATGTTGTAAAACTATCAATAAAAACTCCTGTACCACTTTTTCCCATTAATGCACCTACTTCATCTTTTTTAAAATAATTTGAAAATGACTCTAAAGTAACTTTATTTCTTTCACCGGGTAATGCTTTTTTAATAATATTTTTAATCTTAAGAAAAACACCCAGTTCTTTTTTAGCTTTAAGGTAGTAGAGTGGTCCACTATTAATGTTAATATCAGATATTGCTAAAAATATATCTAAACTCTTATATCCAAAATCATCTTTGTGCCAAAGTGCTGCCCCTCTCTCCTCAGTTAATTTTGGTATGTTTAGGTAAACAATTAGTTTTTTAATAACCGGTAAAACTTTTAGATATTTAGTTGCTGTAACAATGTTTTTTTCTGATAAAGCAAATTTTAAAATTTCAGCTTTAACATGTTCAGGTAGTAGTGGGAAAAAATTAATAAGAAAATTAGGCATATAATGTTTTTCATTTCTGCCTTTTTCAATTTTCTTTTTTAATTCATTAATAAAATCCTCATTCGTGTAATCGTTTATTAAGTTTGCTATCTTTTGAAATTCAGGATCATTTTCTATTAATCTTACATCCTCATGTTTATTGATTTTATAAAAATCTTTTTTATTAAATGAGTAAATAAGACCCAAAATTCTTCCATGAAAATTTATTACATTAACCCACAAGATATCAAAAAAAGGTTTAATAATTAATTTTATAAAAAAATACCAAATTTTAGTTTCCTTTATTGAAATTATTTTTTTTTTTAAATAGCTAAAAATATTCATAAATATTATTTTAGATTAAAAAAATTATTATTTTCTATATTTTTTATTATCTTTAAATTTATTAAAATTACTCCAATACCAAGATATTGTTTTTTGAAGACCTTTATTAATGTCAGTTCTTGGCATCCACTTTAATTCTTTTGTTATCTTATCATAGTTAAGTTTTTTATATGCAGTTTCCTTCTTGGAAGAATCATTAATTTCAAATAAAATTGGTTTTTTTAATAATTTATTAATTTTTTCAAGCAATTCTATTGTATTAAAATTATCTTTAGTACCAATGTTATATATTTTAAGTAAATTATTAGAATTTAATATTTCTTTAAATACTAAAAAATAAGCTTCAGCAGCATCATCTACATAAATATAGTCTCTCTTTAATTTTCCACTAGATCTTATTGTCAATTTTTTATTTGCAAAACTTGACAAAATTGCATCAGGTACAATTCTTTGAAGATTAAAATCGGCTGGACCATAAATATTTGCAGAACGAATAATTCCAACTTTAACATTATAAGTATGACTGTAAGATTCACAAATCATGTCAGATGTACTTTTGGAAACATCGTATGGATACTTAGATTTAAACCTAGAATTTTCTTTAAAACCTCTTGTAGAGGCTTTTCCAGAAACTTCACCATAAGCTTTATCTGAAGAACTATAAATTAATATTATATCTTTATTGATTAATCTTATGGACTCTAAAATATTAACTGTACCCATAACGTTAGTTTTCATTGTTTTGTGTGGTTTTTTAAGCGCATCTAAAACTGTGGTTATAGCGCCTAAATGAAAAATTGCTTGAATTGAAAATTTTTTTATAATTTTTTTAATATCTGAAAAATTTGTAAAATTTCCTGTCACAAATTTAATATTTTTTTTATTATGAATAAATTTTTTTCTATTTTTAAATTTATCTAAAACAATTACTGAATTATTATTATTTTTTGCTAATAATTTTACTAATGAATTTCCAAGAATTCCTAGTCCACCGGTAATTAAAATATTCATATTTCTGTTCTATTTTTTAATAAGTTCATCATAAACAGAAGTATACCTACTTGAAATTTTTTCACTTGAAAATAAGTTTTTAACTCTTTCTCTTGCATTAATTCCTAGATAATTATTATTTTTAATTTCTTTTAAACACCATTTAATTCCATTATTTAGATCCTCTGCATCATTAAATTTAGATAAATAGCCAGTATTTTTGTGTTCAATAATGTCAGATGTACCTGTGTTGCTAAAAGATATCGCTGGTGTTTGGCAGGAATTTGCCTCCAGAACAACTTGATTAAAAGTCGCCAAAATATCTGGTGCTAGTATTAAATCTGATGAAGAATATAAAATTCTAAGCAACAAAGAATTATTAGAATAATTGTCTGCAAAATTAATATAATCAATTTTTAATTTTTTTTTATGCTCTTGATCTAGTTTTCCGATAATTATTAATTTACATTTATTATTAATGTAAAATGGATCATCGAGTATTTTTAATAAAAAATCAAAACCCTTTCTTTTTTCTTTAGTTCCATTAGCTGCAGAAAATAAAAGAACTGGAATATTTTCATCAATTTCTAAAATTTTTCTTGATGCATTTTTATCTAATGGTGTCCATTTTTTTTCTTCAATACATGGTGGTATCGTTGAGACATCGAAATCTTTAAATAATAAACTTTTTTGGACCAAATTAGTTAACCAGTTACTGATACATACAATTTTAAATTTGTTATTAACCCAGTGTTTTTTTTTTCTTTTCCATACCCACTTATTCAAGTCGAATCTTTGAGAATTATTAATTGACTTATCATTGTATCCATTTAAGAAATTATCCTCAAAAGTATAATGTTCCGAACCACAAACAGGCCACATATCAACAAAAGTCCATAATAAAGGTTTTTGGATTTGTCCAATTTCTCTTATACTCATCATTTCATTGTTAATCCAATGAAGGTGAACAATATCTGGATCAATATTTTTTATTATTTTTTTTGTAGATGAGGGCAAAAGTGCCACTGAATGCGTTGCAGAACTGTCTATTTTTGAGAATTTTTTTAATTGATAAGAAAATCTTGTTTTTAATAAATTTAATGACATATCTAAAGAATTTAATGGGCCCAATACATCGTTAGCACTACTTGATTTTTCATTAACTTTAATTAGGGAGTCTATCTTATGATATTTTTTTAATGCCTCATGAAGCCGCATAATAGCTACCCCTGATCCACCTAATTGATCAGAATAATTAAAATGTAAAATCTTCATAAGTCAGTTCTTTAATATTTAAGTAAGCTGTTTTAAAATCAAATTATTTTTGAATAAATTTTAAAATTGCATTATGTATAAATCTTAAATTTTTTATAGTAAGACCTTGGTGACAGCCAATAAGAATTCCGTTTTTCATTATATAGTCAGAATTAGGAAATCCATTTAATTTATTCCTACTAGAAATTATGCTAGAAAAAGCAGGATGTCTCAGTAAATTTCCTGTGAAAATTGGTCTTGTTTGTATTCCGCAATTTTCCAAGAAAATTTGAAGCTTTTTCCTATTATACTTTTTGTTTTCCTTCAAGATTATTGGATAAGCTAAAAAATTTGTTTTTACATTAGGAAGAATTTTGGGGACTATAAAATATTCTTTTAACTTATTAAAAAAATTGTAATGATATTCAAAATGGGTTTGTCTCTTTTGTGAAAAATTTTTGAGTTTCTTTAACTGTTCTAATCCGAAAGCTGCTCCAATTTCTGATGGTTCAAAATTATACCCAATATCACTGAAAACAAATTTTTTATCATAATTGTATCCCATTAAAGATATATTCAACCTTTCTTTTATATTTTCTGAATCTTTTAATAATGATGACGAACGACCCCAGCTACGCAATGTTCTAGCTTTGTCATACTCAGATTTATTATTTAGTGTTAACATTCCACCATTCCCAGCACAACTTATTACATGTGAGCCGTAGAAACTAGTGATGGACGCGTCTGAATAATAACCTGTTGGCCTCCCCTTATAAGTTGCTCCCAATGTATCTGCTGAGTCTTCTATTAATTTTAAGTTATATTTTTTTGAAATTTTTTTTAATACTTCCCAATTAGGAATGTTTCCTATTAAATTGGGTATCAATAATGCTTTCGTTTTCTTTGTAATTTTTTTTTCTATTAATTTTTCATCAATCTGAAGAGTAAATAAATCAATATCTACTAATATTGGCCTCAATTCACAAAGCATTAATGATGAAACAGCCGTACCAAAATTCAGACATGGAATTATCACTTCATCACCCGCTTTTAGTTTTAATACTTTTAAAGCTAGCATAATGGCAGAAGTTCCAGAATTAACCATTATACCAAATTTTTTACTAAATTTATTAGAAATTTTTTTTTCAAATAAAGAAACATACTTTGACATCTGAGTGGTTCTTCTCAATGCTTTATTAACAGCATTAATCTCTTCACTACCATAGACATTTTTCCCGTATACAATTTTTTTCATATATTATTTATTTTAACTTATAGCAAAAATATTTTTTTTTTATAATTTATCTTTCCAATCTATATAGTCGAAATTTTTTTTATTCAAAACAAAAAACTCTACTTATTGAGCCTTATTTTCAAGAGTCTTTTTCCTTGAAATCTTTAAACTTATATACAAATGAAGTTTTATTTCTAAATCTAAGATTGAACTTAAAACTAAAAGTGAGATAATTTATTTTATTATATCAAATTATAAGAAGTATTTTAAATTGACTTAAACTAGTTATATTTTTGTTATTTTAAATTAAAAAAACTAATTATTTGTTTCTCAGTAAATTCAAATATTTTTTTTTTATTTTTAAAAAATTGGTCATACCAAGTATTAGTTAATTTGATGGTTTGGTTAATATTTAATTTTGGATACCACCCTAATTTTTTTTTTATGTATTGATTGGATAGTCTTAGGATCTTAGTCTCTCCAAATCTAATTTTTTTTATTAAAAAATTAAAACTCAAATTATTAGATTCCTTATTAATTTTTTTGATTAATTCTTTAACTGTTATATTTGATTTTAAATTTGGACCCACATTAAAAATATTAGTATTTAAGTCAATTTTTTTATTATTTGTAAATAGAACAAAAATAATTGCATCAACCACATCTAAGATATGCTGCCAGGGTCTAATTGCATTAGGATTCCTTATAATCAATTTATTTTTATTATATATTGACATATAGATATCAGGCACTAATCGTGACAAATTCCAATCGCCACCTCCGACAATATTCCCTGCTCTAACAATAGACATATTCAATTTATTTTTAAAGAATGATTTTTTGTAACTATTGGAAATTATATCTTGTGAGGATTTACTTGCGCTATAAGGGTCGATGCCTCCGAGTTTAGAATTCTCTTTTAAAATATTACCATCTAAATTTTCATAGACTTTATCTGAGGTAAATACCAGAATATGCTTTACAGATTTTAATTTTCTACATAACTCCATAAGTTCAATCGTGCCAATAATATTAGTTTTATAAGTCTTACCAGTGTTATTATAAGAATCGTTTACTAAAGGTTGGGCAGCTAGATGTATTACGACATCGGGCTTAAAAGAATTTATCTTATTAAAGTATTTTTGAATGTCTACTATATCAGCTTCTATAGTTTTTATTTTTCTTTTAAATTGTTTGCTATTTGATATAAAATTTTTATTCTTCATTTTTAATGAATAACCTAAAATTTTTGCACCCATTAAACTAAGAGTTAAAGATAAATAATTTCCAACAAATCCTGTGTTGCCTGTGATTAAAATCTTTTTTCCTTTAATATTTTTATGAAAATTTTTTAACATTTTTATTATTATTCTCGATTTTATTCCATAGGTTCAAAAAAGACAAATCATTTGAAAAGTTATCATTATAATTAAATAAATTCTCACTTATGTATTTTTTAAGAAAAAAGCATCTTGGATCTATCAATTTAGAATTAATTCCATTTAAAAATGGACTAGAAAATTTTTTATTTTTTAGAGTATTGATTCGATATGAGAAATTAGAATTTGTTGAATATTTTAATATAATTTTTATTGTATTACTTTCTTTATCGTTAATTGAAAACTTCCAATATTTTATATTTATTTCATTGCTTTTTATTATATTAAAACCAAGATCGGAGAATAATTTTATAAAATGAATACCATAATATCTTATTAACCCACCTCCATCTTGATGATTATACTTCCATGAGTTAGATTTATTAACATCACTTTTAATATTCCATTTAATTAAAATATTATTTCTTTTCTTTGTATTGTCCAATTTTTTCTTTATTAACTTGTACCAAGAAACATACTCAAATAAAAAACCCACACTATAGTTAATTTTTTTTTCCCTACAAATTTTAAAGACTTCTAATGATTTTTTTGGATTTATAGATATTGGTTTTTCCAAAAAAATATGTTTAATTTTATTACTATTTTTTAATAATATTTTAATAATTTTTATTTGATCAGCTGGTCTTTTTGCAATTACTAAATAGTCAATTGCATTAATGATATTTTTAATATTTTTGTACCAAATTATTTTAGACTCAAATAAAACAAGTTCACTTCTAGTGTAAAAAAATTTTTGGTATTTTTTATTAATATATATATTATTCGTAAATTTATGAATTGCTGGCAAATATCCATATAAACCAAAACCAGATCCACAAATTAATGAGTTCATTCAAAATCTTTTTTTGAAATAATATTAATTACTTTATTTTTAAATTTTAGCTTATTTTTTACATATAAACATATTTCATCAGAAATATGCCATGCAAAATTTAATAATATTTTTTTATTTTGGTATTCTTTTGAAAAGCTTTGTTCTTTAACGATTTTAATATTTGTTCCTGGCACAAATTTATTATTTTTGAGAGAACTGTTCTTTTCAAAAATTTTAGAAACAATTTTATTGTCTAATCTTAATAAATTTATCAATATTGAAGCTCTACCTGGAAAAGCTTTAGCAGGTAATGGTCCGTGTATTTTAGCAAGTTTAATAAGTTGGTTTCTTTTTTTTATTTTCCACCTATCAATTTTAAATTGAAATTTTGTAATAAGTTTTGCTATCTTCCATTCTTGTTTTAACGATTTATTTAATCTTTTTAATATTTTTGGGTTTTTATTACTTGATAAAAAAACTCTAATATTGCCGTTGTATCTTTTTACAAAATTAAAGTCTCTTATATGCATATTCAATAATCTAGAAATGTTATTAAAGGAATTGAGACTGTAGGTTCTAGGGTGTTCATGATAAAATGTGTCAAATTGGTTTTTTTTTAGCACCTCTCCAAAGTAATGATTTTCAATGACTAGAAGCGTTTGGGGTTTAATTAATATTTTTAAAGATCTAATTAACTCATTAAAATCCTCAATATGAGCAAAAACGTTAGTAAAAGTAATTACATCGAAATATTCATACTTTTTTATAAGTTTTTTTGAAATTTTAACATCAAGATAATTATTGTATATTTTATGTTTTTTTTTAATTGCTTCACCAGCAGCACCGGTGGGTTCAACCCCATATGTTTTTGATCCATGGTTTTTAAATATATCAAGCAAGCTTCCATCGTTGCAACCAATATCTAAAATTTTTTTATTTTTTAATGTTCCTGATATCTTTTCTGTTTTATTAACAAGATCTACCATTCCATCAATAACATCTTGTGTATTAGCTGATCTATAATGATAATTTTTGGGAAATAATTTTTTTTTGTTAATATTATATTTTTGAAAAGCAGTAAAACATTTTGGACAATAGTTAACTTGTAATTTGTAAAATGTATTTCTATTAGGTTTATCTTTTAAATCATCGCAAAGTGGTTGCTTACCAAGATTAATAAATTTAGTTAATTTATTTTCACAAATTTGACATCTTTTGATTATCTTATAATTCATTTTAAATCATCTTTAAGTAGCTTATAGGGTATTATTTTAATGGTAGTATATTTTTCAAAATAGAATGAAAAAAATCTTTCTGCTAAAAAATCATATAATCTTTCTTTTCCATATCCTTCTAGAATAAGGTTTGAGAATTTTTTTTCGCATTTAAAAAGCCAATCAAAGGTTTTGGAATAAAGTATATCAATAATTTTTTTTTTTGAAATAAATATTGTACATGGATGAAATTCTGTTTTTGAATTTATATATCTTAAAAAATCATCTCTATCATCATTATTGAGTAAATTGGATGCCTTTTCAAGTATTTGGTATTTGTGGAATATATCAAAGTGATAGTTAATGGTCATTTCCTTTCTACTTAATAATAACTTTGGGTTTTTTATGTAGTTTCTAAATCCCTTTTTTAATAATTTAGATAGTTTGATTTTAGGTAGTTTAATTTTGGCTGGTAAAAATACATCACAATCTGGTCGCTCTGTAAATTCTCTTAAAATATTTTCAGATAAATTTTTTAAATGCACTTTGTCCCCATCTAAATTTTTTAACCAAAACCTTCTATAATGATTAAACCCAATCCATTCATTTTCGTTATGATCTTTTAGTTTATTTTTCCAAAACCAATAATGACTTGTAAGCGTACCAAAACTTTTATTTTTGTGAGAAATATTAATACCATCATTATCTTTATGCCAATTTCCAGGGTAAGATTTTAAATCTTTATTATTTGACCCTGAGATAATTATATTTATGTTTAGGTTATTTAAAAAGTCATAATTTTTACTTGTTATGCAATAATTGTGTATAATAGTCATAAAAAATTTAATATGTTTTTACTCAATGTATACAATCAACTAAAAAAATATAAATGAAATTAGTAATTTTAGCAGGCGGATTTGGAACCAGAATCTCAGAAGAGACAAAGATTAAACCAAAACCTTTGGTTAACATTGGCAATAAACCTATTATTTGGCACCTTATGAAAATCTACGCTCATTACGGTATAAAACACTTTGTTATTTGCCTAGGCTACAAAGGAGAAATTCTAAAAAATAAAATTAAAAAATATGAAAAAAAAGAAAACTGGAAAATAGATTTTGTTGATACGGGAAAAAACACAATGACAGGAGGTAGACTTAAAAGAGTCAAAAAATATCTTAAAAATGACAAAGATTTTTGTCTCTCTTATGGTGATGGTTTGTGCAATGTTAATATAAATCAATTAATAAAATTCCATAAAAAAAAGAATAAGATTGCTACTCTGACTGCTGTAAAGCAAAATAATAGATTTGGTGTGCTCTCTATAATAAATGGATTTATGATAAAAAAAATTAAAGAAAAACCAGTAGAATTTGTTAATGGTGGATTTTTTGTTTTATCTAATAAAATATTTAACTATTTAAAAAATAATCAAACAATTTTTGAAAAAGATTGCTTGCCCATTCTTAGTAAAAAAAAACAGTTAACGGCTTTTAAACATGATGGTTTTTGGGGTTGTATGGATAACTTAAGAGATAAAAAAGAATTAAATAAAATTTGGAAATCAAAAGAAAAAGCATGGAAAATTTGGTAAAAAATATTAACATTAAATTATCTAAAAATTTTTTTAAAAATTAATAACGGTAGAAACAATAAATATAATATTTTATAGATAAACAACCTTATCTTTAAATATTTATTAATTTTTTTAAAAATTTCATCTTTACTTTTGATTAAATCATTAATTTCATTTACTTCATAAATTCTATTTTTAGCGATTAAAAACATTATATTAATCAACTTAGATCTAATGTCATTACCAATTTTTTTTTTTAAAAAGGTTATATTTGCATAAATTTTTCTCTTTTTTTCATTTAAAAATAATGAGCCCCTATCTAATTTACTCATTCCTTTATTTGAAACTTTAAAATTTGAACCAAAAATTATATCTTCAATTTCAAAATCGTTATACATATATTTCAAGACGTCATGAAATTTAGCTTCCTTATTATAAAAAGTTCTTAATCCAGGCTCTATATCAATAAATAAAATTTTTTTTTTAATTTTCTGGTCTAAACTTTGTAAAATTTTCAAATCCATTCCCTGGACATCTAAAACCAACCAATCAATATAGTCGATATTTAGGTCTTTTAATAATTGATTTATAGTTATTGTTTTAACTCTTAATTTTTTTTTGACTCTAAATCTATGTTCAAAATACCAATTTTTTAATTCGTCTTTTTTAGGTAACAGTAAACTTGAGCAATGGGGATCACTCGTAATATAAAAATTTGTTAATTGTTTTTTATTTGAAATTATATTATTTATTTTAATATCTTTTTTATAGTTTTTTTTCTTATTATTTTTACTTACACCATCTATAGAAATTATAGTTGAAAATTTAGAAAAAGCTTTCCAGAATTCAAAGTTTGGACCAGCAGCACCTATATGCATCAAAACAGGTGGTTTATCTTTAAAGCTATTGTGATTTAAAATTTTTGAAAAAATACTCATTTTATTTATTGTTAGTTTCTTTTCTTATTTCTTAGTGTTTAATTATTTTTTAACCTCTATTACCATCATATAGAAGATTAAGTCTAATTTTATTATTTATTTTAATAATTGAAAATTTTATAATTTTTTTTTCATAATGTCTGTAACGGCACTGATTGCTCTTATCGTAGGATTTATGTTATTAATTGTCATATTTGAATTTATTTATAACTCAACTAGTTAAATGAAAGCAAATTAATTACAGCTATCTTTGAGAGTGATCTACATATCAAAATGAAAGTCAAATAAGCATTGTTTTTAAAAGGTCATATGGTTTTATATCCAAAAACTCTCCATAAGCTACACTTATAGAGCTTAATTAAAATAATTAGAGTTATTAAATAATTTACTTAAAAAATGTTAGATTCAAAACCTTAAAAATCTTTTTAAAAATAATCTAATTTTTTTTGGGAGCATAATAAAGAGTGCTCTTGGAATTTTGTATAATACATAAGATAAAAATATTTCTTTAAAAAATATTCTAATTGGTAATCTTTTAATATTAGTGTCAGGATAAGTTCTGGACTCTGTTGGTAAACCAAAACCAAAATATTTTAAAGTTTTATTATCTAGTTTTTCAAAATAGGAAGGATTTATTAATGAAGGTTCAGCAGAAGTTAAGTTTGCATCAACTTGAAAAAACAAACTTTTTCTTAAAAAATTTTTATTATTCATTACTGGTTTTGCCCTATGAATTCCGTAAGTGTTATAAATTATTAAGTCTCCTTTAGCTCCTTTAAAAGAAACAACATCTTTTTGAAACTCTTCTAAAATTTGCTTGTCAGAATAAACATTATAAGCATCAACATTTGACAGCTTATGAGATTTTTTAATAAATTGAAATTCACCATCTTTAACATCACCCAAATAAACAATAAAAATAATGCCTGGAATTTCTTTAAATATGTTTCCCGTCTTCTTTGTTATTTTGTTATCTGTATGCCATTCCATTTTATGATTAAAATATGTCTCATAGTACCTAAAAGCTTTTAGGCGATATTCACTTTTAAAAAACTGATCACAAATATCAAAGATACCTGAGCTAGATGATAGATAATAAAAAGATTTTGAACAGCCGAGTAAATGTTTAACATAATATTGTTTTTCTGTGTAGACACCTGATGTCCAATTTTGATTAACAGAAAATTTATTATCATCTACTTCAGTTAAGAGTGTGTCTACAAAATTAGTTTTAAATGCATTTTCTATGAAAAAAAACCCTTCATTATTAAGTGCTGAAGCCACCTCTTTATTATCAATGTTAAAAAATTTATTATTAAAAATATCACTATTTTTCATATTATTAAAAATATTAAGTTTTTATAATCAGCTAATTTTACCATGAAGTATTTTAATAAATCAATTTTTCATCTGCGAGTATTTACAACTCAACTTCTTTAATGATATCAAATTTTATTGCCTTTTAAATAATTTTTAATTTTTTCTCAATTATAATTTCTTTTGTGCTTATTGTACAACGATAAGCCAAAAAGTTAACACCTGCTTTTTTAGCAAGTAAATAGTTTTCATAATATTCTTTATCAATATCTTTTGCTATTTTAAAATTTTCAACACCTTGAATTTGAACTAGGAATAGTAAATATGACTTATAACCCTTTGTAATAGCCTCTACTAGGGTTTTTAAGTGCTTTGAACCTCTAGAAGTAACTGCATCAGGAAATTCTGCAGTTTTTTCATCTCTAAATAATGTAACATTTTTTACCTCAACAAAGATTTTTTGTTTATTTTTTTCTATCAAGAAATCAAATCTTGTTTTTTTGTCAAAAAAAACTTCTGCTTTAATACTGTCATTATTCGCAACTTCTTTAACTAGGTTGTTTGATAAACCGTGATAGGCAATCTTATTAGCAAAATGAGTATTAACACCCACCAAATTCTTCTTAACTTTAATTATTTCCAGTGTGTATTTTAATTTTCTTTTAGGATCATCATTTTTAGAGACAAAGACTTGGTTTCCTTCATCTAACAATCCCTTCATTGAACCAGTATTTGGGCAGTGCGCTGTTATAATTTCTTTATCTAATTTAATATCAGCAAAAAATCTTTTATATCTTTTGATAAGGTTGCCTTTTATTAAAGCTTTTGTAAATTCCATATTTAAATTGTATATTTAATAATGACAAAAAACGCAAAAATTAATGCCGCTATCCTAATTATAGGTAACGAAATTCTTTCTGGAAGAACACAAGACACTAACACGGGCACAATAGCTCAATGGTTAAACTCTATTGGTATTAAAGTGGATGAGGTAAGAGTAATACCTGATATTGAGAGCACAATTATTGAGACTGTTAATTATTTAAGAAAAGTTAATAATTATGTATTTACAACTGGTGGTATCGGCCCAACTCATGACGATATTACAGCACAATCAATTTCAAAAGCATTTGATCTTGAATACAAAATACATAAAGAGGCATTTAAAATTTTAGAAGCCTATTACAAAGTTGGTGAATTTAATGAAGGCAGGCAAAAAATGGTATGGATGCCCAAGAATGCTAATTTAATATTAAATCCAACAAGTGGGGCTCCTGGATTTAATGTAGAAAATGTTTTTTGTTTACCTGGCGTTCCTTCAATTCTGAAATCAATGCTTGGGGGCCTAAAAAATAAAATAGTAGGTGGCGAACCTATATTAAGTTACACGATAAGTTTAAAAACCGTTGAAAGCGAAATTGCAAAGTCACTAACTAACGTTCAAGAGAATAACAAAGATATTGAAATTGGAAGTTACCCCTTTTTTCAAGCTGGAAAATTAGGCGTTTCAATTGTGATACGTTCAGAAGATAAATCTAAAATTGATAAATGTAGTTCTGAAATTTTAAAGTTTGTTAATGAAAAAAAAATTGAAATAGTTAAGAGATAATAATATGCTTTATTTTGCCTACGGAAGTAATCTTCACCACACACAAATGAAAAGAAGATGTAAAGACGGTATTTTTTTAAAAAAGATTAATTTAAAAAATTTTAGACTAACATTTAGAAACATGTATGCGGATATAGAACATAAAAAAAATTCAATTGTGCAAGGCGCATTATTTGAAATTTCAAAAATTGATGAAAAAAAACTAGATATTTATGAAGATCACCCAATTATATATAAAAAATATTATTTTACTTACTATGGTAGAATAGTGATGACTTATACGATGGTAAAAAAAACTTCGTTCACATACCCAACAGAGCGCTACTTAAATATAGTTAAGCGAGGATATAAAGATTGTTACTTGGATAAAAGCTATCTTAAAAAAGCATTAAAAGCTTAATAAAAACTATGATAAAATTTGTTAACAAAAAGAAGTTGAGTTATAAAGAAAAACAGTTAAACAAATGAAAAATCTAAATGCCCTCGTGGTGAAATTGGTAGACACAACGGACTTAAAATCCGTGCCTTTTTTGGAGTGCCAGTTCGAGTCTGGCCGAGGGCACCACTAAAGTGAATAGATTATTAGTTATCTCAGATAAAAACAAAAAATCCCTGAAGATTAAATCATTTTTGTCAAAAAAAATTCAAGAGCATCAATTAAACAAACCTAACCTAGTCATTGTTGTTGGTGGTGATGGCTTTATGCTTCAAACTTTAAAAAAGAACAAAAGTTCTTTAAAATCATTTTATGGAATTAATTCAGGAAACTATGGTTTTTTAATGAATAAATTTTCACCAAAAAATATAATTAAAAACTTATCTCAAGCCAAGATGATAACTATATCACCACTAGAAATGAGAGTGAGAAACAAACACGGTATACAAAAAAAAATTCTTGCTATAAACGAAGTTTCTATATTAAGACAAAGTCGCCAAGCAGCATCAATTTCAATTAAAAATGGATCTAAGCAAATAATTAAAAAATTAATGGGTGATGGGGTTTTAGTCTCAACACCAGCAGGTAGTACCGCATACAATCTATCAGTTCATGGTCCTATTTTAAGCTTAAATTCAAAAAAACTCTCTATTGCGCCTATAAGTCCTTTTAGACCCAGAAGGTGGAAAGGGAAAATTGTTAGCGACAAGACAATTATAATAATTAAAAATTTAAATCCAATTAAAAGACCTATTAGTGCAGTTGCGGATAATCATGAGTTTAGAAATGCAAAAGTTATTAATATTAAAACAAATTATAAAATTAGATTTAATCTTCTTTTTGATAAAAATAGAAGTCTTCAACAAAAGATTAAAATCGAACAAATAAGAAAAGAAACTTTTAGTAAATAATCTTTATTTTATCAAACTTAAAAAATTAACCATACTTTCAGCTTGGATTTACTTGTTCTTCATAATGAAAATATTAGCTTTGAAAAAAAATTATATATAAACCGGTAAAATTAATAGTTAATTAATAATTTTTTTAATAAAATTTTTCTTCCAATTATACACTCTATAATTCCAGAAAATATTATTGTACCAACTATTGTATTACCAAAAAATGGTATTGCTAAAGTATAACAAGTAATTAGTCCCTCAACGGTGTATCCGTATGATCCCAGGGACCAGACCCCAAAATTTGTAATTATAAAAAAAAGACAAGCTCCAATTAAAGCACCACTAACTCTATTCTTTAAATTAGCCAGAAAAAACTTTGAAAATAAACCTATTAAAACAATACTACCCCACGTGAATAGAGCTACTGAATGAAAGCCAATGAATAAATCTGTTAAAACAAAACTGGCTACTAATACTGGAATAAATCTTATACCTAAAATCGCAGGTATATAAAAACTGAGTGCTAATAAACTAGTAAAATTTGGTGGGTGTGGAACAAAGCGGCTAGCTGCTAATGCAGCAAATATTCCAATAGAAATTTTCAAATAATTCATTTCACTATTTTAAACAACATAGTAAATGATTACAAGACCTATATGAAAAAATCTGTAATCATTTACTATTAATCAATTTTACCAATTAAAGTATTAGTATGATTTTTTTAAACCGATATTCATTGTTCTAGGTGTTCCAGAGTAAAGAAATGCATTTTCATAACCTTCATCAAATACATTTTTAAGTGAGAAATCTAACTTATACCCTTCACTAAGTTTATAAGAGCTCGCTAAATCCATTAAAAAATATTCATCAAGAATTTGGTCTCTAAAGCCAACATCTGTACCACCATAATCTCTAGTACGCCCTTTATAAGTTAACTTTAAAGAGCTATTTAGATCTTTGTTAAATTGATAATCAATTTTTGAGCTAAGTGCATGCACAGGTACACGAACCATTGCATTATCAATCCAGCCATTGCTAAGATCAATACAAGACGTATATCCATATGCATCTTTCAATGGTTTATCACAATCCATACCTGAATAGGATTTTGTTAGCGTATAATTAAATCCAATATTCAATTTTTTATTATCAGTCCAGTTCGTAGCTAACTCAATACCTTTACTTTTATTTTCTGCACCAGGTACATTGTCTTGAAAAGAAGTAATATTTGATCCCATTATTGGGTCTTCAACAACAATATCAAAGTAAGTAATATTAAAACCTAGATCTAAATTATTAAAATAAGTTTCATAACCGATATCAAAACTTGTAGTCTTCTCAGCAGTTATCAGGTCTGCAGATTGATTTGACCATCCATACTGGCCAGATTCATATAAAGCTGGAAATAGAAAACCAGTTCCATATGATGTTCTAATCTTACTATTACCACCTAGATTGTAAGCTCCTGTAACTCTGTAAGATTGCTCGTCTCCAGCAGTTGTGTGCTTATCATTTCTACCTCCAATGGTTGCGTGGATATTTTCGTAGGGTCTAAACTGATAATCAACATACTGAGAAAAAATTTCTTCATCCTGTGTTTTTACAATACCTGGATCTGTTGGCATTTTTCCCTTAAAAAATTCTATATCTGATCCATAAACTATCTTACTGTCTAGGTTAAAATTATACTCACCTAAATAAGTGAACATATTTTTAAACCCCTCATAAGTACTCTGTCTAGCAGTATACTTTGTTATCATTCTTGATGTAGCAGATTTACTAAATCCAAAAGTATTCTTATAGTTGTTGTTAGTATTTTTAAATTTAAAGCTATAGTGAGCCTCAAGATTATCTGACGAATTTAAAGTATCGTCTCTTCCATTTGTAGGCTCATCATATTTTAAGTAACTATCTTTTAAAGTTAAATAATTTTCGATTGTATTATTTTTTGAAATTTTATAACTATAGTTTGCTGTTAAACTGTTATTCTCATAAGGGTCATTTTCAGTATCATTGTTCATGGCTGAGATACCATCTGTCGAATAATAATTAAAACCAATATAATAGTTTTGCTTTTCATCTGCTCCATCAATTGAGTAAAAAACATCTCTCGTATTATTTTCACCTGCTCTTACAGCGGCATTTTGATGTTTACCTAATTTACCCTTTTTAGTAAAAATATTTATTGTTCCACCGACAGCACTATTACCATAAAGTGAACTTTGGCTACCTTTCAAAATTTCAATTCTATCAATTGAGTCTTTAAATAAACCTTCAGCATAAAACGCATTATCAGGGGCTGATGGATCATACATCTTTACACCATCTATATAAATTGTTGAATAACGTTTGGGTAAGCCCCTCATTTGAATCCCAGTGTTTGTTCCTCTTCCTCCTAATTGAAAAATATTTAATCCCTGACTCTCATTACTTAAAAGATCAGTTAAAAACGAGTCTGAAGAATTTTCAATAGTTTCTGAGTCAATGATAGTAACCTGACTACCAACAGAGCTATATGATTGAGGAGTTTTTCCAGCAGAAATAACAATTATAGGAATTTCCTTTGAAAAAATAGCAGTTGAAAATAAAATAAAATATAGAAATAAAAAAACTCTTAACATCAATTGGCACATCCATTTTTTAATCCCAGAAAATCTGGAATTAGTTAATTTATGCCGATGCTAATTTTAATTGCAGAACTAGACTTTCCCTGGCCATCGTTCAACAGCGGACTATATTGGGTGGTACTCCGACTTTACGGTTCCAGGAAGAGCCAATGAATTACACATTGATTCCCCACCATGATTCAATACATTTTAATAATTAGTTTTTTTTTAAGATATGTCAACTAATTATATCTTTAATTAAAAATTTTAATCTGATTTCAGCTATTATATATTTTTTAGATGTATAAATAAATTATTAATCTTTTTATTTTTTTAGATGTAATGAGTTAATTAAGTTCATCCTTGTAAAAAGTTGTTTCTGGAGATTGTAAATTGGCTTCTCCACCAGGTACGCAAATATTAGGATCATTTAGTTCATCAAAATCTACACCAGCATGAGGGTCAGCATCAGCACTAGGCATATATTTCTCTAAATACTCTTCTTTCAACTCTTTATAAATTCTATTCCCTTCAGCATCATTTTTCTCTGCTTTTTCAATTTCTTTCCATCTATTTTTTGGAAATTTAACATACAGTGAAAAACATTTTATAACTTCTTCTATTTCATGAGGTGGGTACTGCGGCATAACTAATTGTCCTTTAGATGTTACACATTTGGTTATAGTTTCGTGTTCGATTAGACCCAATTCTTCACACATTTTTCTTAGTGGCGTTCCATGAAATGGTACGAATGTATACATGTTTGTATTTGTGGCATCTATATGTCTGTTAAGCTCAATCGTATCAAAAGCTAATTTTTTTGTTTCTGTTGGGAATCCTGTAATATTATTTGTACTAAATCCTATACCTAGTTTTTTTGGAATCTTTAATTTATTAATTATATCTTTATTTTTCCACCTTCTATCTAAAATCCTAGATCTAAATTCTTCATTGCCATGCTCAACACCAAAAGAGATTCTATGTAACCCAACCTTTTGTAACTTTGTCATATTGTCTTCAGTAATTGTTTCAGGCCTTGTTTGTACCCAAAAAGGTAAATTAATTTCAGAATACATCTCACAAAATTCATCTAATTCATTTTTGCTCATGCCTAAAAATGTATCTGCCCAAAAATAATTATATTCAACTTTATGGATTTCCTTAAAGTGTTTTAATTCTTTATAGACAAGGTCCATTCTCTTTTTTCTATAATAATTATGCCCAAGATCCTTATAGAAGGCCATTTGGTCTGGTGAGTTACAAAATCTGCATGTAAATGGACAGCCTCTTATAGTTTCAATCGGTATCATTTTGTAAACTTGGCCTGACATTGGTCTATAAAGTCTATTTTCTTCAAATTGAGAAATATCAATTATTGGATTTTCGTTAATATCAACAGGTTTGCTGATTGGGTTTTTTTTAATAACATTTCTATTCTTTAAATATTCTGGTCCTATAGTTTTTACCCAACAATTAGTTATATCATCATAATTTTCTTTACCTTTAATTCTTTTACATAAATCTATTAATGCATTTTCACCTTCACCAACACAAACTATATCGACAAGCTCATCTTTAATACACAAGTCTGGTGCAAAAGTAGGAAAGACTCCTCCAGCAATAACTGGCACATTATTTTTTATTTTATAATCTTTAATTTCACTCAAAATCCTCACTCCTAATTCCCACATATCTTCAGTGGAGGACATTGCTATTAGATCTGGTTTAAATTTATTAATTTTTTCTTTTATATCTGTTTTCCAATCTGTATTTCTTAATCTTATCCCTCTATCTTCCATTGAATAAGGTACAACCATTAATTTTTCCATTTTACTTCCATCAGAATCAATACCGTGATCAACAGAATAATATGTCGTATCGAAAATATCTATATTGTGACCTTCTTTTTTTAAAATTGCAGTAAACATTGCAATAGCAGGAGGCAACATATTCATTCCAAACGTGTTTGGATAAATAAATAATACGTTAATTCCTTTATTTTTTTTCATTATATTTTTATTTTATTAAATAATTCATTATGCCATTTTTATCAGATATCCCTCAACTTTACAACGTGATGAGTTTCTAAAAAATTATTTAATCATGCAAGTCTGATGCACTAGCAAATTGCCTATAAGTGTTATCAAACTCTTTTCCTAATTTTTCCATCATTTTAGTACCATTATTGTCATCTTTTTCTGCAATTTTTATTTCGGGCCATCTGTTTTTCGGAAATTTGGTATATAAACTAAAAACTTTGGCTAAGCCCTGAATTTCACTTTTTGATATAGTTGGCATTCTCAACATACTTTCACTTGTATTTGATAAAGAGCAAATTTCATCATCTCTAATATAGCCTTTTTTTATAGCCATATCTCTTAAAGGAGTGCCATGGTAAGGGGCAAAAATAAAAGCTCCTGTCGCGTCAATATTATCAGGAAGCTTTCTAACAAAATTTATTGTATCAAATATTAAATCTCGAGTTTCATCCGGCATCCCAATGATACTATTTGCACAAGATGCATATTTATGTTCTGCTGCAATTTCGAATGCTCTTATTTGAACTTCGTCTTTTACATTTCTTTTAAGATATGTTTTTCTATATTCATAATTTCCATGTTCTATACCAATGTTCATTCTCAGCATATTCATATCTTCTAAAGCAGCAGCTCTATATTCATTGATAGTTTCTGCACGCGTGTTCATCCAAAAAGGGATTTTATAATCTGAATAAAGTTCTTTTAGCTCATCAAATTCTCTATTTGACATTGCTAAAAAGGTATCGACAACAAAATAAATTAAATTAGGGTCATATTTCTTAACTAAAAAATCTAATTCTTTTTTTAATCTCCCTATACTTTTTTTTCTATGAAATTTTCCACCTGTCTCTGCTTTGTATTCTACATTATTAGATGGTGAATTACAGAATGTACAAGTGTAAGGACATCCTCTTTGAGTTTCTAAACCAACGGCCCTCCATATTTCTCCTTGCATCGGTCTGTATAAACTTCCAGTTTCAAATAAATCCCAATCAGGTATAGGTACTGTATCAATATCTACGGGTGGTCGCATGCCATTTTTATAAATATTGCCCTCACCTTTTATCGTTAAATTCTTTATTTGATCAATTCTACCTCCTGTACAGAGTGCTTTGGCCATTTCAACTACCGCTCCTTCACCCTCTCCTCTACAAACATAATCAACTAAATCATTTTTAATAATTTTATCAGCAGCATAAGTTGCAAATACACCTCCAAAAAGAGTTTTAAACTTTCTGTCTTTTTCGGATATGGATTTAAGCAAATCAATTGCCAAATAATAAGTGCTTTCTAGAACAGAAACTAAAATTAAATCTGGTTGAAAAGTTGATATTTTTTTTCTAAAGTCATTAACAATACCATTTTTTGGCTTTACACCTTTTTCATTCCATTCTTTATTGTCATATTTATGTACATTTCTATTTTCAACTTTTTCTTCGTTAGTATTTTTTCCAAGAGTTAAAGTGTCAATATCTTCATAATAGGTACAGTCAAAAAGGTCTAAAGGATAACCTTCTTGTTTAAGTAAAGCAGTAAAAATACCAACTGATTGGGGCATTAGCGCACTCATATGTAGATTTGGATAAAAGATTAAAATTCTAAAATCTTTTGGATTTTTGGGTGTGAAAGGTGATTTTAGCATAGACTAATATTTAGTACGCTAAATTAATCATTAATTCAAATTAAAAAGTCTACGCTCTATTAATTATTATGAGAAACAGTTGAATAAAGTTTATTTTTATAGTTTTTTAATAATTTTTAATGATCCTTATAACTTCGTTTAAGTTTTCTTTAGTATCAACTGCAACAGATTTATCTGACATCTTAATCATTTGAACTTCGTAACCAAGTTCAAGAAATCTTAATAATTCACAATCTTCTATTTTCTCAAGTGGAGTTTTATTACGTACAGATTTAAATGCAATTAATGATTTAAATGGAAGTGAATAAATACATACTTGCCTCCAGGATTTTATAAATCTTTTGTTTTTTGTAGTCGGTATTGCGGCTCTTGATTGATATAAAAGTCTACCGTCTTTCCTAAAAACAACTTTTGGAATGTTTCCTGAGTAAAAGTTTTTTTTGTTCTTAATTTCAGTATAACCATTAATTATAGTGTTTGGATTTTTTTTTGCCACTTTCAAAAGCTTTTTTATGTCTGCAGGATTACATATGGGCTCATCACCCTGTATATTTAAATAAAAATCAGCTTTATATTTTTTAGCAACTTCAGCTATTCTATCAGTGCCTGTTAGACAATTTTTTGAAGTCATAACTACGTTGATTTTTTCTTTTTCACATACTCTTTTTATTCTGACATCGTCTGTTGCTATTAAGATTTTCGATTTTGGAACAACTTTTATGCACTGATTATAAGTTCTAATAATCATTGGAATTCCACAAATGTTTACAAGTGGTTTTCCAGGAAACCTTTTAGAGTTATATCTTGCAGGAATAACTAGGTAGTAGTTCATAAAAATTTTAGGCGTAAACTGAAAAAGATCTAATTTTATAACGTGTTGGTGTGATGGATATTAATTCTGATTTTTTTTTAAGAGATGAATAAATATCTAAAACCTCATCCATTTCACGACGTCTTGGGTCTTCTATTGGATACCCATCTAACCCTGATACATAAATTCTTTTAGCCTTTCCACTGTTGGCTATAGATATGGCATATACGACTGTTAGAGAATTTGGTGCTATTGATGAATTGTTTCCAAAATTAAATTTTCCTGATTTTACTTCTAGTCCATAATTAAAAATTTTTAGTTTTTTAAATTTAACCCTTTGTTTGGATGGAAGCCTATCAAGGGGTAATACTAACGGTTGTGAAATATTTTTAAAAACTTTGACATCCGACATCACTCTCAGTGTATGACAGCTTACTCTTAAATTTATCAATTTTTCATTGATATGTTTTTGGGCATTAAGAGCAATTACAAAAGGTTTATTTTTTTTAATAAAATTTTCAATCGCTTTTGAATGTAAAACTGAACTTGGACCGGGGCAAATAATTAAGACATTCTTGCCTTTAATTAAATCAAAAGGATTCCAGGTACCTTTTGTTTTTCCTTCATATAGTTTTTTACCAACTTCAATGAGATTTTTATTAAAGTTTTTTCCTTCACCTTTAAGATTGTCGATAACTGATAACATTTCTAATGGTTCTAGTTTTAGCTCACTTAACATGCTTTGAATGAAAGTAGGGTGAATTTTATATTGGCCAGCTAGATAATAGTATGGATTTGTGCCCCACTGATATTTTTTAAGCATGGGATTAAATTTTCTTTCTATAAGTTTAAGCAACAAGGAAATGTCATAATCTTTTTTTAAATATTCTGAAAACTGTAATAGAGCAAATTCAGTTTTTATATTTCCCGCACCCCTACCCATGCCAGTGACAGTGCTATCTATCCATTTAACACCATTATTAAAGGCTGCGACACCATTAATTAATGCTCTACTCATGTTGTCGTGAGCATGAAAGCCTATATCTTTATTCCAGTTTCTTTTTATCAAATTTGAAATGTCTATAATATTTTTTGGTTCTAAATTTCCTAAGCTATCAGCAAAATAAAAAATATCTAATTTAGAATTTGCAGCTAATTTTGTTATTTTTTCAATTTCAATATCTGAAATTTCAGATATCTGCATAAGGTTTATTGCAGTGATAATTTTTTGCTTATGCAATTCATTGCATATAGGTATAATTTTATTTATCTCATTTAAATGACATGCAAATCTTACAAAGGAAATTTTGTTTTTTTTAGGGAAATTAAAAAAAACTTTTTTAATTTCATTGTTTGACAATTTATTATTTAGAATATCTTTGGCATTTATCATAATGCCTATTTTTAATTTTTTAGGTATATTTAATGACTCTACAAATGATGAGGTTGTGTATGCACATGGTCCTAAATAAATATCTTTTTTAAAAAACCTAAATCCAAGCTCCACATATTCAATCTTTGCTGCTGACATTGCTTTCAAATATTCCTCTATCAGCTCTCTTGAAAAGTCCCAATTATTGTAATAACCACCATCTCTTAAAGTACAATCCAAAATTTTTAATTTATTTTTTTTCATTATCAGGATATAAAGTTATCATATTCTATCAGAAATTTTAAAATTATTAAGTATCATATTTAACTCTAAAATATTAATGCATAATTATTCAGAAAAGTTTAAAAAAATGAGAGTTGCTGGTAATTTGGCTTCAAGAACGCTAGATATGCTTACGGAAAATATTAAACCAGGGGTGACAACAGAGTTTATAGATAAGTTAGGTTATGAGTTTATAAGAGATAATGGCGCCTACTCTGCTCCACTTTTTTACAGAGGTTTTAAAAAATCATTATGCACTTCTTTAAATCATGTTGTGTGTCACGGGATACCCTCTGATAGAGTTCTAAATGAAGGCGATGCTTTAAATGTTGATGTGACGGCTATCGTTGATGAGCATTATGGTGATACTAGTCGAATGTTTTGCATTGGTAAGACACCTGTTAAAGTTAACAACCTAATTGATGTTACTTATGAATCTATGATGAGAGCTATAAAATTATTAAAACCAGGCTTAAGACTTGGTGATATTGGCTATGAAATACAATCCTTTGTTGAAAAAAAGGGTTACTCTGTTGTAAGAGATTTTTGTGGTCATGGAATAAGCACTACATTTCATGAGCCACCAAATATTTTACATTACGGAAGAAAAAATACAGGTATGGAGCTTAGACCTGGTATGACTTTTACAATCGAACCTATGATAAATGTGGGTGAATGGGATGTAAAAATGCTGAAAGATGGGTGGACGGCTGTTACAAAAGATAAATCTTTATCCGCACAATTTGAGCATACATTGGGTATTACCGAAAATGGTTATGAAATTTTTACAGAATCTGTTAAAGGTTATTCCAAGCCTCCTTACTTATAATTAATTAATGATTGAAAGATATTCTAGAAAACAACTCACTGACATATGGTCAGAAAAAAATAAATACCAAATTTGGCTTAACGTAGAAATTGCGGCAGCTGAAGCTATGGAAAAAACGGGTCAAATCCCAAAAGGTGTCGCTTCTATTGTTAGAAAAAAAGCTAAAATTAACGTTAAAAGAATCCACCAAATTGAATCTAAAGTTAAGCATGATGTGATTGCCTTCTTAACCTCCGTTACAGAAAAAGCTGGAATTAAAGCAAGATATCTTCACCAAGGGATGACATCTTCAGATGTCTTGGATACAAGTTTAAATATTCAATTAGTTCAATCTGGTAAAATTTTATCAGATGATATTGATCAAATTTTAAAAGTATTAAAAAAACAGGCAAAAAAATATAAGTACACACCCTGTATGGGAAGAAGCCATGGAATTCACGCAGAACCCATTACTTTTGGCTTAAAGCTTGCTTCATTTTATGAGGAATTTAAGAGAAATAAAAAAAGATTGACTGCTGCAATTGAAGAAATTTCGACATGTGCAATTTCAGGCGCCGTTGGAACTTTTGCAAATATTAACCCTAACGTTGAAAAATATGTTGCTAAAAAACTTGGCTTAAAAGTTGAACCAATCTCTTCTCAAGTAATACCAAGAGATCGACATGCATTTTATTTTTCAATTCTTGGAATCATTGCAGGCTCTGTTGAGAGGGTTGCTATAGAGATTAGACATTTACAAAGAACAGAAGTTTACGAACTACAAGAATTTTTTTCAAAAAATCAAAAGGGCTCCTCAGCAATGCCACACAAAAAAAATCCAATCTTAAGTGAAAACTTAACAGGACTTGCTAGAATGGTTAGAAGTGCTGTTGTTCCTGCTCTTGAAAATATTGCCTTATGGCATGAAAGAGATATTTCTCATTCAAGTGTTGAAAGAAATATTGGACCAGATGCAAACATTACTTTAGACTTTGCCCTAGTTAGACTTGGAAACATTTTGGATAAAATGATTGTATACCCAAAAAAAATGATTGAAAATTTAAACTTAACAAAAGGTTTGATCTTTTCTCAAGAAGTTATGCTTGAGCTAACAAAATCAGGCTTAAGTAGAGAGCAGTCTTATAAAATGGTTCAAAATTATGCAAAAAAATGCTTTGCTGAAAATTTAAATTTATTTGATATTATAAATAAAGATAAATTTATTATGACTAAAATTTCCCCTAAAAAACTAAAAGCAATATTTAATTATTCATCTCACTTTAAAAATGTAGATTTAATCTACAAAAGAGTTTTTAAATAATGAAAAAAGGAAAAAAATTATACGAAGGTAAAGCAAAAATTATCTACGCAACAACTGACAAAAATCTAGTTATTCAATATTTTAAGGATGATGCTACTGCCTTTAATAATTTAAAAAAATCTAAAATTGAAGGAAAAGGAGTTTTAAATAACAGAATATCTGAACACATACTTACAAACTTAGGGCAAATTGGTATTAAAAACCATTTAGTAAAAAGATTAAATATGCGGGAACAAATTATTAAGCTTGTTGAAATTATTCCAATTGAATTCATTATAAGAAATATTGCAACAGGATCAATTACAAAAAGACTTGGTATTGAAGACGGTACAGTTTTAAAAGAACCCTTATTAGAGTATTGTCTAAAAGATGATAAATTGGATGATCCTTTAATTGCAGAAGAGCACATATTAGCTTTTGATTGGGCTTCAAAAAAAGAATTAGAAAAAGTTAAAAAAATGATTTTAAGAATTAATGACTTTATGGTTGGAATGTTTAGAGGTGTCGGAATTAAGCTAATAGATTTTAAACTAGAGTTTGGAAGATTAAAAATAAATGGAAAATCAGAAGTTATTTTGGCTGATGAAATAAGCCCTGATACCTGCAGATTGTGGGATTTAACTACCGACAAAAAACTTGATAAAGACCGATTTAGAAAAGACTTGGGAGATCTAATACCAGCTTATACGGAAGTCGCAAAAAGATTAGGAATTCTTCATGAAAACTCTAATCTAAGTTCGGTTAATGTTACAAAACTAAGATCAGTTAAAAAAAGAAAATAAATATGAAAGTATCTGTAATTATTACACTTAAAAAAGACGTACTAGACCCACAAGGTAAAGTTATTCATCAAACATTAGATGGTATGGGGTTCGACAATATTAATGAGGTAAGACAGGGAAAATACTTTGAAATTGATACAAAAGAAAATGACCAAAAAAAAGCAAAAGAAAAAGTGGAAGAAATGTGTAAAAAACTTTTAGCTAATTTGGTAATTGAAAATTATAAAATTATTGAGTCTCAATAATAAACAATGAATTCATCCGTAATAACTTTCCCTGGATCCAATTGTGATAGAGATATGGATGTTGCCCTAAAAAAATTTGGCTTTAAAAATAAAATGGTTTGGCATGATGACCTGGAGCTACCAAAGAGTGACCTAGTTGTTTTGCCAGGTGGCTTTTCTTATGGAGATTATCTTAGATGCGGAAGTATGGCATCAAAATCCAAGATTATGAAATCTGTACTTAACTTTGCAAAAGGTGGTGGTAAAATTATGGGTATCTGCAATGGTTTTCAAATTTTAGTAGAAGCAGGCTTACTACCAGGAGTATTACTTAGAAATAAATATTTAGAATTTATATGTAAAAACGTTTTTGTAAAAGTTAATAATAAAGATAATTCCTATTTTAAAAATATAAAAAAAGATACGCTTGAATTACACATTGCACACAACGAGGGGAGTTACTTTTGTTCAGAAGAACAAATCAAAGAAATTAATGACAACAATCAAATAGCACTTTTCTATTCAAATGAAGCTGGAATTGTTAATGAAAAAAATAACCCAAATGGTTCAATTAAAAATATCGCAGGTATTTTCAACAAAGAAAAAAATGTACTTGGTATGATGCCCCACCCAGAGAGAATGATCCACCCTGCTCTATCTGGTGAAGATGGGTCAGTATTTTTTGAAAATTTAATTAACAACCTAAGGTAATGATAGTTAACGAACAACTCGCGATTGACCACGGATTAAAAAAAGAGGAGTATAAAAAAATCTGTGATTTATTAAAAAGAGTTCCTAATATTACTGAACTTGGTATTTTTTCTGCCATGTGGAATGAGCATTGCTCATATAAATCTTCTAGATTTCATCTTAAAAATTTGCCTACCAAAGGAAAGAGCGTTATTCAGGGACCTGGTGAAAACGCTGGAGTTATTGATATTGGTGATGATGATGCAATAGTTTTTAAAATAGAAAGTCATAATCATCCATCTTTTATTGAACCTTATCAAGGTGCTGCAACAGGTGTTGGTGGTATTATGAGGGATGTTTTTACTATGGGCGCAAGACCTATTGCAAATCTAAACTCAATTCATTTTGGCTCGTCTCATCACAAAAAAACAAAGAATTTCCTTCGTGGCGTTGTTCATGGTATTGGCGGATATGGAAACTGCATGGGTGTTCCTACAATTGCAGGACAAACAAGTTTCGACGAGTCGTATAATGGTAATATTCTAGTAAATGCAATGACATTAGGATTGGTTAAAAAAGATAAAATTTTTTATTCAAAAGCTACCGGCTTAGGAAAACCAGTTATCTATGTTGGTTCAAAAACTGGTAGAGATGGGATACATGGTGCCAGTATGGCTTCAGCTTCATTTGATGATAAAATTGAAGAAAAAAAACCTACAGTTCAAGTTGGTGATCCCTTCACTGAAAAACTTTTACTAGAAGCTTGTTTAGAGCTAATGGCAGGAGATTCTATTATTGCGATCCAAGATATGGGTGCTGCAGGACTAACATCATCAAGTATTGAAATGGCCTCAAAAGGAAATTTAGGTATAGAAATTAATTTAAATATGGTCCCATGTAGAGAGGCGAATATGACACCCTATGAAATTATGCTTTCAGAAAGTCAAGAAAGAATGCTTATAGTTTTAGAAAATGGTAAGGAAGAATTAGCCAAGAAGATATTTGATAAATGGAATTTAGACTTTGCTGTAATTGGTAAAACTACGAAAAGTAAAAAAATTGAACTTTATTTTGATGAAGAAAAAGTTGCAGATATTCCAGTTAATACCTTGGTTGAGAACTCACCTATGTATGATCGAAAATGGAAAAAAGCTAAACTTCCAAAAAAAATAAAAATTAAAAAAGAGCAGTTTAAAACTTTAAAAGTAATAAGTGTTTTAAATAAAATTTTATCTAATTCCAATGTATGTAGTAAAGAATGGATTTGGCAACAATATGATCATACAGTCATGGGTGATACCATTCAAAAACCTGGTGGTGATGCTGGTGTTGTTAGAGTTCATGGTACCGACAAAGCAGTTGCTGCTTCAGTAGATTCTTCAGCTGTATATTGCTGGGCCCACCCTTTAAGTGGGGGAAAACAAATTGTTTGCGAAAGTTGGAGAAATTTAATTTCAGTAGGTGCAAAACCAATTGCAATTACTAACTGTTTAAATTTTGGTAGCCCTGAGAATGAAGAAAATATGGGAGAGTTTGTAGAATGCGTTCAAGGTTTAGGTGAAGCAAGCTCTTATTTAAATTTTCCAGTAGTTTCAGGAAATGTTTCTTTTTATAATCAAACCAAAGATATTGGAATTAAACCAACTCCAGTAATTGGTGGTATTGGATTAATTAAAAACTATAGAAACATGGTTACGATGGACTTGAAGGAAGTTGATAACGTACTTTTAGTTATTGGAAAAACTGAAGGACACTTGGATCAAAGTTTGTTTGCTAGAGATATTTTAAGTGAAAAAAATGGCCCACCTCCTGAAATCAATCTTTTTAATGAAAAAAATAATGGTGAAACAATTTTAAAACTTATTAATAAAAAATTTATTAAGGCAGCTCATGACGTGTCATTAGGTGGCATTATTACCGCTCTCTCTAAAATGTGTATTAAAGGAAAGAAAGGTGCAACTCTTAAAAGGTCTAATTACCTAATCAATCAATTAGAATACTTATTTGGTGAAGATCAGGGCAGATACATTATAGAAATTAATAAAGTCGATCTTAAAAGTGTCACTAGTATACTTTTGGAAAATTCTGTACATTTTGATGAACTTGGGACTGTAAATGAAAATGATTTAATTATTGATGATAAGTCAAAAGTATCAATTGACGATTTAATTAAATCACATACAACTTGGTTAACTAACTACATGAGTAAATAAATGGCAATGGATTTAAAAGAAATTGAAACACT
>Ga0114997_10000259_pt1 | contig 42120 bp, 39 predicted proteins | sample ArcticOcean_MG_C_2_FD_87045 | JGI IMG/M metagenome (GOLD analysis project Ga0114997, IMG submission 87045) | Marine microbial communities from western Arctic Ocean - ArcticOcean_MG_CB4_136 | ecosystem: Environmental > Aquatic > Marine > Oceanic | place: Arctic Ocean: Canada Basin | collected... | reverse complement strand
TCGTCACCCGACGGGTGACGCATCCACTGCTGATAGAGGTCGAGCGTTTGGCCAAGTGCCATGTGGTCGGCGTCTTTGAGCGGGAGGTGGGTCATCGCCGCGTTGGTGCGCGCCGTTTGCTCCGCGCTCATGGCATCGCTCGGGCCCAGGGAACGAATGACTGCCCACGGGATCGCGATGTCAAGCGCGAATCCGCCACCCGGGAACCAGGCCGCGGCCCGGTCGGCTCCGACGAGACCAATCGACATTGCCTTGAGATACGGCGGGCGAGTGCTCGCCAACGCGTACTGGGTGAACCCCATATAGCTGTAGCCGAACGTTCCGAGATTGCCGTCGAACCAGTCCTGCTCCGCGATCCAGTCAGCCGCGAATCGTCCGTCGGCGGCTTCCGCGAACCAGTCCGCATCGCCGGTCGACTCACCCGAGCCGCGACAGTCTTGAAAGACGACCCGATAGCCGGCGTCGACAAGTTGACCTACGCCGAGATGCTCCGACATCAATGCCTTGCCGTAGCACGTGCGCTGCATGACCGTCGGAAACGGCCCGGCGCCGCCCGGATGATGGACGTCGGTCGAGAGCACGGCACCGTCGGCCGTGGTCAGCCGGATGTCGCGTTCGACTCGATTGTCCCCCATACGAGCAGCGCTCCGATCAGCCGAGGTTGCGGAGTTCCGTGATCGGCACCCACTGGCCGACGAGGCCGGCGTTCGTGTCCCATTCGACGGGTTGGAAGCCGTCGTTGGCATCGAACTTGCCGGGCCCGAAGCTGGCGAACTCGAATTCGGCAACCGAGAATGAGGACATCTGGGTGGTCACTGCTTCGAGAATTGCCTCATGCGTCGGGGCCGTAGCGGTCTCCATCGTTACGACAAAGAGGTCGACATATCGGCACACCCACAGGACGGTGCGCTCCCACTGCACATCCGCAGTTGTCGTTGTACCCGGCGCCGCGATCGGCGCGAGGTCTGGGCGGGCTGCTTCGACAATATCGCGGCATTCCTGCACCCTCGGTGTCTCCCACGCAACCGCATCGCTGATTGGCGACATGCTCTGAACGCCAGTGAGATCAACCCCATTGGTGGCTTCTTCATTTGCCAGGTCCAGTGTCCAATCGCTCGATGCGGCGCCTGAATATCCACCTTCGATGAGGTCTCCGACGAGGCCGATTCCGTCGTCGACCAGGAAGACGTGCTCGATCCCGTCGGCGTTCATTCGCTCCGCCCAGATCGCCATCTCGGCGTCGAGCGCAACCTCGTCGCTGCCCGTGAAGGTTGTGTAGAACTCACCAGAGGGCTCAAGGCCAGCGTCGGCCAGCACCGGCAGCAGATTTTCTTTGATGTCGGACTCTCGTGGTGAGAAGCCCGCGACGGCAAACTTCTTCCCGTCGAGGACCCCTTCCTCAATGAGATAGTTCGCCCAAAGAACCATTCGCCGTTCTTCCGATGCCTCCACGGCTATCCACGGCACATCAGGGGCAACGTCGGGTTCGGGCGAGACACCAAATTGCGCAACACCGGAATTGGCGAAACAAAGGTTGGCGTCGGTGACGAGTCCGGTAAATCCGCCGAGTACGGCAAAGATCTCCGCGTCTTCGGTGAGTTCGACGCACGCCGCGTCGGCCGTGACGGGATCGATCGGGCTGTAGTTCGCGTACGTCGGAACGATCTGGCGACCGTGGACTCCTCCGTTGTCGTTGACATCCTGGAGAATGATTTCCCAGATCTCCTGCTGGTTGCCCCAGTCGAGCCCGAGAACCTCGGGGAACTCAAGAACGGCGACGCCGAGGGCAATGGTTTCGTCCGTTACGCCGCGCTGATCGACCGACACCGGGCCAGAATCTACCTCGGGCTCAGGTTCAGCATCGGGCTCAGGATCGGGATCGGGCTCGGTTTCCTCGACAACGCTGTCGTCGGGCGGGTCAGCCGTTACCGGGTCGTCATCGGAACTCCCGCAACTCGCGGCAAGTAGCGCTCCGGCAATCAGTGCAGCCAAGACTCGTGTCCAGGTTTTCATAGTTCCCCCAAAGGTTTTTGGCCAGTCAGTTTCGACATCGGTGTCAATGTCAATATGTTGTCCCAAATTCATCCGGACTGTCAAAAGCGTTGGGTGCCAGAAGGGGCCGAAGCACCTCAACCCACGCGCCATAGCCGGGTCCATTGAGGTGCAGATGGTCAGCGGTGAATTCGTCGCGCAACGAACCGTCGGCCGCGGCCAGCGCGGGCCAGAGGTCGACGAACGTGGCGTGTGCCTCCACTGCCGCCTCGGAATAGTGCTCATTGAGGCGACCAATTGTCGAAGCCATCGACGCCACTCTCGGCATCACGCTGTTGACGAGCAGGGTCGCCGCGGGCGCCTCTTGTCGCAGCGCCAGAATCAGCTCGCGAACTTGCTCGGCGATCCGGTCGACGTCACGTGTTTCCCCCATGCCACCAAGATCGTTGGTGCCGATGAGAAGCGAGACGGCCTGAGGTTCATTCAGCGCCGAAGCGAGCCGGGCAGAAACGCCGGCAACGGTGTCGCCGTTGATCCCTCGATTACACGTGGGGAGTTCGGCGAACCATTCGTCCCAGCATCCGCCCTCCGTAATGCTGTCGCCGAGAAAAACGACACGGCCGGGCACGGCCGGCAAGAACTCGAACTGTGAGCCTCGCATTGCTTTTGAGCGGCGGAGAAACGGTTTCGCCAGAGGAGACAGAAGTGTCTGGAGATTGAGAGCCATGGGCGGAGCGGGCCTCAGCCAGCCGCAATTCCGAAGAGACGCTCAGCGTTGCCGCTCGTCATCGCCTCGATCTCATGCTCCGGAACTCCAGCGAACTGCTTGTCGATCCACTCGTGTGAATACGGGAACGATCCCTCGCGGTGCGGGTAGTCGTTACCCCACAGCAGGCAATCGGTGCCGGTGATCTCGCGGTTGGCGATGGCCATTGGATCCCACATGAACGTCGCGTGGGCTTGGCGCTTGAGGTAATAGCTCGGCGGGGCTTCGATCTTGGGTGCCCAATCCCCGATGTTCATTTCCATCTGACCGAACCGGGTATCGGTGAAGTGGTGATCCCAGAACTGCATGGCGAAACCAAGCCAACCAGCGTAACCCTCCGTCATGATCACGTGGAGGTTCGGATAGCGCTCAAACACGCCGGTGAACGTCAGCCACCCCAAGGTCTCCCCCATCCCGACGCACTGGTTGTACCAACCGACATACGCAAGCCCGGCGAACGGCTTGAAGTTCCCGTAGGCGGCCTTGGGCAGGCGCGTGCCACCAACGTGCATCGTGATCGGAATGTTCAGCGAGTCGGCCGCCTCCCACAGAGGCTCCCACTCGTCGAGGTGGTACGGCTTCTCCCCGATCGCGTCGGGCATGAGTGCGGGCCGAAGGCCCATGGCCGCGCCTCGCTCGAGCTCTTTCACACAGGCGTCAACATCTCGGTACGGCAGCACGATGCCGGGCGCCACTCGATCGAGGTATGGACCCCAGTGCTCGGCCGTCCAGTCGTTGACCACCTGGCAGTAGGCAATGTCGGCGACTATGGGCATGGTGTCGTAGTTGACCGCGATCCGGCCGATAAGCACCGCGCCAGAGACGCCATCTCGCTCCAGTTCCGCCATGACCTCAGACGGCTCGAAGCTCGGTTGCGCTTCGTCACAGGCGCCGACCGCTTCCCGCACGGCGCTATCGCCAACAACTTTGGATTCCGGCGCCGACGCGGCGCCCGTCATGGCTTCCCCGGTTGGCCCAACAAGCACATCACCGTCAGACCGATGCTCGATGCGCGGAAAGTACTGGCGATACGACTCGGGCAGCTCGTTCAGAACCGAGTACGGCGCCGCAATGTGGCAGTCAGACGTGATCAATCGGCGCACGATGCCTCCCAGCATGGATCCGCTCGGACCCGTCACCAAACCTAAACTGACGTCGACGTCGAATACAACCGCATCGCCGGGCAGGGGTATGGTGCACGCGTGACGGCCAATCGACCGCTTCCGCTTCTCAGTGACGTGAACCGATTCTTCTGGACCTCCGGAAGCGACGGACGCTTGCGCTTCCTGCGGTGCCGGGAATGTCGGGCGTGGGCGCATCCGCCACAGCCCGCCTGTCGCTCCTGTGGCGCGACCGACCTCGCTCCGGAGACCGTTTCGGGCCGGGCTAAAGTGCTCGGCTGGACGATCAACCATCAGCCCTGGCACCCGGCATTCCCACCGCCATATGTGATCGCCGTTGTCGCGATGGCCGAAGACGAGGGCGTCCGACTCACGACCAACATTGTCGACGTCGACCACGAGCAGCTATTCGTTGGCATGGAAGTCGACGTGGTGTTCCACCAAGACGACGATGTTTGGATCCCGCTCTTTCGGCCAGCCGAGGATTCCCAATGAGCGACCGATTCGAACACGACGTTGTCCTGTCCGGCATCGGAAAGTCCGCCGTGGGTCGACGCGTCGACCGTGATCCGCTTGCTTTGGTGCGAGACGCCGTCGACGCCGCGCTCGCCGACGCCGGGCTCGCCTTGGCCGATATCGACGGCCTGTCCACCGCTCCCGGCCCACTCGCGGGCCCGCCGATGGGCTACTCGGTTGGAGGCATCGAGACCCTCACCGAACTCCTCGGACTCCAACCCACGTGGTTCACCGCTTCGCCCGAGACCATGGGTCACGCCGGCCCGATCATCGATGCCGCGCTCGCCGTGTCCGGCGGATTGTGCCGCCACGTCCTCTCGATCCGGGCCCAGTGGGAAGGCAGTCACCGAAAGCTCATGGCCGAGGGTGCAGTTCCGCCGCCCGGCGGTGGTGGACGTCAGACCGGGCGTAGCCAATGGCACTCCCCGTTTGGCGCGATGTCGCCCGCCAACTGGATTGCAATGCAGGCAACAAACCACATGGAAACCTTCGGCACCACGCGCGAACAACTCGGCGCCATCGCGCTCAACGCTCGCGCCAACGCGGCCCGTAACCCCGACGCGATCTACCGCGACCCATTGACGATGGATGATTACCTGTCGGCCCGTCTTGTGAGCACCCCGTTCGGCCTCTACGACTGCGACGTTCCCTGCGACGGCGTCGTCGCGGTCATTGTTTCCCACGTCGACACCGTGCCCGACCTTCGACAGCCTCCCGTGCGTCTCGAGGCGGTCGGCACCGCGATGAGCGAACGGTTCTCATGGGACCAGGGGACGATGATTCACGAGCCGATGGTGGCTGGGCCGGCAGCCCATGTGTGGACTCGCACCGATCTTAAACCGGCCGACGTTGATGTGGCCCAGCTCTACGACGGGTTCACATTCAACTGCCTGTCATGGCTCGAGGCGCTCGGCTTCTGCGAGATCGGAGAAGGCGGGCCGTTCGTCGAGGGAGGCCACCGCATTTCTCTCGACGGCGAACTCCCACTCAACACGAGCGGTGGCCAACTCAGCGAGGGACGGCTCAATGGCTTTGGTCTGATCCACGAGGCCATCGTGCAGCTGCGAGATGCGGGTGGCGACCACCAGGTTCCCGGCCATCCCGAGGTTTCGCTCGTCTCTACCGGCGGAGGGCACCCCGGCGGTGTCCTCCTGCTCACTCGTTGGCGTTAGCGCCCGGGCACCGGCGCAAACTCAAATACTTCCGGACGCGCCCCCGGCAACTGCACGAAGCACTGGCCGGTCGTCGCGCCCGAAAGAATCTGCATCGCACCGTCGGCGACCTCATCGGCATCCATGACCGCGATCCCGGCGGCTTCGAGCTGAGTTCGACCGGCTCCGGCAATGAAACCCGTATCCACGGTGGCGGGACAGAGGGCATTGATCGAGACACCACGAGTGTCGAGGTCGGCGGCCACACTGCGCACCAAACCCGTGACCGCATGCTTCGACATCACGTAGGGCAGATCGTTGGCGAGAGGGCCGAGCGAAGCTCGTGAGGCGGTGACAAGAACCGACCCGCCTTGCTTTTCGAGGAGCGGGAGCGTGGCCCGCAAGCCGTACAGCACACCGTGCTGGTTGACGGCAATCACCCGCAGATAGTCATCATCGCTGAGCAACCCGACATCACTGATGCCGACCCGGATTCCCGCATTGAGATGGACGAGATCAAGCCGGCCATGTTCGACCGTGATCGCTTTGATGAGGTCGGCCCACGCGCTTGAATCACTGACGTCGAGCACGACCATGCCTTCGACATCGTCGGCGATATCAGTCGCGATGACCGTGGCACCCTCGCGGGCATAACGCTCGGCGCACGCGGCGCCGATACCCGATGCTGCACCCGTCACCAGCGCGATCTTCCCCGTCAGCTCAGACATGGAAACACCATACTCGCCACGCGAGCACGGCATTCTCCTACTACTGTCGGGTCGAATTTCGCCAAACACCTGAATTTCGCCAAACAAGAAGGGCCATACATGACTGCATCGCTCGATGGGAAACGAATCCTTGTTGTCGGCGCATCCGCCGGAATCGGGAAAGCCACGGGTCTCGCCGCTGCGGCTGACGGCGCTCGTGTCGCGTTCACCGCTCGTCGGGGCGAGATTCTCGACGAAATCGTCGGCGGCCTCGAAGGCTGCGTCGCGCTGCCGTGTGACGTCGCCGACCCCGCCGCGGCCATGGCCACCGTCGATGCCGCAGCCGAAGCATTGGGCGGTCTTGATGCCGTCATCTACGTCGCCGGCATCTTCCCCATCGGGCTCATCGACGAGACCGACGCAAGCGAATGGCAACGCGTCTTCGACGTGAACATCTTCGGCGCCGCCGCGGTCTGTCGCGCAGCCTCGCCGCATCTGAAAGCGTCCGGCGGGCGGATCGTCTTCATCTCATCGAACGCACCCGAGCGGCCCTGGCCCGGGATGGTGGTCTATGCCGCAAGCAAAGCAGCGCTGGACAGCCTCGTTGCCGGCTGGAATCACGAGAACCCCGATGTTGGAGCCACACGGGTAATCGTCGGACCAACGTTCACCGACACCGACACCGGCTGGGACATTGACCTCGCGATGCGGCTCCACGCGCAGTGGAACGCTGGCGGCTACCTCGCCGAGGAACCACAAATCCAGCAGCCTGAGGATGTTGCTGAAGCTGTGTGCACGGTGCTCCGGTCGAACACCCGCATCACCGACATCCGAGTTGTACCACCCGGCGTGTAAGCCCCCCGCTAGTCAGATACTTTCTGGGCGCCGGTGCCGGCGGAGCCCGATCCCATATTCGCCCAGCGCGCCTGCACCTGCTCGGCCGTGAGCTTTTCTCGAGTCGATCGAGATTGAATCGACACGTCGTGGCCCGCCGCCAGTTCCCGAAGGGCGCCGACGGTGGCCGCTTCGCGCGGCACATGAACGAACGGGTCGAAGTTGTACCAACGCATCGCGTTTTCGTGTGTCATCTTCGCGACGTCGGATGCGGACACGTTCTCCTCGGTAAAGAGCTCCGCTAGCACCTCCGGGGCATCCGGCCACATCGAGTCTGAGTGCGGGTAATCACACTCCCAGGCCATGTTGTCGATCCCGATCTCGTGGCGCAGGCGAACCCCCGTGGGGTCGGAGATGAAGCAGGTGAGGAAGTGCTGCCGAAAGCGGTCGGAGGGCACCTGGTCACCAAAGTCCTGACCGGTCCAGAGGTGGTGCATGTCGTACGTGCGGTCGACGCGCTCGAGGAAGTAGGGCACCCAGCCGGTGCCGCCTTCACTCAGCGCAACTCGCAAGTCCGGGAAGTTCTTCAGCACCCGAGACCACAAGATGTCGGCGGCCGCCGACTGAATGTTCATCGGCTGCAACGTGATCATCACATCGGGGGGTGAGTCGGGGGCCGGGAAGGTGAGCTGTCCGGACGAACCGAGATGAATCGACACGACCGTGGCGGTATCGGAACACGCAGTCCAGAGCGGATCCCAGAAGTCGCTATGAAAACTCGGATACCCAAGCGCGGCGGGGTTCTCGGTAAACGTGAGTGAGTGACATCCCTTCGCGGCGTTGCGGCGAACCTCGGCCGCGCACTTCTCGGCATCCCAGATCACGGGCAGTGCCATTGGAATGAACCGACCCGGATGGGCGCCACACCATTCGTCGATATGCCAGTCGTTGTAGGCCTGCACCAGGGCGAGACCGAACTCCTCGTCATCAACAGCGAAGAGCCGCGCCGCGAAACCGGGGAACGACGGAAAGTTCATGGAGGCTAGCAGGCCACCGGCGTTCATATCTTTGATGCGCTCGTCGACCTGCCAGGTGCCCGGCCGGATCTCATCGAGGGACTGTGGTTCGACGCCGTATTCCTCTTTGGGCCGACCGGCAACGGCGTTCAAGGCGACATTGGGGACTTCGACCTCGCCGAATCGCCAAACGTCGGCGCCGTCGTTGCGGCGAACAATCCGGGGCGCGATGTCCTTGTAGCGAACGGGCAGGTGTCCGTCGAAGAGATCGGGTGGTTCGATGATGTGGTCATCGACACTGATCAGAATCAGATCCGCAGCCGCGACGGCCATGATGCAACCTTCCGAGGCCCAACAGAAGGGGCACTCTCGCTGTGTGAGAATAGTATTCTCACACGAGAACGAACTGAGGGCCAACGAATGGAAGATGAACTACGAGCACAGCGCCGAGGGCGCCGTATTGCGATGTCACCCGACGAACGTAATACCTTCCTTACCGAGGAGAAGATGTGCCGCATGGCCACGCTCGGCCACGACGGGCGCCCACACACCAGCGCGCTCTGGTTCGTCTGGGACGGTGCCTCTGTCTGGATCAACTCAGTCGTGAAGAGCCAACGCTTCACCGACGTAATCCGAGATCCTCGCGTCAACATCATCGTTGACGGAGGCGAAGGATTCGGCGAGCTCCGCGGCGTGACGATCGAAGGACTCGTCGACGCTGTCGGCGAGGTCCCGCGCACGGGCGAGCCGAACGACACCCTGACTGCGCCCGAGTTCGCCTTCGCTCGCAAATACATGGAGCGCGACGAGTTCCCCTACGACGGCGGCCACGCCTGGCTCCGGGTCACCCCCGAGAAGATCACGAGCTGGGATTTTCGGAAGTACGGCTCGTGATCCACGACCCGATCGACCAACCCGGCAACACGCTGGCGTCAGCGACCGGGAATCCCGAAGCACTCCCCACCGCGCCCGCGGGCGCGCCGAACGTCGTTGTGATCGTGCTCGACGACACGGGGTTTGGTCAGCTCGGTTGCTTCGGCAGCGACATCGAGACACCCAACCTCGATCGCCTCGCCGCCGGTGGTCTTCGCTTCAACAACTTCCATGTGACGGCGCTGTGCTCCCCCACCCGAGCGTCACTCCTCACGGGCCGCAACCACCATGCGGTCGGAATGGGGATGCTGGCCGACATCTCCTTAGGTTTCCCCGGCTACACCGCCCGGATCCCCGAAAGTGCAGCTGGCCTCCCCCGCATTCTGAAGGACGCCGGCTGGTCGACCATGGCCGTCGGAAAGTGGCACCTCACACCTCGAGGCGAACGCACCGTGGCCGGACCGTTCGATCACTGGCCGTCCGGTCAGGGGTTTGAGCACTACTACGGGTTCCTCCATGGCGGCGCCAACTGCTTCACACCAAACCTGGTGAGCGGCCACACGTTCATTGACCCCCCTCGCACCTATGACGAGGGCTATCACCTGTGTGATGACCTTGCTGACCAGGCCATTCGCTTCGTGCAGGACCAAAAGCAGGCCGCGCCGGAGAAGCCGTTCTTCCTCTACTACGGCGACATCGCAACCCATGCGCCGCACCACATCCGCCCAGAATGGGCCGAGCAATATTCGGGCCGCTACGACGACGGCTGGGACGCCTGGCGGGCGCGAACGTTCGACCGACAGAAAGCCATTGGAGTGGTGCCCGACGATGCGGAGTTGTCACCCCGCCCAAGTTGGGTGCCGTCGTGGGAGTCACTCGACGACCAATCGCGCACGCTCTTCTCCCGAATGCACGAGATCTACGCCGCGTACCTCACCCATGCCGACGAGCAGATCGGACGGGTGATCGACTTTATCGACCGACTGGGTCAGCTCGACAACACAATGATTGTGGTGATGAGCGACAACGGCGCCAGTGCCGAAGGTGGCGCCGTGGGCAGCGCCAACGAGCACCGCTTCACCAAGGACCTCCCGGAATCGGTCGACGAGATGGTGGAGTCCCTCGCCGATCTGGGCGGACCAAAGAGCTACAACCACTACGCCTGGGGTTGGGCGTGGGCCGGCAACACCCCATTTCGTTTGTGGAAGCGTTACGCCTGGCTCGGTGGTACCCGCACTCCTCTGATCGTGCACTGGCCCGACGGCATCGATGCCGAGGCGGGTGCCGTTGCCGACGCGTTCTGCCACGCGATCGACCTTGCGCCCACAATCCTCGATGCGTGCGGAATCACCGCACCCACAGCCGTCGATGGCGTGGACCAGAAACCAATCGACGGCGCCAGCCTGTCTGCGTGTCTGGCCGATGCCGCCGCACCTGCGCCACGAGACACGCAGTATTTCGAGATGCTCGGGTCACGATCGATCTACCACGACGGATGGCGAGCCACCACCGATCACGTCCTCGACGTCCATCGCGACGAGCGCGACCTACTCGAGGGCTCGCGCGACTTCGCAACCGATCAATGGCAGCTCTTCCACGTTGCGAGCGACTTCGCCGAAACAGAGGACCGAGCCGAAGACGAGCCCGAACGCCTTCAGGCGCTCGTCGATCTCTGGTGGGCAGAAGCCCAGGCGAACCAGGTGCTGCCGCTCGACGATTCGTTCCTGGGTCGCCTTCCCGCCGTCACTCGTCCGGCCTACCCGGCGCCGCCATCAGCTCGGTATTTTCCCGGCGGGTCGCAGGTGCCCGACGATGCGCTCCCGTTGATGCTCTTCGGCTTCGACCTTCGGGTCGACATCGAGTCCGGACCCAACGGACCAGAGGGTGTGCTTGTGTCGCTCGGCGATTGGAACAGCGGACTCGCTCTGTATGTCGTCGATGGCCACGCCACCGCCGCGGTGAGCCTCTCCGGCGACGAGTTCTGTGTGACCAGTCCCCATCAAGTTCAACTGGCCGTGCAATCGATCGGGATCCGCTACGGCGCACCGACCACGTTCGAGCTCATGATCGACGGCGAGGCGGTAGCGGGCGTCGAGCTTCCACGGGGCATGCCCAACAGCTGGCAGAACGGCGGAACCGGCCTTCGTATCGGCGCGGACGCCGGTTTGCCGGTGACGACGGGCTACACACCGCCGTTCCCGTGGACCGGCGCGATCGACGCAGTCCACATCACGACACCCGGAGCGCAGCCGCCACCGGTCGACGAGGTCTTGCGAGACGCCCTGCGCAGCGACTGACAAACAGCCGCTGCGCAGGTATCGCGTTTGTGAGTAGAGCCGAGGGGCTCGCCGCTCAGGAAAGTGAGAAGCGTCGGGTCTCGGGGTCGTAGGTGTAGATGCCGGCACCAGCGTCAACAAGATCCCGCTTCCCGGGGCCGAGCGAGCCGGCGAGCACGCCGGTGATTGTCACATCACCGAGCCCATCGATTCCAGCTTCGAACGAGTCGTTCGTGAGGTCGACGCCCGCGGTCTCTGCGATCTGCTTGAACAGCTCGAGAGCCAGGCACGATCGCACGATCAGTCCGACGACAGCGGTCGTCGCATCTTCCGGTCGGAGCTCGACGGGAAGGTCGTCATCGAATGCGTTCTCGAACGTGTCGACGCACTCCTTCACTCCGGCCTGGTCCGCGTCGTAGAGGTCAGCCTCATCCGGCGCAACAATTGCGACGGAACCCTCGAGTGCCTCACTGCCATAGCCCACGCCGTCGAGGAGCCCGACATCGGTGCCCGTGGCGTCGGTCATCACGTAGAGACCGTCCCATCCGTTGCGAGACAAGGCACCGGTGGTCGGTACTGCGGCGCCGGGAACGGCAACGACGGCCGTCGCTCCATCCGCTCGCCAGCGTTCGACCGAGACGTCGAGTTCGCCATTGATGGCGGTGACATCGCTTGACGGCGCTTCGAATGAAGTGATGGACACAACTTCGAGCCCCGCCTCTTCGAAAATCGCCTTCATGGTGTCGGCCAATGCCAGCGTGTTCGGCTGAGCGGAGAGGGCGATCTTCGCTCCATCGAGGTAGCCCGACTCAAGCAACGTGGCGAGTTGCGCCTCAATTGCGCGCTCGGTAAGCGGCAGAATGCCGATCATCGGGGCGACCGATCGCTCGAACACCTCAGGTGGGGTGATGTACGTGTTGATCACGATCGTCGAATGCTGCTCGGTGTAGCAAAGCGGTATCAGGTTGCGGATCACGCCCATGACGGCAAAGACTTCTTCGTCCTCAGTGAACCTGACGCACGCCTCGTCCTGCGCAACTGGTTCGGTTGGGTCAACACCGATCATGACGAGTTCGATGTTGCGTCCGAACACACCGCCAGCGGCGTTGATTGTGTCGGCAGCCACGCCCCAGATCACCTCGGCGTCGTGACTAGGCTCCCATCCGATCGCAGTGACGTCGACCCACGGCACACCGATCTTGATGGCCTCCGCCGTGACACCCGTCGCCGAAGCCGTGAGTACAACCTCGGGCTCGGCCGGTTCTTCAGGCTCCTCGGGCGTCTCGTCGGGTGTTTCGTCCGGCGTGTCCTCCGGCGGCGCTTCTGTCGTGGTTGTTGTGGTTGCCGACGTGTTGCCACCGTCGTCACCACACGCGACAGCGAGCATGGCCAGCGCGGCGAGAATCGCCAGCACAATCCGTGAAGTCTTGCGATGAGTTGTCATGGTCACTTGTCCCCCTAGAAGTTGACGAATGAAGCGTAACTCACGCAGGTCATCTACGGAAGTCGCAATCTTCTAGAGCGAGAACTATGTTTCCGCTCGATGACTTCTGACGCTGAAGACACCAACGCGCTCGACGGAATCGATGTCCCCGCGTTGGCCCGCTGGATGGACGCACACCACATCGATGGCGAGGGAGAGTTGCCCACGCTCACTGTCATGCAGGGGGGTGCATCGAACCTCATCCTGCAGGTTGATCGCGGAAACGAGCAGTTGGTCATGCGACGACCGCCCGCCGAATGGGCGGCCGAGCGCAACTCCACGATGATGCGCGAATTTCGGATTCTCAAGGCCCTCGGCCACACCGATGTCCCCCATCCCCGAGTCTTCGGGGCCTGCGACGATGCCTCGATCGCGGGCGCCTGGTTCTACATGAGTGAGCTCGTGGATGGCTTCTCGGTGATGCAGACCCGAGCCTGGCCGGAGCCGTTTGCCTCCGATATGGATGCTCGACCCGAACTCGCCTACGAGTTAGTTCGCGGCATCGGCAAACTCGCTCGCGTCGACTGGAAGGCCCTCGGCCTGGAAGGCCTCGGCCGCCCCGAGGGGTACCACGAACGCCAAGCCGACCGATGGTCGTCCCATCTCGACAAACATCGTTTCCGCGACATTCCCGGGTTCGATGAAACAGCCGAGTGGCTGCGGCACAACCAGCCGGCGCACTACGAGCCGGGCATCATGCACGGCGACTATCAGTTCGCCAACGTGATGTTTCGCCACGGCGCGCCGGCACGGCTCGCGGCGATCATCGACTGGGAGATGGGCACAGTCGGCGATCCACTCATCGACCTGGCCTGGGTCCTGATGGGGTGGCCCAATGCCGACGAAGATCGAGTGCAGCGAGGGTATGCGGACTACAACGGCATGCCCGACCGCGATGACCTGGCCGAAGAGTGGAGCAAGGTAAGCGGTCGACCCACCGACGACTTGCCCTACACGCTCGTCCTCGCTCGATGGAAGATGGCCGCGGTGCTGGAGCCGTCCTACGCTCGCTTCATGAAAGGCGAGTCGACGAACCCAACCCACGAGCACTTCGGACAGATCGTGCTCGATCAGGCCGCGACGGCGGCCGAGTTGGCCGCCTCGCTCGGATGAGCACCACCACCCCGCCAAGCGTCGAGCGCTTCCGCGCCGACCTCGTGGGCTGGCTCGATCAAAACCGCGACGACATCGCCCCGCCGTATACCGGGGCGGGCTCACTCCCGGAGCAGATGACGCAGCTCAGCCGAGTGAAGTCGCTGCTGTGGGATGCCGGCTTCATGGGTTGGGGTTGGCCCGAGGCCGTCGGCGGCGAAGGCGGCCCCGCCGCGCTGCGTGCGGTCCTCGGCGAAGAAGTTGTTGAGCGCGACCTCGTGGTGTCGGGTTTCTTCTCGATGACGGAAACGCTCGCACCCACACTCATAGAGTTCGCCTCGCCCGAGCTTGCGGCCGAGTTCGTGCCCCGACTGCTTTCCGGCGCCGAGATGTGGTGTCAGGGATTCTCTGAGCCCTCGACCGGGTCCGACTTGGCGTCGCTGTCGTGTCGAGGCCGCCGCCACGGCGACGACTGGGTCATCAATGGTCAGAAGGTATGGACGTCGCTCTCCCAATTCTCCGATCGCTGCCTCGTTCTCACCCGGACCGGCACGCCTGAATCTCGCCACCGGGGTATTACGGCGTTCTTCATCGATATGGACACGCCCGGCATAGATGTTCGGCCGCTGGCGATTATGAGCGGCTCCGACGAGTTTGCCGAAGTCTTCTTCGACGATGTGGTCATCCCCGACTCGCGGCGAGTGGGCGAGGTCGACGGCGGATGGGCCGTGGCCATGGCACTGCTGCCGTTCGAGCGTTCGACGGCGTTCTGGCATCGCACGGCCTTCATGCAGGCGCGACTCGAAGAAATCGTGGCGGGCGCACCCGACAACGACCACAGCGCGGCGTTGGTTGGCGAGGCGTTTGCCCAGCTCCACGCCTTGCGTTGCCGTTCTCGGTCGACGGTCCGCCGTTTCGACGACGGTGAACCACTCGGGGCAGAGACAAGCGTCGACAAAGTTCTTGTTGCGACCACCGAGCAGAAGATCTTCGACCTCGCCCGCACGCTCACGCCCGAACGTCTGGCCCTCCCTCGCACCGACGACGACCTCCGATTCCGTGACGAGTACCTCTACTCGCGGGCGGCCTCGATCTACGGCGGCACCAGCGAGATCCAGCGCAACATCATCGCCCGTCGCCTCCTTGATCTGGGCGACGAATAATGGGTGAGAAATAGTGGACGCCGTCGACCTTGATCTTCTCCGGGCAACGGTGGCGAGTGTCATCTCCGCTGACCGTTCCGCCGCCGCGAACGATGCCGCCCTCGATGCCATTGGTTGGGGCGACATGTTCGCCGCCGAACCCGACGATGCGGTTGGGGTCGTCTTCGGCCAGTTGGGCCGCGCCGCGGCGAGATCCGGCCTGCTCGATGACGTCGTCGGGTCAGCGTTGGGCCTTGATGCCGGCGCCATCGTCGCCCACCCAAAATGGGGAGACCTCTCCCCTGGTTCGACGGCGCATGCCAACTCGCTGTCCGTCACCTTCGGACCTCGCTTCGAGGGAGTCGAACCGGCGCACGTCGTGACGGACCGTGGCATCGCATCGATATCCGCCACCGCGGTGACACTCGCAGACCGCGGCGCCGCGGGATTCTGGGCCGAGGCCACCATCGACTTCGCCGCATCCGAAGCGACCGCGGTCGCCCTCCCGGCTGAGGCGATCACCGCGGCAACGAGTGCGGCGCGCCGCGCCCTCGCCCACCAGCTCCATGGTCTGGCCGCCGGAATGCTCGAACTCGCCCGCGCTCATGCCGCCGAACGAATCCAATTCGGCCACCCCATCGGGGCGTTCCAGGCGGTGCGCCACAAACTTGCCGAGACGCACGTTGCCGTTGAGTCGGCCGGAGACGCCCTCGCCGCCATCCGGCCCGACGAACCGATGTCAGTAGACCTGGCTCGCATCATCGCCGGCCGGGCGGCACTCGATGCCGGTCGCCACTGTCAGCAGGTTCTCGCCGGAATCGGGTTCACCCGAGATCACGATTTTCATCGTTACCTCTTTACTGCAATCGAACTCGACGGCCTCTACGGCACGACTGCGGCGCTCACGGCGCACATCGGACGACAGCTCATTGCCGACCGAACGCTTCCGCGTCTCGTCCAGCTCTAATTCGTTCGTACCCGGTCAGTACGTCGCCAGGTACTCCGGCAAGAACGCATACGACGTCGCGTCGGCGGGAACCTCGTCGAGCGGCGTTGAGATCTCCTCGACGGTCGGACCCAACCGGTCAGCCACGGGAGCGAGTGCGGCAAGGTCGAAGCCGTAGAGACCAGCAGCCGCACCGCCGACCATCGAACGGACCTCGTCCATGGGCACATCGCTGAACGCAGCGCGTAAGGCTTCTCGGGTATACGGCGTGGTGCCTTCGTTGTGCGGGAAATCCGATCCCCACATGATGTGGTCGAGCGCGAGCTCGTGGCGATGCGGCACATCGTGAGGCTGCATGAAGCTCGCGCCCAGCCAACAATTTCGAGCGATTAGTTCACTTGGCCGCAGTCCGCGCTGCTCGAGCTCCGAACGGTCGAACTTCACGGTCTGCTTCTTCGGGTCGACCAGCGTGTCGAGTTTCGAGTCGAGGCCGCGGGCCAGGGCACCCAACCATTTCGAGCCGCCCTGCTCGGTGATGACAAGTTGGAGGTCCGGGAAGCGTTCGAAGACGCCGCCGAAGACCAGATGCCAGATGGTGCGGTGGCTCCAGAATGCGTATTCGTAGACAAGCACCGGCATGGTGGCTGGGTGATCGGGAAGTGATGGTGCCCCACTTCCCGCATGAGTGACCACCGGGAGTTCGGCGTCAACACACGCAGCCCACAGTGGGTCGTAGTCGGACGAGTAGAGCGGGGCGACTGTATTCGGTGGCACCGACGCGAGAAGTACACCGCAGATTTCTGGACGGCCCGCGGCCCATCGCACTTCCGACACGGCGTCGTTGACATCGGTTGGCAGCAGCTGGATGACTCCCTTGCGGCGACCAGGCACCGCCGCGCAGAAATCGATGAGCCATCGATTGTGGGCTTGTAGTCCAGCCCATTGGCGGGCGTGCGCTTCTGGCGTTGTGGCCAGGGTGCCGGCCAGCGATCCGCCGGTGAAGAACGGTGGAGTGGTGTTGGGAAAGACCACCTCGGCCGAAATGCCGTCGTCTTCGAGCGCGGCGAGACGCCGCTCGCTGTCGTAGTTCAAGAAGTAGTCATCATCATCGCTATCGAGCCATGCCGACTCGAAACCCGCGGCCCAGTCGGTGAAGTCGTCCGCCCATTGCGCTGGGAGATACGGCCGGTAGCCCTCGATATCGGCACCCGCATGGGTGTCGGCCGAGATGATGGTCAGGCGAGACTGGTCACCGCTGGCGTTCATTGGCGATCTACTCCACGGGTCTACGCAATCAGAAGATCTCGCACGATAATGTCATTCTCATCGCCTGTCTATGTTGCCAGGTATCCGGCGAGCCGAATCGAGCACCTGTGTCAACTACTCCCGGGCCACGGTTTGTTCCGCTGCGCGTTGTCGAGGTGATTGACGAGACTCACGACGCCCGGTCGTATGTTTTCAACATCCCAGAGGACGAGCGCGACGCGTTCGCCTACCGAGCGGGCCAGTACTGCACTTTCAAGGCAGAGGTCGACGGCATCACCCAGCTGCGGTGCTACTCGATGTCGAGCTCACCTGATGTCGACGAGCCCTTCCGGACCACGGTCAAGCGGGTGATCGACGGTGTGGTCTCAAATCACATCAACAATTCGCTGGTGGCCGGCGACACGATTCTCGCCACGCCTCCGGCCGGTGTGTTCTGTCTCGATGACGACGACAATCGGCCAATCGTCGCCTTCGCGGGCGGGAGTGGGATCACCCCGATCGCGTCGATCACGAAGACGGCGCTGGCGGCGACCGACCGCTCGGTCCAGTTGCTGTTCGCCAATCGGGACGCCGCTTCGGTGATCCTCGGCCCCGAGCTCGATGCGCTGGCGGAGGCCGCCGCCGACCGCTTCACCGTTTCCCATCATCACGATGATGTCGGTGGGTTTCTCACCGCCGACGAGGTCGCGAACTTCCTAGGCGACGATCTCAATGTTGCCGTCTACATCTGCGGGCCGACGCCGTTCATGGATCTGGTTGAGCAGACACTCCGCGACCTTGGCCATGACCCCGAACTTCTCCGCACCGAACGTTTCGTGAATTCGGCCACCACCGAACCAGATGAGCCACCCTCGACGGACGACGAACCCGGCTCCATCACGCTCACCTTGAGCGGTCGGGTGCACGAACTCGAACACCACGCCGGCGAGACAATCCTCGAGGCCGCGCGGCGCGGCGGACTCAATCCGCCCTTCTCGTGCCAGGCCGGCAACTGTGCCACCTGCATCGCGGAGCTTCGAGAAGGCGACGTACGAATGCGCGTGAACGACGTGCTCACCCCCGACGAACTCGCCGAAGGCTGGATCCTTACCTGCCAGTCACTGCCAACGAGCTCTACGGTGTCCGTCGTCTACCCAGACTGACCACCCCGACTGACCTGCTCGCTACTTCTCCAAGGACACCAATGCTCATTGCCCAGATCACCGATACCCATGTCAGCGCGCCTGGCGTGGGGACGTGTGGCGGCGCCGTTGACTCAAACGCACGACTCGGCGCTGCGATCGAACACCTCAACGCGTTGTCCCCCCGACCCGATTGTGTTCTCATCACCGGAGATCTCGCCGACCAGGGGAACGACGAAGAATACGAGGAGTTCGTTCGCCTCGTCGAGGCGATCGAGATGCCGGTCCACTTCGTGATCGGAAATCACGATGACCGAGCGGTCATGGTCGAACACCTCGACTTTCCGGCCCCGCTCCCCGGCGGATGGCTGCAGTATTGCGTGGAGGACTACGACGTCCGGTTGATCCTTCTCGATTCAACCAACGATGTGCACCACCTGGCCGAGTTCTGCGGGGAGCGTCTGGCCTGGCTGCGAGCGCGATTGGCGGAGCAACCCGAACGACCCACCCTGGTGGCGATCCACCACCCGCCGTTCAACACCGGAATTGCCTTTCTGGATGCCGAAGGAGCCGCGTGGGCCGATGACCTTGTCGCCCTTCTCGGCGAGCATGACAACGTGCAGCTCGTGGTGAGCGGCCACGTCCATCGATCGATCCAGTCGGTCGTCGGCGGGGTGCTCGCAAACATCTGCCCCTCGACCGCCCAGCAGACAACGCTCGACCTCGCCGAGAACCCGTCGGTCGACTCGCTGTTCGTACTCGAGCCGCCTGCGTTCCAGGTTCATCGCATCAACGAGGGTCCGGTCGTCACCCACACCGTGCCGGTCGGAAACTACGAAGGCATTGTGCAGGTGAGTGCCGAGGCCCGGGCCGGGTTCGCCACAAAGGACCCTCGGGTCATCTTTGCCAAGCGCGACCACCACAGCCCGAGTGCTTGACATCCTCGCGGTGTTACGTGGCCGTGAACTGATCGCGCAGGACCCGGCGCAACACCTTTCCTGACGGTAAGCGCGGAATCTCGTCGACCACATGCAGCGCGCTGAGTTTCTTGTACGACGCGAGCTGCTCGGCGACCACCGTTTGCAGATCGCCCGCCGTGGCGGTTGCGTCGGCCCGGAGCTGCACCGCGCCAACCACCATTTCGCCCGATGCCTCGTCGGCAACACCGAACACCGCGCAATCGGTCACGTCAGGATGACCGTGCAGAACCGCTTCCACCTCCGCGGGAGCAACCTGGAAACCTTTGACCTTGATCATCTCCTTCACCCGGTCGGTGAGGTGCAGCCACCCATCGGCTTCCACCCAGCCGACGTCACCAGTGCGATACCAGCCATCGTCAAACGCGTCGACGTTCGCCTCCTCGGGCAGGTACCCCGCCATCATCGATGGACTCTTTAGCTGGATCTCCCCGGTTGCCCCGGGAGAAACCAGCTCGCCGGTTTCGAGGTCGATTACCCGCATCTCAACGTCGTGAAGCAGCAACCCGGCCGAGTCGAGCCGCCAGCTGTCGGGATGCCCCACGTGGTTCGCAGTGATGACCGGCACCTCGCTGGCCCCGTAGGCCGGGAGAAACTCGACGCCGGTGCGTTCGGTCACTCGGCGGGCAACACTCTCGGTAACCGGCGTGGCGCCCCACATGATGTAGCGCAGCGACGAAAGGTCGTACCGCTCAAGGTCGGGATGGTTGGCCATCGCTAACGCGATCGGGGCGACCGCCATCTCAAGCGTGATGCCGTCGGCCTCAATGTGGTGGAGCAGCGCATCGAGATCGAATCGCTGATGGAGTCGAACGGAGGCCCCGGCCGCCGCCGCGGCGAGCAGGTTGAGGAGCCCCAGAATATGAAATGGAGGGGTCGCGACCTGGATGCGATCGTCGGGACCAAGGCCCAAGGCCGACACCCAGTGAGCGGTACCGACCTCCAATGAACCGTGAAGGTGACGAACGGCCTTTGGCATTCCCGTCGTGCCGGAACTAAAGACGAGCACGGCTTCTCGATTCGCCCAGTCAGTGACCGTCTGCGGGCGAACCGCGGGACTGGCGACGAGATCAGCGTGCACCCCGTCGCGATCAAGATGCACAATCGCATCATTGGCGATGAGCCCGTCGAGCACGTCGGGCGTCTCACCGTCGCAGACAACGAGGGCCGGAGAGGTGAGCGAGAACGCGTGGCCGACTTCGGCCTGTTTCCACGAAGGGCTCACCATCACAACGGCCGCACCCAGCTTCAGCACACCGAACACCATCATCACGAACTCGGGTCGATTCCCGGCCATCATCGCGACGCGATCGCCAACACCAATTCCACGACCGGCGAGGAATGCCGCGGCCGAGTTCGCCATGGCCTCAAGCTCGGCGAACGTCCACTGTTCATCGCCGGCCCGTAGCGCCGTCGCCTGCGGTCGGTGGTCCGCCGCCTCCTCGAGGAACGTATGCAGCCCAACCGGGTCCCGGTACGTTATCGAACCAAAACTGGGGGCAACACTCATGTCGACATCCTCACTGTCCTCACTAACCACACTGGGGCACCGAGCGAGCGAGAATGCCGCTCTACTGATTCGACTACCATAGTTCTCGCCCGCCTGACCTGCTGAGGAGCACCTATGGCCGCCACGATCGACGATCAACTCGCCATCCAGGATCTCACCACTCGATACGCCCAGCACCTCAGTCGCCACGAGATCGACGACCTCGTCGCATTGTTCCTTCCCGACGCGATCTATCACGCGTTCAACACCGACTATTCGATGGAAGAATTTCCGGCGCTGCTCACCGCTGCGCCACGCGGCCAACTGATCATCAATCCGCCCTTGATCGATATCGACGGCGACCTCGGCACGGGTTCACAGCACTACATCTTCATCGATCAACGCAACCACGACATGCGGCTGGCCTGGTACGACGACCTCTATACCCGCACCGAGAGCGGCTGGCGCTTCGCTCGCCGCACCACAACGTTCTTGCGCCGCGACGGCGGCATGGATCACGGCAAAGAACACGACCCGGTTCGTCCTTAGCTGGCCCTCGTCGCGGAGCGCTTCAGCGCTTGGCGATGCCGTTGAAGAGGAGGTTCCAGACTGATTCAGCCTGGACTTTGCGATCATCGGCGTTGGCGTTGGCGGCGGCACCGAAGGCGTTGAAGAGCGTGGTCTGAAGTACGAATGTGGCAGTACTGCGCGGGTGGTCGATCTCGACCGATCCGGCCTCAGCCGCGGCCTCGATGGCCGACTGGACCTGAGCGAAGAGCGGTGCGGTCGCTCCAACTACGGCCGTCCGATCAGTGGTCATCAGCTCGAAGACAAACGCGGCCATCGAACGAACCGTGAGGTGGGGCGACGGCGACGAGACCGTCGGTTGCTGCAGGCTCCAATCGAAGAGGGTGACGATGGCGGTGTGCAGACGCTCGAGCGGATCGTCGATGTCACAAAGAGTCGTCTCGAGTTCTTCAGCGGCCGAGCGAATCGCTTCCTCATAAACCGCTAGCAGGAGATGCTGCTTACCGTCGAAGAATTGGTAGAAGCTCCGCAGGGATTGGGTCGACCGCTCGACGACGTCCTGGACCGTGAAGTCGAGACCGCCCTTTTCGAGGATGAGTTCGGTGGCGGCGTCGAGGAACCGTTGGACACGTTCCTCCGCCCGGACTCGGGCACCGTCAAGTGAGCGCGAAACCGCCTGGTCGCGCAGTGGAGATACTTCGGCGGCAGCGTCGTCAGCCATGCCGGCCACGGTACCGCTCTGACACGGCGCAGCGGCGGCTCATTCGGGCTGCGCGTGAATCACACCGCCGAGCATGACGAAGTCGACCTGCTCAGTGACGCTGATGTCTTCGAGCGGATTGCCAGGTACGGCAATGATGTCGGCCAGGAGGCCGGGTTCGAGACGCCCACGATCGTGCGCATCAACGAGTTCGGCCGAGGTGATCGTGGCCGTCTGCAGCGCCCGCAACGGGCTCGCACCGCGCTCGGTAAGCGCGATGAGTTCTTTGGCGTTCTGCCCGTGAGGGATGGCGGGAGCGTCGGTGCCACAGCACACCTTGATCCCAAGTTCGAGTGCTCGCGAAATCGTTTTTCGGGCCTGCGGGAAGACTTCGGCCGCCTTCGCCTGCAGCTCAGGAGCGGCATGGGAGACGTCCATTCCGTCGGCCAGGTAGGTCGTGGCCACGAGGAACGTGCCCCGCTCCTTCGCGAGGGCAAGAGTGTCTTCGGTCATCAGCGAACCGTGCTCGATGCAATCGATGCCCGCGTTGATCGCGGCCCGGATGCCGGCGTCACCATGTGCGTGCGCGGCAACCTTGATACCGGCCCGATGAGCCTCGTCGGCGGCGACCGCAAGTTCCTCGTCGGAGTACTGCTGAGCACCGGCCGGCCCCGTGTGAGACATCACGCCACCCGACGCGCAGATCTTTATGACCTTGGCCCCGAACTTCAGCTGATGGCGGACTGCCTTGCGGACTTCGTCGACTCCGTTAGCCACGCCTTCTTCCACCGTGAGCGGCATGATCCCGTGGGCCAAGCCCACGAACACCGTGGGTTCGAGATGACCACCAGTCGGACAGATGGCATGGCCGGCGGGCACGATTCGAGGACCAACTACGTAGCCCCGTTCGATCGCCCGGCCGAGCGAAACATCGAGCAGGTGCCCACCGGTCGGGATGAACAAGCCCAGGTTGCGCACGGTGGTGAACCCGGCCAGCAGCGTGGTCTTCGCATTCACGACGGCCCGAAACGACCGATCGATCGGCGTCTCGACAACTGACGTGCGGGCACCGCGATCGCCGGGACCACCCATGAAGAAGTTGAGCTCCATGTCCATGAGCCCCGGCAAGAGCGTGCGGTCACCGAGTTCGATGACGGTCGCATCGGCGGGCGCGGCATCGGAGCCGACACCAATGATCTTGTCGTCTTCGACCACGACGACACCGGGGCTTTGGACTTCGCCGGTGACAACATCGACCATCCGGTCGGCCCGTAGAACAGTGATAGCCATCGCGGTCAGAACCCCGGCTCGAGCACGAGCGGAATGTCGGCCGCTCCGCTGTCGGGCACATGCGGCTGCTTCCACGCTTCGACGGGGAACGATGCCGTCACCAAAGAGAAGGCGAGATGAGCCAGATTGCGGTCGGCATCACCGACGGGTGCACCACCCAGGGGCACGGTGCGGGCGTGGTCCATGATTGCTTCGAGCCGGGGAAACGCGGCGTCGTAGAACGCCTGCATCTCCGACATCGTCGAGCCAAGCCGTTTGGCGTAGCGCTCCCCCTCGGTGGCGAGAATCCAGTCGGACCAGACCTCGAGATCAGCGAACTCGGGTGGGAGCAATGTGTCGGTCACTCTTCTCTCCTCAGTTCCCGACCGTGACGGCGACGTCACGTTCGGCTCGATAGGCATTGACGTCTTCTCGCACCGCGTGATGCAGGTTGCGGACCAGGATCTCCTGGTCACACAACGGGAACTCTCGCACGACCGCAGATTCAATCATTGTTTGCGTGGCTTCAAGCGTGTTGCCGTCTTGAAGTGAGAATTCCTTGAACGTCACGGCAGCGAGTTCTTGACTGATCCGCTCGGCGAGATTCTTCGGTTCGGCGAAGTAGAGGTTCGCTTCGAAGCGGTGGCTATTCACCGACGTGGGCCAGTAGTGGTAGGTCAGATACCAGCCGGGCTCCCAGATCAGAATGACCATGTTGGGATAGATCTGGAACGAGTCGGTTCCCCAGGCCCGATGGTTGGCGGGGTTGAGGCCAGGCGGCAGGTTCGACAAATCAATATCGGCGGGTTTGTCCCACGGTCCGAAGAGGCCCGACCGCAACACGTTTTCAATCGGCTTCACCATGCCGGGGTCGGACGGCGGCGCCATGCCACCCCACGATGAGACCACACTGTGGGCGACTGGTTCGAAGATCTCGTAGTGCAACGCTTCGAATCCGACGCCAGCCAGCTTCTGCGCTTCGTCGGCGACGGACTGGCGCATGTGCAAAATCGGCGCATGGTAGAACTCGGCGAAGGCGTCGATGAAGAGCTTCCAGTTGGCGCCGACATCCGCCTTGTACTCGTAACGGTAGGTCATCTCGCTGAAGGGGTAACCGTCGAGTCCGGTGGCCATACCGCCCAGAAATTCCCGCAACCCTTGTTCGGGCTCGTCGGCCAGGTTGACGAAGATGAAGCCTTCCCACGTGTCGACGTGGACCGGCACAAGGCCGTAGTCGGCCTTGTCGAGATCGAAGAACTCCTCTTCTTGCTGCACAAACGTGAGCGACCCTTCGAGGTCGTAACGCCAGCCGTGGTACTTACACGCGAACTGGCGGCAGGTGCCGTTGTCTTCTTCCTTGGGGAAGTCGGTCCAGACGAGCTTGTTGCCGCGGTGCCGGCAAATGTTGTGGAAGCCCCGGATCTCGCCGTCGGCCGCCTTCACGAGGATGACCGAGGTGCGAGCAACGTCAAGCTCCTTCGTGAAATAGCTGCCCGTGCGCGGGAGTTGTTCGACGCGTCCGACGTTGAGCCACGACCGTTTGAAGACGGCCTCACGTTCGTCTTCGAACCACTGCGGATCGATCGAGTCGTCATAGCTGACAGGACCAGTTCCGAGATGGGCGTAGTGCTCGGTCCAGCTGCCTTCCTCCGGCTTGGCGAAGTGGGCCACAGTGGTGCGCCTTTCGTGCGATCAGGGAGCGCTCGCGGCATGCGAGAGCCAGGTTCTTCTGGAACTATAGACGTATTCCGACGTTCGTGGAAATGACGTTCTCACTTGTCGTTCTGCGGAAATCCGGTGAGATCGGGGTCAAGCGGAAGCTGCGCGGCATTAAAGACCATGCCGAGGGTGGTGTAGGCGCCAACCGTGAAGACGAACTCGAGAAGGTCGGCTTCATCGAGCGTCGACGCCAGGACCGCCCAGTCTGGATCGGTGATCTGGCCGTCGGCGAGCAGGTCATCAACGGCGCGCAGCGCGGCGGCATCGAACTCCGACCAACCCTGAGCATCGGGTCCCTCGATCACACGGTCGATCTCGTCTGCGGTCATCCCGACTTCGAGTGCGACCGGCACGTGTTGCCCCCACTCGTAGGCAGAGTCGAGTTGCCACGAGATGCGCAACACGGCGAGCTCGCGTAAGCGATCGTCGAGCGTCGACTCATAGAGCAGATGCCGATTGAACTTCAAGAAGGCGTTACACAGCGCCGGGTTTCGCAGCATCAGCGCGAGCGCGTTGACGCCACCGGCACCACCGCGTTCTTCGCGTCGTTTCGCGTAGACGCTGCCGGGCGGCGGAATCATGGGATCCATCGCGCGGATTTCTGTCTCGCCCCATTCGCGTCGCGGTAGAGGGGCAATACGTGGGCCCGGTTCGGCCATCGGTTCGTCAGGTGTTACGGCCACCGTTGACTCCGATGATCTGGCCCGTGATGTAGCTGCTCTGGTCCGACGCAAGGAAGGCGACCGCGTTGGCAATGTCGTCGCCGGTTCCGATCCGACGTACCGGTGTGCGGGCCTCGTGGTCCTCGACCGTTCCGCCGAGAAGACCTTTCTCCTCGGACCGGCGGAGCATGGGCGTGTCGATGAAGCTCGGCGGGATCGTGTTGACGGTGATTCCCGAGGGTCCGAGTTCTTTGGCGAGCGACTTGGTGAGTCCGATCACCGCAGCCTTCGAAGAGACGTAGTGGGCCATGAACTCCTGGCCGCCCTGCGCGCTCGACGACGAGATGTTGACCACTCGACCCCATTCCTGCTCGAGCATGTCGGTGATCCCCACCTGGGTGCAGTGGAACGTCCCGTTGAGGTTGACCCCAATCATGCCGTTCCATTCGTCTTCGGTGATGTTGACAAACCGCCGGAACCCGTCTCGGCCGGCGTTGTTGACCAGCACGGAGACCGGACCAAGAGTGTCTCTGACCTGGGCAAACGCCGCCTCGACGGCAGCACGGTCGCTCACATCGACCGAGACGGCGAGGGCATCACCGCCGTCGGCGCGCAGCGCAGCGGCGACAGAATCGGCCGACTCGCCATCAAGATCGAGCACACCGATCGCCATGCCATCAGCGGCCAAGCGCTTGGCGATTGCTTCGCCGATTCCCGATCCGCCGCCGGTGACGACCGCGACCTTCACGAGAACGCCTCGTCGCCCGCGAGCGTGACGCGATGCATCAGGCGGGGCGAGTCAGCCGTGTAGCGACAGGCTCGGTGCATAGTTCCTCGGTTGTCCCACATGACGAGATCGCCGACCTTCCAGTCGTGGTGGTAAACGAACCGTTCTTCGGTGGCCCACGCCTCGAGCTTGTCGATCAGGGCGCGGCCCTCGTCGTAGTCCATACCGACGACATGTTCGGCGGTCGCCCCAAGCACCAGCGAAGTGCGACCGGACTGGTGAGTCCACGCGAGCGGTTGCTCGGTTGCCGGACGCGCCTTCCAGTCGGCGACTTGCTCATCGGTCGGGTCCTTGTAGACGAGTCGCTGCGACGCCTCCATGCTGTGAACAACGCGGACATCCTTGTACGCAGCCTTCTCGTCGTCGGCCAGCGCGTCCCACGCAGCGTAGGTGTTGCAGAACTCGGTGCCACCACCATCCTCGGCCACCGCGACGGCGCTGAGCATGGTCGCCATATTCGGCGTCGTGTCGGTGGCACCGTCGATATGCCAGAAGAACGTGCCCTGGAGATACGCGGCGGCCGGGTTCTTAGCGGGATCGAGTGTGATGAGGAAGATCTCGGCGAAGTCACCCGTTGGAATCGGGAAGATATCCGGCTCGCCCAGGGCCTTGCCGAACGCCACCTGCGACGCGTCGTCGCAGTGGAGTTCGGGGAAGACGAGGACGCCGTGGGTCTCGAGGGCGTCGGCGAGCGCCGCGGCGATCTCCGGCTCCGCGAGCTGGGGCGGCTCGATATCGGTGACGGCGACGCCGATGCATTGTCCAAGCGGGGTGAGTTGCACGAGGCGAGCGTACACCGCCGCCTCAATCCACGAAAGCGACGTACGCGTCTGCGGAGAACACCATTTCCGCCCCCTGTTGTTGGCGTCTAGGATGACCCCCATGCGAATCGGACTCCTGGTCGGACCAGAACGGCGACGCCACGCCCAGAAGGTGCAGCGACTCGTCGATGACGTCGTCTCCGCGGAAGCGGCCGGCTTCTCCTCTGTTTGGATTCCACAGATTCCCGACGACTTTGACGCAATGACCGCCGCCGCGATTACCGGCGCTCGCACCGAACGGATCGAGATCGGCACGGCCGTCGTCGCCCTGCAAAGTCGCCATCCGGTGGCGCTCGCCCAGCAGGCCTTGTCGACGCAAGCGGTGTGTGAGGGACGCTTCACGCTCGGAATCGGACCGTCGCACCACTGGATCATCAGCGAGATGATGGGACTCCCCTACGACCGACCCGCCGCGCTGGTCCGGTCGTACCTCGACATGCTCGACGCTGCGTCCGCTGGCCCCGGTCCCGTCGATGTCGAAAACGAACACTTCACGATCCACAATCCGCTCGACATCACCGACATCACCGACAACCCCGTGCTGCTCGCCGCGCTTGGTCCCGTCATGCTTAGGATCGCGGGCGAGCGCACCGATGGCACAATCCTATGGATGGCCGACGAGCGAGCCATCGGCGACTACATCGCGCCGCGTATCACCGCAGCTGCCGAGTCCGCTGGGCGCCCCGCTCCCCGCATCGTCGCTGGTGTGCCCGTGTGTTTGTGCCGCGACGACGAGGTCGATCTCGCCCGGGCCCGCGCTGATCGCATCTTGGCCGAGGCCGAAATCTCACCGAATTACCAGGCGCTCATGGATCACGGCGACGCCCGTTACGTGTCCGACATTGTGGCGGCTGGCAGCGAAGAGGCGGTGCTCGCCCGGCTCCGCTCGTTCGCCGACGCGGGGGTCACCGACCTTTCGGTCCGCGTGCTTCCGATCGGCGAAGGCCGCGACGAACTGGTGGCCTCAAGTCAACGAACCCGCGAGTTCCTCGCGTCAATTACTCCGGCGATCTGAGATCGCGGAGCTCGTTCTTCATGACCTTGCCGGTCGCGTTGATCGGCAACTCACCGACGAGATGCACTTCGCGCGGCACTTTGTAGTTGGCCATTCGGTCGCGGCACCACGAACGGAACTCGTCGAGTACGAGTCCCGGGTTCGCCACGATGAAGGCGCAACCGACCTCGCCTAGCCGTTCGTCGGGCACGCCGATGACCGCAGCCTGCATAACGTGATCATGTTCGAGGAGGGCATTCTCGATCTCGGCTGGATAGGCGTTGAATCCGCCGACGATGAACATGTCTTTGATGCGACCAACGATTCGGACATACCCACGCTCGTCCATCGTTCCGAGATCACCGGTGTGCATCCAGCCGTCGGCGTCGATCGTTGATGCGGTCGCCTTAGGGTCGTCGAGATAACCCTGCATCACGTTGCCGCCTCGCACCACAACCTCGCCGGTCTCGCCGTTCGCAACCTCGCCACTCTCGCTCACGATCCGAACCTCAACATCAACCATCGCGCGCCCGGCAGTGGTCGCGATGGTTTCGGGATCGTCGCCGGGCTGACTCCCGGTGCACGTGCCTCCCTCGGTGAGGCCGTAGCCCGTGAGAACTCGCTCAAACGGAAGGTCAGCCCGAATCCGTTCGATCAAGGCGACGGGGATGTCCGCTGCGCCGGTGACCGCAACTCGCAAGCTCGACAAGTCGAACCGGTCGACGTCGGGAGAGTCGAGGAGGCTTTGGTAGATCGTTGGCGCGCCGGGCAAGACCGTGACCTTCTCCCGTTCGACGGTTGCCAGCACCGTTGCCACATCGAAGACCGGCATCGGCAGAATCGTCGCCCCTCGCACCAGACATGCCAGCCAGCCCGCCTTGTAACCGAACATATGGAAGAAGGGATTCACGATCAAATAACGATCGCCCTCGCGAAGATCGGCGAAGTCACACCAATCGGTGAAGAGTTTGAGCGTTTGACCGTGGGCCATCATCACGCCCTTCGGGGTACCCGTTGTGCCCGAGGTGAACATGATGTCTGACAGGTCGTTCTCCGTGACTGCCGCAACGGCGGCGGCGACAACCTCGGGGCCGACCTCATTGCCGGGCTCGACAAAGTCGTCCCAGGATTCGGACCCCGCGGGAACCGCTCCGTCGAGGATGACGATGTGAGCGAGGTCCGGCAGCTCCACACCACTGGCCGCCAGCATGCCGACGGGATCGATGTCGAGGAACCCCGTGACGGTGAAGAGCGCTTTGGCCTTTGTTCTCGCAATCAGCGGCGCCGCCTCCGCTCCTTTGAACCGAGTGTTGATCGGCACCAACGTGGCCCCGGCGGCCTGCAGACCGAGCGCGGTCACAATCCAGTGCCGACTATTGGGTGCCCAGATCGCAACGCGGTCGCCGGGCCCGATTCCGTGCGCGATCATCGCCGCCGCGGCTTCGCGGATTCGTTCGCCCAGTCCGGCGAATGTCCAGCGCACGATCTCGTCGTTGTCGATCGAAACCCGGTCGACAATCGCTTCCCGTTCACCGAGCCGATCGCAGGTAGCCAGCGCGACGGCGGGGATGCTGGTCACGTGATCACCCCTGCGATCTTGAGCTCGATGATCGCGTCCATGTCGAAGCCCAGCTCGCCGAGGACGTCATCGGTGTCGGCGGCAAACCCCGGGGCTGCCTTGAGCTGGGGCGTGGTCCGATCGAAACGAACCGGGCTGCTGACCAGTTCAAACGTTTCGCCATCGTCGCCTTCAACGGTGGCGATGTAGCCGTTGGCTCGGGCTTGGACATCGGCGGCGACCTCCACCGTGTTTTGGATAGGCGCCCACGGTGTCTCAAGGTCGACGAATCGCTGGGTCCATTCCGCCAGCGTCTTTGTGGCGAGCACGTCGCGCATGATCGCAGTCGCAGCCGGGGCATCCGCGGCCATCGACTCGGCATCAGCGAACCGCTCGTCGGTGACAAGGTCGGGTCGATCGATATGGGCGCAGAAGTCGGGCCAGTAGCGGAAACCTTGGAGGCCGAGGATCGACATGAACCGACCGTCGCTCGTTTCATAGATGCCCGCGAGCGGGTTGGTCGGCGCGGCGCTGATCCCCACCGGTGGAGCAACCCACGGCTTGCCGTTGTCGAGGGAGATGGAGATCGGCAACGCCATGGCCCACATACCGGTCGACAGTAGGGATACATCGATCTCCGGCGCGTGGCCGGTTCGTTCCCGTCCGAGGAGCGCGGCGGAGATTCCGCCCGCGATCGTCATCCCGCCGATGGTGTCGCCGTAGGCCGGCGGCGGCGGAACGGGCGCAGCCGAACCCGACGGCGTGATACCATCAGCGGATCCGGCGCGGCACCAGTAGCCGGTCATGTCGTAGCCGCCGTTCTCACGCTCGTCGCCTTCGTCTCCCACGGCCGAGCCCCGGGCGTAGACCACGTTGGGATTCCGGGCGCGCACATGCTCGACATCGATACCGAGTCGCTGGCGAGCTGCCGGCAGGAAGTTGGTGAGAAAGACGTCGGCCTCGTCGACGAGCTTCATCACAATCTCAAGCCCCTCCGGCGTACCGATGTCGACGCCGATACTTCGCTTGCCACGATTCGGATGTTCGAAACCGGGGTTGCGGTCGCCGTCGAGCACGACGGGGCCAAGTTGACGCATTCCCCGCTGTCCGTCGCCCGATCGAGCGTGTTCGACCTTGATGACCTCGGCGCCCCAGTCGGCCAGCACGGCGCCGGCGGCAGGAACGAACGTGAACTGGGCAACCTCGACGATGCGGATTCCCTCCAACGGACGCATCAGCCAGCCTCCACAACCGGCTCGGCGAGCGTCTTCATCTCGAGAAACTCTTCGAACCCGGCGAGGCCCATCTCTCGACCGATGCCCGACTGTTTGTATCCCCCGAACGGCGCATCCGGTCCGTAGTACATGCCGCCGTTGATACTGATCGTGCCGGACCGAATGCCGCGGGCGACCGCGCGACAGCGCTCGATGTCCGTGCCGAAGACTGCGCCCGACAACCCGAAGTCGGAGTTGTTGGCAATCCGCACTGCCTCCGTGTCGCCGGCTTCTCCCACCCCTTCGTATGCGATGACCGCAAGCACTGGACCGAAGACTTCCTCCTGGGCGATCGTATCGTTCTCACCGACGTTGGCCAGCAGCGTGGGCTCGTAGAAGTAGCCGGTGCCTTCAGGCGTCGAGCCACCTCGTGCGAGTGTGGCGCCCTCATCGATCGCGGTCTGCACCAACGCGGCAACCTTGTCGCGCTGACGGGCGTTGATGAGCGGGCCCATCATCATGGATGGATCGGTTGGGTCGCCAAAGGCAATCCCATCGAGGACGCCGGTCGCGGCCGCAACCACCTCGTCGTGCATGGCCGCGGGAACCAGCAGCCGAGTGGTGATCGCACATCCCTGCCCGGCGTGTGAGCAGATCGTGAATGCGGCGAACATCGCTGCCATCGCCGGGTCGGCGTCGTCCAGCACGATGAACGCGCTCTTCCCACCAAGTTCCAGGAACGTCTTCTTCACGGTGTCGCTGGCGGCGCGCATGATCGCCCGACCAACGGGTGTGGATCCAGTGAAGCTCACCATGTCGACGTCGCGGTGTGTGGTGAGCAACTCCCCGACGTCATTCGACTCGGCGGCAATCACGTTGACGACGCCGGCGGGAATGTCGGTCTTGTCGTGGATGAGTTGACCAAGCGCGAGCACCGACAACGGTGTGTCGGGCGCGGCCTTCAGGATGACTGTGCAACCGGCGGCAATCGCGGGAGCGAGCTTCGCCAGGCTGATCTGGATCGGATAGTTGTAGGGCGTGATCGCCGCGACGACGCCAATCGCTTCGCGTTCGATCCAGCGGTGACTGGTGCGGCCCATCATCTCGCGGACCCCGAGGTCCTCCGACCACTCGTAGCCCTCGAGCATGTCGGCATACCAACCGGTCATGGCGATCGGTGCTTCGAGCATTGGTCCGCCAGTCAACATCACGGGGGCGCCGACCTCGGCAACGACCAACGGGCGAAGTTCCTCCGTGCTTTCGACCAGCGCGGCGTGAAGTTGACGCAAGCAATGCAGCCGGAACTCGTGATTCGTCGACCAGTCCGTGGTGTCGAACGCTCGCCGGGCCGCCGCGATCGCTCGCTCGGTGTCGGCCAGCGTCGCATCGCTGGCCTGGCCGATCTCTTCCTCCGTTGCGGGATTGATGACCGCATAGGTGCCGTCACCCTCCGCGCCGCAGAGTTCGCCGTCGATGAGAAGTTGAGTTGTCATCGCAAGAGTCATAGATCGATCCTTCGTTAGGCGGGCACGTCGCCGGCGAGTGTGATGCGGTGCATCACGCGGCGGTGGCCGTCGTAGTCGTTCATTGGATTGTGCATGGCGCATCGGTTGTCCCAAAGCGCCAACGTTCCCTCTGCCCAGACCAAACGCATCGTGAACTCCGGTTTGGTCTGATGCTCGAACAGGAACTGCAGAAGGGGTCGACTTTCGTCAACGGTCCATCCATCGAATCGAGCCGAGTGGGCAACGTTGACGTAGAGGGAACGTCGCCCGGTTTCGGGATGTGTGCGCACCGCCGGGTGGATCGCCTCAAAGCTCTCGGCGACCACGTCGTGGCCCGCCGCATCGGCATCTCGTCGACGGTCCTCGCGGGTGGCCGAAACATCGGCGAGGTCTGAGCTGCAGATGACGCGAAGGCTCGCCAGCGTTTCCTGCATCGCCGGTGAGAGCGCCTCGAACGCGGCGTATTGGTTGGCAAATAGGGTGTCGCCGCCACTCGGCGGGATCTCGCGCGCCACCAGCGTGGAGGCCATTGGCGGCGTCTTGAGGTAGGTGCCGTCGGAGTGCCATATGCCGCCGAAGTTCACGACTTCGTCGGGATGTTTCGCAACCTCGATGATCTGCGGGAACCCAGCCAGCCCGGGGACGAACGGATACTCAACCGGATCACCGAAGCGTTGCGCGAAGTTGAAGAACACGTCGAGTTCGAGCGGCTGATCACGAAAGACAAGGACCAGGTGGTCGAGCCAGGCCTTCCGAAGTGTTGCTTGTGTGGATCCGTCGATTGGACCAGACAGGTCGAGGCCGTTGATCTCCGCGCCGAGTGGTCCGGCGAACGGCGAGACGGAGAAGTCGATGGTCGTTGCCCGCCCGCTCAGAACCGACCGAGCAGGAATCCGGCCGCGGCCGCGGCATTCGGATAGGCGTTGGTGATGCCAGCGCTGATGTAGCCGGCGTCTGAGATAACCGTCTGCCCGCTGATGGCACCGGCCGCGGCACTGCACAAGTACACAAGCGGCATGGCTTGTTCCATTGGCGTCGATGCCTCGATGCCGAGATCCTCTCGAAAGTCCGAGCCAAAGCCGAGCCATGTCTCTGCGTTGGCTTGGGCCAGCGGGGTGTCGGTGGGGCCCGGGCAGATCGCGTTGATCCGTACACCCTGCTCGAGCAGCGAAAATGCTTCGCTGGCCACGTAGGCACACATCGCTTGTTTCATCGACATGTAGTCGGCCTTGCCGTTCGCCTCAACCCACGCGACGGCGTCGTCCCAGTCGGAGATCGCCAGCAGTTCCTTCAACGTTTCGAGGTTGGCTTCCCAGCCCAGACCGGCCGCCGAAGAGATCATTCCGATCGCGCTCCCCGCGGGGAGCAAGCCTCGTTCCAGCATCTCGTCGATCATGTAGCGATGGCCAATGAAGTTGATTCGCTCGAGCCCGGGAGTGCCATCGGCAACCCCGGCGCAGGCGAACAACGCGTCGACCGGCGCGTCGATTGCGGCGACCGCCTCGTCGATTGAGGATCGATCGCTCAGGTTGATGTGGACCGCCTTCACTCCTTCAAGGGTGACGTCGGCGAAGTCCATTACGGTTACGTCGGCTCCCGCGTCCAAGACGAGTTCAGCAGTGGCGGCGCCCATCCCTGTGGCACCACCAACAACGAGCGCTCGTTTGCCGTCATACCGAAACGCGTCAAATGCTCCCATAGCAGTGTGCTCCTAGTTGATTCTCGTGAGAAGATGATTCTCTCACCACGATAATCCAGATTCCACGAGGGGCAAATATGGCAACCGCTGAACCCGACCTCTACTACGACCCGTACGACTTCGAGATCGACACCAACCCCTACCCCATCTGGGCTCGGCTCCGCGAAGAACAGCCTCTGTATTACAACGAGCGCTACGACTTCTACGCGGTGAGCCGCTTCGAGGATGCCGAACGCGTCCTCGTCGATTGGCGCACTTACAGCTCCGCTCACGGCACGGTGCTCGAGCTGATCAAAGCCAACATGGACATCCCGCCAGGATCGATCATCTTCGAAGACCCGCCGGGGCACGACCTACACCGAGGCATCCTCAGTCGCGTTTTCACACCGAAGAAGATGGACGCAATCGAACCGAAGGTCCGCGAGTTCTGCGCCCGCTCGCTCGACCCACTTGTGGGATCGGGAGGGTTTGACTTCGTCACCGATCTCGGCGCCGACATGCCCATGCGCACCATTGGAATGCTCCTTGGCATTCCGGAGCAGGACCAGGTTGCCCTGCGCGACCAGATCGATGAGGGCCTCAAGCTCGAGGACGGCACGATGCCCGAGTTCGACGAGGGCGCCACGCTCGGGTCCGAACAGGCGATGGCGTTCGGCGAATACATCGACTGGCGGGCGAAGCATCCGTCGGACGACTTGATGACGGAACTTCTCCTTGCCGAGTTCGAGGACACCGATGGCACGATGCGGACGCTCAACCGGGAAGAGGTGTTGAACTTCGTCAACCTTCTCGCGGCCGCGGGCAACGAGACGACAACCCGCCTCATTGGCTGGACCGGCAAGCTGCTGGCCGAACACCCGGACCAGCGACAAGCCATCGTCAACGACCGCAGTCTCATCCGACCGGCGATCGAGGAGCTACTGCGTTTCGAGCCGCCATCGCCGGTGCAGGCGCGCTATGTCACCCAAGACGTTGAGCTCTACGGGCAAACGATCCCGGCCGGCAGCGCGATGCTCGCACTCAACGCCTCGGCCAACCGCGACGATCGACAGTTCGCCAACGGCGAGACGTTCGACATCCACCGTGAGGCTGGCCACAACCTTTCGTTTGGATTCGGCGTTCACTTCTGTCTTGGCGCCGCTCTGGCCCGTTTGGAAGGCCGCGTCGCCCTCGACGAAGTCCTTCAGCGATTCCCAACCTGGGAAGTCGACTGGGACAACGCCGTACAGGCCCGCACCTCAACCGTGCGGGGCTGGGAACACATGCCGGTCACCACGCCATAGCCGGCCTTACGGCTAGCGATCTCACGGTTGGAAGCGGAGGGCGCCGTCGAGGCGGATGTTCTCACCGTTGAGGTACGAGTTGGCCGCGATCGATTCGACGAGCTGCCCGAATTCTTCGGGGTGGCCCATCCGCTTCGGGAAAACGATCCCCTCACTGGGGTCGGTCTTCATGTGCTCTAGCGCACCCAACATGAGCGGCGTGCCCATCGTGCCAGGCGCAATGGCGTTCACGCGGATTCCCATCGGTGCAAGGTCGCGGGCCATCGGCAATGTCATGCCGAGAATCGCCGCCTTGGCCGCCGCGTAGGCAACCTGCCCGGCGCGGCCCTCGATTCCAGCGATCGATGCCGTGTTGATAATGACGCCCCGCTGCCCATCGACGTCGGGTTCATTCGCACCCATCGCCGACGCCACATGACGGCTCGCGTTGAACGTGCCCGTCGCGTTCATCTCCATCGTCGACGTGAAAGATGTGTAGTCGTGCGGCGAGCCGTCGCGGGCGACGAGCCGGCCGCCGCCGACCCCGCCCCCGGCAACATTCACAAGCACGGCAATCTCGCCGAGCGACGCGGCGGCTTCGATCGCACCGTGAATCGCGGCATCATCAGTGATGTCGCCGCTCGCGGAGATGGCTTGGCTGCCGAGTTCGTCGGCCAACGCATCCGCTCGCTCGACGTCGCGATCGAAAACGACCACGCCCATACCGGCGGCAATGAGCCGGCGAACGGTTGCGGATCCGAGACCACCGGCACCGCCGGTGACAATCGCTGCTCGTCCGTTGAGTTCCATGTCGTACTTCCTTCTTTGTGTTCGCGGCTAGCGAAGATTGGCGATGATGTGTGGGAGTTCGGCCGTTGTCTGGATGCCGGATGCTGAGGCACACACGACGTTCACGGCATTGACCGCACGATGAGCGGTGTACCCCGGTGTTGTCGCGGCCATCTGCTCAAGACTGACCGGGAAGCGCAACGTCACATCGAGAGGTGTATCTCCCTCGACGTTGATCCGCCAGCCAGTGTCTTGCAGTTCCCAGTCTGTATCTAGATCGGTGCCGCAGTACCAGGTTGCGCGGAAGCGAAGCGCCTCGCGGCCGCCGCTCTCCACCGCAACTGTGGTCCGCATCGCGGCGACGGTCCCGGCCTCGACAACTCCGGCGGCAATCTCGATCGGCCGCGCCGCGACCGCAACTTCGCCCCGAGCGTTCACGGCGTCGACCTCGATGCCGATGGCGTCGGCGAGTTGGCGCAGCGACGGCCCGAAGCCGGCTTTGAGGTGCGCCAGTCGGTTCTCGTCGTAGGCCGCCGGGGGTTGGCCAAAACCCATGATGTTGAAGAGCAGGTCCGGCGAGTCGCGCGGCGAGAGATTCGCGAATTCGTCGATCGTCAAACAGTCGAGGCGTCGCTGAATCGATGTCAGCGCGAGCGGGATGGCTTCGGTGATGAACCCCGGGCTGCTCCCGGTTGCGTAGACCGAGGTGTCTCCCGCCGCACACGCGTGCTCAATCAGGTCACGAGTGGCCTCATCCATACTCGGTGGGTGATGCAGTCCGCCACACGTCGTCACAACGTTGGACCCAGCGCTGAGGAGCCGGGCGACGTCGTCGAAGTTCATCGACCTCGGCATGTGCAGTACACAATCTGCGCCCAGAGCAACGATCTCATCAGCGTCGGCGGTTGCCAAGACCCCGGTCTCGTCGAGTCCGCAGAGTGCTCCCGCATCAACACCGACCTTGGCCGGGTCATAGACCAGCACCCCAGCGAGCTCGAGGTCTGGGTGTTCGATCACGGCCTTCATCGCGCGGGTGCCGATGTTGCCGCTTGCCCACTGCGCCACGCGCAACTGCGTCACTGCGGCCCGTTCGTCGCCACGCAGCCGCCGTCGACCAGCACGTCGGTTCCCGTCATGAACGACGCGTCGTCCGAGACGAGGAAGGCCGCCACGCGGGCGACCTCTTCGGGTTGCGCCATCCGGTCGAGCGGACTGGTCTCGACCATCGCTGCCATCGCAGGCTGGGTGGACGCCTCGAGCTGGCCCATCCCGGTATCGATGATGCCGGGCGAGAGCGACAACAGCCGGGCGCCGGCCGCGCCCCACTCGGCTGCGTGGTGCTGGACGAGCCGAATCACGCCCCGCTTCGAGAGCGAGTACGCGAACTCGGGGACAGTGTGGTCCAATCCGGCTGCGTCGAGTCGGTCGTAAAAGTCAACGTCGGCGGCTGAGTCGAGAATGGCGTCGATCTCGGCCGACGGCGGCATCATGTGGCCAGCCATCGAGGCGAAGCAGACCGCGGCCGAGCCCGGTTGAAGTGCGGGAACAAATGCCTGAATGACTCGTTGGGTGCCCCGCAGGTTCACCTCGTAGATACGACGACCGTCGGCCATCGCCGGCGAGAGCCCCGCCGTGAGCACCAGCGCGCCAAGTGCGCCGGTTGCGGCAACCAGGGCTGCGACATCGTCGGTTTTGGTGATGTCACAACGGATCGTCTCGGCGCCGGTCTCGGCACCAATCTCGGCGAGAGCGTCGGCGTTCACGTCGGCGAGCAGAAGCTTGCCGCGCGGCGCCAGCAGGCGAGCGGTCGCTGCGCCCATCCCGGTGGCTGCGCCCAGGACAACATTGGTGACCGGTTCAGACATACATACCTCCGTTTACACCGATGACTTGCCCGGTGATGTAGCTGCCATCGTCGGAACACAAGAAGGCGCATGCGCCCGCGATGTCTTCCGGCGTGCCCGCTCGACCGAGCGGGATCATCGGGCCGACGATGTCGACACCAGGGAAGTCCCCTTTGGCCTCCGCGTTGCGGACCATGGGTGTGTCGACCAGTGATGGCGGGATGGTGTTGACGGTGATTCCGGAGCGGGCCAGATCGACGGCGAGCGCTTTGGTGAGCCCGATCACGCCACCCTTCGATGCGACGTAGTGCGCCATCTTCGGCGCGCCGGACTGTGCGCTCGAGGAGGAGATCGTGACGATCCGCCCCCACCCCGCTTCGATCATGTCGGGAATCGCGCCTTGGATGCAGCTGAACGTTCCGGTGAGGTTGACATCGATAATCCGCTGCCAGAGCTCTGGCGTGATGTCTTCCACGGCGTCGAACGACTCAATTCCCGCGCTGGTGACGAGCATTTCGATCGGGCCCAGCTCGGAGCGAACCGTGTCGAGCGCGGAAGTAACTGCCGCCCAGTCGGCGACATCAACCCCAACGGCGATCGCAGTCGCGCCCTCTTGGCGCAAGGCAGCAGCGGCCTGCTCGGCCGCATCCAGGGAGAGGTCAAGCAAAGCGACACAATGGCCGTCGGCCGCGAAGCGCTGCGCCACACCAAGTCCGATGCCGGACGCCGCTCCCGTAACGACGGCGACGCGGCTGGCAGTGCCTTTTGTGTTGTCGGAACTTGTCAACGGATCCCCGTCCAGACAGGCGAAACATGATTATCGCTGGGAGAGAACATAATTCGCAAGAAGCCGAGGCAATCAGTAACGTAGGGCCATGAGGGACGAGGCCCCAACCGACGAAGGCACGCTCGATCCATGGGTTGCCGCGTGGATCGAAGAAGACCCCAATCGAGCAGTGCCGTTCGATCATTTCGAACCCGAGATGCTTGCCCTCGCCCGCGGTCCGCAAGGCGGGCCACCGACCAAGGAAATCGCGACGATCACCGACGAGGTCGTCGGCATCGATGGCCGCGAGATACCGATTCGGATCTACGAACATGACGCCGCGCCCACTGGTGTTGTCGTCTACTTCCACGGGGGCGGCTTCGTCATCGGCAGTATCGGCCTCATGGACAACGTCGCCCGCGAGATCGCCCACTGGTCGGGTGCGGTTGTTGTCTCGGTTGAGTACCGGCTCGCACCGGAGAATCCCTACCCCGCGGGCCTCGACGACTGTGTGGCCGTCACCCGCTGGGCCCAGGCCAACGCCAGCCGGTTCGGCGTCGACCCCGCCGCCGTTGCTGTCGCGGGCGAAAGTGCCGGCGGAAACCTGTCCGCCGCGGTCGCCTTGCGGCTACGCGATACCGGCGATTCCGCGCTGGCCGCCCAAGCGCTGCTCTATCCCGGCACGTCCGGCCGCGCGATCACCGACTCAATGCGAGAGTTCGACGGGCTTATTCTCAGCCTCGGCGTGATGGCGAAGTTCAACCAGGCCTACACCGGTGGCCGAGATCTCGACAACGATCCTTACGCCACGCCGCTGAGCGCCGAGTCGCTCGCTGAGCTTCCCCCTGCGTTCGTGCTGCTCGGCGGCAGCGACCTCCTGCGAGACGAGGGCCGGGCCTACGCCCACCGACTCGACGACGCCGGCGTTGACCTCGTTGAGAAGTGTTATCCCGGGCAGCCACACGGATTCCTGAACTTCGACTTCCCGGCCGCCGCAGGTGCCTTCGAGGATGTTGGAACCTGGCTCCGAACCAAGCTCACGGCGGTCTAGTCACATGTTGCTCGAACTTCACCCCGACCTCGAATTTCTTCGAGAGACCACCGCCAAGTTCCTCACCGAGCAGATGCCCGTCAACGAAGTTCGTCGGCTGCGCGACGAACCAGCGGGCTTCGACACCGCGTATTGGCGCCGCGGCGCCGACCTCGGATGGACCTCCTTGTTGGTCGATGAGGCCGACGGCGGAGGCTCCATTTCCGGAGAGGGTCTCATGGACCTCGCCGCCGTCGCGTTCGAATTCGGCCGTCACGCCGGGCCCGGCCCCCTCGTTTCTGTCAACGTTGTCTTGAGCGCACTTACCGGCCGCGATCCACACCGCGAGCTCATTGGCGGTCTTCTCACCGGCGACACCTTCGCCACGTGGTGCCACGAAGAAGGCCCACCGAACGATCAGCTGGAATCGTTGAGCCTCACAATCACCGTCGACGGCGACGAACTGGTGCTCAACGGCCAGAAGCGTCCGGTCGAGTCGGCCGACGTCGCCGATCACCTACTGGTCAGCGGCCAATCGCCCGATGGCCCAACCCAGGCCCTCGTCCCGGCCGACACTCCCGGCGTGTCGCTGAGGGCGCTTACCGGCGTTGATCTCACCCGACGATTCTTCGTCGTCACGTTCGACAACGTCCGGGTCCCGATCAACGCACTCGTCGGGTCACTCGGCGACGCCGCGGCCGACCTCGAGCATCAGCTTCACATCGCACTGGTGATCCTCAACGCCGAGTCTGTTGGCACCATGCAGCGAGCGTTCGACATCACCGCCGAATGGGCCCTCGACCGTTACTCGTTCGGTCGACCGATCGCGTCCTATCAGGCCATCAAACACCGCTTCGCCGACATGAAGACCTGGCTCGAAGCAGGTCATGCCATCAGCGACGTGGCGGCCCAAGCCGTGACCGCAGGTCAAGCCAATGCCGGCGAGCTGGTGAGCGCGGCCAAGGCGTTCATCGGCGAACGCGGCTCAGAGCTCATGCAGGAGTGTGTGCAGTTCCACGGCGGCATCGGGCTCACCTTCGAGCATGACCTTCACCTGTACCTTCGCCGTCAAACGTTGAACCGCGTACTCCTCGGCACACCTGCAACCCACCGTCAGCGGATCGCCAGGCTCACCATTCAACGGGAGGAAGCCTCATGACCGAAGATCTCGAATCGTTCCGGGCTCGGGCCCGCGCCTTCGCGACCGAACACCTCGAACCGGCGACGGAGTCAACCCAGATCGGCCTCCTCCGCAATAGCCGAACCGACGAGGAAGAGCTCGCACTCATTGGCCACGAGCGCGAGTTGCAGCGGCGGTTCTTCGATGCCGGCCTCGCCGGAATATGTGTGCCCAAGGAGTACGGCGGCCAAGGCCTGACTCCAGAACATCAAGCGATTCTGAACGACGAGATCGCTGGCCGCGAATACCCGATCCATCTCCAGATGCCGACCTTTGCACCGTGCACCGCCGTTCTCCTCGAGTTCGGCACTGAGGAGCAGAAGACGACTCATATCCCCGCCATTCTCAAAGGCGAGGAGATCTGGATGCAGTTCCTCTCCGAACCGAGCGGAGGATCCGACGTCGCCTCCGCGCAGACCACCGCGACTCGCGACGGCGACGAATGGTTACTCAACGGGTCGAAGGTTTGGACCACTGGAGCCTGGTGGTCTGACTGGGGAATCTGCCTCGCTCGTACCAACTGGGACGTACCCAAACATCGAGGACTGAGCGTCTTCATTCTCCCAATCGATCGGGAGGGCATAGAAGTCCACCGCATCGAAATGCTCAACGGATCAAAGGAGTTCTGCCAGGAGTTCCTCACCGACGTGCGGGTTCCCGACTCGGATCGAATCGGCGAAGTCGACGAGGGCTGGACCGTCGGCTCCCGGTGGATGTTTCACGAACGGATGGGCCTCAACTCGGTGCTGGTCACCGCGCCCGCCGGTCGCGGGTCGAACAGCGGCGGTTTCTCGGTGACTGCTCTCGCTCGCGCGGCCCAATCGATTGATGACCCGCAGGTGCTCGACTTGGTGGGTGAACACCACATGCTCCAGTCGGTCTCCGATGCCCTCCGTTCCCGACTCGCGCAGGGCCTGGCCTCGGGCGCACTTTCCGATCAGGCATCGGCGATCGGCCGCCTCTTCGCGGGCCGGATCGCCACTCGCCAGATCACCATCGCGTTCGAGCTCACGGGTGCAGCCGGC
>Ga0114997_10000256_pt1 | contig 42447 bp, 41 predicted proteins | sample ArcticOcean_MG_C_2_FD_87045 | JGI IMG/M metagenome (GOLD analysis project Ga0114997, IMG submission 87045) | Marine microbial communities from western Arctic Ocean - ArcticOcean_MG_CB4_136 | ecosystem: Environmental > Aquatic > Marine > Oceanic | place: Arctic Ocean: Canada Basin | collected... | reverse complement strand
TTAACCATGTTGTATGTGATTTGATTAAATCGTCAATTGATACTTTTGACTTATCATCAATAATTAGCTCATTATTACTTACGGTTCCAATTTCATCATAATGAACAGAGTTTTTTTCAAGGATTTCAGTTATACTTTTTAGATCTTTTTTTTCAATTTCTACAATATATCTCCCTTGGTCTTCTCCAAATAAGTATTCAAATTGATTAATTAAGTAATTAGGTTTTTTAAGAGTTGCACCTTTTTTTCCTTTAATACACATCTTAGAGAGGGCTGTAATAATACCTCCTAAAGATACATCATGAGCAGATTTTATAAGTTTTTTATCAATAAGTTTTAAAATTGTTTCACCATTGTTTTTCTCATTAAATAAATTAATTTCTGGAGGGGGACCATTTTTTTCATTTAAAATCTCTCTTGAAAATAAACTTTGATCTAAATGTCCTTCAGTTTTTCCTATAACTAAAAGTATATTATGAGTCTTTTTAAGATCCATTGTAACCATATTTTTATAGTTTTTAATTAAACCAACACCACCAATTGTAGGTGTTGGTTTAATACCCACATCTTTCGTTTGATTATAAAAAGATACATTTCCTGAAACCACAGGAAAATTTAAGTATTTACTTGCCTCTCCTAATCCCTGAACACATTCAACAAATTCGCTCATATTTTTTTCTTTTTCTGGACTACCAAAATTTAAACAATTGGTTATAGCTATTGGGTTAGCCCCTACAGCTATTAAGTTTCTCCAACTTTCACAGACAATTTGTTTTCCTCCACTTAATGGGTGGGCCAAACAATATATAGCAGACGAATCAACAGAAGCTGCGATAGCTTTATTAGTTTTGTGAACTCTGACTACTCCAGAGTCTCCTCCTGGTTTTTGAATTGTATCACCCATAACAGTATGATCATACTGTTGCCAGATCCATTCTTTACTACATATGTTTGGATTAGATAAAATTTTACTTAAAACATTAGTAATTTTTAAATTTTTAAGTTGTTCTTTTTTAAATTTAATTTTTTTTGGTAATTTTGTTTTTTTCCATTTACGATCATACATTGGCGAATTTTCAACTAAAATATTTACTGGTATATTAGCAACTTTTTTTTTATCAAAATATAGTTCAATTTTTTTACTATTGGTTGTTTTACCAATTATGGCAAAGTCTAAATTCCATTTATCAAATATTTTTTTTGCTGAATCTTCTTTTCCATTTTCTAAAACTATTAGCATTCTCTCTTGGCTTTCTGAAAGCATAATTTCGTAAGGATTCATATTAGCTTCTCTACATGGAACTTTATTTAAGTTAATTTCTATTCCAAGCTTTCCTTTTGAGGCCATTTCAATACTTGACGAAGTAAGTCCTGCAGCACCCATGTCTTGAATTGCAATTATTGAATCACCAGCCATTAGCTCTAAACATGCTTCTAGTAAAAGTTTTTCTGTAAAAGGATCTCCAACTTGTACAGTTGGTTTTTTTTCTTCAATTTTTTCATCAAAAACTGCTGAGGCCATGCTTGCACCGTGAATTCCATCTCTTCCTGTTTTAGATCCAACATATATAACAGGCTTATCTAAACCAGCAGCCTTAGAATAAAAAATTTTATTTTTTTTAACCAATCCTAAAGTCATGGCATTTACCAAAATATTTTCATTATAAGACTCGTCAAAATTTGTTTGACCTGCAATTGTTGGTACACCCATACAATTTCCGTATCCACCTATTCCCTGAACAACCCCTCTAAGTAAATTTTTAGTTTTTTTATGTTGTGGTGAACCAAAGTGTATTGAATTAAGATTTGCTATAGGTCTTGCACCCATTGTAAAAACATCTCTCATAATTCCACCAATACCAGTTGCTGCACCTTGATAAGGTTCAATAAATGAAGGGTGATTATGACTTTCTATTTTAAAAATAATCGCATCATTATCTCCAATATCAACAACACCAGCATTTTCTCCAGGTCCCTGAATAACATTTTTTCCCTTTGTTGGTAAATTTTTAAGATGAAGCCTTGATGATTTATATGAACAATGTTCATTCCACATAGCTGAAAAAATTCCAAGTTCAGTGATGTTTGGAATTCTTTTTAATAAATCACATATTTTTTTATACTCATCTTTTTTTAAACCATGATCTATAGCTATTTGCTCATTTACTATCATTATTTAAGATTTTTAATTAAGTTTTTAAAAAAAATAGAGCCATCTTCACCTGAAATTGAGATATCTATCATTCTTTCAGGGTGAGGCATCATCCCCAATATATTTTTTTCTTTATTGAAAACACCAGCAATATTTTTAATTGATCCATTAGGATTATTATTTTCGTCAATTTTTCCGTTTTTATCAGAATAATATAGAGCTACTTGGTTATTATCATTAATTTTTTTAATTTGATCATTAGAACAAAAATAATTTCCTTCATTATGGGCAATATGTAATTCAAGAGTGTCTTTTTCAATATCCTTAAAATATTGATTATTTTTATCATTAACTTTTACAAAAATATTTTTGCAAATAAATTCTAAATGTTTATTTCTAAGTAAAACTCCAGGGAGTAATCCAGCTTCAACTAAAATTTGAAACCCATTACAGACACCCATAACATTACCGCCGGATTTTGCAAAATTAATCACAGATTGCATTATTTTAGATTTAGAAGCCATACTTCCGCACCTAAGATAATCACCGTAAGAAAATCCACCAGGCAAAACTACTAAATCACTTTTAGGTAAATCAATATCATTATGCCAAATCTTTTTATTTTTAAAACCAAATTTTTTTAAGGCAACGTCCATGTCTCTATCACAATTTGATCCAGGAAAAGTTATTACAGATGAGTTCATTTTTTATTATTGAGATTCAATAATTTTATAATTTTCGATAACTAGATTAGCTAAAAGCTTTTTACACATGTCTTTAACTTTTTCTTCAGCTTTTTTTTTGTCATTTTCCTCTATGTCAATTTCAAAGTATTTTCCTTGTCTAATTTCATTTATGTTATTAAAACCCATTCCATCTAATGTTTGGTGAATAATTTTTCCTTGCGGATCTAAGACATCTTTCTTTAGTGTAATAATTATAGAGATTTTCATTTATTTCTTTTTTTTAATTGAAGACAAGTTTCCAACATTGACAATAGAGACATTAGATTGTTCATGTAAAATTCCTAACCTTTTTGCTACTTCTGTATAAGCTGGTATTAAGTTTCCCAGGCCCTTTCTAAATCTATCTTTATCTAATTTTATATCAGTAGTTAAATCCCATAATCGACACGTATCTGGGCTAATTTCATCAGCTAATATCACTTCATTTTTTCCGTTAAGTTTTGTTCTTCCAAATTCAAGTTTAAAATCTACCAGTTTAATTCCAACACCTCTAAACATACCAATCATAAAATCATTAATTCTTAGAATCATTTTTTTAACTTTTTCTATTTCATTTTTTGTTGCCCAATTAAATTCTAGGATATGTTCTTCTGCTATCAATGGATCTCCCAACTTATCATCTTTAAGGCAGAACTCTAAAAGTGGTTGTTTTAGTACTGTCCCATCTTCAATACCTAATCTTTTTGTAATAGATCCTGTGGCAATATTTCTAATAATAAATTCAATTGGTATTATTTCTACAAATCGAATTATTTGTTCTCGCATATTTAGTCTTTTAATTAAATGATTTTTTATTCCAATCTGACTTAAGTTAGTAAGTATGTGTTCGGATATTCTATTATTTAAAACACCCTTACCCTCAATTATGGATTTTTTTAAATTATTAAAAGCAGTAGCGTCATCTTTAAAATATTGAATGACTAAATTTTTGTCAGAAGTTGCATAAATAATTTTTGCTTTTCCTTCATATAATTTTTTACCTTTTTTCATTATCTAAAAACTCTTCTGAAGATTAAATTTACATGCTTAAAATGCGAAGTATAATTAAATATAGATTTTAATTTTTTTAGTGAAATTTTAGTCAAGATAAATTTATTTTTTGATATTACGTTAAATAAATTCAAATTTTCAGTAAAACATTTTTTTGTACTCAACTGAACTATTTTATAGGATTGTTCCCTGCTTAAGCCTGATTTTGTTAATTCAAGCATAACTTCTTGAGAAAAAATTAACCCTTTGGTTAAGTTTAAATTTTCTAACATTTTTTTTGGATAAACAATCATCTTATCTAAAATATTAGCAAGTCTTACTAAAGCAAAATCAAGAGTTATATTAGCATCTGGGCCAATATTTCTTTCAACACTTGAATGAGAAATATCCCTTTCATGCCAAAGCGCGATATTTTCTAGCGCTGGTATGACTGCACTTCTAACCATTCTAGCAAGGCCAGTTAAATTTTCACTTAATACGGGATTTTTTTTGTGAGGCATTGCAGAAGATCCTTTTTGATTCTTAGAAAAAAATTCTTGAAGTTCGTAAACTTCAGTTCTTTGTAAGTGCCTTATCTCTATTGCGATTTTTTCAACTGATCCTGCTATAATCCCAAGTACTGAAAAATAAAAAGCATGACGATCTCTGGGAATCACTTGTGTTGATATGGGCTCAACTTTTAAACCAAGTTTTTTTGCTACGTGCTTTTCTACATTTGGATTAATATTAGCAAAAGTTCCTACAGCCCCTGATATTGCACAAGTCGATATTTCATCTATTGCATCAACAAGTCTTCGTCTATTTCTTTTAAATTCCTCATAAAAAGAAGCTAATTTTAATCCAAAGGTTATAGGTTCTGCGTGTATTCCATGACTTCTTCCAATGCAGGGAGTGTATTTATATTTCTTAGCTTGTTTCTTTAATATTTTCAAAATCAGTTCAATATCTTTGAGTAAAATTTTTCCAGATTGAACTAATTGAATATTTAAACTTGTGTCTAATACATCCGAAGATGTCATTCCTTGATGTAGGTATCTAGCGCTAATTCCAACTTTTTCAGTAACAGAAGTTAAAAAGGCTATTACATCGTGCTTAACTTTTGATTCAATTTGATGGATTCTTTTTACATTAATTTTTGTTTTTTTTTTTACTACAGAAGATATCCCCTTAGGAATTTGCCCAAGTCTTTCCATTGCTTCAGCTGCTGCAATTTCTACTTCTAACCAAATTTTATATTTATTTTCTTCTGACCAAATGTTAGTAAGTTCTTTTCTAGAATATCTTTCAATCATCAATTATAAGTATGGAGGCTTTGAATAACCTTTAACAGATTTTGTAAAGATTTCATAACCATTTTCAGTGATTCCTACAGTATGCTCAAATTGTGCAGATAAAGATTTATCTTTAGTTACAGCTGTCCAACCATCATTTAGGATTTTTACATCATATTTTCCCTCATTAACCATCGGTTCAATGGTAAAAGTCATGCCAGGTTTAATTTCAATTCCTGAATTCTTTTTACCATAATGTAATATATTAGGTGGTTCATGGAAAGTTGTACTTATACCGTGTCCGCAAAAATCTCTTACAACTGAAAAACCTTTTTTTTCAATATAAGCTTGTATTTCAAAACCAATATCACCAAGTTTTACACCTGGTTTTAAAATTTTAATAGCGTTCATCATAGATTCATATGTAGCATTAATTAAATTATTAATTTTTATGGATGTTTTTCCAATACAAAACATTCTGCTTGTGTCTCCATAGTGCCGATCAACTATAGCTGTAACATCAATATTAATAGCATCTCCATCATTTAAAATTCTATCAGAAGGAATCCCATGACAAATAACATGGTTTAATGATGTGCATAAAGATTTTTTAAAACCACGATAAAAAAGAGGAGCTGAATAACCTCCATTATCTCTTATAAATTCATAACCCAATTTATCTATATAGTCAGTAGTAATTCCTGACTTTATATTTTCTGTTAGCATATCCAATGTTCTTGCAGCTAAATTTCCTGCAATTTTCATTTTTTCAAATTTATCTTTATAATTAATCATTAATAATTTTTATTTTTTTTTCTATTTTAATCTCGTTAGAGTTTATTTCACAACAATAGGCCAAAAAATTAACACCAGCTTTTTTTGCAAGCAAGAAATTTTTATAATACTCTTCATCAATATCTTTTGCTATTTTAAAATTTTTAACTCCTTCAATTTGAATTAAGAATAATAAGTAGGCTTTATATCCTTTTTTTATGGCGTCAATAAGTGCTAATAAATGTTTTGACCCCCTTTCTGTAATTGCATCAGGAAATTCTGCAGTTTTTCCACTTCTAATTAAGGTAACATTTTTAACCTCAATAAAAATTTTTTGTTTATTTTTTTCAACTAAAAAATCAAATCGAGTTTTTTTATTAAAAAAAACTTCAGATTTTATACTATCATTATTTTTTAATTCATTAATAAGATTGTTAGACAATCCATGGTAGGCGATTTTATTTGCAAAATGTGTATTTACACCAACTAAATTTTTTTTTACTTTAATAATTTCTAAGGTATATTTTAATTTCCTTTTTGGATTATCGCTCTTGGATATAAATACTAGATTACCTTTGTTTAAAAGACCTTTCATTGATCCTGTATTTGGACAATGAGCTATAACGATTTCATTATTTAGTCTAATATCTGTAAAAAATCTTTTATATCTTTTTATGAGTTTGCCTTTTATTAAAGAGTTGGTAAATTTCATACTTAAATTATATATTTAAAAATGAATAAAAACATAAAAGTAAATGCCGCAATATTAATTATTGGCAATGAAATATTATCTGGGCGAACTCAGGATACCAATACAAGCACAATCGCTTCATGGCTAAATTCTATCGGTGTTAAAGTTAAGGAAGTTAGAGTTATCCCTGATATAGAAAGTATAATAGTTGTTTCTGTTAATGAGCTAAGAAAAGCTAATGATTATGTTTTTACAACTGGTGGTATAGGTCCTACCCATGACGATATAACAGCAGAATCTATTTCAAAAGCATTTGATCTTAATTATGAAATTCATAAAGAGGCTTTTAAAATTTTAGAATCTTATTATAAACCAGGGGAATTTAATCAAGGTAGACAAAAAATGGTTTGGATGCCTAAAGATGCGGAGTTAATTTTAAACCCAACTAGTGGTGCTCCAGGCTTTAATGTGGAAAATGTATTTAGTTTACCAGGTGTCCCATCAATTTTAAAATCAATGTTAGGTGGCTTAAAGAATAAGATTGTTGGTGGTGAACCAATTTTAAGTCATACAATAAGTCTACGAACAGTCGAAAGTGAAATTGCCAATTCATTAACAGTAGTTCAAGATAAAAATAACGATGTAGAGATAGGAAGTTATCCTTTTTTTCAAGCAGGCAAACTAGGTGTTTCAATTGTTATTAGATCAGAAGATCAATCTAAAATTAATATTTGTAGTTCTCAAATATTAAATTTTGTTAATAAAAAAAAAATAGAAGTAATTAACAGAAATTAATATGCTTTATTTTGCTTATGGTAGCAACCTTCATCACTTTCAAATGAAAAGAAGATGCAAAGATAGTGTATTTTTAAAAAAAATTAATTTAAAAAATTTCAAATTAACTTTTAGAAGTAAATATCGTGCAGCTGACATAGAAAAAAAAAAAAACTCAATAGTTCCTGGAGCCTTATATGAAATATCTAAAGTTGACGAAAAAAAATTAGATGTTTATGAAGAATTTCCAACACTTTATACAAAATATTATTTTAATCATTATAGTAAAAAAGTAATGACTTATATTATGCCAAAAAAAACTTTATTTAAATATCCAACAGAAAGATATTTGAACATTATTTGTAAAGGTTATAAAGATTGTGATCTTAAAAACAAATATCTTAAAAAAGCTTTAAAAGGGTAATGTTCAAATTCTTTTATATTTAAATTTGTTTCTTCAAGAATCAATTTATGTAAATTTTTTAAATTTGCTTTTAATGATAGTGCATTTAAAAAAGTTAAATTTGGCTCCTCGGGTAGGACTCGAACCTACGACCAATTGATTAACAGTCAACTGCTCTACCAACTGAGCTACCGAGGAATATTAAAGGCAGAACTTACTTTTTTTTTTAAGTAAAACAACACTTTTTTTGGAGGCAACGCCCAGAATCGAACTGGGATACAAGGATTTGCAATCCTCTGCGTAACCATTCCGCCACGTTGCCATCTGAAGTATAATAAAACAAATTAAGATCACTTTATATATGAAATATTTAAAAATAGTCTATTAAATTTGAAGTAAATAAGATTATTGTTTGTTCATATTATTTAATTATAAAGTTATAATATTTTATGAGTGAAGATAAACATGTGCATTCTGTAGTTGAAGATAAGATTTACTCTTATTGGGAAAAAAACAAATTATTTAAACCGATAAAAAATAAGAAAAAGTTTTCAATTGTGATACCACCACCAAATGTAACAGGAAGCTTACATATGGGCCATGCTCTAAATAATTCAATTCAAGATTTATTAGTTCGTTATCATAGGATGAATAATTTTGAAACTTTGTGGCAACCCGGCACAGACCATGCTGGAATTGCAACTCAAGCTTTAGTTGAAAAAAAACTATCTTTAGAAAATATTAATAAAAATCAAATAGGAAGAGATAAATTTATTGAAAAAGTTTGGGAGTGGAAAAAACAATATGGTGACATTATCATTAATCAACTTAAAAAATTAGGTTGTTCTTGTGATTGGTCAAGAAATGCATTTACGATGGACAAAAATCTATCAAAAGCTGTAATTAAAGTTTTTGTTGAATTGTATAAAAAAAAATTAATTTATAAAGCTAAAAAATTAGTTAATTGGGACACAGTTTTAAAAACTGCAATTTCTGATTTAGAAGTTGATCAAAGAGAAGTTAATTCAAAGATATATTATATTCGTTATCCTATCGTTGGTACTAAAGATTTTATTACTATAGCCACAACAAGACCTGAAACAATGCTTGGAGATACCGCTGTTGCTGTTAACACTAAAGATAAAAGATTTAAAAAATTTGTTGGTAAAATTATTAATATCCCTATTGTTGATCGTAAAATTAAAATTATTCAAGATGATTATGCTGATCCCAAACAAGGCACTGGGGCGTTAAAAATTACACCTGCACATGATTTTAATGATTACGATGTTGGGCAAAGAAATAACTTAGAGATTATCAACATTTTTACAAAAGAAGGAAAAATAAATAATAATGCACCTAATGAATATATTGGACTTGATAGATTTGAAGCTAGAAAAAAAATTATACAAGAACTTAAAGATAAAAATTTTTTTGTAAAAGAAGAACACATTAGAAATAAAGTTCCTTATGGAGATAGATCAAACTCTATAATTGAACCTTTTCTAACAGAACAATGGTTTGTTGATGCCAAAAAATTATCCATTAATGCTAAAAAAATAGTTAAAACAAAAAAAATAAATTTTTTTCCAGGGAATTGGTCTAAGATATATTTTCAATGGATGAACAATATTGAACCATGGTGTATATCAAGACAATTGTGGTGGGGACATCAAATACCTGCTTGGTATGGGCCGGATAAAAAAATTTTTGTTGCAACAAATGAATTTGAAGCATCAATGAATGCAAAAAAATATTATAAAAAAAATGTTAAACTAACCAGAGATACAGATGTTTTGGACACTTGGTTTTCATCAGGATTATGGCCATTTGCAACACTGGGTTGGCCTGATAACAAAGATTATTTAAAAAAATTCTATCCAACAAGCGTTTTAATTACTGGATTTGACATAATTTTTTTTTGGGTAGCTAGAATGATTATGTTTGGAATTGAATTTTTAAATAAAGAACCTTTTAAAGACATATATGTTCATGCGTTGGTTAAAGATGAAAAAGGACAGAAAATGTCAAAATCAAAAGGTAATGTTATTGACCCACTAGTTTTAATAGAAAAATATAGTGCTGATGCCTTAAGGTTTACTTTACTGTCAATGGCTTCGCCAGGAACTGATTTAAAGCTTTCCGAAGACAGAGTTAGAGGATATAGAAATTTTTTGAACAAACTAAGAAATGCAAATAATTTCTTGATAACGAACAAGTGTAATTTTAAAAATATTAAAAAGGTGCCAAAATTAACTAAAAATATTAATCAATGGATATATACAGAATTATTAGAAACAATAAATAAAGTTGAAAAAAATCTAAAAAATTACAGATTTGACGAAGCTGCTAAAAATGCATATCAGTTTACTTGGCATTCATATTGTGATTGGTATCTAGAATTGTCTAAAACAATATTATTTTCAGGAGATGAAAAAGCCAAGAAAGAAGTTAAAGAAGTTTCGATCTATATATTTAAACAAATTTTAATATTAATGCATCCATTTATACCTTTTGTTACTGAAGAAATTTGGTTAAAAAATAAATTTGATAATTCAAATAAAAATTTTTTAATGTTAGCTAATTGGCCATCTGGAAAATCCAAAAAAGATCAAAACCATAAAGAAGTAGAAAAAATGATTAACATTATCTCAGAAATTAGATCTTTTAAAAATGAACTAGGCGTAAGTCCAGGTTCATTCATTGATATATCTATAAACAAAATTAACAAAAGAAATAAATCATTTATAAATGATAACGAGATTGTTTTAAAAAAACTTGGTAGAATTAATAATTTTTATTCTAAAAATTTAGATAAACCATCAGCTGCGCTAGTGATATCTGGAGACCTGCTAAAGATTTACTTTGATGAAAATGTTGACCTAAAAATAATTAAAGATAATTTGGCTAAAAAACAAAATAAACATAAAGAAGAAATGGATAATATAGCACAAAGATTATCAAATAAAGCCTTTGTTAATAAGGCTCCGAAAAATATTGTTGATCAAGAAAAAACTAATTATAATAATTTAAAAAAAGATGTAGAAAAAATTTTACTAACAATCGAAAGTTTATAATGGGTAAATTTGACAAAAAAAAACTTCCAAGCAGACACACTTCAATTGGTCCTGATAGAGCTCCACATAGATCTTTTTACTATGCAATGGGTGAAACTGAAAAAGATGTATCAAAACCATTTGTAGGCGTTGTTTCAACATGGAATGAAGCTGCTCCATGCAATATTGCTTTAATGCGACAAGCTCAATCTGTTAAAAAAGGTGTAAGAGCTTCAGGTGGTACCCCAAGAGAATTTTGTACTATTACAGTGACCGATGGCATTGCAATGGGACATGAGGGGATGAAATCTTCATTAATTTCTAGAGAAATAATAGCAGATTCAGCCGAACTTACTGTTCGTGGACATTGTTATGATGCCTTAGTTGGCATCGCTGGATGTGATAAATCCTTACCAGGCTTAATGATGTCTATGGTTAGGTTAAATGTTCCTAGTGTGTTTATTTATGGAGGTTCAATCTTACCTGGAAAATATAAAGGTAAAGATGTAACAGTTGTTGATGTATTTGAAGCTGTAGGAAAACATTCTGCTGGCAAAATGTCTGCTAAAGAATTAAGAAAACTTGAATTAGTTGCTTGCCCAAGTGCTGGTGCATGCGGCGGTCAATTCACTGCTAATACAATGGCTTGTGTGTCTGAAGCGATTGGTTTAGCCTTACCTTATTCTGCTGGTACACCTGCACCTTATGAAGAAAGAGATAAGTATGCATTACTAAGTGGGAAAACTGTAATGAACTTATTAGAAAAAAATATTAGACCGAGAGATATAGTTACAAGAAAATCTTTAGAAAATGCAGCAACAATTGTAGCTGCAACAGGTGGATCTACTAATGCTGGTTTGCATTTACCAGCACTTGCTAATGAAATTGGCATTAAATTTGATTTAATGGATGTTGCAAAAATTTTTAAAAAAACTCCTTATCTGGCAGATTTAAAACCTGGTGGAAAATATGTTGCTAAAGATATGTGGTTAGCTGGCGGTGTACCAATGTTATTAAAAACACTTTATGATGGTGGATTTATCCATGGTGATTGTATGACAGTTACGGGTAAAACAATGAAAGAGAATTTAAAAAATATTAGATTTAATCCTAAGCAAAAAGTTTTAAGAAAATATGATAACCCGTTATCTCCAGATGGAGGTGTTGTTGGTTTAAAAGGAAATTTAGCTCCAGATGGCGGCATAGTTAAAATCGCAGGATTAAAAAAACTACAATTTACTGGAAAAGCAAGATGCTTTGACAACGAAGAATCTGCTATGGATGCTGTACAAAGGAAAAAATATAAAGATGGCGATGTAATAATTATTCGCTACGAAGGACCAGTGGGTGGACCAGGTATGAGGGAAATGCTTTCTACAACAAGTGCAATTTATGGTCAAGGTAAAGGAGAAAAGGTAGCTCTAATTACCGATGGAAGGTTCTCAGGAGCTACTAGAGGTTTTTGTGTGGGCCACATAGGTCCTGAAGCAGCTTTAGGTGGTCCTATTGGTTTATTACGTAATGGTGATGTAATTGACATTGATGCTAAAAAAGGAACTATCAATGTTAGACTCTCTAAAAAACAACTGTCAGCAAGGCGAAAAAAATGGAAACCTAGAAAATCTGATTTTGGTTCAGGAACTTTATGGAAATATGCTCAAACTGTAGGTCCTGCTTATTTAGGTGCACCAACACATCCTGGTAAAAGAAAAGAAGTTAAGGAGTACGCTGATATTTAATGAAAATTAGACCAATTATTTTATGTGGTGGAGCAGGCACAAGACTTTGGCTGCAATCCAAAAATAATTTAGCAAAACAATTTATAGATTTTGGTGGATGGAATTTATTAGAAAAAACTCTAGAAAGAGTAAAAGGTTCAACATTTGATTATCCAATTATAAGTACTAACTTTAAATATCTTAAACTTGTTAAAAAATACCTAAAAAAATTTAAAGTTAAGAATTATAAAATTATTTTAGAACCTTCAAAAAGAAATACAGCACCTGCTATTTTAGCTTCCACTTTAATAAAAGATATTCCAAATGAACAACCTTTAATATTCTTTGCAGCTGATCATTTAATGGAAAAAGTAAGTATTTTTAATAAAGCTATAAATAAGAATAAAACTAATTTAACTGACCAAAATATATTTATCTTTGGTATTAAACCTACCTCACCTTCTAGTGAATATGGTTATTTTTTAACTAAAAAGATTAAAGGAAATATTAATAAAGTTTCAAAATTTATTGAAAAACCAAAAAAAGCTAAAGCAAAACAGGTTATTCAACAAAAAGGTTATTGGAATTCTGGAATGTTTTTTTTAAGAAAAGATTCTATAATTAATAATTTCAAAAAATATCAACCAACTATTTATAGAAATTGTGTCAAGGCTGTTTCTAAAGCAAAACTTAAAAATAATACTTATTATTTAAACAAAGCATCTTTTGAGAAAGCCAGTGCTAAATCTTTTGATTACGCAATCTTAGAAAAAACAAAAAAAATTAATGCTATTAAATTAGATATACCCTGGTCTGATCTCGGTAGTTGGAAAGAAATCTTAAAAATGTATGATAAAAATAAAAATAGATATTTTAAGAAAAAGAATGTTTATTATAGACCATGGGGTAGATATGTTAATCTGTTTGAAGGTAAAGGTTTTTTAATTAAAGAATTATTTCTTAAATCCAAAGGTATTTTAAGTTTACAAAAACACCATCATAGATCTGAACATTGGCTCGTAACTCAAGGAAACCCAAAAATTACACTTAATAAGAATAACTTTATAAAAAAACCTAACGATCATATATTTATTCCATTAGAAGCTGTTCACAGAATAGAAAATTCAGGAAAAAAACCAGTTAAGATTATTGAAGCTCAAGTAGGTTCAATACTAAAAGAAAGTGATATTGTAAGGTTCCACGACGTATATGGTCGTATTAAATAATATTAATACGACCAAATAAATAAGTTTAAAACCAGTTATTTGGGATTATGATGTAGTGAATTGCCAATACAATTCCAACTGAAACACTTAATCCAAAAATCATTTTAACGAAGTCTTTACCAATTAATGGAAAGACATATTTGAACTTGTAGTCTTTATTCATTGTAGATATAGCAAGCTCTCTACCACATAGTAATCCTACAAACACCCATGTTGTTGACATCGGTAAATCATTAAGTTCTTTAAAGTAATAAAGTACACCAGCATATATTACATTAATAATTGTCGCTGATCTTGCATATCTAGTTCCAGTTTTATCTAAAACTACTTTTTGAATAGCTCCACCATGAATGTAGAAAATATAAAAAAGTAGCCCAGTAAAATACCCAAGAACAATTAATAATAATGTTAAATCTAATTGTCTTGGTAAATAAACTGCAATGTTAGCAACATCATGAGATAACCAAATCCACCATAACCAGGCAGAAGTTAACCAAACTGAGTTACGCCAAAAACCAATCCATTTATCATCAACTTCATCAAATTTTTCATTGATGAATTTTGAAATAATTACCCATGAAATATAAGCAGCTACTGCAGCAAGTCCATATCCAACAACACTTTTCATAAGCATCTTTTCAAGCACAACAGTGGAGGCAAATGCTGATAAAACTAAAAATGTAGTTGAAACAGGTATTCCTATTCGTGTTAATACAAGAAGTATTCCAGGAGCAACAGCGTGATACCATTGAATTTCTTGGAAAGGAATTCTAGTAAGTCTTCCGTAAGAAATATCTCCATCATTACTATACCAGCCCCATGTAAGGGCAAGTATCATTATAAATGATGCAGCACTTGCAAGTGTATACCATTTGAACCATTTTTGCTTTGAAGCAATAAAAGTACCTAGAGTTTGAATAGAGTCATTTGCTATTACGCTATATCCCGCTAATGCAAATCCAACGATTGTATATATTAATGTTAGTTCCATATTTTTTATTTTCTCTTTTTATCTTTATTGTTTTCCATTTCAAACGATTCTTATTCTTGATAGTGATTTAATATGGGTGGAAATTTATATCTACAATTAAATTTAATAAGATTATTTATAAAGGGCTGATTCATTGTTAAATATATTAATTAATAACTTTGTCTAGTTTTAAAATATTATAAATACAACTTGTTATAGTTTTATTATAACTAAAATATCACTTATAAATTCCTATTAAAAATAATAGTATCTATAACCCAAAGTTGATTAATATAGCTTTATTCTTTGATACAAAACTAGCTATTGCCCAACTAAGTACTCCTAACCCATGAAAGTAGATATTAATAGGGTAGATATTAAAATTAGTTAACAATATTCCAGATAATACAAGAGCTGTACTAATCCATTTTAAGTAATTTTTTGATAAACAATCAAATATTACATTTTCTATATTTTTGATTTTATTAAGAATTTATTACATTTTAAGGGAACAATAATTTTTACTATTAATGTATTGACACATCAATGTGTTATGTTATAACATCACAGAATGAATAATAATGATATAGTTTTTGATATAATTAAGAAGTCTAAGAAGCATTTAACTGCTTATGAAATATTAGATAAATTTCAAAAATTTAAAAAAATACAGCCAATGGCTGTTTACCGATCTCTGAAAAAATTAATAGAAGGAGATAAAATTCATAAATCTAATCAAAGTAAGACGTATGTTTTGTGTAGTCATTCTCATACAGAACATAATCCATCTATAGCTATTTGTAGAGATTGTGGAGATACAGAAGAACTTAAATCAGAATTATTTGAAAAAATATTTAAAAAAAACCCAATCAAAAAATATGATTTTAGAAAATTTCAGCTTGAAGTTTCAACAATATGCAGGAGATGTAACTAATGGAACACGCACACGAACTACCAGAATTTCTTCATTTTATCGAAGAGCTTATAGAGGAGTATGGTATTTTAAGAGGCTTTATTTTTGGCTTCATACATACGTTAATACCATTAATAGGTTTTTATTCTGGCTGGAGTATAAACCGTTTTCTAAAATTAGTTTCTAATGGTGCAATAGCTGGAATTGTTGGAATAGTATTAGCTCATATAATTGCAGACTTTATAGCAGCTCTAGCAGATCCTAATTTAAAAAGTGCAGCGTATGGAATTGTTCTTGGTGGATTTTTACCACTAGTCTCTGTACCTTTTTTAGAGAAGTATGTAACTAAGAGTCAATATCATACTGTAGTAGGTGATCATGAAGATTTAAAAAAAGATTTGAAAAGTAAACATAAATAATATCTAATAGTTTATGTGAGTACAGTTTCCTTATCTTTAGATGAAATATTAAACTTAGCTAAAAAGACATTATTAGCTAATGGGTGTGATGAAGAAACAGCATCAATTTTAGCTGAATTAATAATGAAAGCTGAAAGAGATGGATCTTTATCTCATGGATTGTTTAGATTGCCTGCATATATATCTGGTCTTAAAAGTGGAAAAATTAACGGCAAAGGAAGACCCGAAATTAAAAAAATTTCAGGGTGTGTAATTAAAGTTTTAGGAAACAATTGTTTAGCTCCTATGGTTCTTAGCAAAGGTTTGCCAGAGTTAATTGAAGCAGCTAAAGAAAATGGTGTTGCAGTATTGGCAATTAATAATTCTCATCATATGGCAGCGATGTGGCCGGAAACAGAAATTGTAGCAGAAGCAGGGCTAGTTGCTTTTGCATGTACATCCTATAAACCTGCTGTAGCTCCTGCAGGTGCAATAAAACCATTATTTGGAACAAACCCAATTTCTTTTGCTTGGCCAAGACCTGGAAAAACTCCAGTTGTTTTTGACATGGCAACAGCATCAATGGCTATGGGTGAAGTACAAGTCGCTAAAAGAGAAGGGCATAAAGTTCCATTAGGAACAGGCTTAACAAAAAAAGGAAAAGAAACAACTGATCCAGCAGAAATAGTTGATGGTGGAGTTTTACTTCCTTTTGGTGGTTATAAAGGTTCAGGCATAGCAATGATGGTAGAGTTATTAGCTGGTGCTTTAATCGGAGATAACTTTAGTTTTGAAACAGCAGCAAAAGATAATAACGATGGTGGACCGCCAAGCGGTGGTGAATTTATTTTAGCAATCTCACCAGAAAAAGTATCTGGTTCAAGATGGGAAGCGCATGCAAGTGAATTATTTAACAAAATGAAATCTTTAGACGGTGTTCGTTTACCAGGTGAAAGACGCCATAAAAATAGACTTAATAAAGGTCCAAGAAATATTAATGAAGAGTTAGTAAATAAAATTAAGTCTTTAAGATAATTCAATTTCAATAGGTGTGTGATCTGAAGGTTTTTCTTTTCCTCTAGGATCTTTATTAATATTAACATTTTTAACAATATTTAATAATGAATTAGATACTAAAAAATGATCAATTCTCATGCCATTATTTTTTTGCCAAGCACCTCTCATATAATCCCAAAATGTATACTCTTCCTTATCGCCATTAATATGTCGATAGCCGTCGTGAAAGCCAAGATTAATCATTTCTCTTAATTTTTTTCTTATTTCAAGTCTATATAGGGCATCATCTTCAAAACTTTTAACATTATAAACGTCTTCAGCTGAAGGGATAATATTAAAATCACCACCTAAAATAATATTTTCATTTTTCTTTGAAAGTTTTTTTAGTTGTTTGATTAAACTATCAAGCCATTCTTTTTTATATGAATATTTTTCCGAATCTACAGGGTTGCCATTTGGTGTGTATATATTAATAATTTGAATTTTTTTTTTCTTATGTTTTATTTCTGCTGAGATAATTCTAGATTGTTTTAATTTATCTTTAATTAAATCAGTTCTAATATTTTCTAATTTATATTTAGATATAATCGCAACACCATTATAACTTTTTTGACCAAAGACATGACATTCGTAATTAAGTGCAGAAAAATCATCGTAAGGAAATGTAGGGTCTTCAGTTTTAATTTCCTGCATCATAACTATATCAGGAGAGAATTTTTTTAAATATTCTTTAATATTTTCAATACGAGCCCTAACAGAATTTACATTCCAGGAAGTTATAAGCATTAAAGTGAGAATGAAACGCCACAGCCACAAGATGATTTGCTTTGTGGATTTGATATTTTAAATTGGTCACCAATTAATTCTGAAACATAATCTACTTCAGAACCTTTTAATAAATCTGCTGAATTTTTATCTATAAGTATATTTTCAAACTTTAAATCATCAGCAGCCAATTCTTTATCAAAAGTAAATTCGTACTGAAACCCAGAACAACCACCACCTTTGATAGCGATTCTAAAAAATGATCCTGTATCTTTTTGAGACAGTAAATTATTAATCTGTTTTATAGCTTTATCTGTAAATTTAATTTCTTTAATCATATAACAACACTGATACTACTTATATAATATCAATTTATTGAATTTAAAGCATGAAAAACTACTCAAAAATATCATTAATTAAAAGTAAAGGGCGTATATTTAAAGAATCTAAATCAATTTATAGAACACCTTTTCAAAGAGACAGAGATAGAATAATTCATAGTGCTTCTTTCAGGAGGTTGAAACACAAAACTCAAGTATTTGTTAATACAGAAGGCGATCATTACAGAACTAGAATTACTCATTCAATAGAAGTTGCTCAGATAGCAAGATCAATATCAAAACACTTAAACTTGAATGATGACCTTGCTGAAACATTAAGCTTAGCTCATGATCTTGGACACACACCATTTGGCCATGCCGGTGAAGAATCCCTAGATGAATGTATGCATAATTATGGAGGATTTGACCACAATCTTCAAGCTCTTAGAATTGTAATGTTTCTTGAAAATAAATATTTAAAGTTTAAGGGATTAAATTTAACTCTAGAAACACTTGATGGTCTTTTAAAACATAATGGACCTGTAAAAGATCTTACTATAATCAAAAAATTAATAGGTTTAAAAAACTTAAATAATAAATTTTCTTTTAATAACTCAGCTGCTCTAGAAGCTCAAATATCCTCTATATCAGATGATATTGCTTATAATAATCACGATATTCAAGATGGCATCAAAGCAAAAATGTTTAATTTACGTGACTTGACTGAAATAGATTTTTTTAGAGATATTTATAATTCACATAAAAAAAATATAAAAAAAAATAATAAAGAAATTTTGATATATCAAATAATAAGGGACTCAATTGATTTAATGGTCAAGGATTTAATAAAAAATACAATTAAAAATATAAAAAAAAATAAGATAAAATCATTAAAAGATGTTTATAATTTAGATGAATCAATAGTTTGTTTTTCTTATAAATTTTTACAAATTGAGAAAGAGATTAGGTTTTTTTTAAGAACAAAAATGTATAATAATAAGAATGTATTAATTAAAAATAATAATGGTAAAAAAATAATTAAAAAACTTTTTTTAACGATAATAAGTGATCCAAAAAAATTTTTAACAAATGAACAATTAAAAACTGATAAGTATAGAGCTATAGCTGATTTTATTTCTGGGATGACAGACAGATATGCTATTAATCTATACAACAGAACAAAATGAACATTTTTGATATTTATTTAACACAAATAAAAAGATTAATTATAAAGTTGAATAAAGATGGATTAATTGAATTACCAGAATCTTTAAATGGTATTAACGTTGATATACCACCACCTAATTTTGATTATGATATTTCGTCAAATATTTCCATGGTACTTTCTAAAGTTAATAATAAATCACCCTTAGATTTAGCCAATCAGTTAATTGACTTTATTAAAAATGAAGACACTAATATTGAAAATATTAGTGTCGCAAAACCAGGATTTATTAATATTAAATTTAAAAAAATATTTTGGAATAATTTTGTAAAAGCAATTCTTACTAATCATAAAGAATTTGGCATTAACAAAAATGAAAAAAAAAAAAAATATTTAATTGAATTTGTCTCAGCTAATCCGACAGGCCCTTTACATGTTGGGCATTGTAGAGGTGCCATACTTGGTGATGTTATATCAAACATTTTAACATTCAACAAACATAGTGTTTCAAAAGAATATTATGTTAATGATTATGGAAATCAAATTGTAAGTTTTACAAAATCTGTTTTTTTTAGAATTAGAGAAGTTTTGTATAAAGAAAAATTTCCTATTGATAATTCTGATCTTTACCCTGGTGATTATTTAATTGAAATAGCAAAAAATATTATTAATGAGAATAAAAATATTAATTTTGATAATTTTGAAAATATTTCAAAAGAATTAACACCTTTGGCTATTTCTCAATCATTAAAATTAATTAAAAACAACTTAGAAAGTCTAGGAATCATTCATGATAACTTTGTGAGTGAAAATACCATTGTTAAAAATAATGAAGTTCACAAAGTTATTAAAAAATTAAAAGAGAAAAATTTTATCTACGAAGGTAAAATAAAAGCTCCCAAAGGTGAAGATGATAAAAATTGGGTTGAGAGACAACAACTTTTATTTAAATCAACTGATTTTGGTGACGATAAAGATAGAGCTCTTCAAAAATCAGATAATTCATGGACTTATTTTGCTAGCGATGTTTCTTACCATAATAATAAGCTTAATAGAAATTTTGATATATTAATAAATATTCTAGGAGCAGATCATGCTGGTTACATCAAAAGAATTTCATCAGCAGTAGAGGCTCTTTCGGGATCTAAGAACAAATTAATCTGTAAAGTTAGTCAACTTGTAAAATTAATTAAAGATGGAAAACCTTTTAAGATGTCAAAAAGAAAGGGTGATTATATTACTGTTGAAGATTTAATTTCAGAAGTAGGTAAAGATGCCACACGATTTATAATGCTAAATAGAAGTAGTGATGTTGAGTTAGACTTTGATTTTACAAAAGTTAAAGAAAAATCCAAAGATAATCCTCTTTTTTACGTTCAATATTGTTACGCTAGAATTTCATCAGTTTTTAGACATGTTAATATTGAAGTTAACAATGAACTAAAAGTTAAAGATTTTAATTTTGAATATTCTAAAAATGAAATAAAAATACTAAAAAAAATTTCTCAATGGCCAAAATGTATTGAAGTTGCAACTTTAAAATTAGAGCCACATAAAATTCCAACTTATTTATATGAGCTTGCATCAGAATTTCATTCATATTGGAGTATGGGTAAAGATAATCCTAAAATGAGATTTATTAATGAAAATAAAAAAATATCTAATGATAAATTAGTTTTTTTAAAAGTCATATCAAATATAATTAAATCTGGAATGAACATAGTAGGTGTTGATACGCCTGAAAAAATGTAATGATTAAAGAATTAAAATATACATTTTATCTATTAATAATTTTTTTATTTGTTGCATTAAGTGGTAAATATTATTTTTCTGAAAATCATAAAAAAAAATCTTATAGATCCCACCAAATATTAAATGTTAAGATAGATAAATACGCTAAGAATACTTTATTGTTAAAAAATAATACAAATGATATTATTGAGTATGTTGAAAATAATAAAAATAAAATTAAAAAAAAATATCATTTTTGGAATTTATTAACTAATAATGAAAAATAGACGTTCTTTTATAACTGGTTTAAAATCTATCAATTTATCGAAAAAAGAAGAGTTTTTTTTGAAAAAATACAAGCCATGGGGAATTATTTTGTTTTCAAGAAATATTAAAACTTTAAAACAAACTAAAAATTTAACTGATAAGATTAAAAAGATATTTAAAGATGAAAAATATCCAATTTTAATTGATCAGGAGGGTGGCAGAGTTAACAGATTAAAAAAACTTATTGATACTTCAGTTTTTTCAGCTAATTTTTTTGGAAACCTTTATAAAAAAAATTATAAAAAATTTTTAATTTATTATAGAATTTTTATAAAAGAAATTTCATACTTAATGAATAATATTGGAGCCAACATAAACACTGTTCCAGTTCTTGATGTAAGAAGAAAAAAATCTAATAATGTTATTGGTGATAGAGCTTACTCTGCAGATCCTAAAATTGTTAGTAAAATTGGCAATTATTGCATTAAAGAATTTCACAAAAATAATATTGGTACTGTTATGAAGCATGTCCCAGGACATGGGTTATCTAAAGTAGATAGTCATAAACATACACCTTTAGTAAATACTAAATTAAATCAATTGAATAAAATAGACTTTACACCGTTCAAAAATAAAAAAAGCTTATTTGCTATGACTGCCCATATTATTTATAAAGACATTGATAGTATTAATACAGCAACACATTCAAAAAAAGTGATTAAATTGATTAGAAATAAAATTAAATTTAAAAACTTACTAATTTCTGATGATATTTCAATGAAAGGGGTGAAATTTTCAATTAAAAAAAATACGCTTATGGCATTTAATGCAGGATGTGATTTAGTTCTTCATTGCAATGGAAAATTTAAAGAAATGCTTATAGTTGCAAATAATTCACCAAAACTTAATAGTTTTATAATTAAAAAAACATCACAATTTCATAAAATTTTAAGTTAGTATTCATTATGGCTAATAATGATTCTGAGCTTTTTAATGTTAATCTTAGCACTTTTAATGGTCCTTTGAATGTCCTTTTAGATCTAGCTAAATCACAAAAAGTTAATCTAGAGGATATTTCTGTTACTAAACTAGCGGATCAATTTTATGAATTTATAACAAAAACTAAAAATATTAATTTAGAAATTGCATCTGAGTATCTTTTAATGGCTAGTTGGTTAACATATTTAAAATCTAAATTATTATTGCCACAATCCGAAGATGAAGAATTTCAACTATATGAAGTTGCAGAAAAACTAAAATTACAATTAAAAAAATTAGAATTAATACGTTTACTTTCAGACCAATTATTAAAAAGAAAACGTTTAGGTAGAGATGTTTTTATGAGGGGCAATAAAGGAAATGTTAAATCAATATATAGTTCTAAATATTCGTTGACTTTATATGAAATTTTAAAAACATATTCCTCAATTATTATGACTAAAGATTTTCAAAAAATGAATATTCCTAAATTACCATTTTTTACTGCTGAGGCTGGCATAAAGAGAATTAAAGAATTCTTTGGAAAACTTTCTAATTGGAAAAATATTAATGATTTAATACCACTGAATTTTAAAAAAAATAAAAACTTAAAAAAAACTGGTATAGCTGGCATTTTTTCTGGATCATTAGAACTAGTTAAAAATGGAAATATTCAAATTAAACAAAATAAATTATTTGATGAAGTTTTTATAAAAAAAAACAAATGAAAAAAATAAAAAAAGATAATATTAAAAATCTCAATATAACTTTTACTGATGGTGAAAGACAGGTTGAAGCAATACTTTTTTCTTCTGCTGAGTCATTAGATGTAGAAACAATTGAATCAAAGATTTCAAAAAAAATTAATGTACCAAGGGTCTTAGAAAAACTTCAAGCAATTTATGCTCCCAGAGGTATAAATTTAGTTTGTATCTCAAAAAAATGGTCTTTTCGAACTGCTGAAAACTTGTCTACTTTAATGTCTCAACAAAAAGTTATTGAAAAAAAATTATCTAGAGCTGCCATAGAAACATTAGCAATTATTGTGTACCATCAACCCGTTACTAGATCTGAAATAGAAGAAATTAGAGGTGTAGCTTTCGGCACAAATACTCTTGAAATTTTAATGGAACTTAACTGGGTAAGACCCCAAGGAAGAAAAGACGTTCCAGGTAAACCTATTCAATATGCAACGACCAATGATTTTTTAATTCACTTTAGCCTTCAAAAATTGTCTGATTTACCAACGGTAGATGAACTAGGTTCTGCAGGACTAATAGATAAAACAAATATTGATTCATCAATTTTTGGAACAGGCAAGTTCTATAAAGAAAAACAAGATGAAAAAAAAGAAAATATTTACTCAAACATTGATGAAATGTTAAGTGGAACGTTAAAAACTGAAAATCAAGAGTAAAAAGTTACTTTTATATTAATTGAAAAAGGATATAATATTTTAATGAGCATAGGTTTTTGGCAAATTGCAATTGTAGTTATTTTGGTAGTTCTTTTGTTTGGTCGAGGTAAAATTTCGAGCTTAATGGGAGATGTTGCAAAAGGTATTAAAAGCTTTAAAAGTGGTATGGCTTCTGATGTCACTGAAAATTCAGAACCCAAAAACGTTTCAGAAAATAATGATGCCCCCGAAGATTCAGAACCCAAAAACGTTTCAGAAAATAATGATGCCCCCGAAGATTCAGAACCCAAAAACGTTTCAGAAAACAATCAAGATTCAAATAACAATAAAGATTAAATCAAATGCCTACAATTGGCTGGTTTGAGATTTTAATAGTTGTTGGTGTAGCCATTATAGTAATTGGCCCTAAAGACTTTCCATTTATGCTCAAAAAAGTTGGGTCATGGATTGGATCTATAAAGAGATATATTAGTGAAATACAACACGAAGTTTCAATTTTAGATCAAGAAGACATAGAAGTTAAAGAAATTAAAGAGGTAAAAAAGAACAAAAAACAAAATTTTAAAAAAGATAAAAACAATGAATAAAATAGAAAAGGACAACGGTTTTGTTAGTCATTTAACTGAACTTAGAAAAAGATTAATACATTCTTTTATTTTTTTATTTATTTTTTTTATTATTTGTTATTTTTTTGCTGAGTATTTGTATGGTTTCTTGGTAGAACCATATGCTAAAGCGGTTAAAGATGATGGTTTAGAAAGAAGGCTAATTTTTACAGCTTTGCAAGAAACTTTTTTAACTTATTTAAAAGTGTCTTTTTTTGCGGCCTTTTTTATAACTTGTCCATATATATTAATGCAAGTTTGGAGATTTATTGCACCAGGACTTTATAAACATGAAAAAGCAGCGATAGTTCCTTATTTAGTCTTAACACCTATACTTTTTTTTTTAGGAGGAATGCTTGTTTATTATTTAATAATGCCACTAGCTATAAAGTTTTTTTTATCATTTGAAAGCACAGGTTTAAATACAAGTTTACCGATTCAATTAGAAGCAAAAGTTAACGAATATCTTTCATTAATTATGAAATTAATTTTTGCGTTTGGTTTAAGTTTTCAATTACCAGTAGTATTAAGTTTATTAGCAAGAATAGGAGTTGTTGATGCTAAATTTTTAAGAGATAGAAGAAAGTATGTTGTTATAATTATTTTTGCAGCTGCCGCAATTCTAACTCCACCCGATCCTATAACGCAAATTGGATTAGCTATACCCTTACTAATTTTATATGAATTATCAATTTTTTCTGTAAGTATTATTGAAAATAAAGTGAAGAATAATGCATAACATAAAAGATATTAGAAATAATCTCGAAGATTTTAAAGAATCTTTCAAAAAAAGATTTTTTGAAATTGATATTAATGTTATTTTAGATCTTGATATAAAAAATCGTAAACTTATTCAAGAAAAAGAAAAATTTGAAAATGTAAAAAAAGAAATATCGAAATCTAAGGATAGGTCATTGTTTAAAAAATCAAAAAATATATCAAGTGAAATTGATAAATTAGCCAAAACCCAAGCAGAAATAAAATTAAAATTAGATAATATTTTATCAACAATTCCAAATATACCATATAAAGATATCCCTATTGGTAAAGACGAAAACTCTAATGTTGAAATTTTAAAAAAAGGAAATATTCCTAAATTTGATTTTAAACCAAAATCTCACTACGAGTTAGGTGAGTCCCTTAACATGCTCGATTTTGAATTGGCTACTAAAACAACAGGATCACGTTTTGTTTTTGTTAAAGATGAATTAGCTTTATTAGAAAGATCTTTATCAAATTTCATGCTTGATACACATGTTAAGATTAATAAATATCATGAAATATCCCCTCCATTAATTGTCTCGGATGAAGCGATGTTTGGTACTGGTCAATTACCCAAATTTGAAAATGATCAGTTTGAATTAAAATTAGATGATGATAGTGGTAGAAAATTTCTTATTCCTACTGCGGAAGTAATTTTAACAAATATGGCTAAAAATAAAATTTTTAATAAAAATGACCTACCATTACGACTTGTAGCTTCCACTCCATGTTTTAGAAAAGAAGCTGGTAGTTATGGAAAAGATACAAAAGGAATGATTAGACAACATCAATTTTATAAAGTTGAAATGGTTAGCATTGTTGAACCACAAAACTGTTTAATTGAACTTGATAGAATGACAGAATGTGCTACTAAAATTTTAGAGTTACTTAAACTTCCTTTTAGAAAAATAGTTTTATGTACTGGAGATATGGGTTTTAGTGCTGAAAAAACATTTGATATAGAGGTTTGGCTTCCATCCGAAAATAAATATAGAGAAATTTCAAGCTGCTCTTCTTGCGGTTTATTTCAAGCAAGAAGAATGAAGGCTAGATACAAGAATGAAAATAATGTAATATCATTTGTGGGCACATTAAATGGAAGCGGATTAGCTATTGGAAGAACTTTAATTGCAATATTAGAAAATTATCAACAATCAGATGGATCAATAATTATTCCCGATGTATTAAAACCTTATATGAATCACCTTGATAAAATAACTAAGAAATAGTGTTGTCTTAATAATATAGATAGTATAAATATTCTTTAAAATTTAGGAGTTATATGTCAAATTCAGGAATAGGCCAATTCATCCCTTTAATACTTATATTTGTAATTTTTTATTTTTTTTTAATAAGACCTCAACAAAAAAAAGTTAAAGATCATAAGCTCATGGTTGATAACCTTAAAAGAGGAGATAAGGTTGTAACTTCAGGAGGAATAGTAGCCACAATCGAAAGAGTAATGGAAAATGATAGAGCTGAAGTTGTAATTTCAGACAATGTAAAAGTTGAAATTATTAAATCTACTGGAATACAAGCGTCTTTAAATACTCCAGAACAAAAAAAGTAATATTCTATAAATAGTGCTGTATTTTTCTAAAACTAGAATTTTTTTAATAAGTTTATTTACTATTTTATTTACAATTTTGGCAATATCAAATTTCACAAAATTTGAAGATAATATTATAAATAAAAAAATAAATCTTGGTTTAGATTTACAAGGTGGATCTTATTTACTTTTAGAGATTGATAATAAACCAGTAATATTACAAAAATTACAAATTACGGCTACACAAATAAAAAAATATTTTAGAAATAATAAAATTTTTTTTAAAAATTTTTCTATTATAGATGATCAATCAATTTCATTTGAAGTGAATTCTATTGACAATGAAAAAATAAAAAATTTATTTGAGGATAAAAATAATATTATTAATCCTTATTATTCACAATATAGAGCTCATCAATTAGAATTGGATATTTCAGAAAATAATTTTCGGCTAAATTTTTCGAAGTATGGCTTAATTGAAATAAAAAATTCATCACTAAACCAAGCCTTAGAAATAGTAAGAAGAAGAATAGATGAGGTTGGTACTAACGAGCCTAATGTTTTGAAAAGGGGAAATGATCGAATACTTGTTGAATTACCAGGTTTAGATGATCCTATGAGAGTTAAAAAATTATTAGGTAAGACCGCTAATTTATCATTTAGATTTTTAACAAATGACTCAGAAATAACTTTTGGTACAGAGAGACTATTATTTGAAGATGGCTCAGGAGACTCACTTGTTAGTAAAAGAATTATCTTAAGTGGTGATAATTTACTTGATGCTCAACCCAAAATGGATAACCAAACTAATGAAACAATAGTTTCATTTACACTTGATAGAGTGGGTGCTAAAAGATTTGGCAAAGCAACCTCAAGAGGAATTGGCAAAAGATTAGGAATTATTTTAGATGGAAAAATAATTAGTGCACCAGTTGTTAGAGATGCAATTCTTGGAGGGAACGGCCAAATTAGTGGAAACTTTACTTTTCAATCGGCTACAGATTTTGCACTTTTATTAAGATCCGGAGCTTTACCAGCACCGTTAAATATAATTGAAGAAAGAAGTGTTGGCCCTGATCTTGGTCAAGATTCTATAAATTCTGGAGTATTTGCATTAATTATTGGTTTTTTTTTAGTGATTATTTTTATGTTTTTTAAATATAGAATATTTGGTCTTATAGGAAATATTTCATTAATTCTGAATTTGCTTCTACTGGTTGGAATATTAACTTTATTTGAAGCTACTTTAACTTTGCCTGGTATCGCTGGAATTATTCTAACTGTAGGTATGGCTGTAGACGCTAATGTTTTAATTTTTGAACGAATTAAAGAAGAAACCGAAACTGAGAAGAATCAAATAATTGCTTTTGATAATGGGTATCAAAAATCTAAAACTGCTGTTTTAGATGCCAATATAACAACATTAATTGCTGCAATTATTTTATTTTTTATGGGGTCGGGTCCTATTAAAGGATTTTCTATTACTTTAGGCATCGGAATTTTTACAACCTTATTTTCAGTTTTTTTTATAGCAAGACTTTTAACTGCTTTATATGTCATAAAAAATAAGAATAAGGAGAAACTAATATAATGGCTAAATCAAATATATCTTTTAATAAATTCTACAAATTATTTAATTTATTTTCAATTTTATTAGTTTTTATTTCTATATTATTGCTCTTATTCAAAGGGCTTAACTATGGTGTTGATTTCAAGGGAGGTACATTAATAGAATTAAGATCTACAGATAAACAAATTACTATTTCTAAATTAAGAGAATCGTTATTAAATATGGATATTGGTGATGTTAGTGTTAAACAATTTGGTAATAAAGACGATTATCTTATTAAATTTGAAAAAAAAAGTAAAAACGCAAACTTTATAAGTGAAATTAAAAACGATTTATCTAAATATTTAGGTTCAGGTTTTAATTTTAGAAGAGTTGAAGACGTTGGACCAAAAGTTAGCGCTGAACTTCTAAAATCTGGCATTATAGCAATAGGATTGTCACTTGCTGCAATGCTTTTTTATATATGGATAAGATTTGAATGGCAGTTTAGTTTGGGTGCCATCTTCGCTTTATTACATGATGTATTAATAACTTTAGGTGTCTTTTCAATGTTTAATCTAGAGATCAATTTGTCAATTATAGCAGCTATATTGACTATAGTTGGCTATTCAATGAATGATACTGTTGTTATTTTTGATAGAGTTAGGGAAAATCTAAGAAAATTTTCTGATATTAAAATTTTTGAACTAACAAATATTTCTATTAATGAAACTTTATCCAGAACAATAATAACATCAATTACTACATTGTTAGCCTTGATGTCCATTTATTTTTTTGGTGGTGAAGTATTGAAGGGATTTTCTTTAGCAATGATACTGGGTGTAATTTTTGGAACGTACTCTTCAATTTACATAGCAAATCCAATATTGGTATTTTTTAAAGTATCACAAAAAACTATTTTGAAAGACGATAAGGATTAATATAAATTTTGTGCTGCTACCATAGAAAGTAGCATAGGTAATGACAATAATGTGTTTGTTCGTGAGAATAACATTGCTGTACGTGCTGATTTAGCTTTTATCTCAGGTTCGCATTCAACCATACCCAAAGCTCTTTTTTGATTTGGCCATATAATAAACCATACATTGAATGCCATATATATTCCTAACCACATACCTATTCCTATTGCTGTATTTTTTCCACCACCTGATGAAAAGCCTAAAGTCATGGCATCGTGAATATAACCATTAAGTGTAGCTAAGATTAATCCAGAAACTATTGTTAAAAAGGCAGCCCATCTAAAATAAAATAATGCTGCTGGAGCTATAACTTTACCAATAGCAGGTTTTTGTTCATCTGGAATTTTTGGCATATTTGGTATTTGTATAAAGTTGAAATACCAAAGTAATCCTATCCACATTATTGCAACCACTACATGAATAAATCTAAATAACCAGCTCCAAAACAATCTATCAAAATCAAAACCACCATTGTTTAAAAACAATCCTAAGAATAGAATTATAGCTAGAAATAAAGATGCGTGAATTGTTTTTGGAAGTGATGATAATAAATTACCCATAATATGAATATTTATACACTATATAATTTTTTTATTAAGCAATTTTTTTAAATTTTGCATTAAGTATCGGTTTTAAAAATTGCCCGGTATGACTACCTATTATACCACATATTTCCTCAGGTTTTCCCTCAGCTATTATATTTCCCCCTTTAACACCTCCTTCAGGACCCATATCAACTATGTAATCTGCTGTTTTTATTACATCTAAATTATGCTCAATTACAACAACGGTATTCCCCAACGAAACAAAGGTTTGTAAAATTTCTAAAAGTTTTTTTATATCATGTTGATGCAATCCTGTTGTTGGTTCGTCTAATATATACATGGTTCTACCAGTAGATCTTTTAGACAATTCTTTTGCAAGTTTAATTCTTTGTGCTTCTCCACCCGATAGTGTTGTTGCTTGCTGTCCAATTTTTATATATCCTAGACCAACTTTTTTTAATGTTAACAATTTTATTTTAATATTAGATATGTTTTCAAAATATTCACAGCCTTCATCAACGGTCATATCCAGTATATCTGCTATACTTTTATTTTTAAATTTAATTTCAAGTGTTTCTCTATTATATCTCGAACCCTTGCATTCATCACATTGTATATAAACATCAGGTAAAAAATGCATCTCGTAAGTTATAACACCATCTCCTTCACACGCTTCACACCTTCCACCTTTAACATTGAAAGAAAATCTTCCAGGTTTATAACCGCGACTTTTAGATTCAGGCAATGCTGTAAACCAATCTCTTATAGGACCAAAAGCCCCTGTATATGTTGCAGGATTTGACCTAGGAGTTCTCCCTATAGGAGATTGATCAATATCAATAATTTTATCTATGAGTTCGGTTCCTTTAAATCCTTTAAATGGTTTTGGTATTTTTCTTGAAGCATTATTATTCAAGGTTAGATTAAGTGCATTGTATAAAGTTTGTAAAATTAAAGTAGATTTACCACTACCAGAAACTCCAGTAACACAAGTTAAGCTTCCTAAAGGTATTTTTAAATTGACATTATTTAGATTATTACCTGTAGCTCCATTAATTTCTAGAAATCTTCCATTTTTAGCTAGTCTTCTAGTTTTTGGTATTGGTATATATAATTTATGAGATAAATATTTTCCAGTTATACTATTATTATTTTCTAAAATATCTTTGTAAGTACCTTGTGCAACTATTTCACCCCCTTTGCTACCAGCACCTGGTCCAAGATCTATTATATAATCTGCCTTCTCCATTGTTTCAGTATCATGTTCAACAACAATCACTGTGTTTCCCAAATCTCTTAGTTTTTTTAATGCACTAATTAATTTAATATTATCTTTTTGATGCAATCCAATTGATGGTTCATCTAAAACATAAAGAACTCCAGTTAATCCAGAACCAATTTGTGATGCTAATCTTATACGTTGAGCCTCACCACCTGATAGAGTTCCAGATTCTCTAGATAGTGTAAGATAATCTAAACCTACATTAAGAAGGAAATTCAATCTTTCATTAATTTCTTTTAAAATGTGCTTAGCTATTTGAAACTGTTTTTTATCTAGTTTTAACTCAAGGTTTTTAAACCACTGAGCTACATCTAGAATTGATTTTTCCGTAACTTCACTTATGTGCAAATTGTCAATTTTTATGCACAAAGCTTCATCTTTTAGCCTATGTCCATTGCATCTATCACATTTCGTATCTGATTGATATTGAGCTATTTCTTCTCTTTTCCAATCACTATCTGTTTCTAGATATCTTCGCTCTAAATTATTTATAACACCTTCAAAAGTTTTCTTGTGAGAATACTTTTCATAGCCATCATCATATGAAAATTTTATTTCTTCTTGATCAGATCCAAATAAAATCACATCTTTAATTTTTTTTGATAATTTATTCCATTTTTCATTCAATGAAAATTCATAGTGTTTTGATATAGATGCTAAAGTTTGTGCATAATATAAAGTTGTTGATTTTGACCATGGTTCAATAGCTCCATCAGCAATACTTTTTTTAATATCTGGTACAACTAAATTTGGATCAACATTTAACTTTATGCCAATACCTTCACATTCTTCACACGCGCCATATGGACTATTAAACGAAAATAACCTTGGTTCAATTTCCTCAATAGTGAAACCACTCTCTGGACAAGCAAACTTTGTTGAAAAAATTAGTTTTTCAATTTTTCTAAATTTTTTAGGCAATGTTTCATTTTCGTATTCAACAAATAATAATCCATTTGCAATGTTAGTAGACGTTTCAATAGCTTCAGCTAGCCTATTTCCTAAAGACTCGTTTAATACAATTCTGTCTATAAGAATTGATATATCGTGTTTAATTTTTTTATTTAATTCAGGTATTTTATCAATACCATATAATATATTATCAATTTTAATTTTTCTAAAACCTCTTTTTTTATATCCAAGTATGTCTTTTTTATATTCTCCTTTACGACCCCTAACTATAGGAGCATATAAATATATAGTAGATTTTTTAGGTAATTTTTTTATCAAATCCACTATTTGTGAAACAGTTTGTGATGTGATTTGTTTTCCAGTAAAAGGGGAATAGGGAATTCCAGCTCTAGCATAAAGAACTCTCATATAATCATATATCTCTGTCACAGTGGCGACTGTAGACCTTGGATTCTTAGAATTATTTTTTTGCTCTATAGATATTGCAGGACTTAAGCCCTCTATTAAATCAACATTAGGTTTTTTCATCTTATCTAAAAATTGTCTTGCATAAGCAGAAAGGCTTTCCACGTATCTTCTTTGTCCTTCAGCGTAAACTGTATCAAATGCTAAAGAAGATTTTCCTGACCCAGATAGTCCAGTTATTACAACAAATTGATCTTTAGGTATTTCAACAGAAATATTCTTTAAGTTGTGTTCTTTAGCACCCTTAATAACTATCTTTTTCAGCATAATTTTTGTTGCATTAAATTAATAAAATTAATATTCAAGTTAAATTGTGATATAAAACTAAATAATTAAATTAACAAATTAAAAATATTATGGCTGGAAGTTTAAATAAAGTATTATTAATTGGTCGTTTAGGCGCAGACCCTGAAATTAAGCAAATGGTGAACGGCAAAAGTGTTGCTAGATTAAGCTTAGCTACAAGCCAAACATGGAAAGATAAATCTACAGGTGAAAAAAAGGAAAAAACTGAATGGCACCGTATAGTTGTATTCAATGAAGGACTAGTTAATGTGGTCCAACAATATTTAAAAAAAGGAGCTCAAGTTTATATTGAAGGTCAATTAGCCACTAGAAAATGGAATGATGAAAAATCAGGACAAGATAAATATTCAACAGAAATCTTAATTCAAGGCTACAATTCATCTTTGACCATGTTGGGAAGTGGAAATAGTGGTGGAATTAAAAATGATAATACTCAATCAAAAGCTAACAACCCTGATGAGACCTCAGAAGTATCTCAAAATGATATGGACGATGAAATTCCATTTTAGTTTCTATGGAAAAAAACCATACTCTAAAAGATAATAACACAAAACCAATTTCAATGCATGATGAGATGAGCTCATCTTACTTGTCTTATGCTATGAGCGTAATAGTAAGTAGAGCATTACCAGATGTTAGAGACGGACTAAAGCCTGTTCATAGAAGAATACTTTTTGCAATGTACAAAGGTGGTTATGATTGGTCCAAACAATTTAGAAAATCTGCACGTATTGTTGGGGATGTCATAGGTAAATATCATCCTCATGGTGATCAATCAGTTTATGATGCTTTAGTAAGAATGGTACAATATTTTTCTATGAGTTTACCTTTAATAGAAGGTCAAGGTAATTTTGGTTCTGTTGATGGTGATCCAGCCGCTGCTATGAGATATACTGAAACAAGACTTTCAAAAGTTTCAGAATTTTTGATAAATGATATTGAAAAAAACACTGTTGACTTTAAAAGTAATTATGATGAGACAGAAAGCGAACCCACAGTACTACCCGCTCAATATCCTAATCTTTTAGTAAATGGCGCAGGTGGAATTGCAGTTGGAATGGCCACAAGTATACCACCACATAATTTAGGTGAAATAATAAATGGAACTTTAGCATTAATAGAAAACAAAGATATTAAGATAAAAGAGCTAATGAAACATATTCCAGGACCAGATTTTCCAACAGGTGGTCTAATTATAGGTAAAGAATTTATTAAACAAGGTTATAATACTGGAAGAGGTTCTTTCAAAATTAGAGGTGAAATTAATATAGAGAGTTTAAAAAATGGTAGAGATAGATTGGTAATAACATCTATACCATTCCAAGTTAACAAATCAGTTTTAAATGAAAGAATTGTGCAATTGATAAGAGAAAAAAAAATTGAAGGCATAAAAGATATTAGAGATGAGTCTAATAGAGAAGGAATGAGAGTTGCTATTGATCTTAAAAATGGAATTGAACCTGAAACAATTAAAAGACAACTTTACAAAAATACATCTATAGAGTCATCTTTTGGTTTTAACACTCTAGCTATAGTCGACAATAAACCTAAAAATTGCAACTTAAAAGATTTTTTAGAAAATTTTTTAAAATTTAGAGAAGATGTCGTAGTTAAAAAAACAAAGTTTGATTTAAAAAAAGCTGAAGATCGAGTGCATATATTAATTGGTTTATCTGTGTCTGTTGAAAATTTAGATAAAGTCATTAAAATTATTAGATCATCGAAAACTCCAGACGAAGCCAAGAAAAGTTTACTAACAACTAAATGGAAGATTAACAAATCACTAAAATTAATAAAACTTGTTTCTCAAAAAAAAAATAAAAATTTATATCTATTTACGGAACCTCAAGTTATCTCCATATTAGAACTTAGATTAAGTAAATTGACCGCACTAGGTATTAACGAAATTGAAATTGAAATAAAAAAATTAGCTGAATTAATTAATCAATATAAAAAAATCATTAACTCTAAAAAAGAACTTTTAAAAGTCATAAGTACTGAACTAACGAATATTAAGGAAAAATTTTCCGTTCCAAGAAGAACTCAAATTATTGATGCTGTATTAAATTATGATATTGAAGAAACAATTCAAAAAGAATCTGTAATAATTACAGTTACTTTACAAGGATACATTAAGAGAGGCGCTTTAAGTAGTCTTAAGCAACAAAAAAGAGGTGGAAAAGGCAAATCAGGAATTAAGACAAGAGATGAAGATTCTGTAGTACAAACTCTGTCCGTCAATACACATACTTCTGTACTTTTCTTCTCTACTGAGGGAATGGTATATAAAATCAAAGCTTGGAAAATACCAGAAAGCTCAGCAAACTCAAAGGGGAAATCATTATTTAATATTTTACCTTTAAAAAATCATCAATCAATAAGTTCAATTATGCCTTTACCTGATAAAAAAGAAGAATTTAGAGATCTTCAAATTTTTTTTGCTACTGCTAATGGAAAAATTAGAAAAAACAGTTTAGAAGATTTTTCATTGATTAATGCATCTGGAAAAATTGCAATGAAATTAGATTCAAACGATAAAATTATAGGCGTTAAAACTTGTAGAGATGATCAAGATATAATTTTAAGCACAAGACTAGGAAAGTGTATTAGATTTGAATCAAAAAAATTAAGAATATTTAAAGGTAGATCATCTAAAGGCATTAAAGGAATTAACTTAATTGAAAACGATTCAATAGTTTCACTTTCAATAATAGATCATGATATAAATACAAAAAAAATAAAATTAACTAAAGATGATAAGTTAGAAATTAAAGCTAAAGAAAAATTTATTTTTTCAATAACTGAAAATGGATTTGGAAAATTAACCTCTAGTTATGACTATAGAGTTACAAATAGAGGTGGAAAAGGAATTATTGGAATTATTAATTCTTTAAGAAATGGAAATGTATCTTCCTCTTTTCCAGTTAATCAAGGTGACGAGATTTTGATTTCTACCAACAAGGGAAGATCAATAAGAATACCTGTTAAAGGAATTAGGGTTGCGGGACGAAATACGCAAGGAGTTCGAATTATTAAGCTTACAGGTGATGAAAAAGTTGTTTCTGCAATTAAAATTGATGATAACTTATTGTAATGAAAATCAATGCAATTTATCCTGGTACTTTTGACCCAATAACATTTGGCCATGTTGACGTTATTAAGAAAGCACTAAAAATTGTTGATATTGTTATTATAGCTATATCAGAAGGTGAAACAAAAAATTATTTGTTTAACCCAGAAGAAAGAATTGAAATTGTTAAGAAAGCATTATTTTCTGATCTTAAAATAAAAAAAAAACGTATCAAAATTATTTCTTTTAAATCATTGACAACTGATTTGTGCAAAATTTATAAGTCTAATATTATTTTGAGAGGTTTAAGGGCAGTATCTGATTTTGAATATGAATTTCAATTAGCTGGCATGAACAGAAAATTAAACAAAAACATAGAAACAATTTTTTTAATGTCAAATTTAGAAAATCAAATTATTTCATCTAAATTTGTTAAGGAAATAATTTCGCTGGGAGGAGATATTAGAAAATTTACAACAAAAAGCACAATTAAATCCTTAAAACAAAAGTATGGATAAATTTATACTTAAAATTTTAATTATTTTTTTTTTATTTATTAACAATATAACAGCAGAGGAAAACTTAATGATTTTAAAACTCAAAGATGGTGATGTTACTATTGAATTGTTTCCTGATATAGCACCAAAACATGTCGAAAGAATTAAAAAATTAGCTGATGAAGGTCAATATGATAACGTAGTTTTTCATAGAGTTATAGATGGTTTTATGGCGCAAACAGGTGATGTAAAATTTGGTAATTCTTCCTCAAAGAATTATGATTTAGGAAAAGCTGGTACCGGTGCTTCTTCGCTAGATGATTTAAAGCAAGAGTTTAGCGATGTCCCACATGATAGAGGAACCTTATCTATGGCAAGATCCTCCGACCCTAATAGCGCTAATAGTCAATTTTTTATATGCTTTAAAGCTGCACCTTCTTTAGATCGTCAATATACAGTCTTTGGAAAAGTTATTAATGGTATTGAATTGATAGATAAAATTAAAAGAGGTGATCAAAACCAAAACGGATCTGTAGATGATCCAGATAAGATTATAAGCTTCAAATCTTTATAGTTTTTTTTTATGACGTTAAAAAAATTTAATTTTAACGTCTTAGGAAAACACAATTTTTCAAGATATGGTTTAATTGAAACACATAGAGGAAACATACAAACACCAGCCTTTATGCCTGTAGGAACGAAAGCTACTGTAAAAGGTGTTTTCATTGATGATATTATTAAAACAGGATCTGAAATAATATTATCTAACACATACCATTTAATGTTAAGACCAGGTGTAGATAGAATTGAATCAATAGGTGGTCTTCATAAATTTATGAATTGTCCAATACCAATTTTAACTGATTCAGGTGGCTTTCAAGTTATGTCTCTATCTAAATTAAACAAAGTTGACAGGGAATATGGAGCAATATTTAACTCACATATTGATGGTAAAAAATTTACATTAAGTCCTGAGGAAAGTATTAGAATTCAAAAAGGACTTAATTCAGACATCTTAATGGTTATGGATGAATGTCCTAAAAAAAATACCAATCATTCCATAATTGAAAAATCAACTGAACTTTCTACATATTGGGCTTTAAGATCAAAAAAAGCTTTTGGAGAAAACCCACAAAAAGCTTTATTTGGTATTGTTCAAGGCGGTTTGTTTAAAGATTTAAGAATCAAATCTCTTAATGAATTAATTAAAATTCAATTTGATGGTTACGCAATAGGTGGTTTAGCTGTGGGAGAAACACAAACTGAAATGTATGATGTTTTAGATTATTTAAAAGATCACATGCCTGAAGATAAACCTAGATATTTAATGGGTGTAGGCACACCCTCAGATATATTGGGAGCGGTAAAACGTGGTATTGATATGTTTGATTGTGTAATGCCCACAAGATCAGGCAGAACTGGCTTAGCATTTACTTGGAATGGTAGAATAAATATAAGAAATTCTAAATATAAAAATGATAATAATCCATTGGATCCAAACTGTACTAATTTTAATTTAAACAAATATACAAAAAATTATTTAAATCATTTGTTTAACACCAATGAAATGCTTGGATCAATGATCTTGACTTTACACAATATTAATTTTTATCAAGAATTAATGAAATCCATCAGAGAGAATATTAAAAATGGTACTTTTGATGATTTTTTTGATTTATTCTTTAATAAGCTCTAATCATTAAATTTTCAAAAAAGTTTGCAATTTAGAAACTTATGCAATAAACATTGGGTCTTTGGTAATAAAAATTATTTAAGTTTAGATATTTTTTTATTGTTTAAATTTTTTAAGTGTAAAGAAATTTAAAAAATTTTAAAGAAGACTTCACCAAAAGTTTTTTTTTAAAATTAAATAAAAAAAAACATGCATCTCAACCCTGATAATTTGTATGTGGGCCCTTAGCTCAGTTGGTAGAGCAATTCCCTTTTAAGGAATGGGTCGATGGTTCGAGTCCATCAGGGCTCACCAATTATTAACTTAGTTTAAGAGGTGGATAATCAATAGTCACAGATGTTATCCATGCATTCAGTTTTTTAATCCTGCTGCTAGATGATGGGTGAGTGCTCATGAATTCAGGCGGTTCTTTACCTTTATTCGCTTCTTTCATTCTTTCCCATATTTTAACAGACTCTCTAATATCGTAACCTGATAAAGATGAAAAAATTAACCCAAGATAATCCGCTTCACTTTCTTGTTTTCTATTAAAAGGATTTAAAATACCAATTTGTGATAATAAACCAATAGTGTTCATTCCAGTAGCTCTATTTACTTGAGATAACTTTCCGCCGGTAAATATATCAATTAATGATGTGCTTGTGTTTAATAATACAGCACGACTTGCTCTTTCAACTGAGTGTTTTGCTACTGCATGTGCCACTTCATGACCCATAACAGAAGCTAATCCATTTTTGTTTTTTGTTACATCTAATATTCCTGAATAAACTGCTATTTTACCTCCAGGCATACACCAAGCATTTTTAATTTTTTTATTATCGATTAAAATATATTCCCATTGAAAATCTTTTGTAGGATCAGGGGAGTTTGACCTAGAAAAAAATTCACTAATAGAATCTTCCATCTTTTTACCTATTTCTTTAATTTCATTTAATTGTTTAGTATCATCACTTAATTTTTCTTTTTCTTTAACTTTTTCATAGATAGCGGCCGCATGTTTATTTAGTTTTGTTTCTGAAATTAATTTTAACTGTCTGCGTTCAGTGATAGGTGCATTAGCACAAGATGCTAAAATTAGGTTAGTACAACCGCAACCAATATAATTCAGGAATTTTCTTCTATTCATTTTAAAATAAATTGTTAATATTATATTATTATTATTTATAAATTTTATCTAATAATAAAATAATTTATTGATATTGTATCTGCTATAAAAAACAATGAAATTATATAAAAAACGAAAATCATTTATTCTTAGATTAAGAAATTATTTTTTTACTGGTATAGTTGTTTTAATTCCGATTGGGTTTACTTTGTATCTAGCAAAAATCCTAATCAAATTATCAACTAAATTAATTCCTCAGGACTTAAATCCAAATACTTATCTTCATTTTTCAATTCCTGGAATAGAAATAGTACTTACTATTATTTTTATTACCTTTATTGGTGGTCTTTCTCTTTCTTTTTTAGGAAAAAAATTTTTACAAATTATTGATGAACTTTTTAAAAGAATACCAATACTTAGAACTATTTATTCAGCGATTGTTCAAATGACTGAATCTTTCACTAAACAAGGTAAAAATAAAAAAAGTGTAGTTTTAATCGAATACCCACGAAAAGGAAGTTGGGCAGTAGGTTTTGCAACAAAAGAAAATTGTGGTGAAATTAAAGATAAAACAAACAAAAATTTAATTAATGTTTTTGTGCCAACAACACCAAATCCTACTAGTGGTTTTTTATTAATGTTTCCAAAAGAGGAAGTTATTTATTTAGATATGAGTTTCGAGGAAGCATCCAAATTTATTGTTTCAGCAGGAACATCAAACCCTAAAAGCTAAACAATATCATTAATTATATCTGCTTGGTCATATAATTTTAATAATGATTTATATTTACTAAGGTCTGTTTTTTCATTCTCCATTCTTCTTATTTCTTTTTGCGCAAGCAAAAACAAATCTTCATTATGAATAGGGTCTGCTAGTCTAAAATTTTTAACTCCACTTTGTTTGAAACCTAATAAATCACCAAATCCTCTTAATTTCATATCTTCTTCTGAAATTTCAAAACCATCATTTGAATTTTTCAGAATATTAATTCTTTTTTTAGCATTTTTACTAAGATTCGATTTAAACATTAATATACAACTTGCTTGTTTTGATCCTCTGCCAACTCTTCCTCTTAATTGATGTAATTGTGATAAGCCAAATTTATTTGCATTTTCTACTATGATCACATTTGCATTTGGAAAATCTATACCAACTTCAATTATAGTTGTTGAAACTAATATTTTGAATTCTTTATTTAAAAATTTATTTAATATTTCTTCTTTTTCTTCATTGTTAATTTTACCATGTAGTAAACCAACATTATTTGGAAAAATTTTTTTTAAGTAAATAAATTTTTTTACTGAAGACTCATGATCTATTTTTTTAGATTCCTCAATAAGTGGACAGACCCAAAAAATTTGATTACCATTTTTTATTTCTTTTTTAACAAATTTAATTACATCATTAATTTTACTTTCTAATTTACTGTATGTATTAACTTCTTTTCTATGATTGGGTTTTTCCTTGATAATAGAGACATCCATATCACCATAAGCAGACATAGTTAAAGTTCTAGGAATTGGTGTTGCTGACATTAAAAGTATATCACAGTTGTCTCCTCCTTTATCTGAAAGTAATTTTCTTTGTTTAACACCAAATTTATGTTGTTCGTCAATTATAATGTAACCAAGATTGAAAAATTTAATTTTTTTTTGAAAAATTGCGTGTGTGCCAAACACCATATTAATCTTATTATTTTTAAGATCCTCAATAATTTTTTTCTTTTTTGAATTTTCACTTTTACTAGATAATAACTCTATATTTATATTGTTATGAAATAATTTTTTAGCTAATAAAAAATGTTGTCTAGTTAATATTTCAGTAGGTGCCATTAATGCAACTTGAAAATTAGACTCAATAACATTTAAAGCTGTGATTAATGAAACAATAGTTTTTCCACTACCAACATCACCTTGTAATAATCTAAACATTTTACTATTTGATGTTAAGTCATTATTTATATCTATTAATGCATTATTTTGATCGTTTGTTAACTTGAAACTTAATTTATCAATAATCTTCTTATAAGATTCTTCTGAAAATTTTTTTGAAACTTTTTTAATTTTTTTAATTTTTTTTCTTATTTCAGAATTTACTAAAAAATATGAAAGAATTTCATCATAAGCTAATCTTTTATAAAAATTTGATTTATAATTAGCTATATTTTTTGGATCATGTAATTTGATTATTGAATTATTCCAAGATTCATTATTAAATTTTTTTAATGTTTTTGAATCGTGCCACTCATCTAGAATAGGTAAATTTATTAATATTTGTGTGATTATTTTATTATATGTCTTCTCGGTTATACCTTCGGTAAGTGAATATTTATTATGTATCGCCTTAATGATTGCACTATCTTTCGACACATAAGTTGGATTGGTTATTTGATATTTATTTTTGTAGTGACTTATTTTTCCACTAATTGTTACTTCTTTATTTAAGGGTAATATTTTTTTTATATACCCTTCATGACTATTAAAAAAAACACAATCAATTATTCCGCTTTCATCTTCACAATTAACTCTATTTGGTAAATTTCTAACTCTTGGAAATGAATACTTTGTAGGTATGACTTTTATTGTATGAATTTTCCCAATTTGGACTTCCTTAATTTTTGTAGACAAACTTCTATCTGTATATGACTTTGGTAATTTCCATAAAAGGTCAAATATATTGTTAATTTTTTTTTTTTTCAAAATTTCCATAGTTTTTTTTCCTACACCATTTAATTTTGTTAAATCGGATAACAAATAATTGTAATTATTATTATTTTTCATGTTAATTGTAATATATTAAAATATATGAACTTTAATATAGCGGATTTGAAGAAAAAAATTATCTATAGATCCACTTATAGAGGGACAAAAGAAATGGATGCTCTTGTTAGTTCTTTTGCTAAAAAATATATAAATACACTCAATGATAATGAGTTAATTTGTCTTTTAGATCTATTAAGTCTTGATGATGAGAATCTTTATAAATTTAATCAAAATAAAAAAATAGATATTAAAATCGAAAAAAATAATGTTACTGAATTATTTAGAAATTTTGTTTTTAAGGATAATTAGTGGCGGAGAGACTGGGATTCGAACCCAGGATGGAGTTGCCCCCATGCCGGTTTTCAAGACCGGTGCTTTCAACCGCTCAGCCATCTCTCCGTTAGTGAGTGTTTATAACCATAATAATTAAATTCAACTAAAAAACACACCATTAAATTTTGTTATTTTTACGTTTGCTTATAGTTTGATCCTAGTTTCGTCCTACAAAATCCTAGAATATTGAGATAAGTTTCTATTATGAAAAAACTAGAAAAAAGTAAAGTAGTTTGGTATTTAGCTCTCGTAGCATTTTTTATAGCTATATGGGTTATTGGCTATTTCA
>Ga0114997_10000254_pt1 | contig 42499 bp, 35 predicted proteins | sample ArcticOcean_MG_C_2_FD_87045 | JGI IMG/M metagenome (GOLD analysis project Ga0114997, IMG submission 87045) | Marine microbial communities from western Arctic Ocean - ArcticOcean_MG_CB4_136 | ecosystem: Environmental > Aquatic > Marine > Oceanic | place: Arctic Ocean: Canada Basin | collected... | reverse complement strand
GCTTACATTGGCCTCGCTTACATTGGCCTCGCTTACATTGGCCTCGCTTACATTGGCTTCGCTTACATTGGCTTCGCTTACATTGGCTTCGCTTACATTGGCCTCGCTTACATTGGCTTCGCTTACATTGCTTTGGTTACGCGACGCCCTATTAGCTACGACCATTCTTCTACCGAATGCGGGGTTATGATTATAAAATGCTATTAAATCCCGTATAACCTTTCTGTTATAAAAATCTCTCTTATATTTATTGTTTGTTTCCGTGGACATTAAAAAATATTTTAGATGTGTTTTCAATTTTGAAACAATGTGTGTTTTATTTTGAATAGTATTTTCCAATGTTATTATTTTATTACCAATACTATGGCTTAAATATCCCAACATACTATTTATTTCAAAATATAAAGTATCTATGTCTGCCTCATCGATATAATTTTTAATAGTAAAATCTTTCAATATGTGTATGGTTTCGAATTTGAATTTTTGGATGTTTAATTCGCATTCCCAAAAATAAATTATGAGGGCTGGTGGGTTGAACCCGGTTTCATTAATTTTAATAAATATATTTATTAAATGGTGTGGTTTTATAATTAGATTATTATATGGGTTTTTAGGTAAACGCGGTGTACTGACCAACGAATTACTTGCTTTCAGAGAGTTGTTCCATATATTTAATAAATCAGATAATCTAAATGTATATATTGTTTTATTCTGAATTAATTTAATTTTGTATTTTTCCGTAAATTTCGATAGAGGTATCATTGAAAGGTCGGTATCATTGTTATGTTTTTTGTAAGTTTTCCATTTATACAGTCGCGCGATATAGGAAAAATTATTATAAATGATTTTAATTTTATTATATATAGCGAGAATGGTGTCTTTTTTATTTTTGTTTAAAAATCTATTATTAAGTATAAAATTATACGATTTAAATATGGAATTTTCAGTATAATTATTATACATAAAAAAAATTAAACGATCTTCCTTTGGGATAACATTATTAATTATCCTTTCCCCAATATATTTATATAGCATCATTGATAATTATATTGGAAGTATTTTTAAGTTTAAAACCCAATATCATATTCATCCGGGACACTACCGGTATTGCTACCCTTTATGTGACCGGTATCACTTGTTAGGGCAATGTTATCGATCGCACAAACGCCCGTCTCGTTGTCAATCCCAAACAGTTTAGACATATCGACTTCGTCATCTAATTTTTTAGAGCTTAATTGGGACATTTTGTTAATATCCAACAATACTTGAAAGTATCCCGTGCCAAAATATCCTTCTTGTCCGCACATAACATTTGCGGATATCCCCTTCATTGGGTCCAATTCGGCATGTCTCGCCGCCCTTAGGAACATTTCCGGTGTCTCTTCAAACGATGCTTTTGCGATGGGTCCGATATCATCATTATTAATCCCGTGTCTAAATATGGAAACCATTTTAGACGTGGCGGTCATCCTATCGCATAAAACCGAAAAGTGATGTGAATTTATATAAGACGAATCGTCGAATGCTTCTTCAAGTTCGTTATATATGCATTGTCGGGCTGCTTCTATACCAAGTGTTCTATAAACTTCTTGTATATCATTACTGGTTGTATTTACCGGATCGATTCCCGGTACATTAATGATGTCTTTTAGATTTGTACCGACCGTATCTAATACCCATATGTCTTCCTTTTCAATATCACCGGCATTAATGTTTATCTGGTTAACAAGTTTTCTAATAATAATTTTAGGGATTCTCTTAACGCCTCTCAATACAATGTTATTAAGCATATTTTTTTGTAGATTTTTAAGTTTATATATTTCGTCGGATTGGTCCAGCGACTGTTGCTTACTATGAGTTAAAGATTTATCGAGTCGGACCCTCATAATTAATTTATCGGAATTAAAGTCCGAATAAACACATGTAACGTTTTTATCATAACTCTGTTCTATCGCATAATGGACATCATCCATATTAATATTTTTATCAAGCATTGCGTTTCTATCCAATTCAAAGCGAATAATCCACCTCGAGCCATTTTCATCTGTTTTTTTATTAAGAAACCCTTCTTCGCCACTTGTCATTTCAATATATTTGTTATATTCTCTAATTAATACAACATCTTCTTTGATTAACGTTTTCATATTATCTGGGTCAAAGCAAATACTTACGCTCTGTGTAATATCATTTAAACACGTGTATTCCAATGAATATTTAAGTTCCTGTGCCTTTTCTATATTGGTATTTTCATTACCTTTTAGGTATATGGTGGTTGATGGTTGTTTAGGGTTTTCCGAAATAGATAATATTTCTTCAATTCGGGGCACACCCCGCGTAACATTGGATTTTGATGCGACTCCTGCGAAATGAAACGTATTTAATGTTAGTTGCGTGGTCGGTTCGCCGATTGATTGCGCCGCAATCATTCCCACCATTTCCCCGGGGTTACATAAACTATTCATATATTCTGACTTAATTTTCGCAATCAATAATTCGATACCTTTTCTGTTAAATTTATTTATTAACAATAGATTTTTAGGGGTTAGAAAGAATCTAAACGCCAACTTAAATAACTCGGTTGGTTGAGCGAAGTGAATATTATCCATATCGTCCAACGCACTGTCTATTATTTTGAATAGCTCTAAGGGTGTAATATTAACCATGGAATTAATGTTTAAGTTCAGTTCACTGGATAAATAATTTATAATTCTTTTAAAATTAACCGGGATATTTATGATGGTGTTATTGCTATTTTTAAATACATATTTTAAGAGCTCTTCCCGTTTTTCTATGGTATATTTAATTAATTCTTTAGTGTATTCTTTAAGTGTATCCAATTGATTCTTGAATCGTTTATTTGCAGGGGTTGTATAATTTATAAACATACCATTTGTGTCATCTAAGTCTATTTGGAAATGACTATAAATTTCCTCGAGGTTCATTTCGGTTAATGGTAATGATTGGTGTTCTATTTTGGCGGTATCCACATTATCGTCGCCATATTTAAATTGTATTATTTTTCCTTTACCATTTCTAACAGTTCCGTCATATGCGAAAATCAAATCTTCGAGTCCTTTAATTAAACGACGCTGGATATATCCCGTTTGACTTGTTTTTACCGCCGTGTCAATCAAACCTTCTCGCCCAGCTTGGGCGTGGAAATATAGTTCTTCGGGGGACAACCCTTGGATAAAAGAACTTTCGACAAACCCCCTTGCCTCCGGGGAATCATCAAATTTAGTATAATGTGGCAAGGTTCTTTTATCGTATCCATACGGTATTCTTTTACCATCTACGTTTTGTTGTCCCAAACAAGCGACCATTTGTGCGATATTTAAATTTTTACCCTTTGATCCTGACGCAACCATGGTTACGAACTTATTATCTTTGGGTAAATTGGTTCTACTAAGTTTACCGGCAACGCTAACCGCCCCTTCAAGTAAATTATTAACCTGCGTCTCAAACTCTATTTCATTGGTTTTACCAGTTTTATTTTCAAATGTCCCGGTGTGGATATTATTAATCAGATTTTGAACGGCTTCCTTTTTATCAAATAGTGTTTCTGAGATGGCTTTATTTGTTTCGTTATTTGAAATCAGATCGCTTATCCCTACGCTATACGAACTTATTTTCATATATTCGTTTATAACATGCTGCATATTATTAATGAATTTTTCAGCGCTTTCGTGGCCGTAATGATTAAATATGGAGTGAATCAGGCCTTTTGATCCCGCCCCAAACGCCCTTTTATCCAATTGTCCACGCATCAATACCCCCTTTATAATTTCTATGGTGTTATTTTTATCTTCCTCATCGGATTGACCATTCTTAAACCGGCAACTCATTTTTGGTAAGAGTTGAGATAATATCTCAAAAGAACTGATTTTTTTATTTTTATTTTTAAATAAGTCCACATTAACGTCGGCGATATTCATTAATAGGTTCATGGAGGTCCTTGTATCAAATGTAATATTTGGCCGGGTCATTCTAAATGCACCCAACAAAGAATCTTGAAACATACCAATGATCGGGGTGTTATCAGCCGGACTAATTATTTGACGCGGTACGGCAGCCAATAGTAGTAATTCGATGGAGGATTCGTCATCCTGTGGGACATGTATGTTCATCTCATCACCATCGAAATCAGCATTATACGGCTTTGTTACAGCAACGTTAAGTCTAAATGTTGCACCCTGTTTTAAAACTTTAACGCGATGACACATCATACTCATTTTATGTAGAGTGGGTTGCCTATTAAATAACACCGGATCACCGTCTATCAAGTGCCTATGCAATATGTCCCCTTCGTGGAGCTCCAATGAATCCTTGTCGGTGTATTGTAATGATATCGATTCTCCGGATTTTCTTTCTAGAATTTTTGCCCCCGGATATTCGTTGTGGTCGGTAACCATTAGTTTTGTAAGAAATTGCTTATTTCTTGAATTCACTGTTTCCGGATAAGTGATGTTTTTAGCAATCGCAACGGGGACCCCCAATTCCCCGATGTTAATATTGGGATCGGGCGTAATTACGCTTCTTCCACTAAAATCAACTCTTTTACCCATTAAATTTCCCCGGAGTCTCCCACCCTTCCCAACAATTCTTTCTTTCACCGAGCGCAGTGGTCTCCCGGATCGTTGCGTAACGGGTGCCGCACCGGGTATTTTATTATCAACCATAGTAGCACAATAATATTGTAAAAGTGTTTGCCAGTCATCTATAACCTTTGGTAATGCGTCTTGTAGTATTTTTTCCTTAAGTGTTATATTGGATTTAATAATACTAACAATGATGTGCGATATGTCGTCTTCACTGCGTTGCTGGGCATCATGTTTAACGGAAGGCCTCATTGCCGGAGGTGGTACAGCCAATACCTCACATACCATCCACTCGGGTCTCGAAAAAGTCGGACTGAACCCCATAAAACCAACATCGTCATCCGATATCCTCTTGAAAATTTTCAATACCATGGTAGGTGTTAATTTCAGTGTCATGTTTTCCGACGTCCCTTCTTCGGTTTCTTCTATATTATCCCAAGTCGCGATAATGTTCGCAAACCCTTCTTTTTGTATTTTTTTTGGCTGCTTACACCCACAACCTTCCTCGGTATCCTCACCGCATCTTTTTATTTTATTAGCTATTGTGAATAATTCCAAGAACCTATTTCTGTTATCTAATTCTAAAAAACTTTTATATTTTTTTCTAGATATCAACAATTTGCTACATTTTATACAAACCATTCTTAGAATTTTAATAATTGTTGTTAAGTATTGAATATAAAATACCGGGCTCGCTAATTCAATGTGTCCAAAATACCCGGGACAATCCATATAATTTAATCCATCGGTTGGGCAAAGCATACCTGGTTCCAACACGCCCATACGGGGGTCAAATAACCCACCTATAACTGGTTTATTATTAACATATGTATCCCTTGATACTATTTCTGCTACAGATCCTCTTCGTATTTCATCGGGTGACAATAAACTAAATTGGATCCCAATAATCCTAGAAACATTGTTTTCGTTTTTTTCCATAGACATCTTTATATATGTTAAATAATATTTAGATTATTTCTATTTAATATTTAGTTTATTTCAATTTATTATTTGGTTTGCACAAATTCAACCGGTTGAATAAATTGAATAAATTGAATAAATAGAATAAATACAAATATTATTTAAACCACCCAGAACAGTATATATATAAAAAATAATGTCTAATAATGATGATGACCAAGTATCGGGTGATTGTTCCGATGAAGGTGGTAAGGAATACAATAAATCGAAATTTCAAGAATTGCTCGTTAAGCTGTTTCCTTCTAAAGCGGGAAATAAACGATTGGAGCAATTAAAGATTCTGGACCTCAAAAAAAATGCATTGGATAAATTAAAAGCGTTTAAAAACGAAGATGATATAATTGTTTCCGATACTAGTTCTGATTACGAGGAGCACGTTGATTCGGCTTCGGATTTCGAGGGGAGTTCTGATACAGATTCTGAAAAACACGGGGGTAAACAGGAAAATATTAAATTTAACATTGTATTTAAGGTAAATGAAGACGGGGAATTAATTACGGGAAATGGTTTAGACGTGGGGCAGGGGTCAAATTATTCAGACGATGAAGATTGTGATACGACCGATGAAGATTATAACCCAAACGATGACCCAGAGTACGATTATTATGATGAAGAAGAGGAAGAGGAAGAAGAGGAGGAAGAGGAAGAAGAGGAGGAAGAGGGAGAAGTCGTGGAAAAGGGGGGTGGGGATGAGGACGAAGAAAAGGAATATATGGAAACAGATAAAATTAAGAAAAAAACAAAGAAACGTGGTAAGAAACCCATTAATGAATATAGTGATGTAAAAACGTCTAAATATAAAGATAGGAAGGCTGTATCAAAAGATTATGCTTCGAAAACGGAAAGTATTTATAAATTAAACGATAAGGTTCGCGTACAAACCCCGGATTGGGACGATGAGTGGGTTGGTAAAATTACTAAAATATGTACTAGACGGAGGTATAATTTAAGATTGGACGATAAGGATTTGGAACAAAGGAATTGGGAATATATCAATGAAAAACATATAAAATTATATACATCAGAAGACGAGGAAGAGAGAAAAACCATGGAAGAGATAAAGGCCTTAATTGATACAAAAAATAGTAAAGGTAGTGGTGAAATGTTAGAAAAATTTCAAAAGATGACAAACGTATTAACTAAAAAAAATGAAATTAAAAAAAAAAAGAAAGACCGAGAAATAACGGAACGGAATATTAAATCATTTAAAAGATATATTAGAAACAAGGGTGATTCTGACGAATATAAATATTTCAAAAAAATGCCCAAAAAAAAACAATGTTCCCTACTGGAGGAATATAAAAAGGTTAATAAGTATATGACTATCGATAAGCCTTTTAGGATAGCATTATTGGAAAAGAACATCCCGGCGCATTTCAAGGCGGCCGCTATGAAAAAAATAAACATTATGTCCTTTATGGACCCAACGTGCAGCGAATATTATAAAGTGAAGCAGTGGGTTGATACCTTTATGAAAATCCCATTTGGTGTAAATGTTAATCTCCCCGTCCAAATTAAAGACGGTAAAAATAGATGTTCGGAATTCATGGACGACGCTAAAAGAATTTTGGATGAATGCGTGTATGGATTGGAGGATGCCAAAATGCAAATGATGCAGTTCTTGGGGCAATTAATTGTAAATCCCGATAGCGTTGGTTGCTGTCTTGCTTTGGTTGGTCCCCCGGGAACTGGAAAAACAACATTAATTAAAAACGCATTTAGTAGAATATTGAATAGACCCTTTGCTATGTGTGCGTTGGGTGGAGCAGAAGACGGGGCTCATTGGGTTGGGCACGATTATACATATGTCGAAAGTAAATGTGGTAGAATATTGGACATATTGATTAAAAGTAAATGCATGAATCCCATGTTTTACTTTGATGAATTATGTAAATTATCACAGAGTGCAAAGGGTGACGAAATCACCGGCATGTTAACCCACCTTACGGATACGACACAAAGTGATAAGTTCCAGGATAAATTCTTTTCTGAAATAGAACTGAATTTAAGCAGGGCATTATTCGTGTTCAGTTATAATGATGAAAGTAAGGTTAATCCCGTTTTGAAAGATAGGATGTATAGAATTCATACCAAGGGGTATGATACAAATGATAAAATTATTATTGCCAGGGATTATCTGATTCCAAAGATAGAGGAAAATCTAAAATTTAAAAAAGGTGATATTATCATACCCGATAAAACAATTGGTATCCTGGCAGACGATTATACTGACGGAGAGAAAGGGGTAAGAAATCTTAAAAGATGTTTGGAAATTATATATACGAAGATTAATCTTTATAAGTTTATGAAACCAGACAGTAAATTATTTGATGGAAATGAGGTGTTGGAAATAGTAAATGGTTTTGAGGTAACGGAGGAAATCTTAAAGAAATTAATCAAAATGGAGAAAAGTAATAGTCTTCCATTCGGACTATACACCTAGTATAATAATTATTATCGGTGATTATAATAATGATTATTAAAAGAATTAAATAGTGGTTGAATTATTCCCCCTATCGGTTAAAAAATTTTTATTTTTCAAAGAAGTACACGCGCATCCACCCGATGAACTATAATTTTTATTTTGTTTTTTGCAGCAAAGTGGGTTAAACTCTGTATTATAAAAAAAATCTAGATCCGAATTTTTTTTTTTATTTTGTTTTATTAGGATATTTTTTCTTTCCTTAAATATTTGTTTCATTTCGGCTATATTTTTCGTAATACTTTCGTCTATATCGGCATATTTATCCATAATATTAAATGGTTCCCCCGTTGAGCACGAACAATGCATAAAAAAAACCAATATCATAAAAAACACGATAAATATACATAACCCCGAAATATTAACATATATGCCTAAAACATTTACATTGCTTTTTAGTAGGGTTTTAAAACTAATATCGTTATTCATATATAAATATATACATAATTAAATATATTCATAATTAAATATATTACCCCGCTATAGAATCTATAATTTCCGTTCCCGTATTAATGGCCGGTAATGCTATATCTAAAAATTTTAATAATATAACCAAACCCGTAAACGCGAGTATAAATACAACAATGGCAGGAATCCACCCAAAGGGCCCGGCCAACATCAATACCCCACCCAATACCATGGCAGCTACAACTATGGCAATCAATATATATATTACAACAAGTATAATATTAATTATTAATTTTACAAGACTTACCCCAGTTAATCCAGCACCCTTAACCGTGTATAGCCCGACTGTATTTATTGCCATTGCCCTATTCATAATAATTTTACTTTGTTCAATGAATTTATAAAACACAACGAATAGATTACTAACTTTATCCTTCATAAAGGATAAGTTTATGAAGGAATTCTTTTTCATACCCTTAGTATATTTATTCATATCGCTAGTATATTTTAATAAGTTTGCAGATTTTTCATTTATTTCTTTGTTTGTTTTTTTAACTTCGTCGAGGGATACCTTCGATGATTTTTTTAAAATGCCCGTCGTACAGTAATTATAATTTACCATTGAATGCTCACCGTTTGATGTATTGTTTTTGTTATCTATTATGCCGGACAATGGCATATATAGTGGATTACATCTAATTTCTTGCCAGTTACTATTCAACATCTTTAATCTGGATATTATATAAAAATATCCAATTAGTATTACGAAGACCACTACTATTATAACCGATAGGAATATACTTAAGAAATTATTTTTAAAATAATTTATCATTCGGAAAGAAGTCATTATATTAAACAAACATAATTATACTTTCATTTTACTAGATTCCTTAATGGCCTTGACTAAATCACTATTCGCCGCACTTTTTCCAGTTGTAATACCACCCTTAATTGTATTTGTCAGAACCTTAACTGTACCCAATAAATTAACTATTAAATTCCTCATATTAGATGTTAAGCTGGTGAATTCCTTTGTCACGTTTTCAAACATATTTAAATTCCCAACAAACGATTTACCCATATTCATTCTATATTTATTAAGAGAGCCCGAAAACCCTTTTAATGTGGATGTTTGTAAATCTACTCCACCGAACAAGGTTGTTTGCGTATCTTTTAATGGCGCGGTGTATTGTGGCATAGCCGAACGCTGTTGGCTTCCTACGCAATCTATAAAATTTTTAGCCGGGTCCTGTCCCATAATTGAAGCGAATGGCATAAAAAAGGGGCTACATCGGTATTTACCCCAATCCTTCTTTAATGCCCTAATAACAGATGTTATTATTATTGGCATAAAACACATCATGAAAATAAATATAATTAAAAAGCATTTTAAAAAATCCGTTATTAAAATATCATAATCCATATTAAAATAATTATATATTTTAATTTATATAATGTCGGTTTATATTATTAAAAATGGACCAAATGGATTGAATGCGAAAAATAATTCTATATTTAAAAAATTTCCGTCTATAATAAAGACACGTGGTGACAATATAGACCCCATAAGTCTAGCTAAAACATTGTCCCTATATAGATATGATTGTTTTGGTAAAAATAACAATTATAAAAATATATTATATTCTTTAAATGATAAGGACTATTTACTTACGGGATTAGTTAATGTGAATAATACCATAGCATCGGGTGACTTATTTATACAAAATCATGCTTCCCCAAGCGATAACAGGTATTTTATATATAACTTGTGCAAATACAATAAGGTCGAAAAAAAACACACAAAATCTCCGGTAAAATTGCTTGTAGATAAATTTAAGGAAATAGTTATCAAAGATATGGGAAATCCGGCATTATATCTTACCGTGGACATGAAGGCCCCATTATCAGCTTTAATACTTACTAAATTATATATCACGGAATATGATTTTAGACTGGATAAATACAAGGACGCGTATTCAATTATGGAGTTCAAGGAAGGCAATGAAAATAAGAAGTTGGGGAAAAGGGAAAAACAAATAATTAAGTTATATAATAAATTCAATACTAATATGGAAAAAAGAGAGAAACACTTAAATTATAAATCATCTGGTTCCGAAAAAGAAGAACATTTTAATGGGGTATATAAGGATTTGTTTTTTAAAATTATAACCGGGGGCGTAACATTATAAAATTATACTATATCCGTGGGTTCAGGGTTTAAAATCCCCAAATGTGTAGAAGATGCCCCCCCTGACTCATTGTTAAGTATCTCTCGCTGATTGTTAAGTATCTCTCGCTGATTGTTAAGTATCTCTCGCTGATTGTTAAGTATCTCTCGCTGATTGTTGAGTATCTCTTGTTTATCGGTAATTACATTACTAATATTATTACCCCCCTCGTTGCCATGCTTGGTTGTTTTTAATTTGTTAAAAAAATTACTAGAAGATATCGGTTCCACTTCTTTGTCCGAAATGAACCTAACCCGTTTATTAATCGGACTTTGTGCCCGTGCTTGTGGACTTTGTGCCCGTGCTTGTGGACTTTGTGCCCGTGCTTGTGGACTTTGTGCCTGTGGGTATTTGGTTTCTTGGTTATATTTACGTGCTTCTGTTAGAGTGTTTTCTCCTTTCAACCAGTTGTTATTTGTTTTATTAGATTGGCCTTTCATAATCTCACTAAGGTCGCGTTCTCGTTGCTTCATTTTAATATCATAATCTTCATCCTTCATAATTGTTTCTGTCACATTATCTCCGAAATCCACCTCTTCTGGCGTAGGTATACTATTTAACGCGTCAAACTCTTTTTTTTGTTCCTTAAATTTCTGTTCTATAATTGTTATCCTAGGGGTATCTTCCGTCGGTTCATTGAATTGGTTATCGACGTGGTTCCTGGGATTTAATTTAATTGCCGGGTATTGGTCGTTAAATGAATTATTATTTTCGGAGGTGTATCTTGTTGCAACTTTTTCCATATTTGATAATAATGTTTTATTCATTTTTATTAAATCACTTTTATATTTGAATCTATTGTCGTATATCGTATTTAATTGTGTATTAAATTCATTTTTAAAAAGTGAGGGGTTTGTCATATTTAACGCATTTTCTTGTAATAGTTGCTTTAATAATAATATATTATTGGGTTCTTTGATGGACATATAACAATATTAAATCTTTATATTTAATATTGTTAATTGTATAATCTCTCTTTTTGAAAATTTAAAGGTGTTTTGATTTTAAATTATAAAATGAAAAACATTTTTCTCTTTTTATTCATGACTTTAGGAGTTATAATGACTTTGTTAATTTTTTCAAATGATTCCCCTTTCAGTAAATTGGCTATTAGATAAATACAATACGTGCCACATTCGCCATCGTTTTTCTGGTGTTTGGTTTTATTTATTTTAATTATATAATCCTCGTTCATGTCTTTCGCTTGTTTTTTTACATTTTTACAAAATTTATTTGTTTGTCTATTTGGTTTAGACCCATAACTACAGAAAAAATAAATTTCCTTTTTATTTGTATCAATATAGACGGCTACCCAATGTGAGCCAGGTTTATCGTGTTTATCTAAATTAAATACCACCCCTATTTTTGTAACATTATTATCGATTTCTTGTTTTAAATTAAAATTACATAAATCATCCCATACACAATGATCGCCGTATGGTTTTGCATCGTAATCTATCGGGGATGCACCTAAAAAACGGAACTCTGCATATTTTTTCTCGTATTGGACCATGGCCCTTTGAATGTCTAATGTATTCAACCATGTTTTGGGGTCATCTTTCCATTTATCTGGGGCCCTGGTTAAAAAATTATCAGATACCTTAACATTTATATCATTTTTAATACACTGGTGTTCTAGCCAACAATGTTCTTTTTCACATGTATTTTTCATATGTTTACCCAATTCTTTCCATATTTTTTTGGGGTTATATGTATTTATCTTAGAACTCGGGTGCCTCATGTTCCATATATCTTTAAGCGCGTTCAACGAATCGTTTGTATAACATGTGAAATTATTGGAATTTTTTTTATTTTTAGGAGAACAATGTTTTTTATTATATATTTTTTTTACACGTTTCGTATTTTTACCGCGTTTCGTATTTTTACCGCGTTTCGTATTTTTACCGCGTTTCGTATTTTTACCGCGTTTCGTATTTTTACCGCGTTTCGTATTTTTATGTGGCATATATAATATATCTATATTTATATTTTAACATATTAAATGGTGTTTTGGGTAGGTAAAAAAAAATTGATTTATTAATCTATTTAAAGATAGAAAACTATTAATAATAATAATGAGCTCCCCAAACGACCTAATCACTTCCACCAAAGACTTCGATGTTTCCAACATCACATATCAGCCTGCAAAGGTTGATACTCGCGGAGGAAAGAGAATCCAATTTAAGTATAATGGTAACCCGCTGGTGTTGAGCATTCCCCTAATGTTTAACTGGGGTGTAAATGAGCGAATTGATGAAAATAGCGGACGAGTTTCGTATGATCTATCTGTCGTATTTGAAAATGAAAAGTCGAGGGTAATTAAGCAGTTCTGTGATTCATTGGCTACTCTAGAAGATAAAATTCTCAACGATGCATCGGCAGATAAGTGCATGGAGTGGTTTGGAAAGTCAAAGCAATCCCGCGTTGTTAACGAGAGTCTTATGTATCCGATCCTAAAATACCCAAAGGACAAGTCAACGGGTGAGTCCGATAAGAGTAGGAATCCTAGTCTTAAACTTAAGCTTCCTTACTGGGATGATAAATTTACGGTGGAATTGTATGATATGAATGGTCACCCCACATATATTCCCAATAAGGTAATGGACAAAACCCCAGTTCAATTGATCCCTTCCAAGTCGCACGTAAAGGGGCTTATCAGCTGTGATGGGATTTGGTGCGCAGGTGGACGATTCGGTGTTACCTGGAAGTTGATTCAGGGAAGGGTTAGGATGCCGGTTAATTTGGTTGGAACCGGCGTTTGTCATGTTATGGACGATGACGACGACGATGAGCTTTTGGGGGATATTGAGAAGAATGAGACCGATGATACTGGTGAAACAAAGGTAGAAATGTCTAATCCAATTATCGAAGAAGAAGATGATGATGATGGAAATGAAGACGATGATGATAAGGTTGAAGAAAAGCCCAAGCCAAAGAAGAAGGTTGTGCGAAGGAAGAAGGCTGCGGCGATTACGTCGGGCGAATCCTAATGAATTATTAACATATTATTAACATTAATTAATTGACCCGGTAAATATAGTATTGATTAACATATTAATTATATTTTTTTATTAAGTGAAAAAATATAATCCGATAAATATAATCCCTTTTATATTTTCAATCATAATACATTACCCGGTTTTTTATTTTATTTTATTTTATTTTATATATAAGGTATCGGATGACTAACAAACTTCGGAAAACAACCAGGAAAACAACCAGGAAAACAACCAGGAAAACAACCAGGAAAACAACCAGGAAAACAACAATTAATTATTTTTATAAAAAGCAACCACAAATTATAAATATAAATGGTTATTTTTTATTACTTTTACCAATCATGGGGTGTAAAGTGACGCGCATGGAATGTTCTATTTTCGGGGGGAATTTCCTTGAAAACGAAAAAAAATCAGGTATAGCGCATTTAACGGAACACTTGGTTGTAAACTCTTCAAATAATTGCGGGGGCGTTGGTTGTATAGAATATCTAGATAAACACGGTATTCAGTATAATGCGAGTACCCATATCGACCACACACACTATTGGTTTAAGGGTTTACCTGAATTCAGTGATATTATATTTAAATATATAACATCTATTATATTCTCTCCAAACATTACAGAAGAACTTATAAAAAAGGAAAAAAAAGCGGTATCAAATGAATTAATGAATGGTATGAATAACCCCAAATGGATGCTATGGAATATATTAATAAAGGCCTTTTATAAATCAAAGGGTCTTCAAAATAATGGTAATAGTATATTACAGCTAAATATATTAAAGAATTTAACAACCAAGGATATACACGACTACATTAAATTAACATTAAAAAAACATTGCGTTTTATTTACAATAAGTGGTAAATTTAAAAAGAAAAAAATAATAGATGATTTTAAACGAGTAACTCTACAACATAAAAAAAATATTTCTTATATTAAGAATATAAAATCAAAATGCTACACCTTTTCAAAACAAGTTATATTTGTAAAAAACAATAAGGCAAAAAATACGAATATAAATATAGTATTCCCCGTTGATATTAAACAGGGAGATAAAGATGGTATTTATTTAGGTTTTTTATCTTCGCTTCTTGGTAGTGGATTAAATTCCATTTTATTAAAACGGCTACGTGAAGAATTAAACCTCGTGTACGGATTAAATGTAACTACTAATATTTGTATTTGTGGTAGCGTTTTAACTATAAGTACATCTACCGAAGACAATAACGTACATAGGGTATTGGGTGAAATATTTGACATATTAAAACATTTAAAAAATAACCCAGTTCCAATTGGGCAACTTAAAAATGAAAAACTCAAGTATAAACTCGGTATAAGCCAACTATACGTTTCCAACCCGGATACGGTTTCTAAATTTTACACTAATCAATATTTTAGACAATTAACTAAAGGGGTAAAAAAGATATGGACCCTCGGTGAAATCGTTTCAAATATAGAAAACATGTCAGCAGGCACTTTAACTAAACTCGTAAAAAAAATATTTAATAACAATAAATGTATTATCGGATATATTGGTAAAAAGGATATTGGGTATACTACGAAGGATTATTAACCATTTATACTGCAACTAGTATATTTATACCGAATAGTTGTAAGTTGTCCGATATAATCCATCCATCACCCGATAAATATAATATTATTATATCGTGTATTTATACATGGTGGGAACGATACCGCTAATAATACTATTAATATTTGGAAAATCCGTTGCCATTATACAGAAAAAAACATTTGGGCTTTACCCGACCATTAATATTTACGCTATGCTTACTTTGATAAGTATAATATCTATTATAATTGTTAATTGTTATTGTCTAGGAAAAGATATTACGTGTTATAATAATATATTTAATGACGTTAATCGTGGGGGATTGTTATTAATTTTATTATGTGGTATAATTCTTGGTTTTGTAAAGATATACTACTACCCATTATATAAAAGGTATGACTATACCACGTTTAAAATACTAAAAGATCCTATAAATATGGCGATAGTTATAATAGGTGGTGTTTTATTTTTGGGCGAAAGGCCGGGTATTAATACCTATATTGGTCTAATGTTGTTTTTATTAGGTGCGTATATTTCACATAAAGATTTAAAATAATTATAACTTGTATTCCATGGATGTCAATCTGGTTGTATTTTTAATAAAATTGCTTAGTTTTGAGGTATCAACGCACGTTATCATATCAATTATTTTTAAAAACGATTTAGTCTTATACTTACTTTTTATAAAATTAATTAATATACCCCCTTTTAGTCCAATATCCTTAAAATTTAATAACCCGTGATTGTGTTTTTCGCATAAATCCAAAAAACCATGATGGTTAAAAAGCATTATAGTTTTTAGTATATAATATGAAAATATGTTAGATGTTTCCCTGTAATTATTTTCACGTAATTTTTCACTAATGGGGTCCGATTTATATAAATGTGAATAAGATAGTCCCATATATTTTAATATTTTAATGCTTTGATTAATTGAAAAAAATGTTTCGAAACTAATACAATGGTTAGCATGTGATAAATACGACTCTTTATTTTTTTTATTTAATTTATAAGATATCAGACAACAATTTAATATGTTTGCCCAGAATTCGGTATAAGCTTCGTTAATTAAAAATTTACTTTGGATGTTGAATATTTTTTTAATGTCGTCTTTTAATATATCATTATCTAACCAATCTAATCCCAGAGAATGGATGGATTCATGTATAAATACCTTTATAAATTCTTCCTTTCTAAAAATTAACATTGTTCCATTTTTAGCACCGTGGTATGTAACCGCACTATTGGCAACATTGTTTCCCAATATACCAGACTTATCCGAGGGTAATGTTTTTTTAAAATCTGTCAAAAATAAATGAACGTTCATTGTTTCGGCGCAATTACCCACACTCGATTTAGATAGAAAATTAAATATGGTAAATAATAATAATGCCATATTATCTAATTGTTCAAAATCAGAATTCGTTTCCCCGGAATTATAAAAGTTAAGTGTAGTGTATCGGTTATTTATGTTGGCTTTAAATACAACCGCGTTGGTATAATTATTCACGTGTTCTTTAATTTCCGGCGGTATAAACACACCGTCTAGTAAATGATTCAATTCTCCTTCAAATATTATATTATTTTTGATTATTTTTTCTATACCTTTATCGTTCTTAATTTTCATGATTTCTTGTTCGGATTTTTTTATTGAATCAAATATATTTAATAAGATACCGTTTGTTTTTTTATTTGTAGTCATCTTTTTAAAATGACTATGATTGTCAACCAAAAACTCAACTATTTCTTTTGTTTCGTCCGTAAATAACATGATCTTTATAATATTATAATATTATAATTATAACTATATTTATAATATATTAAATTGATTAATTCGTGTAAATAACAAATATATGTATTCGTGAAAATATGGGAGTTCATCTATTGAAAACATTTCTAGCAAAACAACGTTTGCCTGGTATTTATAAGACCGGGTTAAACCATATAGCAAACAAAACCATAGTAGTGGATGTTAGTATATATATTTATAAATTTAAAATGAATGAAAGGTTGGTTAGTGATTTGAAGAAGTTATGCAAATTGTTAAAATATTATAATATAAACGCGTTGTTTGTATTCGATGGAACAAATAAACATGCGAGTAAAACCAAAACCATTCAAGATAGAAATAACAGTAAAACAAAATTTCTTGAAGAATATAACCGGTTAAAGGTGGAAATTAAATCCGAAACAAATAATAGTAAAAATATATATATGCTTGGAAAAATGAATACGTTAAAAAAAAGGTTCGTTAGAATAGATAAGAATGATATTATTATAACAAAGAATATCTTAGACGCGTTCGGATTAAAATACGTGACAGCAAACGGAGAAGCCGATGAATTATGTGCTACATTGGTTTATAATAAGAAAGCGTGGGCATGTTTAACCGAAGATACCGATTTATTTATTTATAAATGTCCCGTAGTTATTAATTATTTAAATATTGAAAACGGGACAATGGTTATTCATGATTTATATAAGATAATAAATCATTTAAACATGAATTTTGAAGAATTTATTGAAATCTGTATCCTGAGTGGAACCGACTTCAATGATAAAATAAACGGTGATTTATTTGAAAATATGAATAATCACAAATTATATACCAGATATTTAAAAAACAATAACAAGGTATCAATTGGGAAAATCATGAGCTTCCTGAGATGGTTGGAAAATAAAAATATTATAAATGATAAACATATATGCGAGATAAAAAAAATAAGAGAAATTTATAATATAAACCCGGAATCCGTATTATTGAATATTCCGTATATTCTTATTAAAAATAAGAAAACCAATCATTTTAAATTAAATAATGTATAATTTAAAATACGCTATCATACAGATCTTTATAGATCTTTGCTAGTTTTATATACCACCTCATATAATATGTAGATCCTAGCATATACAATGCGCATATAGTACATGCTCGGTGGAGGTAATTAAGTTTTTCATCTATTTTGTGCGATTCGTTATAAAGTTCAAACAACAACTCGATTGCATTCTTTGCTCTATCCCGTTTATTATTTAATTTTTCATTACCACCCAATCGGTTCCTTAGTAAATTTTTATCCTTAAAACAATATATGTACTTAACAATGCCGTCATGGTTTATATCGATATTATCACATTCATTAATCGCGGAAATATAATTTATCCACCCCACGTGGGTGGATGTTTTTAAATGCATCCGTTTGTAATTTACATTATACGTCCCACCACAGTGACACGTTCGTACATCATTAAAATTTGTAAATGTGGGGCTGTGGGATTTAAAAATGTGTTTATTTCCCAATCGTCTATTGAGGGGGACATGTCGTTCGTGGAAAACACCATCGGACATACTTGGTTATTTTTATAATGTTTAATGGTTAGGATTATTATAATTTTGTAAGTTATAATAATTCTTAAAAACTTTTTCAATTTTTAATTGGTTGCCGGGACAACAACGACGTTTGCGGATTTCTTTTCAAAATGAGGACTCATAAACTTTTGCAAGTTGAAATACGTAAGTTCGTCGGTCTTCTCTAGACGAAGAAGCTTTCTAAGCTTATCGTCCGCCAAAATCTTACGCCCATTAATGGGATCCTGGAGCTTATGCTCACGAATGTATCCATTGATTTCACGGGTCACTTCGGTTCTCGCCATCTCCGTTCCCAATGGCTTCCCAAGAAACTTGGCTAGCTCCAAACTGATCTTGGTGGGCTTCACAAAGCCACTCGGGGCACGCGGGCCATTACTTCGGCGCTTCCTGGCGCTTTTAAGAGCAATCTTTAACTCCTTGTCCGATCTCTTCTGGAGAAACCTAACATTTCCGGTAACCGTAGTTAGCTGACTTCTAAGCGCACTAAGTTGGCCCAAAAGCTCCGTGAAAGAATCAGATAATGTTGTAACAGACGACTCCCCGTCTTTTGTTTCAACTACCACCGAATTCTTTGAAGTCGCTGTCTTTGAAGTCGCTGTCTTTGAAGTCGCTGTCTTTGAAGTCGCCGTCTTTGAAGCCTCTGTCTTTGAAGCCTCTGTCTTTGAAGCCGCCGTCTTTGAAGCCGCTGTCTTTGAAGTCGCTGTCTTTGCGGTCTTTGCAGTCTTTGTGGTCGCAGCCTTTAAAGCCTTCGGTGCCTTAGAAGCCTTGGTCGCCTTAGAAGACTTTGCATGCTTTACTTCATTTTCACCGGGCACTACGTCGTTGTTTTCTTTAACGTTTTTGTTTAATCGGACCATTATAACATATCTACCAAATAACTTTTTAAGTTGTTTAAAATATAATTGTATTTATTACCATAGTGGTTGAAAATATTTAAAGTTAATTACCATTTTCGTTATTTATATTAAACGATTCGTATAACCAGGGCATACTCTGTTTTGCACCAGGATGTATCATTGTTAATGCACCCAACACATAATACGCTCCCAAAGATTGTGATTCGGTGTCAATGCCTTTCAATACTATATTTTCAAATATATTAATCAAACTTAATCGCACGTCCAACAATACAACGCTATTAAATATAGTATTTCTATTTATATTTATAAAAGGGTTTCCGTGGGGGGGGCATACATTACGCTTTGTTAAAAACGATAAAGAGGCACGATATTCCCAAATATCTATTAATTCCCTATATAATGTTTTTAATTGGTATATGGTAAGATCTAGGAACCAATTAACGCTGGTTATGTGACCGAACTCATCTATTTTTTGAAAAATTTTTAAAATCCTTGCATCGAGTTTTTCGGTTATTGTTAATTCGCGATGTTCGTTTTCTATTTTAATATTTATATTTTCTTTTATAATTTTACCCAGTTTTATGAATCTATAAAATTTGTCTATTGTGTCATTTTCTATTTTTTGCCTATTGTATGGATTCATAAACACATTTTCGTTTTCTAGAGTGTTATCGTTTATAAGTTTATTAAACGACGATGCATTGAATCCATATATAAACCCATTATTGTCCTTGTAACTAAAAAAGTCAGAGTTATATTTCTCACCAAAGGGGGATAATGTTAAAGGATCACTATCGTTTATACATGATGTGTTAAACTGTATCATACCTTTATTATAATTGAATAAGCGTCGTATATACCCCCTGTATAGTCGCTGTACCTTAATTATATAATATGAATATTTTGAATAATTATAAATCCTTGTTATTAATTTAATTTTATTTCCCGATGTTGGTTGGTTATTGTACCTTAGACATTTTTTCAATTGTATCGTATTAAATTTGTTGTTCAAATAAACGTTATATTCGGATAATGCTGGTATTTCAAACGCGCTAACCGATGGTTTCCGTTTAGTGGTCGGTTTTATGGACAAATTGGTTTCATATAGTTTATTATTTATGTACGATTTAGGTGAGAATTTCATATTTTTGCTTATATATATATATATACAATACTATATTTAATATATATTGGTTTGATAATTAATTTAATTTTTTAATCTGTGGTATAATATGTTTATGTTTTTTTCTATTTTTTATTATAAAATTCGATAACTTATGGTCTTTTGGTCTAAATAATTTTTTATCAGTTATTTTAATATCATATTCTTGTTTTATTTTAATACCGCATTCTTGTGTTATTTTAACACCTTCGTCATTTTTATCAGACTTAATATGGTCTCGTTGAATCATGTTTATATTATCCTCCAATTTAAAATAATTTATACAATAATCGCAATACTTTAAAAAAAAAAAATCTAAATTAACATCTTTGCTTTTATTACCCATTAAGAGGTGTTTTGTTAGTAAAAAAATCTTTCTTCTGTATATTAGCAATGTTTTCGGGTCTATCATTTCTTCTTCTATGTTTTTTTTACTATTTAATTTTTTTTCTATTATGCGAGAAAGTGAGGGATTTGTTAAATATTGTAGATCCATTAAATTATTGCTAATATCCATTATATAAATTTAAATTACTAATAATTATTAATTTGAATTTATTATTCAAGGTTCAATGTTCAAGGTTCAATGTTCAAGGTTCAATGTTCATTGTTTGGTTTTTAGTATGGTTGTGGAATAATTTATTCCCCAATTTATTTACATTTCTATTTAATGTTTTAATAGATTTTTCTTTTTTTTCAAGTAATGCATGCGGGGTATATACATTATTGTTATTTTGCGATAAATAGTCGGTATTAAATAAATCGCTTTTAGAATCCGGTATATAATATGCCTTGGCGCATGCTTGCGTTGGGAAAATAGTTCCCCTTAAGCGTGTTTCAACATCAACCTTTTCTTGGTATCCGTTAAAAGGTAAGCTTGAAGCGGGAGAGAACATTAATTTATTATTATATACGGGTGTGGTTTCGCAATGAACCGTTGATTCTTTCCTTTCATCTATAACCGGCATATGAACGTACCGAGTCTGAACTCCCCTAATACCATATTGCATCGTAACTGGCGCCGACGTACAGTTTCTTAAATATAACCTATTATTTAATATTTCTGTCTTCTCTCGTTTAATTGGAAGTGTGTGGTTATTCCCCCAGTTGTTATTTTGATTACTCATATATAATTTATAAGATAATTAAATTATTAAAATACCTAAAGATTATAACATTTTATTGTATATGTGTGGTATTTTTGGTATTATAAGTAATGGTGAATTAAATATATCCAAATCGGATATAAAAAAACAATTCATGACCGGACAGGGACGTGGACCTGAGAATAGTGTGTTCGAAGAAACTAAATATGGGGAAAATAATATTGTTTTCGGTTTCCATAGATTGGCTATTAATGGGTATAAAAATGAGGCATCCGAACAACCCATAAAAAAAGATGGGTGTATTTTAATTTGTAATGGGGAAATATATAATTGGAATGCGCTACGAAAATTATCACGCTCAACATGTAATACATATTCAGATTGCGAAATCATAATTGATTTATATAGAAAATACGGACCAGAGCAAACACTACAAATGCTAGACGGGGTGTTTGCGTTTTTCTTATACGATGAGATAAACAATAAGATATTTATTGCGAGAGACCCACTCGGCGTAAGACCCCTATATATATGGAACGAAAATTCATCGCAATTAGTAATATCCTCTGAAATTAAAATGGGTCAAAATATTTTAAGCGGTGATTTGGGACCAAGTTCATTTAAACCCGGTACATTTATACACACGTCACTTGACGAAGGTGGTAAAATTAATTATGAAAGTAATATATATTATAAAAATATTAGTTATAATGATTCCAGGATTAAAACTTATTCGGACTCATTTAAAATCATAAAACAGTCCTTATTATCGGCCGTTAAAAAGAGAATCGAAAACACTGATAGGGGCATAGCGTGTTTGTTATCGGGTGGATTAGACAGTAGTTTAATAACTTCTATTGTTGTAAAACTATCAAAATTAAAATATGGCGGAAACCCATTAAAAAAGATACATACGTGGAGTGTTGGTATGGAGGGTTCGGAAGATTTAAAATATGCCAGAATGGTTGCGACATACTTGGACACAATTCATCACGAAATCAAATTGACAGAAAGTGAGTTTATTGATGCTATACCTGAAGTAATTCGCGTAATAGAAACAAACGACACGACTACAATTCGAGCAAGCGTTGGGAATTATTTGATATGTAAATATATTAAAGAAAATATAAATACTAAAGTAGTTTTCAATGGGGATGGTAGCGATGAAGTTACTGGGGGATATCTTTATTTTCATTATGCCCCCGATTCCATAGAATTTGATAAAGAATGTAGGAGACTATTGGATGATATCCACTTTTTTGATGTGCTGCGCTCAGATAGAACAATCTCTTGTCACGGATTAGAAGCAAGGACGCCGTTTTTAGACAGGGGTTTTATACAAGCATATTTATCAATCCCGCCCGAATTAAGGAATCATAATATAGGGAAACATTGTGAAAAATATCTTCTTAGGAAAGCGTTTGACGACAATAGTTATCTCCCCAAAGAAATATTATGGAGAACAAAGGAAGCGTTTAGCGACGGTGTAAGTAATTCCAAAAAAGCGTGGTTTGAAGTCATCCAAGATTTCGCAAGCACCAAATATAATATAGAAAATAAAAAAGAGGCCGAACAAAGATATTACGATGATATTTTTACAAAGCATTATGGGTCAAAGGAGATTAATAAAAATATATTGCCATATAAATGGATGCCTAAATTTGTTGAAGCCGGGGATTGCAGCGCAAGGACATTGGATATATATAATAATGTTAATAAGAAAAAGACACGATGCGGTGTATGTAAGGGGTATGGGCTGGTTGAAAGGTTTACTGATATAGTATGCGTTAATTGTAAAAATACCTCGAATATATGCTACTTATGCGAAAATAGCAAACGTGGGTTATTTGAAGAATGCCCCAAGTGTTTCGGAAACGGCGATATTTTATTATAAGTATAATATAAATGATAGATTTCGTAGAAGGAACTTTCGATATTATAAAAACCGTTATACTCCTGTTATACGGGGTTATTTTATTTGGACTATGGCGCTCCGCTCCCCATTATTTGAATAAATTCCTATTGTTTTTTAATCTATTTATATCATGTGTGCTAATTATACTATTTAATCCATTGGCGAATAATAAATTTAAGCCCTTTCATAAACGTCTTGCGTTTTCAGCAGGATTCGCCATATTAATGAATAGTTCATTGGTTAATATAATAAAACCACTTGAAGTTATAAAGGTTGTTAAAAAGGTTAGGTTTAATGTTTAATTCTTTCACGTATTCATTTTTTTAAACGTATTCCACGTAATATTCGATGCGGGTTTTCTCTCTTTTTTAGATTTTTTATTTTTCTTATTATTTTTATCTTCTTTATCTTCATAACTTTTCTCTCTTCTCAGGGCAATATCTACGTATAACTCTTTTAAGATTTTCCCTATGGAGACCGATGCCTCGTGCTGATCGGTATCACCGTTTTCTATTTCTTCTAGTTTAAATATGAATTTATACAATATTTTAACATTCAATTCATCATTAACCAACCTATTAAATATATTGGTGTAATTTATCCATAAAAATTTACAATGAGATGTTGCTATTTTTTTGAACTTTTCTTTGTCTATTAACGCCAACCTTGCATATTTATTTTTTAAATTTAAGAAAATTTCTACGTTTTCTTTAATTTTTCCACTATGTTTCACCCGCCTGATTCTATCCGTATTATCTTCTGCACCCGTTTCCCTGATCAATTTCGATAAATTTAGTTTTTCATCAGTCGTAAGCGATGTCATATAAAAATAGCTAATAAAATATCTTTATGCGTATATTATGCAGAATAATAAATATTTAAAAATATTATTATTGGTGATTTATTTTATTTTCCCACAATAAATTAAATAATAGTATTAAACCCCATTTGATATTAATAATATATCTAAACATCAATTATATTATTATATATGACATCATTGGTAATAGTAGAATCACCCGCAAAATGTAAAAAAATAGAAAGTTATTTGGGAAAAGGATACAAATGCGTAGCTAGTTTCGGACACATCTGTGAATTAAAAGACATTGATAAGGAAAATAATTATGATTTAAAGTTCAAATTGATATCAAGAAATAAAAATATTAAACCATTATTATCCCATATTAAAAATTCAAAGGAGATTATATTGGCTACTGATGATGATAGGGAAGGTGAGGCTATTGCGTGGCACATTTGTAGAGTAGCAAAATTACCCATAAAAACCACTAAAAGAATTATTTTTCATGAGATTACTAAATCGGCAATACAAAAAGCCATTAATTCCCCTACCATAATAGATATGAAAAAGGTACATTCCCAACTGGCCCGCCAATCATTGGACAGGATTGTCGGATTTGGCGTCTCCCCTTTATTGTGGAAAAAGTTTTATCATGGTGGCAAGGATAAAAACGGATTGTCTGCCGGAAGATGCCAAACACCCGCATTACGATTAATATATGAAAATCAAAAGGAAATAGATAACAGCACTCAAAATAAGGTTTATAATATTAATGGTATTTTTACCGATAACAATTTGGATTTCTCTCTTAATAAGAATATTGATGAAACCGAAAAGGTAAAGAAATTTTTAAATGAAAGTATTGATTTTAATCACGAGCTTCTACCCGTAAAGGATAAAAAGCAGACCAGGCGTTCCGCTCCTCACCCATTTAGCACATCTTCGTTGCAACAAGTTGCTTCAAATAAACTAGGGTTTACACCTAAAAGAACTATGTTGGTTGCTCAAAAATTATATGAAGCTGGACATATAACTTATATGCGAACAGACAATAAGAAATACAGTAAGGAATTTATTTCGTCGGTAAAAATGTTTGTCGTCGATAATCTTGGATTAGGAAATGATTACATTAAAAAGGATTTGAATTTAATTACAAACAATATCAATATCAAAGAGAGAAAAACAAACAATACAGATAAAAATAAAAACAATACAGATAAAAATAAAAACAATAAAAACAATGCACAGGAAGCACACGAGGCAATTCGCCCAACAAATATTAATAGTGAAGAAATTAATATGGATAGTTCAGAAAAAAGATTATATAAATTAATACGAAATAACGCGTTGGAAAGTTGTATGACGGATTCTATCATTGAAACCCTTAATGTATATATCACCGCCCCCTTAACATATAAATACAGACATCAGGAAGAGCGTATAATATTCAGCGGGTGGCTAATAATTAATGGATATAATACAGATGATAAAATTTTTAATTATTTAAATTCTCTCCTTGAATGTAAATTAAAATACAAACAAATTACTGCTAAAATTAATATACAAAATTTTAAAAACCATTATACCGAATCAAAACTAATTCAGCTGTTGGAAAAGAATGGTATAGGTCGACCCTCAACATTTTCTAGTTTAATTTCCAAAATACAAGAGAGAAAATATGTAAATAAATGTAATGTAGAAGGTAAGTCTTTTTTATGTGAAGATTATTTATTGGAAAATAAAATCATAACAAGTACAAAAACGGAAAAAATATTTGGCAGTGAGAAAAACAAATTAATTATTCAACCGATAGGCATCATGGTATTGGAGTTCCTAACGAAGTATTTCGATGACATTTTTAATTACGAATATACGTCGCTGATGGAAGATAAATTGGATAATATTGTATCTGGTAATGAAAACTGGAAAGATATATGCGCGGAATGCGATAACAGTATTAATAAGATTAAAGTGGGTATTAATATGGAAAAAACAAATACTATAAAAATAGATGAACGTCATACCTACATGGTGGGGAAATGGGGACCCATTATAAAACATACAGACCACGAGGGAAAGATTACGTATAAAAAGGTAAAAAAAAATTTAGACATAAATAAAATGCGAAACGAAGTAATGGATATTAATGATGTATTAGAGAGAAATGATGAAGAAAATAAAAAGGATATTAATTTAGGCACCCACGAATACAATGATATTATATTGAAAAATGGTAGATTTGGACCATATGTGTTATATAATTCAAAGACGTTCTCCGTTAAAGGTCTAAATAAACCCATGGATGAAATACAAAAAGAAGATGTTATAGACATAATTACGGGAAAAAAAAGTGCAAACCCAAATATTATTAAAATAATAAATAACGATTTATCTATCAGGAATGGTAAATATGGGGAATATGTATTTTATAAGAAGGAAAGTATGAATAAACCAAAGTTCTTTCAAATGAGAAAAGTATTTCAAGATGAGCAAGATAAAAACTGGAAAAACTACTCTGATATGCAACTGGTAAATCTAATTAATATTAATTGTTTATGACCGTAAACAATATAAAAGTTTGTTTAAATATAATTTAATGGAAAGAAAACATATTATATTTAAACGGGGGAAACCCAAATTTATTAAAACTACGAGTATTATTAAATTAACGACTGGGGAATTGGCTAGAGGGAGAGCTTACGGGGCATTGCCTAGAAATAGTATTGGTTATACCGTTGGAAAATGTTATTGGAAAATGGTATAATATCTTGATTACAATACCATGTGATTACATTACCACGTGTTAATGTTGTTGAAACATATATAAATATATAAATGTAAATGTAAATATGACTGAAAATATTACCGACTTTCAACCTCTAACTTTTTCCTTCTTACAAAATGTTGGTATAGAAACGGATAATGCGGTAGGTGAACCAGACGTTGAATTAATTTCATTTGAAGATATGGCATCATGTGCTTTGAGACTACTTATTCATAAGCAATCCAATGGTCATAGCTTGAAATGCCACTCGGCTATATGGCATATTAGCGAATGCCCACAGCTTGGTTGGGATATAACAGATACGGTTGAAAGTTTTAAGGGAAAATTAATAAAAAATGGAATTACCCGAACACATGGCAATTATTGCTTTATTAAACCAGATGGTGCAAAAAACGACCAAAATGATTTAACTAAAATTATACATAGTAAAATGTATGAACACCATCGTTTATACTACGTTGTTTTGCAATATTAAAAGTTTTATTACTGTGCTTCTATCTTAATCGCCAATAAGCAAACCTTGATCTGAATATATGTTATCCGTGGGTGAACCCGTTCCTTGATTGGCTTCAGGAATTTAATACCTACTTTTTCAACGGCAACTTTAATTTCGTTTTCATTTTCTTCCGTTAAACCGACGTATTCCATATTAATATCCTCATCTTCATAGTGTTCGAAAATATGCATAATATGACCTTCTATTGTCTGTTCTTTAACATCCAATATTTTTGATATTTCACGTATTGATTTATTTTTTTTATAAAGCGTGTATACATTGTCTCTCGTTTTGCCTTGTATTTTCTTTCGCGGAGATTTAATTTTATTATTTACATACAGATATCCTTTAAGAAATTCAATGCAACCAGGCATCGTAGTAAATTCTTTTGAAATACCATCAACTGTTAATAAATCATTAATATCTTTTGGCGATTTTTCATAAATATTCATAATAACTCTGTCATTTATAAAATTACTAGGTACCAAATTGTGTTTTAATGCAACATTATTTCTGATAAGCAATATGTCTTTAAGTTGGGCATTGTTTTTTCGGAAAGACACTTTTATCTTTTGTACACCCTCTTCTAATCTAGCCCCAAGTGGAAGAATATCCTTTAATTTTATTTCGCCAATACCTATCGCAAACCCAAGCCCCGCTTTATATCTCATAAGAACATTTTTGGTTATTAAAACTTCAATAACATTTTTTATAAATATTTTAGTTTTTTTGAGGGAATGTCGGGTATATATCATATCTATTGTTTTTTTTAATCCGAAATCAAAACCATTTTTAATATTATGATCTTTTATAATATTATAAATCGACAAAGAATCATTGCTAATATCTAACATTTCTTCTTTATGTTCGCGTGTGCAATTGTCGCACATGTTGCATTTTGGAATATTTATAACATCCCCCTCGCTTGCAAATTCCCCGGTTTCAAAATAATAGTCTATCATTTGTTGTCTACATATGTTTTTTTCCCCCAAATAACTTCTGAATATACCCATCGCACGCGTCTTAATTTTTATTTGCTCTTTATCGGGAGATAAGGATATTAAATACTCGGTCGTCGCGAAGTCGTTTTCATAGTAATATATGGTTGCCTTACTATTAATACCGTCTCTACCAGCCCGACCTATTTCCTGATAATAACTTTCTATGTTTGCGGGAACTCCGTAATTAACGACATGTCTTATATCTGATTTATCGATTCCCATCCCAAAGGAAATTGTAGCTATAATAATAGTTATTTTACCATGAATGAATAATTCATGACTTTCCTCTTTCTCCGCCTTTAACATCCCCCCATGATAACGAGCGGACGGGATGCCCTTTTTTATAAATTCGGCATATAATTTTTCACATAATTTTCGCGTTTGAACGTAGATTATAGTTGGCTCTGTAAATTTACATAGTGCGAATTCGGACTTTGGTTTGACGGATATCATAAGGTTCGTTCGTCTTGTTCCCAATGAATACTCATTAACCTCTGTTATATTAAGATATTCATATATTTCATCTAATACCCTAGGTGTTGCTGTTGCCGTCACCGCGAGTAATGGAATATCCGGAAAATGTTTTTTAATACTATTAAGCTTTTGATAAGATGGGCGAAAATCATGACTCCATTGGGATATACAATGTGCTTCATCTATGGAAAATAGCCCTATGTGCTCCTTTATGGTAAGCAGTGCTTTAATCCTAGATACAATAAATTCGGGCGTCATGTAAATAATTTTATAATTGATATAGTCTTTAACATTTATTGATGTTTCGGAATTAAGGCAACCGGTTTTTATATTTTTAGAATTAAGATATTTACACTGATCGTTCATTAATGAAATCAATGGCGAAACCACTATTGTTATATTGTTGGAAAATGTTGCTGGAAACTGGTACAATAATGATTTCCCCCCACCCGTTGGTAAAATAGCCATAACATCGTTCTTATTTAAAATATCATTTATTATATCTTTTTGATAGTGTCTAAAACTATTAAAACCGTATAAGTCTTTGAGATGGGCTTCCATGTTGCATTAATATAATAATTATATTATATTAGTTTCGTAATTCAATTTTAATATTTAACAATATATTTAAAATAATTTCCTAACAATTGATGGGTTATGGTATTCATTGGTTAAAATACTGAATTCTATAATAAATGAAAATTGTATATTTTTTAAATTTATGGGAAGTCCGTTATGGTATCTAAATTTAAATTTTAATTTTGAAAGATTTTCAATGGGTGGGCTGTGGTAAGATGCATTGTTACTGTTACTTTTAGACAATAATGTATAATGGTTATTAATTAGTGGGATTTTAGCAAATGCTGAATTCACCTTACCATTATAATCTTTATCCCTATTCATCGAATTATGTTTAGAATACTCGGATATTTCGTCCAAAGAGTTATATTTTTCTATTTCCATGTATATGGTATCATAAGGCGAGGTATCAACCATATCTACATCATAATCCGTTTCTATATCTATAAAATTACACGGTGACCCTGTTGCCGAAATGTTTAACCACGGGGTTGTTTCATGACTAAATGTTTTATTATTAGTTGAACTTTTTGATGTATATGTTTCCTTTTTATAACCCAAAAAAGCAGGTAACCCCCATTTATATTCTTTGTCGTGCATAATTTTAGTATTTAGATTTGTTATTTTATAATTTTGTTTGTTATCAAATAATAAATTAAATTCTTTAGATTCGTGTCCAAACCATAATTTACCCGTTACATCATTGTATTTACATTTAAACCCAGATGAATCATTTAAATTCATTTTATTTTCGATTGATGTAGTCAATTGATCCATGGTATAAGTTCCTTCATCCAATTCAACAACTTTCGTTTCAGTACCCGAAGAAAATTTAAATTGAAATTTATTATTTTGAAATAAGGTTGAAAAAACGGGCGTTTTATTTGAAATGCTTATTGAATTTAATTTAATGCTTTCAACGTTTTTTATATTTTCAGGAAGAGTTATTTCAAATTCATTGGAATTTTTCCATTTACTAATATCCCTATCACCGCTATGAACCGATAATAGTTTCTTATTTAAAATATAATCCCGACTCTTTTTTATTATTGGATGCGATTCCATTGTGTTATAATATTCCATTTAATACATAATTATATTATTTTTTATATATTATTATATAAAATGAAGGATATAACAAAACATCATTACCTTATATGTATATTTATAATAGCCATGATCGTATCGGTTATAACAATTGTATTTGGTATATTATATGATAGCGCTACCATATTATTAAACGGGTATTCCGTGTTTTTTATTTTCGGTGTATTATCGCTTTTGTTATATTCCCTTAATATTGTTCGGGGTACAATTTTGGATATCCCAAAAGAAATAGAAAGTATTATTCCTGACGGACTAATACCACTTATACCGGCATTTACGGTTTCAATTAGTATTTTACCATTATCTCTTATGATAATACATTTATTAAATTCTGCTAGATTCAATGTTAAATATAACGAAAAGGATAATGATGAATTATATTGGTCAAATATTGCTGTTTTTTTCCTAATAATAACAATTGTCTTTGGTGGGATAATTATACTCGACAAGTTGGGGGGGGGGCGGAGTGAAGAAAATATTAAATCCTACGTAATCGGTGGTAACGCAGGGTTATTATTATTATCGGGCGCATGTATGTTTATAATAAATAAAATGAACCTATATGTAAAACTATATTCAACAAGTGGGTAAAAAGAAACGAAACGTTAGCCCGTATTTATTATCATTTGACCATATGCCTGATATTTTTAATATTATATTCATATTACTTAAATCTAATTTTTGTACATCGGTATTGGTTATTTTAGAATTATTCAAATAAAGAGCCTTCAATAAATTATTATTGATCTGTTCTTTTATTCTATATACGGGTGTTAAATCGTTAAAACGTTGATGGGAAAGTATATCTGATTCTAAACCGAGTACATAATTTATAATGTCGATATTTTTATCCTTTAAAAAATATAATTTAAATTTATTGAAATACGACTCTATTTTTAATATTTTAAAATTTAATTTAATAAATATACCATTCGTGGAAAATAAAACATCATTATAAATAATTCTATTAAAATACCCATCCTCTATAATACTGTTTGGTATAATGTCGCGTATTTCTATTTTTTCAAAATCAAACTCATCCTTATTTAATACTATAATCATAATAATTATTAATTATTATTTTTAAGTCAATTGGGTTCTTGGTTATAAAGATTATATAAGGTAATGATTTCCAATTCCGTCAAGTCTTTTTTGGTACCGAGTGTCTCCAATATCTTATCGCACGCGTCGATATTCGCGACAAGTGAATTATGTCTTTTTGTAATAAACCCTTTCCACATATTTATAATATTCGGATGCGTGTTTAGGTACGTGTCATTCATTTTTTTAAACAACTCGTCTATTTTCATATTTATATTCATTATTAAATAACTATTGTTCTTTATTTAAATAAAGATAGTTTTGTTATTTTATTAATGATGAAATATCACGAAACAAAATTTGAAGATTATGTTTTGGCATCCGAAAATAATAACCTGCACAATAAAAATGAGTTACTTGATAAAAAAAAATTAATTACATACGATTTAAATACCAATTTGATTTTATACGGTCCATCTGGAACAGGTAAATATACACAAGCCCTAAATATAATAAAAAATTTTAGCCCATCGGGATTAAAATACGAGAGAAAACTAAATATCGAAAATATAAAAAATAAAATATACTTTATTAAAATTAGCGATATTCATTATGAAATAGATATGGAATTATTAGGATGCAATGCTAAAAATTTATGGAATGATATTTTTAAATCAATCTTAGATATACTGTCCTCGAAACCAATGCATAAAGGTATAATATTGTGTAAAAATTTTCATATGATACATACGGAATTATTAGACATATTTTATAGCTATATGCAATCCTTAAATTATAAAAAAATAAAAATGTCATTTATATTATTAACGGAGCATATCAGTTTTATTCCTGAAAATATATTGAATAAAGCGTTTGTTATACCAGTAAATCGTCCAAGAAAATCACAGTATAAAAAAATATTCGGTGCAAAAAATTTAGGTGCAAAAAATTTAGGTGCAAAAAATTTAGGTGCAAAAAATTTAGGTGCAAAAAATTTAGGTGCAAAAAATTTAGGTGCAAAAAATTTAGATGCAAAAAATTTAGATGGTTGTGGTGATATTATAAACATTAAAGCACTACGAAGTGGTAATATATTAAATGACCAGAACAAAATAATAGTATCTAAAATAGTAAAGTTTATAAAAGACAAGCGTATGATTGATCTAGAAGTTAGGAATACATTATATAATATATTGATTTACCAGTTAGATATATATAGTTGTATTTGGGACATAATATCGAAATTAGTAGAGGACGATATTATAAAGGATTACCTTAAATTAGAGGAGGTAACTAAACTATTTCATAAATTTTTAAAATTATATAATAACAATTATAGACCGATTTATCATTTAGAAAGATTTTTTCTTAATTTAATTATTATAATACATGATATTCGATGAAGCAACGAGTATTTTAAATATCCCTAGTAATTTTACACACCAGGAATTAAAAAAAGCATATTATAAGGCGGCTTTGAAGTCTCATCCCGATAAATGCGACCTGGAAAACGCAGATGAAATTTTTAAAAAAGTAAACGACGCGTATATATTTTTAAGCAATCACCGAGGGTTCGATGATACATGTGTCCCCGAAAACAATTATTTGTTCCTGATAAAGAAGTTTATAAAACTAATAGTTCCAAATTTAAACATGGATGACACCATTTTAACCGAAACATTGAAAATGTCATTTTCTAATTTAAAATCGTTTTCATTTAAATTATTAAAAAACGTAAATAGGAATGATCTAATCAAACTATATGGGTTTATAATAAAAAACAGAGAGTTTATAACGTTTAATAAAATAACAATAGATAGGTTATTGGAAACCATTAAACGAAATATTAATATAGACAATATAATTATATTAAACCCATCGATTGACGATTTATTAAACGACAACGTATATAAGTTGGACATAGATAATACCGAACTTTTAGTACCACTTTGGCACGATGAAATAGAGTTTGATATATCTGATACCAAAATATTAATTAAAAATATACCCGAATTGAATGATAATATCACAATCGATAATTGTAATAATATTATTATAAAGTTAACAAGGGAAGTTTATAAGCTATTATGTGATGATATTGAGGTAGTATTAGGAGAGAAAATATTTAAAATACCACCAAACGAACTAAAAATAATTAAAAACCAAAAGTATTTGAAACAATCCGATGGGATGTTGAGAATAGATGAAAACGACTTATTCAATACTATAGAGCGCGGTGATATTATTTTTGATATAACCTTAACATGATTTACTTGCTCCATTTATCATAATTAAAAGGAGATAATAGGACACTGGGTTTACCGGCTTTAAACCCCCTTACCTTTTCGTTGAATTCTTTTTCTTTTTTTGTTCTTGGTAATATATTATGTGCGTCCATTATTTTTCTCTCGACTGGTCTTGATTTGGGTTTGACACCATAACAATTAACCCCATATTTAACATTAGTATTGTCTATATAACCACCGTTAATACCCGGTCTACCACAATCGTTTTCATGGTCTTCGATGCCCTGCAATTTATTCCATGTTTTTTTTTGCGTCGGGAATAATGTCATTTGATTGTCTGACCACCCATAACTACACCATTCAGCACCCTTTTTATAAGCTTTTTCTATTTGATCATACGTCGCAAGCTTTGAATTATATGATTTGCAAATGGCCTTGGCGTCGTCATATGAATATTTGTTCTTGGAAATATGAAATACCTCCGCTATACCAGGTTTTACAGGCTCTTCTTCCTCCTCAATATCATTATTGCTGAAATCTTTAATACTATTGGATATTACGGATAAATCTATTTCGGGGATAGGGGAAAATAGATTTTTAACAACGGCCTTTATATCAACATTGAAAAAGTATTGTATACCATTTACCAAAACTAAAAATAAAAATACACCCCACATAAAAACCTCTATTAATTTTAAACCGCTTGATTCTGGGGGGGACTCTGTTATACCACCAAACATATCCGGTGAACCCGTTGGATTTTGGGGAGCCAAAGACTTGAATAAAGCATAATATAATAAAATCGTTACTATTAAAATTATTAATGTTGTTGGGTTAACTTTTCCCGCGTTTTTAGTTAGTGTATTATTCATTATTGTGTCATTTGATAAATTAAATAATTTTGGAAGACCAGTTATTGAATTTATTTCAATCATTATATATAATATTATTTATATTTTTTTACGATAAAAGAAACAATATGCGTTTTTGGTAATTAACTCTTTCTCATTTGTTATTTTAGTAATAATTTCATCATTGAAATTATACCAATCACCATCTGCGTTTTTAATATCAGCCGTATAATGTCCTCCCAAAATACCCCCAGTGTGATTGCATACCCCAAACAGGTCATATTTATAATCTTCCTTGTTATAGCCTATTATATAAGGTGATAAATCCAAATCCACTAAAGGAAATTTAACAAATCTATTATTTTTTTGGATACCATTTGAAAATCTCTTAAGCGTGATTATTAATGTTTTCGGGAATTTCCAAAACTTAATTTGTTTTTTGGCAGTTATCTTTTGCTTATTTTCAAGTTCGTATTTATTGTCCCCGTCAAGAATCTCACATTTCGTATATTCGTCTAAACAAACAGACAACGTGATTTCTTTATCGGTATCTTTTTCATCTTCTGGTAACGCGAGATCCAGTGGCAGAAATGGTTCGGGGGTACTTGTTAAAATATTATCACATTCATCTTTTATAGTAGAAACATGTATCCCGTAAAAATGTTCTAACATTTCAGAGTATTCTTTACTATACATCGTTTTTAACATGGTATAGCAACTTTTTGCTATAACATCCGTATCGTTCGAGGCTTCCCCGGTAATTTCCATGTCAACTTCTCTCGAAATTGCTACATTGAAACAATCAACCATGAATATCAGAAATTCGGTAAGGTCGTTTTGAGCATAACCCGTAAATAGCATCCTATCTTTAATTTGTGCTACTTTTTGGACGGATGAAATAAAACCACCCGGACTAATGGTACAATCGTCGCTCCACATCAATTCTCTCAATTTATTATATTCCAAGAATATCAAAGTTTCGGGCTTTTTATTCAAATGTTTTTTAAAATTACCCCGATTTAAAAACGCATTGAAACGCTTGTCGTGGATTAAACACTGAAGCGTAGAGTTTATAAAACACGTATTTCCCAAATTTGCAAGAGACGTTATACCTGTTCCCCCCGAGACACCGATATGTTCATTGGGTATATCATTGATTTCGGTCATTATAAGTATTTATATTATATTTTTATATTGTTATAAGAATATAATTATACAAATATATATATATTATATTTATATAATGAATAGAACAGATTTCAATAGAGAATTAAGTAGCGAATTAATAATGTCGTCAATCCAAAATACACAAGAATATATTAAACTAACGGAATCCTTTTCATTTAACATTAGTAATCGTATGAGAGAAAATTCTAATATGGTAAATACCTTTTTATATACACAACCGAGGTCAATAGAACCCACCAATCAAGACATACCGAATACACCAATGGGTCGTTCCAATGCTAGATCCCAGCAGAGGAGTAGAGGCGATTTCTTATCAATGCCACGCATGCGTCGCTTACCGACTGCGATAAGACCGGGTATGGGATTAACGACGGGTATGGGATTAACTACGGGTATGGGATTAACGACGGGTATGGGATTAACGACGGGTATGGGATTAACTACGGGACGGAGGGGTAGGGAAAATACAAGTATCAGACCAAGGGCTGATGTGGGCGTAATTGAGCAACCCATAAACAGTGGTTCGTCCAGGGTTAATAGAAATATTAGTGAGCTTACAGACATGTATATCGATGAACTTATAAATAGATTTGTAAATGATTATAGTGAAACGAATGCGACGCAACCAGGTGTACCCCATCATCGTCATAATATAAGAGGGGGTACAACCCGTCCCCCGCAAACAAATTCCATGGAAGAAGACAATGTTAGCGATACCCCACCACAAACAAATTCGGCTACAGAAGACAATTCTAGGGTGCATAGAAACCGACGTTACCGAATAAGCACCGAAACGTCAAATACGATATTACCCACACAACCACCCCCTTCAACTGGGGGACCGGCTGCGTTAGTAGATGACCTAGATTCACCAGTTAGAATACGACCAACTTTAAACGATATATTATATGCAACCGAGCTTTTAAATGTCAATAATTTAGACCTTTCGGCAAACTATCAGAGTCATTGTCCCATAGACCTCAATCCGTTTGTGTCAAATGAAAATATCCTACGGATAAAACACTGTAATCATATTTTTAAAGAATCAAATCTTAGAGAACATTTCTTATATAGCCCAAGGTGTCCTATATGTAGATACGATATACGTGAATACGTCGGAAACGTCAATGTTTGATAAAGAATTAACCGCGTTAATCCGTGTCGCATTATGAATTACTATACTTTATAAAAAATTTGATTATTTCAATCTCTCCCATTACAAACCTACAAGCTATTTTTTCAGGTGAAAAAATCGGTGATTTTTTTAAAATATTTTTAATATTACTCCTGATATTGTATCCATTTAATAAAGTGTTCATTATACCATTTAATAACTCTTTCTTTTTTTCTTCAATGTTTACTTGGCCCACACAATACGTTTCTAAATGCGCATTTAACCCCGAATCCACTATCGACTTTATATCCTTTTTCAATCTAAATACGTGTTCTGTGTTATATGCGTCGTGTAATGTAAGGACTATACTATTATTTTCATTATCGTCCAATATAAAACCGTACGTTAAAAGTAAAATGGAATTACATTTTTTACCGTATGAATCATGTATTTCTGTCCCAGATTCTATTATATTCGAAGAGCGCATCTCGAAGAAATCATTATTGAAACCCCACGTTAATTGAGGTTTAACCCCGTGGTTAAATGAATCCCCTAGTGGAATCATGGAACTGGTTTTAACCCCGTTTATAAAAATACCAAAATTTCTACTACCAACCAATAATCTTATATTTATAAATTGTTCAAAAGAAAAGTCGTTTTTAAACGTTGGGCAATTGTGACATATAAGTTTATAATCACTTATAAGATATTGTTTTCTTTCATATATTTTATATAAGATATCCGCCCCTTTTAATATACCCAATACATCATCACCCCATAATACTGGGAAATTATTTGTTTTCGTGGGTAATACCTTGTAATAATCTTTATAAAAACTATCGGGGTTTTTCATATCAACCAAAATAAAAATAGTAATTAAAGTTAGAGACTTGTTTTGAAACCCGTTAACATTGTTTTCCATTAGCGTCTTACCATAAGATGTACGCTTGCCATTATTATCAGTAATAATACATGACTCGTGTATTTTTATAGGAATATCATCCACTATATTTGATCCACTTATAATACCGGGCTCGCCACCTACCCGTAATTTTAAATCCGGGATTATGCTTTTGTTTTTTTTTAACCAAGATAATAAACCATTAAATGTTTTCTTATTTACCATTATATACTATTTTACATTTTTATTTATATTTAAAGAAGTTTTCAATGGTTGAATTATTGTTTTTTTTATTATTGCAAATATTTAAATACTTTGAAAATATTAATTTTTTAACTTCGTTGTTGCGAAGTTTCATTTCTTCTTTATCTATTTTTTCAAGGTCATTCCCATGCTTCCTTTTAATAGTACTTATCTGCATTTTCAGCATTCCCGTATTATTGTATTCAGGTATAGTTTCCAGGATTAAAGAGAATAATTGTTGCAGTGGTTTCATTATCTGATTGGTAATATAAAACCCATAGTCGGGTTTTAAGTCGTGTTTTACAATATAATCCGGGTGTTCTATCCTATCTCCCTGTAATTTAACTTTGTTTTTGGTTTGAATATACACGTATGGGATCCTTGAACCCACCGCCGGTTTATTCCCAACGTCCCTTTCCCCCATTCTATCCGCCAATACCTTGTGCGCTATACTTTCCGGTATTTTATACCACGAACGAAGAGCCTTTGTAATTATTAGCTTTTTCATGTCCACGTTGCCATCGATGATTTTTTGTAGAAAATTCCTAGTAAACTTTACGGATTTTTGAATATTCCCCTCTTTCATAAGAATATTAATTACTCCCCCATAAATATCCTTTACCACGTCTGCGTTATCTCGCCTTTTTAAAACAATCCCCATTGATTTTTCCTTACCCTTATTAATGTCATGTTCGTATAATATACCAACATATCTTTTCTTTGATAATAATAGGAAAGGTGAAAATGTCTTTTCATATTCCAAATCATGCGGGAGTTTAAGAAACTTACTCGCTAATTTTCCTGCCCGAATAGCCAATTCTATAGTTATATCCAATGCCTCCTTCCCTTTAAAACGGATCCCGTCTTCGTTTCTAGGATTAAATATAAAGAAGCAAGAATCCGTATCCCCATAAATAACCTCACCTTTACAAACAACCTTTCCATATTTTGTATCACATGTTATGTTATTATATACCCTCGTAATTATTTCCTTTGAATAAATTAAAAGTTTTCTACCTGTCGCCGTAGTGGATGCCGCGATATCCTTGTCATAAAACGCACTCGTTCTTGCACCACATTGACCATATAAAGAATTCGCCGTAACTTTAAAACCCAACTGCCTTTGATTCAGAACATTTTTCATAAAGTCGTTATATGTATCCCCGACATCCACCACGTCTTCTTTCGGAATAGTAAATATATCTTTGTTATTTTTAATAATATAATGATCATCCTTTGATGTTAGTAAGCCACTTATTACAGAACCATCCTTCCTAGTTACATCCTTATATTTAATAAGTTCCCTCGTATGTTTTCTACCCGCCAATAATTCGGTTAAAATATGGGGCATTATGGCCTTTTTATTATTTGGAAATTGCGCATAACGGCAAATTTTAGTACCAACTTTTTCCTTTTCCAATTTCGTTTTACCTACTTTGGCCTTATATTCATACATATCGTATTCAATATCCACGTATTTGAAACCCGGTAAATTATTAAATTTTTCATCCCCACCCTCTTTTATTAAACTACCCGTTAGATCAAATTCCTTTGTGGTTACCTTGCTATCGTGGGAAATGTTTTCACTAATCATGGAACTCGGGTATAGAGATGCGTAGTCAACAACCGCAACCGGGTTATCGGAATAAAATCCACATTTAGGGGGAAGACAAATGGCGCCCTCGTATCCACCGTCATTTTTCTTTTCGAGGACAGGCATCAGGGTATTTATTTCACTGCATTTCTTAGAAATAAAACTCAAAAGCTTAATACCCTCCCCCCTCATAATAATATAATCTATGGGAACATAACAAATCGCAGCAATTTCACTCATGCCTGTAAGTATGTCATTTTTTCGCATTAAATTGTGCACTAAATTGCAATCCTGAAAACAATATTTCGCAATGATTGTACGATCTTCATCCGTACCTTGTTCGGAAAAAGCGTGGAATAACTCAGATGGACTAACATCGTCCTTGCCCAAACCCCACCTCATTTTACCACCATTTGGCATAATTATGTCCCCCTCAACTACAAATTCTCCGGTTATTTCATTCACGTTGATTACTTTATATTTTTTACCTCCTTCGTATGCATCAAGGGAATGCCCGATTATTTCAAATATTACATAATTATCTTCTTCTAACCCCATTAGATTTTGACTTTTAATTAACGTGGTTGTTTTTTGGACCACCTCCGTTTTGGATTCGGAATCATCTTCTTTAACCCGTCTTTCCGCATCAATAACAATATCACCAATATAATGTGATGCAACGTCTTGTAATTTATATGAAGATAAATTTACCCCCCTTCGAAAATAATTATACAAATCTATTTGTATAATACCATCTATATTTATATATATAAGTTCATGCGAGCCACTGGCAATCTTTAAAGTCTTTTCCTCTCGTTTACATACCCGGTGTTTATGACTCGACCCTTCAACTGAATTTTTACCCAATGAGCGAAATTCCGCATAACATCCATTTTCTTCAGCCCTTTCAAGTAGGAACTTATAATCAAAACCAAATATATTATAACCGATAATAACATCGGGTCTTTCTCGTTTAATGATAGCGGACCACTCCAAAAGAATGTCCTCTTCGTCTTCACAGCACGCTATCTCAACATCGCTGTGTTTCATCTCGATATCATTGCAATTTCCAAGACATACTCCGTGGTTTAAATAAGGTCGGTTTTCACCAGCTATCATAAAGGTCGAGCCTATAAAAGTAACCTTATCCCCCTCTAATTCGGGCAATTTAATACTTAACGCCATATTTATAAAATCAACTTTTTTACCCGCGTCAATATCGTCCAATAAACAATCGATTATGCAAAATTTTCTACCATTATCGTTTTTATGTTTTACGAATATTTTACGTTCATATTTTCTCCCATATAATTCTTCGTCTATTTCATCCACATTATATGATTTCGTTTCGCCCGAATCTACGTTTTTATTTGATTTATATTCCTTCTTGGCTTCATCCCTATCTTCCCGCCTTTTATGATATTGACCCACCAAATAACGCATTTCAGTACAAATAAGACCATCGAATAATCTTTTAATTTTGTTTTTGTTTTTCCCGATTTTCGTATTTTTAGGATATACCGTACTTATACCATCCGCGGGAGAAACGGATATACCAAACGCCGTATTAATTTGGTTAAATAGTAGCCCTTTCTGTTCGGATAATGTTAATTTATTAATATCCTTCCTATATTTATCCCAATATAATTGCAACTCTCCCGACAGTTTTGTATATTCTTTCTTAGACAGTGGGAAATCACCGTGACTGGAAGACGCTTCAATATCAAAACTACAAATCTTAAGAGGGATATTTGTTTCCTTTTCTCTTAGAGGGATAATGTTTTCATGGGATACAATATATTCATGATCGCATATTGTTTGCTTTTTTATTTTTGCGGCGTCATCGGGCACGCTGCCTCCTTGACGAATGCCATTGCTGCATTCGGGTAAATCGGTATTAACCACCTCGTCATCAATGATAGGAACAACGTCCCCGACCAATCTTACCCAACCCGAGGGATTTATATTTTTAATATGGAAAAATCTAAGTATGGGTGGTAACTTCGCTTCATAGATTTCCGTATCAATACCCTTATAATTATACGTTTTTAATACATTATTAAACCCGAACTGACTGGTGCGGTCTACTACCCTATCAAACCATAGGTTTTTAACCTTATTATAAGAATGGTTATTGGTAAATGTTAATTTTATAAATTTATACGAAGCGTGGTTGTCGAAACCATATAATTTATGTTTTAAACAAAGTTCAAATTTATCAATCCCTTTAACAGAATACGCGTGATGGTCTTTTATATTCGATTTTATATATTCTTTTAAACTCTCCTCCTCCCCACATTCCGTACTTTTAATACCCGGGTATACATTGGAAGCACCCGCTTTAATGTTTTCGTACTTTTCAATTAGATTCATTTCATTTAAAACCCTTATAATCTCTTGTCT
>Ga0114997_10000252_pt1 | contig 42832 bp, 46 predicted proteins | sample ArcticOcean_MG_C_2_FD_87045 | JGI IMG/M metagenome (GOLD analysis project Ga0114997, IMG submission 87045) | Marine microbial communities from western Arctic Ocean - ArcticOcean_MG_CB4_136 | ecosystem: Environmental > Aquatic > Marine > Oceanic | place: Arctic Ocean: Canada Basin | collected... | reverse complement strand
CGTGCCGGTCGAAGTCGTCGCAACCGGTCCGAAGGCAATCGCCGTGGCGGCCCGCACCGCCGACCGTGTGCTGCTCGCCGTTGGCGCCGATCCGGAGCGGGTTGCCTGGGCCATCGGCCTCGCTCGGGCAGAGGGAGCGACGAGCATCGGCGCGTTCGTCAACGTCGTCGCCCATGACAACATTGATCTCGCCCGCGCCCTCGCGGCCGGCCCGATGACCACGTTCGCGCGCTTCTCGGTGATGGACGGCAAGGTCCGGTCACCGATCGACGACACTTCGAGAGAGGTCCTCGCCAACGTCCACGGCGCCTACGACATGCACCGTCATACCCGAGCAGGATCACCGCAAGCCGCCCAGCTCACCCCGGAGTTCGTCGACCGTTTCGGCATTGTCGGCCCCGCCGGGCACTGCGTAGCGCGGCTCCAAGAACTTGTGACCCTCGGTATCGACAAGCTGATCGTCACTCCCCCGTCGGCCGAAGCCGATCGAGACGGCGCCCGCAAGGCCATGCAAACGTTTGCCACCGACATGCTTCCCGCAATTCAGAGTTGATGATGCGAGAAGGCTGAGCCCTGCCGACTACCTTCCGAACCATGAATTCGGATCAGCCCATCGTCATCCGTGGCGCCTTCAGTTCGCCGTACAGCCTCAAGATGCGGGCGGTCCTGCGTTACCGACACATTCCCTTTCGCTGGGTCCTGAAGGACTCTAAGTGGGACACGTTTCCGCCCGGCGATGTGCCGGTGATCCCGGTACTGATTTTCCCGGGCGACGACGGCGACTACACCGAAACACTGGTCGACTCGTCTCCCCAGATTCTCCGCCTCGAGGAGGACTTTGCCGATCGCAGCATCGTCCCGTCGGACCCGGCGCTCGCATTTATCGACGCGCTCCTTGAGGACTTCGCCGACGAGTGGGTTACGAAGATCATGTACCACTACCGCTGGGCCTACGACGCCGACATCGAGAAGGCCGGCACGCTTCTTCCACTGGATCAGAACCTTCAACTCGACGACGCCTCCCACGAGAAGTTCCACGACTTCATCATCGAGCGACAGGTCGGACGTCGGACCCTCGTCGGTTCAACTCCGCAGAATCAGCCGATCATCGAGGCATCGTTCGGTCGGTTGCTCGACATCCTCCAGCGCCACTTTCAGCACCACGACTTCCTCCTCGGCGATCGTCCAGGCCGAGGCGACTTTTCCCTCTACGGACAGCTCAAGCCGCTGCTCTGGTGGGACCCAACACCGATGGCCATCGCGGTCGAACGGTCGCCAAAGACCACCATGTGGGTCGACCGAGTCGACGATCTCTCGTGGTGGCCCAACGAGAACGAAGGCTGGGCCGTTCCAAGCGCGTTGAGCGCGACCACAGAGGATCTTCTGATGGAGACCGGCCGGAGTTATGCACCGTTCATGCTCGCCAACGCCGCCGCACTTGAAGCCGGCGATGATGAGGTCATCTGCGAGATCGCGGGCGAAGAGTTCCGCCAGGCACCGTTCAAGTACCAGGCCAAGTGCCTGCACTGGCTCCGTGATGCCTATGCCGCGCTCGACGACGCAAGCCGCGCAACAGTCGATGAAGTCCTCGCCGGAACGGGCTGCGAACCACTCGTTGGTTGAAAATCGAGCGGATATAGACAAGCCGATATATTTTGGTACACTAGGAATATGGATCCGGCTGTCTTGCTCCGTCTCGCCCGGCAGCGCCACGGACTCACGCAGGCGGAGATGGCGGCCCGGGCGGGCACTAGTCAGCCGGTGATCTCGGCCTACGAACACGGACGGCGAGACCCGACGACCCGAACACTCCGGCGGCTCGTGGCGGCAACTGGCGCTCGACTCCAGCTGCGGCTGGCCGCTGAACCTCCAGTCATCCCGCCACCGGTCGACGCCGACGAACATGGGCAGCGGCTTGTCGACGTGCTGCTCTTGGCTGACGCCGTTGGTCACCGACCAAGAGCGAAGCTCAACTTCCCGCGAATCGACTCGACATGAGCTCACTGTCACTGCCGGACAAGATTGTGGCGATCGACCGAACCCTTGAAGCAGTGCCGCATGCGTTCGGCGGTGCCCTGGCCCTCGCCTACCACGCCGAACCTCGAGCCACGATCGACATCGACCTCAACGTTTTCGTGCCATCGAGCCGATGCGCGGAAGTCCTCGATCCCATCGAAGCACTGGGCGCCCTCGTGGATGGAGCGACCGAGCTTGTCGACCGCGACGGCCAAGTCCGGGTGATGTGGGATCGAACACCGATCGACATCTTCTTCTCATACGACCGATTTCATGACGCCGCCGACAAGGCCGCCGTCACGGTTCCGTTCGCGGACGACACCATCAGAGTCCTCTCAGCGGAACACCTGACCGTCTGCAAAGCTGTCTTCAACCGCTCGAGGGACTGGATCGATATCGAGGCGATGCTCTCGCTCGGCACGTCGATTGACACGGCCGAAGCGTTGCGCTGGGTTGGTCGAATCGCGGGCGACGACGACCCTCGGTATGACCGACTCGCCGCACTGCTCGGAGGAGCCGGTGCCTAACTCGTAGTCGAGAACGGCAGGGATTCGTAGCGTCGGACGAAGGAGCCAGCGGCAAACTTGCCCGCTTCGTGGTCGACCGAGAAGTCGGGGAATCGGGCAAGGATGCGCTCAAGGGCAACGCTTGTCTGCAGTCGCGCCGCGGCCGCTCCAAGACAGTGGTGGGCGCCGTAACCATGACTGACCATCTTGTCGATCTCGCGCTGCACGTTGAGTTCGCCGGCATCGTCGCCGAACTCACGCTCGTCTCGGTTCGCCGAACCGCAGAGCAGCATCACCTTCTTGCCCTCGGGGATCACGGTGTCGTGAATTTCAACGTCGCAGGTGGTGGTGCGAGCGAGGTTCTGCACCGGCGACGTGAGCCGCAGGAACTCCTCAATCGAAGGCGTGACCCGGGAGAGATCGTCGAGCAGGAGCTGACGCTGGTCGCGATGTTTGGTCATCAACTCGGCTGCGCCGCTCAACAGACCGGTGGTGGTGTCGTTGCCGCCGGTCACCATCGTGAACACGAAGCCGACGATCCAACCAGCCGAGGCAACTTCAGGACCGACCTCAACCAGCGATGACATCAGGTCGTCTCCCGGCTCGACCTGGCGGCGGGCGATCAGCTCGTCGCCAAACGCGAACAGGCTCATGAACGCCTCGGTGGCGTCTTCGAAATTGGACGAGGCCGTTGCGGCGACGATGGAGTTGGTCCAGCCGTCGAAGCGCTCCCGGTCTTCCTCGGGCACGCCGAGGTAATGGGCGACCACGAAGCTGGGTAGAGGCTTGAACAGCACGTCGACGATGTCGCACTCGCCGCCGATCATGTCGAGACGAGCATCGACGAACTCGCGGACGATGCCGTCGATCGATTCGACCCTCCGAGGGGTCATCGCCTTGCTCACCAGTCGACGCATGGCCGTGTGGTTGGGCGGGTCCATCATCACGATCGGCCGGGCGTCGTCGCTGAACATGTCGGCCGAACCTGGCATCGGGGTGAGCCCATCGGCGGAAGAGAACGTGACGGTGTCGCGGGCCGCGTTAAACACGTCGTCGAAGCGGGAAAGCACCCAGAAGTCACCGTATTCGTCGTGGCTGACCCGATGAACGGGGTCGTGGTCGCGGAGCGAGCGATAATCGTTCCATGGGTCTCGCCACGTGTCGGTCGACCGAAGTTCGTACTGCCGTGCCTGGCTCGTATCCGTCACAATCCGACCTTCCGAAGTGGTGAGGTCACCATCTGTGGCGCTGAGCGTCAGTGGAAACGAGGCTGGGCACGAGCACGGCGTCAAGGATCGGCTCGGTGTTCATGTCAGGTAACAACAGCCTTCTCCCGCAGTGACGCGATCTCATCGCCGAGGCCGAGCTCGGTGAGAATCTCGTCGGTGTGCTGACCGAGCGACGGCGAGTCCCCGGTGAGTGTCGCCGGGGTCTCGTCGAACTGGGCGGGGTGGCGCGGCAAGCGGATACGGCCGGCGACGTGATGGTCAGCCTCCACGAACATGCCAATGGCGACGGCGTGCGGGTCACGAGTGATCTGGTCGGGCGTGAGGATCATGGAGAACGGCACCCGTTCGCGCTCAAACCGCACCGACGCTTCCTCCATCGTGAGGTTGGCGGCCATCGCGTAGACCATGTCCATGATCGGCGAGACCATGTCGCGGTTCTGGTTGCGTTCGGCCACCGTAGCCACACGCGGATCGTCGAAGCCTTCAACGTCGAGCGCCTTACACATGCCGGCGAAGTCGTGGTCCGACGTGGGGGTGACGATCCCCCACCCATCCACGAATGCCATGGGCTTGAAACCGGCCACAAAGCTTGAGTTCTGCGAACCGTCGGCGTCGAGCATGACCTCGTTGCCGGCTGCGTCGGCCCAGAGGAACGACACCACGGAGTCGGCCATCGACAGCTTCACGTGTTGCCCGCCTCGACCTTGCGAACGGGCGAAGAGCGCGGCCGTGATCGCCTGACTGGCGTAGAGCGCCGTGACCTTGTCGGCCACGGTCTGGCGCAGGAACGTGGGAGCGCCGTCTTCGCTGTCGGCCTGGTTCATGGCAATACCGCCGTAGGCCTGGATCACCGTGTCATAGGCGCTGCGGGTGCTGTACGGCCCCTCGGCGCCAAAGCCCGAGAGGGAGGCGTAGACAACGTCGGCGTTGATGGCTTTGATGTCTTCGTAGCCAAGCCCGAGACGGTCCATCACGTCGGGGCGGAAGTTCTCCACCACCACATCAGCTTCGGCCGCGAGCTTACGAACGATGTCGAGGCCCTCCGGAGTCTGAATGTCGACCGAGATCGATCGCTTGCCCCGATTACAGACGAGATAGAGCGCACTCATCCCGTTCACCGAGACACCCACGTAACGGGCGATGTCGCCGATACCCGGACGTTCGACCTTGATGACCTCGGCGCCTTGGTCGGCCATAAGCGCGACCGCGTAGGGGCCGGTGAGGGCGATGGAGATGTCGAGGACTTTCACCCCGGCTAGTGGTCCGTTACTCATCATTCCCTGCTCATTTCAACAATCAGTCTTTGAAGTCCGGCGGGCGGTTTTCCTTGCGGGCTCGAACGCCCTCTTCGAAGTTCTTCGTCGTCATGCGCACGTACAACTGCGTGTGGGTCTCCATTTCGATCGCGGCCCGGAGGCTGCCCATCTCGAGCCCAGCCCACATCGTGCGCTTGGTGAGGGCAGTGCCCTGCGTGCTCCAGCCGTTGATCTGATCGGCGAGATCGAGCGCTTCAGACAGCAGGTCTTCGTCGGGCACGGCGCGAGAGACGAGGCCGATGTTGGCCGCCTCATAGGCATCGACATCGCGCCCCGACAGCATGATCTCCATCGCCCGAGACGATCCAATGGCCCGGGGCAGGAGGAAGCTGAGGCCGAGCTCGGTGGCGGTGAGGCCGTTGCTGATTCCGGCCGCACGGAAGTAGGCCGACTCGCCCGCAATACGGATGTCGGCGCCCAGGGTGAGGCACATACCGCCGCCGATCGCGGCACCGTTGATCGCGCAGATCACGGGCTGAGGCATGCGCTGCATGGCGGGTACGAGATCGGCCAGCACTGACATTGCCTTGGTGGCGATACGAGTGAGGGTCATACCGTCGATGTTGGGCGGCGGGCCACCGTCGTTGCTCGTGTCGGCCCCCGAACAGAAGCCCCGCCCGGTGCCGGTGAGGATCACCGTGCTCGTGTCGTTGTCGGCTCCCACTTCGAGAAACGCTTCATGCAGGGGAACCATGAGCTCAAACGCCATCGAGTTCATCCGCTCCGGTCGGTTGAGCGTGATTACCGTCGTGTGGGGGCGGGGTTTGTCGATGAGAATGAGGTCGGTTCGTGAGCCAGTCATGATGCGAGGCACAATAGGCGAGCCGTCCCCCGGCAACGAACGGCGAGGCCAACGATGACCACAACTGAATCCGCCGATCTCAGCCATATCGACCTCACCGATGCGTCGGTGTGGGAGCAGGCCGCCCCTCACGGGTGGTTCGATCAGATCCGAACCGAGGCACCCGTGCACTGGCACGAGGAGTCCGACGGGCCCGGCTTTTGGGCGATCACTCGTTATGACGACGTGCGTCGCGTGTCGAGTGATCCTCTCGAATTCTCAAGCGCGGTCGCCGGCCCCAATCGGCTCATGGACGAGGGCGGCCTCGAGAAGGTACGGATGATCATCATCGGTATGGACCCGCCGGAACACCACGACTTCCGCGGCATCGTGGCCAAGGCGTTTACCCCGAAGATGATCAACCAACTTGAAGACGCGCTTCTCACGGAGACGAAGAAGGTCGTTGGCGGCCTCCGTGGCCGCAACAGCTGCGAGTTCGTCGCCGACGTCGCCGCCCGTATTCCAATGTGGGCGATCAGCGAACTGATGGGCGTACCGGAAGGCGATCGCCAGCGGCTGTACGAGCTCAGCCACGCGCTCATCGACGATCAGGATCCCGAGGTCGCCCCCACACCCGAGACGTCGACCAACTCACTGCTCGAGATCTTCAGCTACGCGACCGACCTCGCCGCCAAGGAACGGGCCAACCCGACCGGAAGCCTTACGAGCATGCTGCTTGAGGCCGAGGTCGACGGCCGCAAGCTCAGCGACATGGAATACACGCTGTTCTTCATGTTCCTTATCGTCGCCGGCAATGAGACGACCCGAACGGCCGGGTCACACGGCCTCCACACGCTCATCCAGCATCCCGAGGCGATGGCCCGTCTCGCCGCTGACCCGTCGCTCATCCCCGGCGCCATCGAAGAGATTCTGCGCTGGGAACCGCCGATCCATCACTTCCGCCGCACCGCTACGGTCGACACGATGATCGGCGACCAGGCCATCGCCGAGGGCGACAAAGTCATCATGTGGTACGCCGCATCCAACCGCGACCCCGCCGTGTTTACCGACCCGCACACGTTCCAGATCGACCGGTCACCGAACCGTCAACAGTCGTTTGGCATCGGCGAACACTTCTGCCTCGGCGCCAACCTCGCCCGCCTCTCGCTGCGCCTGCTCTTCACCGACCTACTCGCCACGATCGACAACGTGCAGTTGGCGTCGCCGCCTCGACGGCTGCACTCCAACCTGATCAACGGCGTCAAAGAAATGCAGATCACCTACGACGTGCGGTGAGCTGACGCTGTGTCAGGACGCCTTAGGACGGCGCAGGGAGTGCGCCAGCCAAGCGGTCGAGACGAGCGACCAACAGTTCGAGTTCGGCGCGAATGGCCGCAATCTCGGGCGCGATGCCCGCGAGGTCGTCTTGCTCGGACGGCGAGTCGCCGTGACCGATCATCAACCATGAGATGCCCACACCAAGAACGCCGGCAATCGTGGCCAGCCGGTTACTCCGGGGCCGCCGATCGCCTGTCTCCCACGCCGCCACCGTCTCGGGCCGCACGCCCACCCGCTTACCGAACGTAAGGCGCTCCATACCGGCCGCTTCCCGCGCTTCGGTAATGCGCCTGCCGATATCGGAGTCTGCGTCCTTGATCGCATTAGTGTCACCGTCCCCGGCGACCAGAAATCCTTCGAGCGGATCGAGTGCTTCGGTCTGAAGTGTCATCGGTTCCTTTGCGTCGATGTCGTCGACGGCACCGAACGCACCGTTCTCCGACACATCGGAGCGGCTCAGAGAACTCGACAGACCATCTACGATGTTCGGCGGCAAGCGGACTAATCCACAGATCTGGGTCACGGATGCAACCGGTCGCGAGATTCGCCAGATCACCAACGATGCGGGAACCAACGTCGACCCGAGCTGGTCACCCGACGGATCGCGGATTGCCTTGCTGACGCAGACCTCGCCTGCGTCGGGCGACCGTTTCGTTGGTATTTGGAATATCCGAGTGGTCGACAGCGGCGGCGGGCCCACCGAGCTCGTCACCAACGATGACCACGTCAACTCGATGCCGAAGTGGATCGACGACAAATCGATCATCTTCCACCGCTTTGAGTACGGCCTCGACACAGGGTTCGACATCTGGACCGTGAACGTCGACGGGTCCAAGTTCGAGCCCTTCCTCGTCACCGGTGCCGACGAGGAATACGCCGACCCCTGACCTCCTCACGAGGCAGTGATCTCACACTCCATGGACCGCCCGAGACGGCTCAACGGAACCATTCCCGACGAGTTCGTGACCGAGGTCGCTCCGCAGGCGGGGTTGACGATGCCGAGATCGCGGTCGGCGGGTGCCCGGGACGGGACTTGAACCCGTACGGAGGTTTCCCTCCCGGGGGGTTTAAGCCCCCTGCGTCTGCCGATTCCGCCACCCGGGCCCTGGGGGCACCGTATCGCTCAGAACAGGGTGGCGACGTCGTGATCGGTGCAGGCGACGGCGAAGCGTTCGACGTTGGCGTTGATGATGTCGACCGGCTGCATCTGGGTGGGGCACAGGAACCAGAGCAGGCCGTGGAGGTAGTGACGCCGATAGCTCAGCCAGGCGTCGTCCCAGTTCGGCGGGTCGACCACTCCGTACGCGACCAATGCGGCGAGGTAGCCCTCGAGCAGCGTGACTTCGTGAGTGCGTCGATCTTCGGGGTCAAGTGCTCCGGCGAGGAAGTAGCAGACCTCGCGGGCCCAGTGGCCGGCCTTCACACCGCCCCAATCGAGGAAGCCCGCTCCCCCGTCGGCGGTGACAAACGTGTTGCCCAGATGGGCATCGCCGTGGCAGAAGGCGAGCGGTCGTTCGGTGTCGAGTCGCCACAACTCTTCAACCATCGGACGGCTTCGTTCCCGATCACGAAACGCCTCGGGCACGTGCACTCCGGTGGGGCCGCCGACGCATGACTCCCAATAACCCTCGGCCATGAGAATGGCGCCAAGAGCGTTGGACCCTTCGAAGTCAGGGATGCCGGGTACTCGGCCGTCACCCCACCAGCGGGCGTGAAGGCTCGCGAGTTGGGCCAGACCGTCGGCCACGAGGTCGACGCTCCAGCCGACGCGGGGATCGGTGATTGTGGCGCCGGTCGCGACAACGTTCTCCATCACGACCACGCCGTGTTCGTCGTCGTACACGGCTGCGTAGGGCTCGGGGGTCGACATGTCGACTTCGGGCTGACCGATCGCGTAGAAGACGGCCTCGGACCGCACTGAGGTGGGAATGCCGTGATCTTCGAACGCGGCCTTCAGGTAGAGCGACGACGGGATGCCGTGTGGGTTCGCGGCGAAGTCGGTGGCCAGCAGCACTTTCGTGAGCGAGCCGTGGATCACCTGTTCGATCGCGATCGACGACACGACGGTGCCGGGTTGGGCCTCGGCCAGCGCATCAGTCATCCAGTCCGCTGTCACATCATCAAGATCACCGGGAACGTTCATCATGTTGGACATGTTTGCACCATCTCTAGGTTAGGTGGGACCGAGGACGTAGGCGCCGGTGTCGGGGTGGCGGTACCAGCCGCCCGCCGCGTGCGTCCCACCGTCGACATGGATGGTCTGGCCGGTGACGTAGGCCGAGAGGTCCGATGCCAGAAAGACGGCGGCACCGGCCATTTCATCGACGTGCCCGGCCCGGCCCATCGGCACGGTATGACCGAACCGCTCCTCGGCTCCGGCGGGAGCCACTTGCATCATCCCCTCGGTGAGCGTGATGTCGGGGGCGAGTGCATTGACCCGAATGTGGTGCGACGCGAACTCGAGAGCTGCGGTCTTCGTGAAGTTGATGACGCCTGCCTTGGCGGCGGCGTAGGCCGCGTAGCCCGGCGCGGCGCGCACGCCCTCGATCGAGGTGACATTGATGATGCTGCCGCCCGTTCCGCCGTCGACCATTCCTCGAGCGACGCGTTGCGTGCACAGGAGGACGTGTTTGAGGTTGGCCCGGTAGAGCGCATCGAACCCGTTCTCGGAAGTCTCCAGAATCGGGGCCGAGAAGACACCGCCGGCGTTGTTGACCAGAATCGTGACCGGTCCCAAATCAGCCACGGTCGCAGTCATAGCGGCGTCGACTTGGGTCGCTTCTCTCACGTCGGTCGTGATGCCGAGCCCGCCGACCTCGTCGGCCGCGGCGGCGCATGTGTCGGCGTCGCGTTCCCAAATCGCGACCCTTGCCCCGAAGGCGGCAAGTCCCCGGGCGACGCCTCGACCGATGCCGGCACCGCCGCCGGTCACGACCGCGACTCGACCTGTGAGATCGATGGAGTCCGGGCTGAGTGGTCGGTATGAAGGCATGGGGGTGACTTTTACACAAGAATGACGCAACCGTTAGATTTCGATCGAGAGCCGCAGGCCGGAAGGGAAACGCCATGTCGAGACTGGAACCAATTCCGTTGGAGGCGCTGGCCGACGAGCCGAGGCGAATCATCGAGGAGGGCTTCGCCGACGGCACCTACGCCACTCCGATCCCGCTCCAGGTATTTGCCTATCGAACACAACAACTGCTGGAGACCCACGACGACCGAATGAAATGGGGAAAGGGCACACTCTTGGGCGGTCGGATTCTCGAACTCCTGCGAATTCGCAGTGCGCAGCTCGGACAGTGCGAGCCGTGTATGCAGTCCCGAAAGCACGAATCCATCTCGGACGAGGATGTGGCCGGCCTGCTCGCTCCCGGCCGCTCGGAACTGACGGAGCAGGAGCGGCTTGCGGTGCAGTTCCTCGACCTCCTCTCCGCCGATCATCACGCCATCGACGCCGAGACCTACCGCGAACTCAGCGAGGTCTTTACCGCAGCCCAGATCGTCGAGCTGGGATTCAGCTGTGCGGCATCAATGGGTCTGCACCGTTTCATTCACACCCTCGACCTTTTTGGCGCCGACGCTCCGGTCATCCCCTTCAGCCCCGACCAAGTCGACACTGCATATGAGGACCCAACACACGAGGAGGCGACCGAAGCGGCCGGCCGATGACCGAGACCGTCCTCGTGACTGGCGCGACCGGGTTGACGGGCGCCAACGTGTGCACACTGCTGATCGAGCGGGGCGACCACGTACGGGCCTTGACCAGAGCAGGGTCCAACACCGACCCGTTGGTCTCGATGGGAGTGGAACTCGTGACCGGCGACATCACCGACGCCGCCGACGTGCTCCGGGCTGCCACCGGGAGCCAATCGATCATTCACTGCGCCGCCCTGTTGGGTGGAGCCAGCCAGGATCTCGCCGACTTCCAGGCCGTCAACGTTGACGGAACCCGGCACGTGCTCGACGCGGCCGAGGCAGTCGATGCGCGGCGCGTTGTCTCGGTGAGCACCGGCACGTTCTTCGACACAACGTCCGGCGTGGATCGCGAGGACGCCCCACTCCTGAAAGAGCCGAGCTCCGATCCGTACACGATCACCAAGATGACCGCATTTGAAGATGCCATGGCCCGAGCCGCGGCCGGGAGAGATGTGGTCAGCACCCATCCGGGCGCGATCTTCGGCCCGTCACCGGTGGCCAGCAATGCGCTCGGTCGGACGAGCTTCAACCGGGTGCTTCTGTCGGCGTTGCGGGGCCGAATCGAGCGCTATCTGCGCTTCCCGGTGAGCTGGGTGTTCGCCGAAGATGTCGCCCGGGGCTGCGTGCTGGCACTGGACCGCGGCGTGGCGGGCGAGCGATACATGCTGGACGGCAGGTCCGGTGACATCGTGAGTATCGCCGCGGCGTGCAACCGGATCTGCGAACTCGCGGGAGTCGACCATCGTGTGCAGGACGTCGATCCCTCCGACGACCCCGAACTGGCCGAGGTCTTCGGCCCCACGCTCATCGCGATCGCGAAAAAGGCGGCCGACGGCGGCAGCGCGACTCGTCGAGACGTTGCCGAATCGAAGACCTACGCCCGCCTCGGCTACAACCCCGTTTCTCTCGACGACGGACTCCTGAGAACGACGGAGTGGCTTCGCGACATCGGCAAGATCGAGGCGCCATGAGCAGACTTGCAGGGAAGGTCGCCATCGTCACCGGGGGCGCCGGAGGCATCGGAGCCGAGACGGCGCGGACGCTCGGCCGTGCCGGTGCCGCCGTCTCGGTGGTCGACATCGACGACGAAGGAGCGGCCGCGGTCGCTGATGAGATCTGTTCCGATGGCGGATCGGCGATCCCGGTCCGGGCCGACGTATCCGACGAAGCTCAAGTCGCGGCCGCAATCGCGCTCACCATGGAGCACTTCGGTCGCCTCGATGTGCTCCACAACAACGCCGCACTCACGTCCAGCGATTTCCTGGCGCGGGACACCATGGTCACCGACCTCGACGTGGAGGTGTGGGAACGCACACTGGCGGTCAACCTGACGAGCCAGATGCTGACTTGCAAACACGCCATTCCCAAGATGCTCGCCGGAACGGGCGGATCGATCATCAACATGTCGTCGGGTGCGGCATTCACCGGCGACCGCACCCGAACCGCATACGGGGTGTCCAAGGCAGGCGTGAACGCGCTCACCATGTATGTGGCCACCAGCCACGGCAAGCAGGGGATCCGAGCCAACACGATCGTGCCCGGCCTCATCATTACGGAGGCCGTGCGGGCTCACATTCCGGAAGACATGCTCGCGTCATTGGGACGGATGACCCTGACCCCCTACGTGGGTGAACCGAGCCACATCGCCGACCTGGTTTTGTTCCTCGCGTCCGACGAATCTCTTTACATCACCGGCCAGACGATCACGATCGACGGGGGCATGTCGACCCACGCCGCCCATGTCGGAAACGACGACGCCTAATTCGAGAACCTTCAGCTCGCCACCTTCCTGTTCCGGTTCGCGGGAACCCCCGAGATCTGAGTAGCGGGGATTTCTCCGGGATCATCAACGGCTAACCACAGCGCGGTCCGAGCCCGGTCGGCTTTGGCGCCGCTGAGACCGTTGGCGACAACAATGCCTTCGATCATGTCGGCAACAACCGCCGACCAAGGGCGGCCCTTCAGTTGTACCGCAACCGAGGGGACGCCGCGCCGACGACGCAATGTGCGATGCACACCGACGACACCTGGCGGAGACCGGAAACCCGGCACGACAAGATCCCGCAGCCGAGCCGCTTGCCCGAGGCTCCGGGCGGCGCTCGCAAACTTGAGGGATGTGGCTTCCATGTCGTGCATCTTGCCGAAGCCCTGTGACACTCACGCATCGCGCGAGCTGCAGCGCAGAGGGCGCGCATCAGAGCTGATACGGATGGCCGGGCACCGCTAGCCTGCTCGCATGGAGACACCCGTCGAGCTCAACCCTGCCCAGCAGGACGTGCTCGCCCAGCTTGGTGCGAGTCGCGAGGAACGACCCCGCTTCGATGCCGTCCTGCGCCACGAACTCCGACGAGCCCTCGACGACGGCCTCGGTCCATTCCTCGGCCTCCTCGACGCGCGAGACGACGCCAAACCCGGCGACAACATGTTCCTTTCGAAGTTCACGCTCGGTCGCGTGATGGGCTGCGAGCGCCGCTTCGTTCGCGAGGCCAGCGAAGAGTTCGCTTGGTCGGTCCCGATCGCCCGCGGCAGTGTTGCCCACAAGGCCATCGAGCTCAGCATCCATTGGCGCCGCGAACCCGAGCCCCTCGTGCTCGTCGACGAGTCGATCAGCCGTCTCGCTGAGGGCACCGATGGCCTCGCCGAATGGCTGCAGGAAGCCACCGAAGTCGAACGAGCCGAGCTGCGGGCCGAAGCCAACGATCGGGTCGTGAAGTTCCTCGAATGTTTCCCGCCGCTCAAGACGGGCTGGCGTCCCGTCACTGAGTCGCGTCTCCGTCTGGAGATTCACGACCGGTTCGTGCTGAGCGGCAAGGTCGATCTTGCTTTGGGCCAGGCCGAGGGCGACCTCGCCGGCAAGGTACTGATCGACCTCAAGACCGGCGGCTTTTCGCCGCAACACCTTGACGACCTGCGCTTCTACGCCCTCATCGAGGCCATACGCCTGGGCACTCCCCCGCGACGCCTCGCCACCTACTACCTCGACCAGGGCCGCTTCCTGCCCGAAGACGTCACCGAGGACCTGCTCTTCTCCACCGTCGCCCGCGTGATCGACGGCGCCCAACGCATTCTTATGCTGGCGTCGGGCCAGCGAGACCCGACTACCGCGCCCAGTACCGCCTGTCGCTGGTGTCCCGAACTCTCCGTCTGTGACGACGGCCGGCGCTACCTCAAAGACGACGAGGAAGACGCGGGCTGGTAGTCGCCGTCATCATCGAGACCGTGGAGCTTCCCCGTGGCGGTGAGCAGCACCGCGGCCGCCACCAGGGTGAGGCCTGAGCCGATGAATGTCTCTCGCGGTCCCACTCGCTCGATGAGCTGACCGAGCGTGAGTTGGCCGAGCGGATTCGCGAGCAACAGGGCCGTAATGTAGAGGGCGAGCACTTTCGCCCGCAGCGACTCGTCGACCTGCATCTGAATCGACGTGTTGAGCGTCGACGCCGACGCAATGTGCGCCATGCCCATCACGAACAGACCAAGCAGCGCGATGAGAAACGTCGGCGCGAGTCCGGCCAGCGTGATCCCGGCGCCGTAGATCAAGAGCGCCCACTGTTGGATCACTGATCGAGGAATCCGTCGAGCAACGATCGCCACCAGCGGCGATGCGATGACGGCGCCTGCTCCGGCCGCGGTCAGTAGATAGGCCAAGCCCTCGTCGACATGAAAGACCTCTTCGGCGAGGGCAATCGACATCTGCTGACTGGCAAGTCCAAAGAAGCCGATGAAGAGCACGGTGCCGATCGCGGTGATGATCCCGGGCCGGGCGCGGGAATACGCGATGGCTTCACGGAACTCCCGCCACGGACGCATCTTCGTCGAGTTATCGCGTTCGATGTGGGGAACCTTCACCGCGATGAGCGCAAAGATCATCGACGAGAAACTGATCGCGTTCACGAGGAACGCCCAGCCCGGGCCCCACACGCCAATCACCACAGCGGCGAGAAGCGGACCGAGCAGACGGGCGAGGTTGAACTGGGCGCTGTTGAGCGTGATCGCGCTCATCAAGGTGTCTCGCGGCACGAGCTCAGAGACAAACGCCTGCCAGGCCGGAAGGTTCAGGCCGGCCGCGGCGCCGGCGATGACCGACGCCGCGGCGTAGGCCCCCGGCGATCGAATCCCACTGAACCACATCGCCACGAAGAGGAGGCTGGCTAGGGCCTGGAGTGCCTGCGTGACGATGAGGATCTGACGACGTTGATACCGGTCGGCGATCGCCCCGGCGAGCGGACCGAGTATGGCGGTCGGCAAGAGCTGACAGAAACCAACGAACCCGGCCCACGCCGCACTATCGGTGAGATCATAGATGACGATCGGAATCGCCAGATTCTGAAAGAATCGCCCCGTATTCGAGAAGACGGCGGCCGCCCAGATCTGACGAAAGGCCGGATACCGAAACGCTGCGAATGCACCGGGCGGAGCGATGTGGTGTTGCCCCGCGTCCGTCACCTGCCTCACCGTACGACGGAGCTGCCAGAATGCCTGCATGCCCCCCAACGAGACCGCCTTCAACGAGACCGCCCTCATCGAAACCGAAGTCCGTGGCCGCGTCGGCATTCTCCGCCTGAACGACCCCGACAAGCGTAACGCGATCACCCTCGCCATGAACGCGGAGATCGCGGCCGTGCTCGACGACTGGGAGTCCAACGATGACATCGGCGCCATCGTGCTGACGGGTGCGGGTAAGGGTTTCTGCGCAGGCGCTGACCTCGACGATCTCCTCGCCGAACAGGGCGAAGAAGGTATGAAGAAGATCTACGAGGGCTTCCTCCGGATCGCCCACACCCCGCTGCCCACGATCGCCGCCGTCAATGGCGCCGCGGTGGGTGCAGGCATGAACATGGTGCTGGCGTGCGATGTGGCCATCGCCGCGACCGAACGAGCCCGCTTCGACTCCCGTTTCCTCCAGATCGCCCTTCACCCCGGCGGTGGTCACACGTGGCGCCTCCGGTCCATCGTTGGCCGCCAGGCCACGATGGCGATGGTCATCTTCGGCGAAGTGCTCTCGGCCGCGCGGGCCAAAGAAGCGGGCCTCGTTTGGAAGGTTGTCGACGACGCGGCGTTGCTCGATGAAGCGCTCGCCATGGCCGAGAAGGCCGCGGGTCAGGGCAAGGAACTGAACGCTCGCACCAAGGCCTCGATCCTCACGCTCGACACGGTGTCGGAATCCAACGCCGCCGTCGATCACGAACTCTGGCCGCAGCTCTGGTCGATGGAACAGGGCGACTTCCGCGATCTCGTCGCCCGCCTGCAGAAGAACATCAGCTCCAAGGACTGAGATGAACTTTCCCGTTGACCCGGTCACGGGTCTGGTTGACCGCCCCGCGCCCCGGCCCTACCCGTTCGGGCCGTCGTCCTTGGCCACGTTGCTCGACGCACCACTGGCCGCCACACCCGACAAGCTCGCGCTGATCGATGGCGATCGGGAGTGGACCTACCGCGAACTCGACGCCGAAATCGAACGCACCGCGGCCGCGCTTCTGGCGATCGGAGCGGGCGCCGGGTCTCGGGTCGCGTGGACACTTCCGAACTGCGCCGAGCTTCCTATCGGGCTCTTGGCGACCCAGCGCATCGGCGCCCTCTGGCTCGGCATCAACGCTCCGCTCGCCCCGCCGGAGAAGCAGTATCTACTCGACGATGCCCAGGTCACGCACTATGTCGCGACCGACGACATTCTCCGCCAGGTCTCCGGCGACCGTGCCCTCATCCGGCCCGACGAGTGGACCGACCGGCTCGCCGAATCTCGCGCCGGGCGCCCCCCGTTCGACGTCGACCCCTTCGCCCCATCGGCGATGGCCTACACCTCGGGCACCACCGGTCGCCCCAAGGGAGCAGTGCACAATCAGCACAATCTCGTCTGGCCGGGCCTGGCAACACTCATTACCCACCCGGTCACACCTCACGAACGCCAGGGCACACCCCTGGCCCACACGATTCTGAACATGCTCGTGCTCGGCTCGATCTCCGCGCTCACTCGAGCGTCCACTGCGGTGGTCCTCCAGAGTGGACGCGCGGAAAATTTCGCGGCCGACGTCGCCCGCTACCGACTCACTCGCACCACCATCGTCCCCACGATCGCCCACGACCTTGTTCACCGCGACAACATCGACCCGGCCGACCTCGCCAGCCTTGAGTTCGTCATCGTCGGCGGCGCCGCTCCGCCTGCCCCGCTTCGCCGAGCGTTCGTCGAGAAATTCGGCGTCCGGGCGATCTGCGGCTATGGGCTCAGCGAAGCGCCCACCGGCATCGTTCGCGAGTCCGCCGATGAACCCATCAGCGACACGGCCACGGGCTACCCGATGGAGCCGTTCACCATCTCGATCGTGGACCAAGACGCTCAGACTCTCAGCCCCGGAGAGGAAGGCGAGATCTGCCTCTCCGCGACGGACACGGGCGACTGGGCGGGCTGCTGGCAGCCAATGCTCGGCTACTGGAAGCAACCCGAAGCCACGACCGCGGCCCTGTTCGGCGGCAAACTCCACACCGGCGATGTTGGCTCTCTGGACGACAACGGTCGACTCACGATCAGCGGCCGGCGCAGCGAGCTCATCCTGCGCGGTGGCGCCAATGTATATCCGGTTGAGGTCGAGGGTGTTCTGCTCCTTCACCCGGAGGTGGCCGAGGCCGCCGTTTATGGTGTGCCCGACGATCGACTTGGCCAACGCGTGGCCGCCGCGATCGTGCCCACCACCGCTGCAACGCCGATCAATGTCGACGAACTCCGGGCCCATTGCGCGGCGCACATTGCGGGCTACAAGATCCCCGACCGCATCGATGTACACATCGACCTACCCCGGAACTCGATGGGCAAAGTCGTGAAAGGTGAACTCGAATAGCACCAGAATATATCGTAGAAGTACTATACACTGATACATATCGACTTAACATGCTAACTATGATAGATTGACGGCATGGATCTGCGATCACTATCCGATAGTCAGGTCATGACCGAGCTCCGTCAGCGAGCCAAGACCGCCCGGCTCCGCCAAAACGTCTCACAGGCCGCGCTAGCAGAACGCACCGGGCTCGGAATCCACACGGTTCGACGGTTCGAGGCGGGCGAATCAGACCCCTCACTCACCACATTCATTTCGATCGTCCGCGAGCTCAACGACATCAACTCGCTCGACGGAATCCTGGAAGAACCTCCGATCGATCCAATCAGTCCCCCACGGACGAGCGGCCAACGACAGCGTTCGTCAAGGGCGCGCCCAGCCACTCCGGATGTATGGGAATGGGGTGACGAACGATGACCGTCGAACACGTGGAGGTGTGGCTCTGGGGCGACCACGTCGCTTCGTTGGTCGATACCGACGAACGCGTCACATTCGGATACACCCCTCGCTTCCAGACGAGCCGCATCGAACTCGCCCCGATCACAATGCCGCTCTCCCCCGACACCTTCTCTGGTTTCGAACGACTGAACTCCGAAACATTCCGTGGGCTGCCCGGACTTGTCGCTGATTCACTGCCGGACAAGTTCGGCCAAGCGGTCATTGACCAGTGGCTGGCGATACAAGGCCGGCCACCCGGAAGCATGACCCCGGTCGAGCAGCTGTGTTACATCGGCTCTCGAGGAATGGGAGCCCTCGAGTACCGGCCGGCCACCGAACGAAACGCACCGCCCGACGAAGCGCTCGATATCGCCGCACTCGTCGGCCTCGCCTCCGCCGCCCTTGGCAAGAAAGAGTCGCTCGAAACCCTGGGTCTCAAGACCGAGGAACAACTCGCCCAGATCTTGTCGGTCGGCACCTCTGCTGGTGGCGCCCGAGCCAAGGCCGTGATCGCCTGGGATCCATCAAGCGGCGAGGTTCGTTCGGGGCAGGTCTCCGACCTTCCGGCCAGCTTCGAACACTGGCTCCTCAAGTTCGATGGGATCTCCGACAGCCGCGACAAAGAGGCGTTCGCCGACCCTGCCGGCTACGGCCGTCTCGAATACGCGTACTCACTGATGGCCGCAGAAGCCGGCATCACGATGTCGAACTGCCGCCTCCTCGAAGAAGGTGGGCGGGCCCATTTCATGACGCAGCGATTCGATCGGGTTGGAGCGACCGGGCGTCTGCACTACCAGTCGCTGAACGCGATAGCCGAGTACGACTACAACACGCCACGCGCCGCCTCATACGAACAGGCGCTCCAGGTCATGCGACGGATCGGGCTGAGTCGTCCCGAGATCGAGCAGCAGGTTCGACGGTGCATTTTCAATCTCGTCTGTCGGAATCAAGACGACCACACGAAGAACATCGGATTCTTGATGGACCGCCGCGGCACCTGGACCCTCGCCCCGGCCTTCGATGTGACCTGCGCGTGCAACGCTGATGGTCGATGGACGAACCAACACCAGATGACCGTCAACATGAAGGCCGATGGATTCCAACGGGAGGACCTCTTCGCCCTCGGAGTCGCGGCGGACATGACTTCGACGGAAGTTGACCAGGTCATCAACGAAGTTGAAGCGGCCGGGCGGCAGTGGAGCGAATTTGCGGAGCAAGCCGAAGTATTTCCGGCGCAACGCCGCATCAACGACACGTTTCGCACGTTCTCAGCGACCGGCGCCTCGATCTAGAAGCCGATCCATTCGGCGATGAGATCGGTGCCGCGCGCTTCCCATTCCTCCGCGGTCATGGCGAAACGAATGTGGTCTTCCCAGATGCCGTTGATCTCGAGATAACGCTCGGCCGTTCCCTCGTCGCGGAGCTTCAACTTCTCCACCACTCGACGGCTCGCGATATTACGAGGAACGATCGCCGCCTGCACGCGATGGAGATGAAGCTCTTCAAACGCGAATCGAGCAGCCACGACGAACGCTTCCGGCACATAGCTGTTGCCCGCCATCGCCTCGTCGATCCAATACCCGACGTAGCAAGACTGGAACGGGCCGCGCTGAATCGAATTGAGATTGATCTCGCCGCCGAAGACGCCGTCGACGAAGATGCCGAATCCGTAGCCGGAACCGAACTGACGCTCGCGCTGGCGGGCGGAGCAGCGCACGTTGAACGCTTGAGAATCCTCGACCACGTCCGAGGCGCCCGGAAGCCGGGCCGGTTCCCATCTCGTCAGCCACTCCTCGTTACGACGGCGAACTTCCTGCCACTTGGCGAAATCCGGGGCTTCGAGCGGGCGCAACAGGATGCGCTTTCCAAACAGGGTGCTCACTGCGAGTGATCGTAGGTCAGTCAGGCGTCGAACAGGGACAACGCCAGGCCATCGAGGATGTCGGCCTCACTGACAAGCAGTTCTTCGATCCCGAAATAGCGCATGATCCGCACCAGAATGCTCATGCCCGCCACGATGGTGTCGACCCGTCCGGGCTCGAGGCCAGGGTTAAAGGACCGGTCTTCACGGTTCTCGGTGGCCACCGTGCGATACACGTCTTCGGCCGCGTCTTTCGTAAGACGGAAGTGGTGGACCTTGTCTCGGTCGTACTCCGGGAGCCCGATTTCGATCATCGCCGCGGATGCCACCGTGCCCGCCAGTCCGACGAAGGTCTTGGCGTCGCGCGATTGCGGCATCTCCCGGCCAACGTCGTCGATATACGCCTCGGTGATCGAGAGGCACGAAACGAGCTCTTCCGGCGCAGGCGGATCGGATTCAATGTATTTTTCGGTCAGCCGGACGCACCCGATGTCGAGCGACATCGCCGCAGTGGCTTCCTCGAAACCGAAGGCGAACTCTGTCGAGCCACCGCCGATGTCAAACACCAGGAATGGCCCATCGGCCGGGTCAAGTTCGGCGGTTGCGCCTCGAAAGGAGAGTCGACCCTCTTCGATACCGCTGAGCAGCTCAGGTCGGGTGCCGACCGCCGCTTCGGCGGCGTCGAAGAAGACATCTGAGTTCGCAGCATCGCGGGCCGCGGAGGTGGCGGTGATCCGGGTGCGCTCGACGTCATGGCGGTCCATGACCTCGCGGTACTTCCGGAGGCATTCGACCGTTCGTTCGATCGCCGCATCAGCCAGACGACCAGTGGCGTCGACGCCTTCACCCAGCTTGGTGATGGTCATCAGCCGTTCGATGGTCTGGGTGCCATCGTGCACCAAGAGCCGGGTGGAATGGCTGCCGCAGTCGATTGCGGCGACGACGGGACTCACTCGGAATCCTCCGGGGTATTGAGCTGTTCTTCCACCCAGCGGCCGACCGGGTCATCGCCGCCGGCCAGATGCCAGGCGTAGTGCGCATGGAGACACTTCACGCCGCGGCGAGTACCGCCAACACCATCGGAGGGGGCTGGACCGACATGCCCGTCAGGCATCGCGGCATCTCGTTCGGCGGCATAGCGATCGTGGGCCGCGGCCAGTTCTTGTGGCGGCACCGCTGCTTCGGCCTGCCGCACGCCGCCGACTGACTCCAGACGCCCGACCGCCTTACGGGCGACCTCGCCGACGAGCCAATAACGAGTGGGCATTGGTCGACCGTTGTCGAGCAGCGGCGCGTTACGAAGCACCACGGGATCGCCGCTGGCATCGCGGACGACCACATCAAAGGCGCCGGCCGCCGGACGGCCCAGCAGTTCCTCGACGCGGGCGCGATCAGCCTCGCTCGACGGGCCGGTCATCGCTTCACGAGCCATCGCAGCACGAGCAATGCCATCACGAGGACGGCGAGCCTCTTCAGGAAAGGCGTACGGGCGGCATCCATGAGATCGATCGCCTCTGGCTCCGGCATATCGATCTGACGCCGATGGGCCCGATCAGCAGGGGGCGCGACTGAAGGCGCTTCATCAGCCTCCGCCAAGATCGCCAGATTCTCGGCGAACTGCGCAAACAGCATCGCGCTTACGTCGGGGATCACGCTCTTCGACAGCTGGGCCACCCGACCGGTGATAGTCAGATCGGTGTCGACGTTGACTCGGGTGGTGTGATCCGAGATCGGCTCGAGTTTGGTCGTAACCGTGGCCGCCGCGTTGCCGTTGTCACCAGCATCGAGACCGAGACCGCTAAGCACCAGCTTGTAGTCGGTGTCGTTCTGCTCGATGACCGACGCGGTGCCCGCGTACTCAGTGGTGATCGGGCCAAGGCGCACGCGGACGATGCCGCGATAGTTGTTGCCCTCGGCCTCTCGCAGCTGAGCGCCGGGGACGCAGGGCGCGACGCGCTCCACATCGGAGAGAAGCCGCCACGCCTCGTCGATCGGACGGGCGACATCGAAGCTGTTGCTCAGCTCCACCGACGAAGATCCTCAAGGGTGTCGACATCGGCTTCATCGCCGTCGACCACAATCGCTTCCACCATCTCCGGGCGGTGACGCATCAACGTGCGAGCGCCTTCGTCGCCCGACACCGGCAGATTGGCCCACACCGCGTCGCTCAAACGCACCGGCGGACGCGGACCGTTTCCGAAGTCGGCCGCTGCGATGTCGGACGTGGACGCACCAACGGCCTGCCACGCTGCGGTGGGAACCCCCGGCTGATCTCCCAGGCCGACCACGATGGAACGGTGGCCGCGGGAATCGGCGTACATAGTGGCGGCCCGCAGGGACGTGGATTGCCCGTCTTCCCAGCGCTCATTGTGGAGAATCGTTACGTCGTCGGGCATGACCGGCACGAGATCGACGCAGCCGCTCACCACGATCACCTCGTCGAAGCCCGCGGCCCGGGCCGCATCGACCGCATGACGGACGACGGCCTTACCCTTGACGTTAGTGAGGAGCTTGTGGTTCTCGCCGGCAAAGCGGGTTCCCGCTCCAGCCGCGAGAATGACCGCGGCACTCGTGGTGACAGGCGGTTCGTAGGTCGACATGTCCCCAGTCTGGCTTGCCGAACGGGGTCTGCAACGTCTTGCGCTCCACAGACCGGCGTAGGGTTTCTGAATGGATTCGGACCCCGATCCCACGACGCCGCTGAATGCCGACTCGAATGCTGCGCACTCGTTCGCGCCGATCCGTCCGCCCGCGGTTCGGGTCACGATGCTTCTCGCCGATTCGGCCCAGGTCGCCGACGGCAAGCTCTACATCCTCGGTGGCGGCCTCACCGCGATTGGCCCCCGGCCGCAACCCATGGGTGTCGCCATTCGGATCGAGGTCCCCTGGGACCGAGCCAACGTCGCTCACCAGTGGCGGATCGACCTGCTCGACGAAGACGGCCACCCGCTCATGGTGCGAGACAAACCCCTCATAGTGCACGGCCGGTTCGAGGCCGGTCGCCCCGCCGGTTTGAAGCCCGGCACCCCACTGTCGGTGCCGCTCGCGATCAACTTCCCCACGATCCCGGCCCAGCAGGGCAAGAGCTACACCTGGCAGCTCTCGATCGATGGCGCCACCCGGGTGGACTGGCGCCAGAGCTTCCACATGCGAGCCGGCCAGCCTGCGCCGCCCACGGGCCCGCCGCCGGCCGCCAATCCGTCCGACCCTGGTCGACTCCCCGGATTGGACTGACATGACGACGACTTCCCCCACGTCGCCGCCCGCCCGGCTCGATCCCGATGCCGTAAAACCGCAGCTCCGCGGTCGATCTCACGAGTACGCCTTCGTTGTTGCGCTCACCCTGGCCCCGATCATGATCGTGGCGGCGCCCGGCATTGTGCCGCGTTTCGTCATCGCCCTCTATGCCGTCGCCATCGCCGCCCTCTTTGGAGTCAGCGCGCTTTATCACCGGATCGATTGGAGCCCGCCGGCGCGGGCTCGAATGAAACGCCTCGACCACTCGATGATCTTCATCGCTATCGCCGGCACCTACACCCCCATCGCGGTCTTCGCCCTGTCCAGCAATATCGCGACGATTGTGCTTGTTGCTGTTTGGGCCGGCGCCCTAATCGGCATCGCTATTCGTAATCTCTGGCCCGACGCCCCCAAGCCGCTCGCCGCGGCCCCTTACATCGCGGTTGGCTGGGTGGCGGCCTTCGTCATGGTCGACATGTGGCGATCACTCGGCCCGGCCGGGTTCACGCTCATCGCGGTCGGCGGGCTGCTGTACACCGTGGGTGCGCTTGCCTATGCTTTCCGGCGCCCGAATCCCTGGCCTCAGATGTTCGGCTACCACGAGATCTTCCACCTCCTCGTGATCGCCGGTGCCGCGTTGCACTACATCAGCGTGGCGTTTGTGGCGCTGCCGAAGGCGTGAACACCTTCTCGCTAAGCCACTAGTCGTGGATTGGCCCGTCAGCATCTGACAGCGCACGGGCATCCCGCCCGGTTCGGCGACCAATGATTTCCGCCATTATTGAGATGGCCGTCTCTTCGGGCGTTCGCGCACCAATATCGAGGCCAATCGGCGACCGCAATCGGTCGAGACCGGCCTGGTCAACACCGGCGTCTCGTAGTCGAGCGGTGCGGTCGTCATGGGTGCGTCGACTTCCCATCACCCCGATGTAGCCAACGTCGGTGGCCAGCGCAGACGTGACAGCGGGGATGTCGAACTTCGCGTCGTGGGTGAGTACACAGACGGCGTCGCGTTCACCGAGATCGGCGCCAACCGCGGCCAACAGGCGACCGGGCCAGTCGACGACGAGTTCATCCGCCATCGGGAAACGGGCCGCAGTGGCGAACACCGCGCGAGCGTCGCACACGGTCACCCGATAGCCGAGCAGCTTCGCCACCTTCGCGAGCGCCGCGGTGAAATCAACGGCGCCAAAGATCAGCATGCGAGGCGGAGCGGCAAAGCTTTCGATGAAGACCGAGACGCTTCCCTCGCGAGCTTCCCCATGATCGCCATAGTGGCGAATCCCGGAGCGACCAGCGGCCAGTTCGCCCAACGCGTCACGAGCGACGACTCGGTCGAGATCATCGTTGCCTAACGACCCCTCGGCGGAACCCGCGGCATCAACGAGCAACTTGGCTCCAACGCCCGCGCCTTCCACCACCGTGGCGAGCGCCACCGGTGTTTGCGAACGCACGGCATCACGCAACGAAACAGAGATCGAGGCCACGGCTACCAGTCGAACGGTTCGATGAAGAGGTGAATGGTGCCGCCACAGGTGAGCCCAACGGCGAAGGCTTCGTCATCGCTGTAGCCAAACGTGACCATGCGGCGTTCGCCGGTGGCGAGAACGTCGAGGGCCTCCATCACAACAGCACCTTCCACGCAGCCGCCCGACACCGAGCCGGACACTTCGCTGTCGACGGTGACCGCCATTGCGGCGCCCGGCAGACGAGGCCCGGAGCCTTCGAGATCAACCACTCGGGCGAGCGCCACCGGCGTACCGGCTGCCCGCCATCGATCGAGGTCGTCGAAGAGTTCTTTCACCCCATCAGCATGCCGCTCGGCACTACGGATTGCGGCGATCGAGCTCAAGTCGAGCCCACGCGAAGCAGAGGGCAAAGCCGACCGAGATCGCCAACAGGCCGGGCCAGGTGTCGGCCCATGTGACTGGCCCCAGGAAACCCTGGCGCACCATTCGCATGATGTTGGTGGCCGGGTTGATACGAGCAACCTGTTCCATCCAGCCGTTGAGCAGGGCAATCGGCACCTGCCCGATCGAGGGGAACATGATGAGAAACGACACCATCTGCACGATCGCCATCGCCTTGATGTTGCCGATTCGAAGCACAACCGCGAGGCCGAATGCGCCAAACACAAGGGCCCCGCCGATCGATCCCACGAAGGCGAGAAGGATTCCCAACGCCCCGCCCGGAAAGTCCGCGTCTTGCACAATCGCCGCCAGCAGCACAACAGCAACCGGAATCAGGGCGCGGACCGCGGTGTAGATCAACGGCGCCCCAAGAATTACGCTGCGGCGAATCGGGCTCACGAGCAGTCGGTCGATGAAGCCGTTCTCGAGATCGGCGGCGACAGAACCGGCTGTACCCACTCCAGCAAACGAGGCACCCTGCAGCATCGCGAACGCGGTGACCCAGTTGATGATCTTGTCGGTCGGGTAGCCGGGCACCTGCGAAACGCCGTCGAAGCTGCCGGTGAAGGCCACCACGAAGAACAGCGGCATCACCACCATCGGCATCAGAATGGATGGCACCCGCACCAGCCGGGTGAGATTTCGTTTCGCGAGGTAAACGGCCGAGGGAACACTCGGGGCATAGACGTTGGTGGACTCGACTGCGGTCATGCGTTTTTCAACCGTCCGAGGTATGTCCGATACGCCAGGCTGAGCGACACAAAGGCTACGAGGAGCGTGATGCTCACGGCCTGGCCTAAGTCGCTCCAGCTCCAGCCGGTGATGACCAGTTCGCGCGTTGGATCGATGATCTTGGTGAAGGGGTTCAGCTCGGCGACGGTGCGGTACCAACCGCGCATGAGCTGGGTCGGGAAGAAGGCCGACGAGATAAAGATCATCACGAAGATGAGCGGGAACATCGATTGCGTGGCCTCAGAACTTCCCGTGCGCATCGCTACGGCCAGACCAAATCCGGACAGAGCGATCGCGAGAAGGATGCTGATGATCACGATGGCAATGGCACCACCGATACCGCTCTTCACCGGTGCCCCGAAAAGCAGGAAGACGATCATCAACACGATGGCCTGCACACCGGCCGAGAATGCCGCACCGCCCACCCGGCCGATCAAGACCGACTGGCGAGCAACCGGGCTCGACATGAGCCGGTCGAAGAAGCCCGTCTCGATATCGATCGCCATGTCGCTTCCCGCGTTGGCCGCATTGAAGGCAATGCCCTGAAGGATGGCGGCAGGCAGTACGAACTGGAGAAACGAGTCGACCTTAGGGAACTCCGGCAGCTGCGTGGCATCGGCGAATTGAGAGGCGTAGACCGCAGCCATCACGAGCGGAAAGATGAGGCCCGGCATCCAGTTGGCCGGATTACGCACGGTCGCCATCGACGAACGAACGGTGAGGGCCCAGGTTTGCTCAAGCGCCACTACCACCGCGGAACGGGTGGGGGCCGCGGTCGAAGCGGTCATGCCGGCTCGGCTTCAGCGCCTTCGAGGCGCCGGCCGGTTGCATCGGCGAACACGTCGTCGAGGCTGGGCGAGTCGAGTTCGATGTGGGCGACATGTACGCCCTGGTCGTCAAGCGCACGTACGACATCGGCCAGTCGACTGGCGCCACCCGCGAGCCCGATGGCGAGCCGGCCCTCACGAGCGGGGCGAGTCTCTCCAAACGCGGCGAGTACCTGGGCCGCGGTGTCGGCCATCACGGTGTCGGCGAGTTCGACGCGAAGCGTGGGGTCGCCGACCTGTTCTTTAAGTGTGGTGGGGTCGCCCTCGCGAACGATCTTGCCGCCGTCGATGATCGCTATCCGACCGGCGAGCTGATCGGCCTCTTCGAGATATTGTGTGGTGAGGAACACCGTGGTGCCGTCGTCGTTCAGCGAACGAACCTCTTCCCACACCGCCTGGCGGCTCGTGGGGTCGAGACCGGTGGTGGGCTCATCGAGAAAGAGCACCTTCGGCGTGTGGACCAGGGCCAACGCCAGATCGAGACGTCGACGCATACCGCCGGAGTACTCCCCCACTCGACGGTCGCCCGCCGCGGTCAGCCCGACTCGCTCCAGCAGCTCGCCGCAGCGGGTGGCAGCAACCTTGCCGCCGAGCCCATGCAGCACCGCCTGGAGTTTCAATAGCTCGTTGCCAGTCATCAGCGGATCGATCGCGGCATCCTGCAGAGCCACGCCAATCGAGCGCCGCACGGCCGTCGGCTCCTTCTCTACGTCGAATCCCGCGACCCGCGCCACACCGCCGGTGGGGCGCAGCAAGGTGACCAACATCCGCACAGTGGTGGACTTCCCCGCGCCGTTCGGACCGAGGAAACCAAAGATCTCACCAGCATCCACGGAGAGGTCGATGCCGTCGACCGCTCGGAGATCACCGAACGAACGAACAAGGCCTTCGGCCTCAATTGGTTTGGTCATGCTGAAGCGCCGAATTGCATCTGACAACGGTACCGGCGTGGGTGCGGAGTACCGAATTATCGGGGCGACTCAAGGTGTGGGATTTGTCACGCATCCATTGAGCCCGGGAACGGCATAGACCTCTTCGCCGACTTCCACGAGCAGACCGTGGCAGCGAGCGGCGACTTCGAGGCCTTCCGCGCCGAGCAACCCTTCGATGTTGTCCTCGATCCCAACGACCTCAGTCTGCAGTTCGTCGCGGCGCTCGCGGGCCTCGTCGAGTTCGTCTCGCTGATCCATCCAGTTACCCACCGGAATCGCGGCAAGGCCCACGCCCACGCTGAGCGTGACCGCGGTAAGGCCAGCCCGCACAATGCGGCCAGAACGGGGCGGACGAGGAGCGTCAGTCACAATGAATCAGGATCCGCCGGCCAGCGCGGCGCGGCCCGGGAAAACCGCCGCTTCGCCCAGTTGTTCTTCAATCCGCAGCAGCTGGTTGTACTTCGCAACCCGGTCAGAGCGGGCGGGTGCGCCGGTTTTGATCTGGCCGCAGTTCGTGGCCACCGCAAGGTCGGCAATGGTGGTGTCTTCGGTCTCGCCCGAGCGATGTGACATGACCGACGTGTAGCCGTTGCGGGTGGCCATTTCGACCGCGTCGAGTGTTTCCGTGAGCGATCCAATCTGGTTGACCTTCACCAGGATGGAGTTGGCGGTCTCGAGTTCGATGCCGCGGGCCAGCCGCTCCGTGTTGGTCACGAAGAGATCGTCGCCGACGAGCTGCACTGTGCTGCCGAGTTCGTTGGTGAGAGTCTTCCAGCCATCCCAGTCGTCCTCGGCCATGCCGTCTTCGATCGACACGATCGGATACTTCTCACACAGGGAGACGTATTCAGCCACAATGTCATCGGAGCTGAGTTGACGGCCTTCCGAAGCCAGCGAGTAGATGCCATCGGAGTAGAACTCGGTGGACGCAACGTCCATGGCGATCGCCATATCGGTGCCCGGCGTGAGACCGGACAGCTCGATCGCTTCGATCAACAGCTGAAGGCCTTCCTCGTTCGAGCCGAGGTCGGGGGCGAATCCGCCCTCGTCGCCAACCGCGGTCGAGAGGCCGCGATCCTGCAGGACCTTCTTGAGCACGTGGTAGGCCTCGACGCCCCAGCGCATCGCTTCCGAGAACGAGGCCGCGCCCACCGGCATGAACATGAATTCCTGATAGTCGACACTGTTGTCGGCGTGTTCGCCGCCGTTCAGCACGTTCATCATCGGCACCGGCAAGACGTGGGCGTTGACGCCCCCGACATGGCGCCAGACCGGGACCTGCAGCTCAGTGGCCGCCGCGTGGGCGGTGGCGAGCGAGATACCAAGCACCGCATTCGCGCCGACCCGGCCCTTGTTGTCGGTGCCGTCAGCCGCGAGCAGCGCCGCATCAACGCCGCGCTGGTTCACCGCGTCGAGACCAATGACCGCTTCGGTGAGATCGTTGTTGACGAACCCCACTGCGGTGAGCACACCCTTGCCGGCAAAACGATCCCCGCCGTCGCGCAATTCCACGGCCTCGAAGGCGCCGGTGGAGGCGCCACTCGGCACGATGGCTCGGCCGGTTGCGCCGGAATCAAGCTCGACCTCGACCTCAACGGTCGGGTTGCCACGGGAATCAAAGACCTCTCGACCATGGACTCGTTCGATGCTGCTCACGTCGTGTTACCTCAACTACTTCGGGGTATGGCGAATTTCTGGGCGATCACAATTTCTGGCCAATACAGCGAACGTTACCGGCCCTCGCGCGCAGCGTGAGGTATCTCGCGCGATCCGCGCGACGACCAAGGAATCCTCCGGCCCGCCGGTGAGATATCAGCCAGTCTCGCGCTGCTTGGCCTCGGTCCACAATGCCCCAAGGGCATCTTCTGAAGAATCGGCCAAAGAAAGTCCCTGTTCGGCGGCCAACGACTCGACGCTCCGAAAGCGTGATTGGAAACGAACGGCCGCTCCTCGCAGAGCCGACTCCGGATCAAGGTCGAGGCGGCGGGCCACTTGTACGGCGGCGAACAACAGGTCGCCCAACTCGTGTTCCGATGGATCGTCGCGCACCTCGGCCAGCTCTTCCTCGACGTCGAGGTAGGCAACTTCGGGGCCGCCAGCCCAGTCGAATCCGGTACTGGCCGCCCGCTTCTGCACCTTGAGGGCCAAGAGCAACGCCGGCAGTGCTGCCGGGATGCCGTCCATGGCCGACTCGCGGCCTTTTTCCTCACGCTTGATGGCTTCCCAATTCCTCAACACGGTGTCGGAATCGGCCGCGTCGACATCAGCAAAGACGCGCGGGTGGCGAGCCACAAGCTTGTCGTGGACTCCGCGGGCGACATCAGCCACGGTGAAGGCCCCTCGTTCGGCGCCGAGTCGAGCGTGGAAGAAGATCTGGAAGAGCAAATCGCCCAGCTCCTCGCTGAGATGCTCGTCGAGATCGGGGTCGTATTCATCGTCGTCGAGCCCGGCTCGGGCGTCGATCGCCTCGAGCGTTTCGTGGGTCTCTTCCAAAAGATGTTGACGCAGCGAAGCGTGGGTCTGTTTCCGATCCCATGGGCACTCCTCTCGCAGCACCCGCACGAGCTCCTCGAACCGGGCGAACTCCTCCGCCACCGGCGTGTCGAGCGTAGGGATCCAGAGAGAGGTGAGATGGTCGGCTTCGACCGTGCGGTCGAGATCAGCCCACGCGACCTCGGTGATCTGCTCGTCGGGCAGGCCCAAACGCTGCAGCACGGTGACCATGGGGCCATCGTCAAGCGCCAGCTTGATGTCGGACAAGACTTGCGCCGAGTGGCAATGCGCCACCAGTAGCGGACCGGTCTGGCCTGCGGCAGCCGCAGCGAAGAGGTGGCCATCGATCAGACGGACACTGGCCTCGACCGGATCCACCTGCAGACGGGCCCAGGCCACATCAAGGAACGACATCGCCGGAAGGATCTCAAGATCGATTCGACCTTCGGCGGCTGCGGCTCGGAGAAGCTCGACCGTACGTTCGAGCACCAGTGGCGAACCAGGAACTGCGTAGAGCAGGTCACCGGCCGCCGACTCCTCGATCAGTCGCTCCACGATCGTGAGGTAGACCTCGGCAAAGTCATCGGCGGTGTCGTAGACGTCATCGAACGTAGTGGCATCGGGAACAGCCGACGCGGCCGGATGCACGGCAGTGCGAAGGAATCGGCGCTCGTGTCGCCCAATCGCTTCGGTGGTGTTTGGGGCGAGCAAAGATGCGTCGGCCGGGCCGAGCCCTACAACGGTGATGGTGCCCACTGTCGATCCCCCTTAGGAGATGACCTGAGCGTCGGCCTGGTTCCACTCGCCGAACTGAGGATCGAGGGTGACTTCCTGCGCAATCGCCGCGTCCTGGAGGTCGAGGAACTCTTGCGAGGCGAGCACCGCGTTCAGAATGGCATCAGGATCGGTCACGGGTTCGGTGTCGAATGAGAGCACGTCGATCACGTGCCAGCCGAATTCGCTCTGGGTCGGAGCCGAGACACCAGGGGCATCAACTGCACGGGCGCCGTCGACAAACTCGACCACGAAAGTGCGGGGATCGATGCACCCCAGATCACCGCCTGCGGGGCCAGACGGCCCGGTCGAGAGTTCCATGGCGAGCGTGGCGAAGTCTTCGCCCCCCTCGAGGCGAGCGATGATGTCGATGGCCTCTTCCTCGGTGTCGACGAGGATGTGGCTGGAGCAGAGTTCTTCCTGGGCCGCGATCTCGAATCCTTCGGCGACAAGGAAGTCGGCGATAATCGGACCGAGCGCGTTGCCGCGGACGGCGATCTCCCCTTCGAGGGTGTCGGGGTCGGGCAGCGTCGGGTCGGACAGCCGCAGATCTTCGAGCTCAGCCCGGGAGTCGGTAAAGAAGGATTCGGCGGGCGTGTAGCCTGTTTCGGCCATCTCTGCGAAGAACAATTCGTTGCGTACCCAACCCGTGATCAGGCTCGAGACGACGGCGCGATCCTCGACCGAATTGTCGCTGAGCTCAGAGCGATCGAGGGTGGAACTGCCGACCGATGCGATCGGACCGTCGTCGGATCCGCAGGCGGAAGCGAATAGAACGAGGGCCACAGCGGCAAGGCCGAGGCGGATGTGTTTACGAAAGAGGCTCACGAGTCCGGAAGGATATCGGGAAGTAGGTCGGCGAGGATCTCGGTCAGCTGATCGACCGCCGGACCGCCCTTCTTTCGTAGCGGCAATTGGAGCTCCTGGATGCTCTCTTTGTAGACGGCGGCGTTACCCGAACCCTTGAACGAGTAGAGGCGCTGCATTCGAACCTGCTTACTTTCCGCGAGCGTAACGGGCGAAACGCGAGCCACGAAGTCGGGCCCACCAAAGCCTGGTCCCTTGTTCACGGAGATCTCGCGAACGCCAGCGCGAACACACTCCACCCGCAGACGACCCACCCTGAGCAGCGCCTCAGCCGGCACCGGGATCGGCCCGAATCGATCGAGCCATTCGGTGCGAACATCTTCCAAGGCCTGGTGGGTCTCAACGTTCGCGAGCCGACGATAGGCCTCGAGACGGGTGGCTTCCTTGGCGACATAGTCATCAGGTAGGTGGGCGTCGCCCGGCACCTCGATGACGATCTCCACTGGCACCTTGATCGCTTCGCCCTTGAGTTCGGCAACTGCCTCGGTGACCATCTGGCAATAGAGGTCGTAACCAACGGCGGCAATATGCCCGGATTGGCCAGTACCCAGTAGGTTGCCCGCGCCACGGATCTCGAGGTCACGCATCGCGATGCGGAAGCCGGAGCCGAGTTCGGTGGCTTCGCCAATCGTCTTCAGCCGCTCGTAGGCCTCTTCGCTCAGCACAACGTCTTCGGGATGGAAGAGGTAGGCGTAGGCCCGAGAGCCCGATCGACCGACCCGGCCACGAAGCTGATGCAGCTGTCCGAGTCCGAGCAGGTCTGCTCGGTCGACGACCAGTGTGTTTACCGATGGCATGTCGATGCCGGACTCGATGATCGTCGTGCAGACGAGCACATCGAATTTGCCTTCCCAGAAGTCAATAACGACTCGCTCGAGCGTGCCCTCGTCCATCTGACCGTGGGCGATCGCGATGCGAGCCTCCGGCACCAGTTTGCGCAGTCGTTCGGCCACGTGCTCGATATCGCGCACCCGATTGTGCACGAAGAACATCTGTCCTTCTCGGAGCAGCTCGCGGCGAATAGCCTCGGACACCGCCTGCTCCTCGTATTCACCTACGTAGGTGAGAATCGGCTGGCGATCAGCCGGCGCAGTGTTGAGGACCGACATGTCGCGGATACCGGTGAGGCTCATCTCCATCGTGCGAGGGATCGGCGTGGCCGTGAGCGTCAACACGTCGATATCGGTGCGGAGCGACTTGATCTGCTCCTTGTGCGACACGCCGAACCGCTGTTCTTCGTCGACGACGAGCAACCCGAGGTTCTTGAATTCAATGTCGGCCGAAAGAAGGCGATGGGTGCCAATCACGATGTCGACCTCACCGGTCTTCAGTCCGTCGATAACCACCCTGGCCTGGGCATTCGTCAGGAATCGGCTGAGGACTTCAACGCGTATTGGGTAGGGCGCGTAACGCTCACTGAACGTTGCGTGATGCTGCTGGGCGAGCAGAGTGGTTGGCACCAGCACGGCAGCCTGCATGCCGTCTTGGATCGCTTTAAACGCGGCCCGCAGCGCAATTTCAGTCTTCCCGAAGCCCACATCGCCTACAACCACGCGGTCCATGGGCGCCAGACGCTCCATGTCGTCCTTGACGTCAATGATCGCGTGCAACTGATCAGGTGTTTCCTGGAACGGGAACGCATCCTCGAGCTCGCGCTGCCAGGGCGTGTCAGGAGCGAAGGCGTGGCCCTCGGCGTTGATGCGGGTTTGGTAGAGCACCACCAACTCTTGCGCGATCTCCTGGACGGCCGAACGAACCTTGGCCTTGGCCGTATGCCAGTCGGCCCCGCCCATCTTCGACAGGGTCGGGGTTTCACCACCGCTGTAGAGGCGAATCGATTCGATCTGGTCCGACGGCAAATAGAGCTTGTCGCTGCCGCGATACTCGAGCAGGAGATAGTCACGGTCGCTGCCGTTGATCGCGCGAGTGACCATGCCGCCGAAACGAGCGACACCGTGCTGCTGGTGCACGACATACGAGCCCTCCCGGAGGTCATCGAAGAACTTCTGGGCATCGCGCTTACGGGTCTTCGCCCGTCGATGGGTCCGGCGACGCCCGGTGAGGTCAGTTTCGGCCAGGATGGCGAGCTTGAGGTCGGGCATGATCGCCCCGCGCTCGAGCGGCACGGTGACGAGAAAGCCACGAGGTTGCGTGAGATCTGTGTCTCGGTCGGCGATCGCCAACTCAACGCCATGATCCGAGAGCAACGCCGACAGACGATCAGCGCTGGCCGCGCCGTCGGCGGCCACGATTACACGGTAACCCTTGGCCAAGAGGCCTTGTACCTGATTGACCGTGGGCGCCATGTCGCCAACAACGGGCTCCCATCCGGACGCCGCGATCGACGGTGTTTTGGGGCCGTCGGCGACCGGGAGCAGCGACCATGCGGGCGCGTCGGCTTTGGCGAGAAGCCGATCGAACGGAAGGTGCAGTCGATGGACATCGTCGGCGTCGACGTTCCAAGTCTTTGCGAGCGACGCCGCGAGGTCAGCTTCTTCGGAGCTGATGTCGGACGCCCGGTCACGAACGCGACGAGGCTCAATCAGCAGGATGAGCCCGTCAGCGGGAAGGAGATCAGGAAGAACAACTTCCTCGTCGACCAGCCAAGGCAACCACGATTCCATGCCGTCGAACAGCTGGCCATCGACAATGCGATCCCATTGCTCTCGGCCCCAGGGCTCCTCGGCCACCAGTTCGGCGGCACGAGCGCGGGCTTCGCCGCCGGGCCGGAACTCCCGACACGGATAGATCTCGACCTCGGCCACGGCGATGGTGGCCCGCTGGTCCCCCACCGAGAATTCGGTGAGGCGGTCGACCTCGTCGCCCCAGAGGTCGATTCGTACCGGCGCATCGGCAGTGCTCGGGAACACGTCGACGATCGATCCGCGTACGGCAATCTCGCCCCGATGCTCCACCTGATGCTCACGTCGATAGCCAAGGCCTACGAGCTCTTTGACCAGTTCGACCGGATCAACCACGTCTCCACTGCCGATGATGATCGGGCCGATCACGGCGTCGGGATCGAGGCGCTGCACGAGCGCCCGAGCCGGAGCGACGATGACCGCGGGAGCGGTGCTCTGATCGCGGAGGCGGTGCAGGGTCTGTAGCCGAATACCCATCGTCTCGACGGCGGGACTAACTCGTTCGAACGGGAGTGTCTCCCACGCAGGAAAGAGCGCAACTTCGTCGGCCCCAAGCACGGCACCAATGTCGGCCGCAACCCGTTCGGCCTCGTTCTGCGTGGCGGTGGCAACCAGCACCGGGCGACGCTCACCGGCTTCCGCCAGGCCCGCGATCGTGAGCGCCCGGGCGGCATCGGGCACCGCGAGGACGGCATCTCGCCGCGAAAGCACCGCGTCGAAAGCGGGCTCGGTCGCCAGAAGCGGGAGCAGAGAACGAAGATCAGTAGCCGGAGCAGACATCAGTGAAAGAGCATGTCTGTTTCAGGAGGCGTTGAAGCGGTTCATTGTTGCTTCAATGTCGGCATCGAGCAGGTGTTCCACTGCGTCAGCCGCTTCGTTCACGATCCGGTCGAGCTCTGGGCGCTCGGATCGGGCGGGCCGCCGAAGCACGTAGTCGGCGCCCTTCATCGTGTCCGGTGCCGGCTTGCCGACGCCGAGGCGAATCCGTGAGAACTCATCAACGCGCAGATGGTCACGGACGGACTTGAGACCATTGTTGCCCGCCATACCTCCACCAAACTTCACCTTCAGCCGCCCAACGGGCAGGTCGAGCTCGTCGTGCACGATGACCAGCCGAGAAAGATCGTCGATGCCGTGGCGACGAACAAGGGCCCCAACCGCCCGACCTGACTCGTTCATGTAGGTGGTCGGCACCGCCACCGCGAGGCGTTTGACTCCGAGCCGCAGCTCCGCGGTCTCTGCGTGTTCCTTCTTGGCGCGGCTGAGCTTGCCGCCATGACGACGGACGAGCTCGTTGACCACCCAGACACCCGCGTTATGGCGCGTATCGGCGTATTCGTCGCCGGGATTGCCCAACCCGACAACCAAAAGGTCGGCGGGTGTGCCCCTGCGGGGCGTGGTTCGTCGGCCGACCATCAGCGGTCGCCGAAGAACAATCAGTCGTCGCCGGCGTCGCCGGCATCGCCAGCGTCGGCTTCGCCAGACTCAGTGAGGGTTCCCTCTTCAAGCGCGGCTTCGGCTGCTTCTTCAGCGGCCATTGCCTCACGAGTGGAGCGGGTGACGAGCGAGTTCGCGATCGCGTCGTCAGGGTCGACCGATGTGCTGACACCGGCGGGCAACACCAGGTCGCCAACGCGGATCATGTCGCCCAGCACCATCTCGCTGATGTCGACCTCAATCTCGTCGGGGAGCTCGGCCGGCTTGGCCGCCACGGTGAGGGTGTAGAGCGACTGATCGACCATGCCGTTAGCACGGGTGACCTCAAGGGCCTCACCGATGAGCACGATAGGAATGTCGGCTTCGATCTGCTGTTCGGCGGTGATGCGCTGAAAATCGACGTGGATGACGTCGCGGCGCACGGGGTGGCGCTGGAGGTCCTTCACGACGGAGAGCTGATCCGTGCCATCGATGGTCAGGGTGATGATGGCGTTGATACCGGCGTCGGTGGTGAGCGCAGCACGTAGATCGGGCCACGCGATTGACACGGTGACGGGATCGGCGCCGAGGCCGTAGACGACGGCCGGAACGCGGCCCTCACGGCGTAAACGTCGGGAGGAACGTGTGCCTTCGACGCGACCGGTTTCGGCGCTGAGCAGCAGTTGATCTGGCATGGTTTCTCGGCTCCTGAGAAGGGCACGGCGTACAAAACAGCCCGGACTCGGACCGGCAAATCAGGCTAGCGGGAGCTGCGCCATTCGCCACGGGTAGATCGGCGCAGATTTTCGCCGTTAGGCGAGATGGTTGCCGCCGAAGATCTCGCTTACCGAGGTGTCTTCGAACACAGCAGAGATCGCGCGAGCAATGATCGGCGCCACGCTCAGCACCTGCATCTTGTCGATCAGCTTCTCAGGGCCAAGCGGCAGCGTGTCGGTAACTAGCACTGTCTCGATCGCCGCGTTCTTCAAGCGGTCGATTGCCGGGCCGGAAAACACGCCGTGAGTTGTGGCAACGATTACCTTGCCGGCGCCGTTCTTGGCGAGCAGGTCGGCGGCGGCGCAGATAGTGCCGCCAGTGTCGATCATGTCGTCGATCAGCACACAGGTGCGTCCCTGCACATGACCAATGATCTCCTTGGCCTCGACCGAGTTCTTCTCGTCGGTCGAACGACGCTTGTGGACGTAGGCCAGGTCAGCGTTGAGCAAGTTGGTGTATCGCTCCGCCACCTTCATTCGGCCGGCGTCGGGCGAGACGATCACAAGATCGTCGTCGTCAAGATCGGCGAGATAGTCAACGAGCACCGGCATAGCCACGAGATGGTCGACCGGACCGTCGAAGAACCCTTGGATCTGACCCGAGTGAAGATCGATCGACATCAGTCGATCGGCACCCGCCACGGTGAACATATCGGCAACCAGCCGAGCGGTGATCGGCTCGCGCCCGGAGGCCTTCCGATCTTGGCGGGAGTAGGCGTAGAACGGAGCGACGACGGTGATCCGCTTGGCAGAAGCACGCTTGGCAGCGTCGACCATGATCACGTGTTCCATCAACGCATCGTTGATCGACCCGTCTTCCCACGCGGTGTGGGTCTGCACGATGAAGACATCCGAGCCACGGATCGACTCGCCGTACTTGACGTGAATCTCACCGTTCGCAAACGCCGCGATGTTCGCGGAGCCAAGTGGCACCCCGAGCTCGTGGCAGATGTCGGACGCCAGATGTTGCGTGGCGCGACCCGCAACGATGTGGAGTTTCTTGTGATTCAGTAGTTGCATCCGAGTCCAGTCGGGTCAGCGGGCGTCTGGTCCCGCAGTGTAGAACGGGCCAGTGACAGTCGCGGAGGGGATCTCCGAACCGGGTTCGAGAACAGCGAAGGGGCCGACACGGGCATCGTCGCCGATTGTGGCGAGTTCAGCGGAAGTCGATTCGAGTTGACAGTGGGTGCCAACCCGACTGTCGACTAGATGGCAACCCGACCCGACCTCGGTGCCCTCGCCGATAGATGTCGCGCCACGGAGGACAACCCCGGAGGCAAGCACGACATCGGCGGCAAGTTCGGCCGACCAATCGATGAAGGTGTGATTGGGGTCTCGCATCGTGACACCCCGGCGCATCCAGCGAGCGTTGATTCGCGCTCGCATGACTGTCTCAACCTCAGCGAGATGTGTGCGGTCGAACACGACTCGACACTCCGCTGGATCCTCCACCTCAACGGTGGCCACATCGTGTCCGATATCGCGAAGCACGCCGCCGATGGCGGAGACCGAGGGTGTCTCGGCCCGACGCAGCGCAGGTGCGAGGAGGGATCGGCGCACGAACCAGATGGCGCCTTCCGTTCCGTCTTCAGTCCCATCTTGCATTGCCGGCGCCACCAACTCGGTAGCGGACGCACCGTTGGATCGGTGGGCGCGGTAGAGCGAACAAAGAGTCTGGCCTTGCAGAAGCGGCGCCGACGCCGGGATGATCAGGACGTCGTCATCGTCGTCATCGTCGGAATCAAGATCGAGTTCGAGTTCGTCGTCGGACCATGCCGTCAGCGCGGCCAACACGGCTGCGCAACCGTCGTAGGCAACGTTGGCCGCAACTCGCGCAACCTCGATGCCATCGGCGAGTTCCTTTTCGGTCTCATCGTCGCTCGGGCCAACCACGACCGCGAGGCGGCGCGGCTCGAGAGCGTGGGCGGCGTCGACCACATAGTCGAGCAAGGAACGCCCGCAGACCCGGTGCAACGCCTTCGGTGTGGCCGAACGCATCCGATGGTCGGCACCCGTGCCGACGATAATGATTGACGGAGCAGCGGGCGACACCACATGGTTCTAGCGCGACCACGCCCCTCATGCGAGGCGGAGCGGTATGGCTGGCCCGGCAGGGATCGAACCTGCGACATCCGGCTCCAAAGGCCGGCGTTCTACCAACTGAACTACGGGCCACCGCGTCACGATGACGCCGACACCGTACCGCGCCCCGCCCCCACTCCAATCCCGTTTCCCCCGTCGTTTTGTGAACGGAAACCGCAGAGGGGCTAGCGGTGCAGGGTTTGGACGGCGCTGGACGCGACGACAGCACCGGAATCGTCGAGGACAACCACGCGATAACGCAGGGCGGCGATGTCGTCAGGCAGATCGTTGCGACGTTCGGTTAATTCCCCGCTCGCCCCGATTGCGACAGTGACGGCCGACGCCGGGTCGACCGGCGTCGAACCATCGGTGGATCGAAGCACATGCACAGTCCAGGCCTCGTCGAGTCCGGTTGCCTCCCACACCACACGAATCTGGCCATCACGACCGTTGACTCTGAGAGCGACCGCAACGTCGCGGGCCGGTGCCACGTCGTCTCGTTCTTCCGCGGGTCGACTCGTGCCCGGACGATCGCCCCCACTCTCCTCAGGGGGCCGATCGACGGGGCGGACCGCGGTGGTGGGCGAATCAGCGGGACGGGTGTCGGCAGGACGGCGGTCGTCGGTGCCGTCGGTGCGCTCGTTGTTGGCGCGGTGACCGTTGGTGTCGGCGCGTCCGACTCGTCGAGGTAATCGGGAGGCCCGGGCGCCGTCACAACGATGTCAGTCACCAGTCGACCGTCTCGCACCCTCACAACGGCACCGCTTCCCAGCGTGACGTCATCGATCGTGATCGAACCAGCCTCTCCCACCATGACGATCGCGCTCTCCCCCAGTGCGAATCCGTCGGCCGGGTTCTCGACTTGAGAAACGTCTGGCAACGTGATCGTGACGTTGTCGGCATCGCGGACCTCAAGCGCGGTCGCTGTGCCCTCGTCGCGCACAACCAGTGTCACGGTTGCGGCCGCGAGTAAGAGCAGCAGTACTGGCGCAGCCACAAGCCAACGCGGCAACGTTGCGCGGGGTGAACGATCGACCGCACCTGCGAACTACACACGGAGAACCGCCTCGATCTGGTCGCGACGATGGGGGTCGAGCGCTACGTGCTCGTTGACCAATGGCGCCAGCGGATTGTCGTCAGACTGATTGGTCACGCTGTTCCTTCCATCTGCTTGCGCTGTTCCTTCCATCTGCTTGCGCAGCGTGACCGTTGCACGATGTACAATCACCGCCATGAGTTTCGGGGTCACGCCCATCGCCTTGGCCGCGTCGTCATGGTCCAACCCTGACAGATAGCGCAGGGTGAGGGCTCGTTCGTATCGCAGGTTGATGCGCTGCAGCGCCGAGCGCATTCGCTCCAACTCTGCGCTGGCGTCGAGGTGATCGAGATCGTCAATCGCGACATGATCGGCGAGTCGGTCGGCGGCCCGGCGGGCCCGGTCGCCGCGGCGCCGACTTTGCCGACGGAAGTGATCCGTGAGTTCGTTGGCTGCGATTCGAAACAGCCAGGGAGCGATTCCGGCAGACTGCCAACGAAACCGATCAAGTCGGGCCAAGGCCTTCTCAAACGTTGCCGCCGTGACGTCCTCGGCGAGCGAAACATCGCCACATCAGCGCAGCACGAATCGATAGATCGCGTCGACGTGCAGTCGATAGAGAGCCGCGAACGCATCAGCATCGGTTCGCGCCCGCTCGACGAGCGACTGCTCGTCGAGCCTGGCTTGATCATCAGCGTGCGCGTCCACCACCCACCAGCGTGACCCATGAGAGGGGCACGCCGGTGGCATGGATGCAGGACGGGGAGACGCACGGGACACCCGAGTCGCGATCGAGTTACTCAGTCCCGAGCGGTCGGACGGGCGGTCACCACGACCTCGCGAGCCGGTTCCGGTCGAACCTGGGCCCGTTCGACATCTGGGCGTTTGGCGGCAGCCCGGTCGGTGTCGGGCCGATCCGCCGGGCGAAGGCCCACGGTTTTTGCTCGACTCCGGCCGATGATCTCACCCTCAGCGTCGACGGCGGTGACCACATAGGTGTATCGATGGCCTGCAGCGATGGCCGTGTCTCGGTACGACTGGGTGTCGAGTCCAACTCGAGCCAGCACTGTTCGTTCGCCGCCATCGACGGACTTCCAAAGGATGTAGCCGGACGCTCGGTCATGCTCGATACCGCTCCATTCGCAGCCAGCCGAGGCGGTGGCATCACCCTCGCCGTGGGCTGCTGCACATGTCAGCCGGAGGGGAACGAGGTCGATCTCCGGCGCGTCGTGCCAGCGGAGCCGCACTGTCTCCAAACGACTGCGGGCAATCACGTCACCCTCGACATCGAGGCCGAGCACGGCGAAGAGGTATTTGGCCGGGGCGACGACTCCGTCATCGGTATACGACGCCGCATCCGCGCCGAGCGTTGCGACAAGAACCCGGTCGCCTCGCTCAGGCCGAACCTGCAATCGCCACAGCTGCCACGCTCGAACATCGAGATCGTCGCCGGCCAGCCATTCGCAACGGACGGCCGCAGCCGAGTCGCTCTGGCGAGGCGCACAATGGAGCTTGATTGCGGCATCAACGTCCGGGAGTTCGAGGGCTGAACCCGTGAGCTCCGCCACGATCTGTCGCAATGGATGTGAGGCAGGGATGGCGGCATTCGAATCTGTCGCATCACTAGCCGCTGCCGGCACCGCCAACAACGACGTCGCCATCACAACAACCGTCAACAGCATCGTTTTCGTTTTCTGTGAACGGAAACCGGCCGTATAGGCCGGTTTCCGTTCACAGAACCTGGAGAGGGGGGATCGGCGGGGCATTAGGGACTCGATTCGGGAGGGGGACATCCCTTCAACGCTGACAAATGGGGGGATTACACCCATCCCCCAGATTTCTGGGTGGCCCTTGCCAGACGCGGCGATAACGTCGTTGCCGTGGGTTCACTGATTAAGAAGCGCCGCAAGCGCATGAGAAAGAAGAAGCACAAGAAGATGCTCCGAAAGACGCGCCACCAGCGCAAGAAGTAGCGACGGCGCGGCCATGTGGTCGCGCACCCCTACTCGCTGGCTGGAACGGTCGTTGTTACGACCCGCCCGTCTCCCGGATACGCACCTTCAACGAACCACGTACTGCCACTTCCGGCAAGGCGCGGACGTTGGCCCGATGCCTCTGCGAGTTCGTCGCGCCACCGAGTCAGCTCTGGTGCAACCTGCATCGCGGCCGGTTCGAGGTCATTTCCGTGGTCACCGGTCGGGCCGCCCATCGCGTCCCATGCCGCATATACCGCGAGTGTGGAACAGTGCACGGGTGGCGTCAACAACGTGAGCGTCTTCGCTTCAAACGGCAGCGACTCAACCGCTTCGCCTATGCCCGTGACCCGAGCGCGTCCGCCGCGGAGGCAGAACGCAACATCTGCCCCGATCCTGGCGGCACCGTTCAGGTCGTCGTAGCCAGCCCATCGCAAGATCGCGGCCGCATCCGACGAGCCTCCGCCGAGGCCCGCGCCTGCAGGAATCCGCTTAGTCAGCCGCACCGCGGCAGTTCGCCTGACCAAACGAAGGGCCTGCAACACCAGGTTATCGCCGCTGATGACCTCGGCCCCACCGGCTTCGGTGACCACTGTTAAGGAATCACCAGCGTCAATCTCGAGCGTGTCGTGGAAGTCAAGCGACACCATTTCGGCGTCGATGATGTGATAGCCGTCGTCGCGCAACCCCACCATGCGCAGCGAGAGGGTGAGCTTGGCGGGAGCAGGAATCGTGACCACGACCGCAGGCTAGGGTGCGCGCATGACGCTCGGCACCCGTCCCTTCACACCTGGCCTCCATGATCTCGGCCAAGGCAACTGGGCTTGGATCCAACCCGACGGTGGATAGGGCTAGTCCAACGCCGGGCTCATCGTCGACGGCGAAGAGTCGCTACTCATCGACACACTCTTCGACCTCCCACTCACGCAGCGAATGCTCGATGCGTTCACCGACGCCGTGGCCGACCGATCGACTGTTTATACGGGTGACATTCTCTTCGTGGAGGGCCACCCCATTCTCTGGGACCGTCAGCGAGCCTGACCGGCCAGCCGAGCCCAGGCTTCGAGATCGAGAGTTTCGGGTCGTGCTTGGGGATCGACGTCGGCTACGGCAAAGCCTTCGGG
>Ga0114997_10000251_pt1 | contig 42888 bp, 36 predicted proteins | sample ArcticOcean_MG_C_2_FD_87045 | JGI IMG/M metagenome (GOLD analysis project Ga0114997, IMG submission 87045) | Marine microbial communities from western Arctic Ocean - ArcticOcean_MG_CB4_136 | ecosystem: Environmental > Aquatic > Marine > Oceanic | place: Arctic Ocean: Canada Basin | collected... | reverse complement strand
TATACAGATAAAATATCTCATCATGAATATCTTCTTAATAAGTCTTCTGGTTCTTTTGAAGAACATTTTTTTGATTCTGGAAATTTGACCATTATAAATGGAAATCATAATTCAGGTATTAACCAAATTGTGATGATTGATCAAACAAAAAAAATATCCTTACTTAAAAAAAAAAAAAATTTAACCAATGTAATAGCTTTTATAGGAAAGGATCTTACTGTACCAGATTACATCTCTGATTGTATTAAAAACAGCCAAGATATTCCTTTTTTTTTAGAGAATGATTTAGTTTCTATCAGCTCTTTTATAACTTCATTTGTTTCGAAACAAATTACTCCTCTAAATGGATTAATTCTTAGCGGTGGTGAAAGCTTAAGAATGGGAACGAATAAAGCTGTAATTGAATATAGAGGGATACCTCAACATCAACACTTAAATCAATTACTAAAACCCTTTTGTGATGAGGTCTATGTTTCATGTCGTAAAGAACAAGTTCATCTATTTGATAACACGATTGAAGATTCTTTTATAGGAATGGGCCCTACGGGCGGAATTTTATCAGCCTTCAGAAAAAATCCAAATGTCGCATGGCTCTCTGTAGCTTGTGACATACCTCTTTTAAATTATGATACTATTTTAAAGCTTACTAAGCATCGAAATCCAATGAAGATGGCGACTTGTTTTTATAATTCTACTACGAAATTTCCAGAACCATTAATTACCATATGGGAACCTAGGGCTTTCTCCGTTTTATTGTATTTTTTATCTCAGGGATATAACTGCCCTAGAAAAGCGCTTATAAATAGCGAAATTGAAATTGTTGAGCTCGATGATGAATCTGTCTTATTAAATTCAAATACTCAAGAAAACAAAAAGGAAGTCTTTGAGTATTTGACTCGAAAAAATAAGTAAAATAGAATTAAACTTAAATAACATGTATCTTAAATTATCCTTTCGTCGATTTTTTTCACTTTAGTTTTAGTTAAAGAGCTTATGCTTATTGGAAATACGGAAGAACTGGCAATTAGAATGGTTGTAAAAGACTTCCAGGAACAAAATCCAGGTTCAGAGGATTGGGAACAAATTTTCGAAAATGTATTTTCAATTTCATTAGACAACTTCTATATTAGTTTAGCAGGGTATGAAGCTAATATAAACACTGTTTTGCCTAGTGAAGGTTGATTGCTTCAAGACATATTTAATAATTAACTTTCGCCTATCAATCCACATAGCAATCCACAAATATAACACAAAATCCGCAATCCCTTTAATATCTAAGAGTTGCGGACAAAGGTTGTGGAGTCGGAGGGAATCGAACCCTCGTCCAAACAAGCAATAAAAAAATATTCTACATGTTTAGTTTTCATTTAATTTTCGAAGAATTACTGATTGAAAACTACCCATAATTCTCTTATTACCATATTTTGAAAAATTTGATAGGTAAACTCAAATTTCGATGTTGACATTTATGGTGCCTCATTAATAACCGCCGTCAACAAAGGCTGTTAGGAGACATCTGGCTTCCTGACCTAGTCAAGATTTAGCAGCAACTTACTGTAATTCAGTTGCTTATGCAGCTAGAGCGTAGTTATTTTCGCCTATTAAAGTTTGAATCCAATATTTACGAGCTGTGAATCAATGCTCGACATGCTTATTATTCAATTGGTCTTGCTGTCAAAACCAGTCGACCCCATTTTTTCAATGAACTATTTAATTGTTTTACGAAATTACATCTTTTTGTCTATTTAATTTATATAGTCATAAATTAAAGATGTTGGATGAAGATATAAAACTATATTTGCGCGATAAAATTAAGAGGATGTCTCAGATTAAGAATATTGCAATTATTGCTCATGTTGATCATGGAAAAACAACTTTAGTAGATAAGATAATGCATCATTGCGAATTATTTAGAGATAATCAAAATACCGGAGATTTAATTTTAGACAATAACGATCTTGAAAGAGAACGAGGAATTACAATTTTATCCAAAAATATTTCAGTTTTATATAAAGGATCTAAAATTAATATTATTGACACACCTGGTCACGCTGATTTTGGAGGTGAAGTTGAGAGGGTTTTAAATATGGCAGATGGAGTTTTACTTTTGGTAGATGCTTTTGAAGGCCCAATGCCTCAAACTCGTTTTGTTCTTCAAAAAGCTTTAAACTTTAAATTGAAACCAATTGTTGTAATCAATAAAGTTGATAAGGAAAACTGTACTCCAGAAGAAGTTCATGAATTAGTATTTGATTTAATGTATGATCTAGGTGCTAAAGAATGGCAGCTGGATTTTCCAACAGCTTATGGTTCAGCTAAAAATAATTGGATGAGTACTGATTGGAAGAAGGAAACAAAAAACGTTGAACCTCTTCTTGATATGGTTTTAGAACATATTCCAAGTCCAAAAATTAACGAGGGAAACTTACAAATGTTAATTACTTCTTTAGATTTTTCTTCATTTACTGGAAGAATAGCAATTGGAAGGTTACAAAGAGGTGTTCTTAACTCAAACATGAAGGTTAGCTTAGTTAAAAGGTCAGGAGAGATTATAAAATCTCGAATTAAAGAGGTTAATATTTTCGATGGGCTTTCAAAAAAGAAAGTGGATTCAGTTAAACCTGGAGACATTTGCGCTGTAGTTGGATTAGAAAGCTTTGAAATAGGGGATACAATAGCTGATTTTGATGCACCTGAAGCTCTTCCGGCAATTGCAATTGACGAACCAACAATGAGCATGTTGTTTACTATTAACGATTCTCCCTTTTTTGGCAAAGATGGTAAGTTTGTAACTTCAAGACATCTTAAAGATCGTTTAGAAAAAGAATTAGAAAGAAATTTAGCAATGCGATTAGAGTCAACTAGCGCTGCGGAAAAGTTTATTGTTTTCGGAAGAGGAGTTCTTCATCTTTCGGTTTTAATTGAAACTATGAGAAGAGAAGGTTATGAGATTCAAATTGGTCAGCCACAAGTTATTATAAAAGAAATTGAAGGTAAAAAAAATGAACCAATTGAAGAATTAACCATAGATCTTCCAGAAAATATTTCTGGAAAAGCTATTGAAATTGTAACTCTTCGAAAAGGAGAAATATTAAGTATGCTCCCTAAGGGTGAAAGAATGATTTGTGAATTTCTTATTCCCTCTAGAGGGATAATTGGACTAAGAAATCAGCTTTTGACTGCAACTGCCGGAGAAGCTATAATGAATCATAGATTTAAAGAATTCCAGCTTTATAAAGGTGAAATACCTGGAAGAATAAACGGTTCTTTAATTTCAATGGAGAAAGGAAGCGCTATTCCTTATTCTCTTGATAAACTTCAAGAGCGTGGAACTTTTTTTGTAGCGCCTAATGAAGAAGTATATGCAGGTCAAGTTATTGGCGAGAACTCTCGCTCAGACGATATGATCGTTAATGTCACTAAAACTAAAAAATTATCTAATGTTCGTGCCTCAGGAACAGATGATAAAGTCCGATTATCTCCTCCAATTAAATTCTCATTAGAAGAAGCTTTAGAGTATATTCAATCTGATGAATATGTTGAAGTTACTCCTAAGAGTCTTAGATTAAGAAAAGTATTTTTAGATGAGAATCAACGAAAAAGACAAAATTAAATTTGAATTTAATTTTTTTTAATTACTTCAAAGATCTCTCCATTATCACATTTTAATACTTTTGCTGGAAACTTTACGATCATATTATAATCATGAGTAGCCATTAAAATTGTCATTCCAATTATATTTAAAGATTTAAAAAGCTCCATAATCTCTAGACTAGTTTGTGGGTCTAAATTTCCTGTAGGCTCATCAGCTATTATTATTTCAGGATTATTTAAAAGAGCTCTAGCAATAGCAATTCTTTGTTGTTCGCCTCCAGAAAGTTCAAATGAAAACTTATTTAATACATCTTTGATGCCAACCATTGATAAAACTTCTTCAATTCTTTTATTGATTAACTTTTTATCTTTCCAGCCTGTAGCTTTAAGAACAAAATTTAAATTTTTATAGATAGACCTATCTGTTAATAATTTAAAGTCTTGAAAAACAACACCAATTTTTCTTCTCAAAAAAGGGATATCTTTCTCTTTTATTTTATCAAGTGAATAAGAAGCTACTTCTGCAGTTCCATTTTTTAAAGGTAAGTCTCCATATAATGTTTTAATGAAACTAGTTTTCCCACTGCCAGTTCTGCCAATTAGAAAAACAAACTCTCCTTTATCTACTTTTAAAGAAACATCAGAAAGAATAAGTTCACCTTTCTGGAAGATTGAAACTTTATTGAAATTAACTATTGATAAAGGCATTTTATTTATTATGAAAAAATTAATATGATAGTATAAATTAATAACAAATAGAGCTGTTAAAATAATTTTGTTGATAAAATATAAAGAATAACGATTTTAAATTAGGGCTTAGAACACAAGATTAGTTTAAATTTATATATGCAATATCATTTTATTGAAAGGATTAAAATAACTTTTTTGATAACAATAATTTTATCAACTTTCTCTGTCAATGGTCAACATAGATGGGGGCAAAAACCAATTGAATTAGGGTATTTCTTGTTTTCTTCAAAATCATTTACTCCATCAATAAGATATTTTGATTTGGTTTATTTTTATCCAAACTTAAATGCTTTGAATTTAAAGTCTGAATTTTACAATATATCTTCTTCTTTGAGATTAAATTATTCTGGAGCAGAAAAAATGCTTGTAAATTTCATGATTGATAACCCAACTAGTAATATAGCTGAGTCTGCATATTTTGATTTGGCAAATTTTTATTATTATAAAGGGAAATATTCTTATGCCCTTAAGTGGTTTAAGAAGATATCTAGTTCAGATGTAGATTTTTATAGCAAAGATGAATATTACTTTAATAAAGGACATACTTTGTTTTCTACTAAACAATTTAAATCTTCCAGGCAATTTTTTGAGAAAGTTAAAGATGTTCCAAAATATGAATATGACGTAAACTATTATCTAGGATATATCTCTTATCAATTGGATGATTATGAATTAGCCGCAGAAAACTTTAGTAAACTTAATGATAAAGATAATAAATTTAAAATTGGTTATTTTCAAGCTGACATGAATTTTAAATTAGGCCGATTTGAAGAAGCTATTAAAATTGGATTAATTAATTTAAAAAATGTTTCCAAAAAGGAATATTCTGATTTATCTAAAATAATTGGAGAAAGTTATTTTAATATGAATAATTTCACTTCTGCATTATCTTTTTTAAAAGAATATAAAGGCAAAAAAGGAAAATGGAACAATACTGATTTTTATCAGCTAGGATATACATTTTATAATTTAAAGCAATATAAGGAAGCTATTGGTCAATTTAATAAAATTGTTTCTGGAAAAGACGAATTAGCTCAAAATGCTTATTACTATTTAGCAGACTGCTATTTAAAAATGAACCTCAAGTCATCTGCTTTAAATGCTTTTAAAAGCGCAACTTCACTAAAGTTTGATTCTACTATTGCTGAAGATGCGCAATTAAATTATGCTAAGTTGAGTTATGAGATAGGTAATCCTTATGAAAGTCCTACAGAAGTTTTAAAAAACTTTATTAAAACTTATCCTAAAAATGAACTTATTGAAGAAATTAAAATTTTATTAATCAATTCATATGTTTCCAATAAAAATCATGATGAAGCATTGGTAATTTTAGATAAGGAATCTGGAAGCGCCTATTATGAGCCTCTTCAAAAAGTAACTTACATGAAAGGTGTAGATTCTTACAGATTAGGTCTTTACAGTGAATCAATTTCTTATTTTAATCGTTCTTTGAAAATATCAAAAAGTCCAATTATAAACGCAATGTGCTTGTATTGGAAAGCTCAATCACTTTATGAGATTAATGATTATGATTCTGCATTAACTTTTTACAATAAATTTAATTCTCATCCAGAAGCTAAAAATCTAGTTAATTATGAATTTCTTAATTATAATTTAGCTTATAGTTACTTCAAAAAAAAAGAATACAATTCTGCAATTAAATATTTTGATGTTTTTATAAATCAAAAACATAATGAATCTAAGTATCAAAATGATGCGGTTTTAAGACTAGCTGATAGTTATTTTTCGATAAAAGAATATTGGCCCGCAATGGACAATTATTTAAATATTTTATTAAAACAAATTAATAAATCGGATTATGCTTTATATCAGATTGCAGTTAGTTATGGTTTTGTCAATAGATTAGAAAAGAAAATTGAATCACTAGATAGATTGATCAAAAATTTCCCATCAAGTACGCTAATTGATGATGCATTATTTGAGTTGGCATTGACATATGTAAGTCAAAATAACAATTTAAAAGCAGTTGAAGTTTACGACAACATCATTAAGTTTTATGATTCTAGTCCATATAGATCAAAATCATTACTTAATAAAGCATTAATTTTGTATAATAATGATTCCTTGTCAGAGTCTTTAAATATACTTAAGAGATTAGTAGAAACATACCCTCGTGAATCAATATCCAATCAGGCTTTAATTAAAGCCAAAGAGATATCTATAGACTTAGCTCAAGTAGAAAAATTTGCTGAATGGTTAAAGGAAATAAATATTACTTCTATTTCAAATAATGAAATAGAAGTAGCTACTTTTATTTCTGCCGAAAAATTGTTTAAGGAAAATAAAAAAAAATCAGCTCTTAGGGCTTTTGAGTCTTATCTTGAAAAATATCCATCTAGCTCAAATAATTTAAAAGTAAATTTTTATTTAGCTGAAATATATTTTGAAGAAACCAAATGGGAAGAGTCTTTATTGTTCTATAAGAAAATAATTAATACTTCAGTTAACGAATTTACTGAGCAAGCATTAGTTAGGATGACGCAGGCGTTTTCAAGTTTAAATAGGAGAAATGAAGCTCTTCATTTATGGCAAGACTTAGAGGATATAGCTCAATTCACTGAAAATAAAAATTATGCTAAGTTTAATTTAATGAAGCTTTACTTTGAGCAAAAAAAGCATCAGAGTTCTATTGAATATGCTGAAGAAATACTTAAAATAGATTTTTTAGAGGAAAAGGTGAAATGGGATGCGTTGTATATTTTAGCGAAATCTTATGAAAATTTAAATGATATTAATAACGCTAGTGTCGTTTTTAAAAAGCTTGAAAATTCCCCTCAAGATGAGGTTGCTTTAGAAGCTATTTTTTTTAATGCTACTCAAGAGAATTTGAAAAATAATTATAGAGAGTCTAATCTATTGATTGAGAAAATATCACAAAACTATTCAGGTTACCCTATATGGTCTTCAAGAAGTCTTCTTTTAATGTCTAATAATTTTTACAAATTAAATGATGCTTTTCAAGCTACTTTTATATTAGAATCAATAATAAATAACTTTAGTCAATTTCCTAAAATAGTTAATGAAGCTAAATTAAATTTAGATAATATAAAAGATATCGAGTTCAATTATAATTCATCTATTAATGATAATAAATATGAAGATGAATTATAATATTTTTTTAATATTTTTCCTCTACTTCAATGTTATTCAGAATACTTTTTCGCAAGTAAAATCTGAGAAAGAAAATATTTCTATTCAACAAGTAACAATTATAAAATCATATAGTCCAAGTCTTTCTAATATTTTTAAAATACCTGAAACAGTTAAGTTTCTAGATTCTTTGTTTATGAAGAAGAAAAAAATAGAATATTCAGTATTGCCAATCCCTATTTTGTCAACTTTTAAACCTAGTAAAGGAGAACCTCAAATTCTAAACCCAGAGAAGGTGTTGCTGAAATATAATTCTTTTTTTAGAGCAGGTTTTGGCAATTTTAATCATATGTTAATAGATTACACTTCAGAAATTAAATTAGGTAGAATTCAATCAATAAATTGGTTAATAAAATACGATGGATTATTAAAAAAAATTCCAAATACAGTTTTAAGTAATTCAAACAGTAATTCTATTTTTAATATTTCTCATAGTTATCATTCTAATTCATTGAGTTCTTTATCTCAAATTAATTTTCATCAATTACAACAGAGTTTTTATGGAATCAGATCCAATTTTTTAGATCCGTTAATTTTTGAATTTATAGATCCAAGGCAGAACCTCAATTATCTTTCAGTTGGAACCAGATGGAATTGGTTTAATAGTTTTACGAGAAGTCTAGATTTTAAAATATTTTTAACTTCTGATAGTTATCAATCTAATGAATTTGAAATTGATCTTAAATCAAAATTTCAATTTTCGTTTATTGGTTTCATGGTAAGTTTATCTCCTTCATTTAATCATTTTTCAAATGAATTTGCTTCTGATTATTACTCTGGTTCTCCATCAAGTTTATCTTCTGGAAAAGTGGGTTTAGGCTTAAATGTTTCATCATCACAAAAAAAAATTAAATTTAAAATTGGAGCTAAAAGTGTTTATGGATTATCTGATGGATTTAATGAGAAACAGTTGTATTTTTTTCCTTATATTGATGTTTTATACAATTCTTCCAAGCGTAATTTTTCTCCATTCATAAATATAAAAGGAGATTTAATTTTGAATAATTTCAGAAAATTTACTCATGAAAATCAGTTTACTGCCCCTGGAATAAAAATTCAATCAAATGAAGTTCCTGTTGAAATTAGATTAGGGTCAAAGTCTTTAATAGCTAAGGGTTGGGAATTCATAATTAATGGTTATTATCAAATAAATAAAAATCATCCCTTTTATGGAAACTTTGGTTTTGATTCAACTAATTTAAACTTTACCTCTTATCGTTATGGAAATTCATTTGAAATAATTTATGATGAAATTAAAATAATAGGTTTTGAAACCAGCATAAAAGCAAATTTCAAAAACAGTGGATTTGTTAATCTTAATGCAAGTTATAATGAATTAAAAACTAATAATATTGATAAGCCATGGAATCTTCCAAAGTTAAAATTGAATTTTTCAGGTCATATAAAAATCAAAAGCAGATTGTATGCCCAATGGCAATTAAATTACTTAGGAAGAAGGGTTAATGCTTATAGAGCTGAGTTTTTACTTCAAGACCCAATTAATGCATCAATTTTATCAGAAGAATTAAAGCCTTTTATTTATTCTAATTTTAAAATTACTTATGAGATCAACGATAAATGGAATTTTTTTGTTGACGGAGAAAATGTATTTAATCAAAATTATTTAGAATGGTCAAATTATAATTCTTATGGTTCTCAGTATTTAATTGGTTTCCAATATAATTTTGACTTTAATCTTTAATTTTTTTAGATTTGCAAACTATTTTATGATAATTTAATTACTTAAAAGCGTAAAATGAAATATTTTTTTATGAAAAAAAAATTAAAGTGTAGAGCGCAATTAATTTTTCTTGCAGTTATTTTTATTTCTTGTGGTTCTGAAAAAGTTGATCTTCTAGTTTATAATGCAAAAATTTATACCGTCAATTCTCAATTTGAAGTTTTAACATCATTGGCTGTTTTAAACGGAAAATTTATTGATGTTGGAGGAGATGAATTAATATTAAAATATGACTCTGATAATATTATTAATGCTCAAGGAATGTTTATTTATCCTGGATTCATAGACTCTCATTGTCATTTCTTTGACAGTGCTTTGTCTTTAGATGATCTTAATCTAGAAAATTCAAAAAGTTTTGATGAAGTTTTAGAGCGATTAAAAAAATATCAAATTGAAAAGAATAAAGAATTTATTATTGGTAGGGGATGGGATCAGAATTTATGGAGTTCTAATAATGAATTTCCTTCCAAAAAATTACTAGATAGTATTTTCCCTATAACTCCAGTTGTTCTCGAGAGAATTGATGGACATGCCTACTTGGTTAATCAAAGAGCTTTAGATATGGCCGGTATTTCATTTAAAACTGAAATTAGAGGAGGTGTAATTTATAAGGAAAATCAAAAATTAACAGGTATTTTAATTGACAATGCAATGGCCTTAATAGATAGTATTATTCCTCAACTATCTATTAAAGAAAAGGTGATTGTTCTTAAAAGAGCTGAAAAAAAAGTCTTTAAATTTGGATTAACAACTGTCAGCGATGCGGGTTTAGAGATAGAGGATTTAAAATTAATTGATAGTTTGCATAAGATTAATGAATTATCTCTAAGAGTATATGGAATGATTAATTATTCTCCTAAAAATGTTGATTATTTTTTACAAAATGGTCCAATTAAAACAGAAAGGCTTACCGTTCGTTCTTTTAAGGTTTATTTAGATGGTGCTTTAGGTTCTAGAGGGGCTGCATTGAAGGAGTCTTACACTGATAAAAGGGAAGAGTTTGGAAATTTAATTTTTTCTATTAATAAGTTTGAAGAGATTTGTTATAGATTAGCAAGGTCAGGCTTTCAATTAAACACTCACGCTATAGGTGATTTATCCAATTCTATTGTTCTTAATTCATACAATAAGGCTTTAAGAGGTGTTTCTGATCCTAGATGGAGATTAGAGCATGCTCAAATAATAGATAAAAATGATTTAGAATTATTGAATAGAAAAATAATTCCTTCTGTCCAGCCAACTCAAGCAATTAGTGATATGGATTGGGCTTTTAAAAGACTTGGTGAAAAGCGAATTAAAGTTTCTTATGCATATAAAGATTTATTAGATAGGTCTGGAAAAATAACTTTGGGCAGTGATTTTCCTGTTGAGTCTATTAACCCTTTGGTTACTTTCTATTCATCTGTATCTAGAAAATCACTCAATGGTCTTCCTGAGGGTGGATTCCAATTTAAAAATGCACTTTCTCGGTCAGAAGCATTAAAAGGAATTACTTCATGGGCTGCTTATTCAAATTTTGAAGAATTAGAAAAAGGAACTATTTCGATTGGAAAATTTGCTGATTTTGTCATTTTAAAAAATGATATATTAAAAATACAGGAAAGTTCAATTCCCAGAGTTAAAGTTATAGCAACGATTCTAAATGGAGAAGTTGTTTATAGCATTCCGATGTAATTATTTAAGTTGGATATAGTTAGGTTTTTTATAAATTTAATATATTCTTTTAAAATCTTCATGTTTATGTGGTTTTATTAATTGGTTTGATTAAAATGGTTAATAAAATAAACTATTTTAGTTATTTAATAACAATTTATAAATTAATATATTATTTTTGATTAAAATTATTAATTATGTGTGGAATTGTTTGTGCTTTTGATTTAAAAGAGAAGTCAGAAGTTTTACGTCCTAAAATATTAGAGATGTCAAAATTAATTAGACATAGAGGTCCCGATTGGAGTGGAATTTTTTCAAATGATAAGGCAATTATGAGTCATGAAAGATTAGCTATTGTAGATCCTGCTTCGGGAAAACAACCTATATACAGTAGCGATGGAAGATATGTTTTGGCAGCTAATGGAGAGATATATAATCATAAAGATTTAAGAAAACAATTTAATAATACTTATGATTTTCAAACTAAATCTGATTGTGAAATTATTTTAGCTTTATACGCCTCTAAGGGAAGGGGGTTTGTGGATGAAATGAATGGGATCTTTGGTTTTGTAATTTATGACACACTTAAAGATGAATATTTTATTTCTCGAGATCACATGGGTATTATTCCTTTATATATGGGTTGGGACCAAAATGGAACATTTTATATTGCTTCTGAATTAAAAGCACTTGAGGGTATTTGTAGTAAAATTGAACTTTTTCCTCCAGGTCATTACCTTCATAGTAGTAATAAAGAACCTGTTAAGTGGTATAATAGGGATTGGATGAATTTTGATAATATTTCTAACAATGAAACTAAAATTTCAGAAATACATGAAGCCCTAACTTTAGCAGTTGATAGGCAACTAATGAGTGATGTTCCTTATGGGGTTTTATTATCTGGAGGATTAGATTCATCAGTAACTTCGGCTTTAGCTAAATTACTTGCCTCTAAAAGAGTTAATTCTAATTATTCTGAATCAGTAATACTATCTGATTTACATTCATTTTCTGTTGGTTTAGAAGGTTCTCCTGATTTAATTGCTGCAAGAAAAGTAGCTAAACACATTGGCACCGTTCATCATGAGGTTAAATTCACTATTCAAGAAGGGCTTGATGCTATTAAGGATGTTGTATACCATTTAGAAACTTATGATGTTACAACCATAAGAGCTTCAACTCCTATGTATTTAATGGCGAGGTCAATTAAGTCTTTAGGTATCAAAATGGTTCTTTCGGGTGAGGGTGCAGATGAGTTATTTGGAGGATATTTATATTTTCACAAAGCTCCTAATTCCAAAGAATTTCATGAAGAAACGGTAAGAAAACTTGATAAACTCCATCAATATGATTGCTTAAGAGCCAACAAGTCTCTTGCTGCATGGGGCATAGAAGGAAGAGTTCCATTTCTTGATAAGGAATTTATGGATGTTGCAATGCGAATAAATCCAAAAGATAAAATGATTGATAAAGAAAGAATGGAAAAGTGGGTTCTTAGAAAAGCTTTTGAAAAATATCTTCCAGAATCTGTTGCTTGGCGTCAAAAAGAACAATTTTCAGATGGTGTTGGATATGATTGGATTGATACTCTAAAAGAGTTAGTTGATGAGCAAATTTCTGATGAACAAATTCAAAACGCACATTTTCGTTTTCCAATTCAAACACCTCAAAACAAAGAAGAATTTTTCTATAGAAGTATTTTTGAAGATCATTTTCCTAGTGAAGCAGCTGCTTTGTGCGTGCCTTCTGTCCCTTCAGTTGCGTGCAGTACTCCTAGGGCTCTAGAATGGGATGAAGCCTTTAAAAACATGAACGATCCTAGCGGTAGAGCAGTATCTAAAGTTCATTCAAATTCTTATAAAGAATAAAAAACATGAAGAAAGTATGTTAACATTTATCATGTGCTTTCAAGTGATAAATGTTAATAACTTCAAGGGTTTCAAGAGTTTTTTAATATGTAAATAGTGAGCTATTTTGTATATTTGAATTAATATTCTTTTTAAGATGATATTCAAAAAAATCAAATGAGTCAAAAATCAAACAACCCCGAATATTCTGCTGACAACATACAAGCCTTAGAAGGCATGGAACATGTTAGAATGCGCCCTTCAATGTATATTGGAGATATTGGCTCTAGAGGTCTTCATCATCTTGTTTATGAAGTTATAGACAATTCTATTGATGAAGCTTTAGTGGGTCATTGTGATCTAATTTCAGTAACTATAAACGAAGACAATTCTATATCAACTCTAGATAATGGAAGAGGTATTCCGGTAGATTTACATAAAAAAGAAGGTGTTTCTGCTCTTGAGGTAGTTATGACTAAAATTGGTGCTGGAGGTAAGTTTGATAAAGACTCCTATAAAGTTTCTGGTGGTTTGCATGGAGTAGGCGTTTCATGTGTAAATGCATTATCTAAAAATCTTAAGGCCACGGTTTATAGGGACGGTGAAGAGTGGGAACAAGAATATGAAAAAGGTAAATCCATCTACCCAGTTAGGAAAGTTGGAAGCTCCAATGAAAGAGGTACGTTAGTAACTTTTACTCCTGATCCTGAAATTTTCACTCAAACTCTTGAATATAATTATGAAACCTTAGCTAATAGAATGAGAGAGCTCTCTTATTTAAATAAAGGTATTACACTTAACCTTATAGATAAGAGGAATAAAAATGAAGATGGAAATGAGGTTAAAGAAGTTTTTCATTCAAAACAAGGTTTAAGAGAATTTATCAGTTTTTTAGATGAATCTAGAGTAGCCATCATTCAAGATGTTATATCTATGGAAAGCGAAAAAAATGGAATCCCTGTTGAGGTAGCTATGATTTATAACACTTCTTATTCTGAAAATCTTCATTCATATGTAAACAATATCAACACACATGAAGGAGGAACTCATTTAGCTGGTTTCAGAAGAGGGCTAACCTCTACTTTAAAGAAGTTTGCTGATGGATCTGGACTTTTAGATAAATTAAAATTCGAGATTAGTGGTGATGATTTTAGGGAAGGTTTAACCGCTATTATTTCGGTAAAAGTTGCAGAACCGCAATTTGAAGGTCAAACTAAAACTAAACTTGGAAATAGAGAGCTTACTTCCGCAGTTTCTCAAGCAGTTTCTGAAATGTTAGAGAATTATTTAGAAGAACACCCTAGTGATGCTAAAATTATAGTTCAAAAAGTTATTCTGGCTGCAACAGCTAGACATGCAGCAAGAAAAGCCAGAGAAATGGTTCAGAGAAAGACCGTAATGAGCGGAGGAGGTCTGCCAGGAAAACTATCTGATTGTTCAGAGCAAAATCCAGAATTATGTGAAGTTTTTCTGGTAGAGGGAGATTCAGCTGGAGGTACTGCAAAACAAGGTAGAGACAGAAATTTTCAAGCAATTCTTCCACTTAGAGGAAAGATTTTAAATGTTGAAAAAGCTATGCAACATAAAGTTTTTGAGAATGAAGAAATAAGAAACATATATACTGCTTTAGGAGTTACAATTGGAACTGAAGAAGACAGTAAAGCCTTAAATATAGAAAAACTTAGATATCATAAAGTAGTTATTATGTGTGACGCTGATGTTGATGGTAGTCACATCTCCACACTTATACTAACTTTCTTTTTTAGATACATGAGAGAACTTGTTGATTTAGGTCACATATATATCGCTACACCTCCTTTGTATCTTGTTAAAAAGGGTTCTAAAAAACAATATGCATGGAATGATAAACAACGAGATGAATTAATGGAGAGCTTTGGTCAAGGTGTAGCAATTCAAAGATATAAAGGTCTTGGAGAAATGAATGCCAATCAATTATGGGACACTACAATGAATCCAGAATTTAGAACTTTACGTCAGGTTACTATTGATAGCGGAAGTGAAGCAGATAGAATTTTCTCTATGTTAATGGGAGATGAAGTTCCTCCAAGAAGAGAATTTATTGAAAAAAATGCAGTTTATGCAAATATTGATGCATGATTTTTAAAAATTTTATTGTTAAATTAAATATTAATATAAGTTAATGAAAGTAACTATTGTAGGTGCTGGTAATGTTGGTTCATCTTGTGCTGAATATATTGCAATTAAGAGAATTGTTGGAGAAGTAATTTTATTAGATATTAAAGAAGGTTTCGCCGAAGGTAAAGCTCTAGATCTATCGCAAACTTCTACTACACTAGGATTTAATACTCGAATTACTGGAGTTACAAGTGACTATTCTAAAACATCTAATAGTGACGTAGTTGTCATCACTTCTGGAATTCCAAGAAAACCAGGGATGACGAGAGAGGAGTTAATTGGAATAAATGCTGGAATAGTAAAATCAGTAGTCGAAAATATTTTAATTTACTCACCTAATACAATTATTATAGTAGTTTCAAATCCAATGGATACTATGACCTATTTAGCTTTAAAGGTTAGTGGGTTGAAAAAAAATAGAATAATTGGAATGGGAGGAGCTCTTGATAGTTCAAGATTTAAAACTTATCTTTCAATGGCTTTAAATAAACCAGCTAGTGATATTCAAGGTATGGTAATCGGCGGTCATGGAGATACTACAATGATTCCTTTGACTCGATTAGCGAGTTACAACGGTTCTCCTATTGGGGACTTTTTAAGCGAAAAACAGCTATCAGAAGTTTCAAATTCAACTATGATTGGTGGAGCAACATTAACTAAACTTCTTGGAACTTCAGCCTGGTATGCTCCTGGGGCTTCAGTTTCTTATTTAGTAGATAGCATTGTTAATGATCAGAAAAGATTAGTGCCCTGTTCTGTTCTACTTGAAGGAGAATATAATCAAAAAGATATTTGTATTGGTGTGCCATGTGTAATTGGCAAAAATGGTGTAGAATCAATAATTAATGTTAAATTAAATAATAAAGAAAAAGAACAATTCATTAAAAGTTCAGATGCAGTTCGAAATATGAATAATGCATTAGAATTGATCTTAAAATAAACCACTAAATTTTTATTAATTTTTCATTTTTCAACTTACAATAACTTAAAGATTACTAATAAAGTTGTTAATTCATTAGGTAAATTTTATATTTGCGAGCTTTAATAAGATTAAAAAATCAAAAAAATGTACAATAATGGACTCGTAAAACTTTTTGGTGTTTTATTTACAATTGTAAGTATATATCAACTTTCATTTTCTTTTATTACTAGTAATAAAGAAAAAAAAGCAAAAGAATATGCTTTGTATGGTATTTCAAATAATGAAGAAAATTTCATTTCCCTTAGAGATCAAGAGGAAATAAAATATTTAGACTCAATAGGAAATATCTCTATTTTTGGTTTTACTTCCTACAATGATGCTAAAGGAAAAGAACTAAACAAAGGTTTAGATTTAAAAGGAGGTATTAATGTCATTCTCCAAATATCTATTCGAGATATATTAAAAGGATTATCTGATTATACTAAAAATCCAATTTTTAATAGAGCTTTAAATGACGCTAATTTATTACAGAAAAATTCAGATGAACCCTATATAGAGTCTTTTTTTAAATCATTTGAAAAAATTAAAGGAGTAACTAATCTCTCTTCTCCTGATATTTTTGCAAATAGAACATTAAGTGATCAAATTAATTTTGAAATGTCTGATGATGAAGTTAAGCCAATTATTAGAAGAAAAATTGATGAATCTATTATATCTGCTTTTGAGGTACTAAGAAAACGTATTGATAAATTTGGAGTTACTCAACCTAATATTCAAAGGCTAGGAACATCAGGAAGAATTTTAGTTGAGCTTCCAGGGGCTCGTGACGTTGAAAGGGTTAAAAATCTTTTACAAAGTACTGCGCAACTTGAATTTTGGGAAACATTTAAGAATGATAAACTTGTAAACTTTCTGTTTGATGCTGATAAATTATTATCGCAAATTGAAATTAAAGATAAAGCTAATAAGGGTGAAATTTCTGAAAGTTCTGCCATTGACGATTTATTAGCAGATGTTGAAGCAAGTGACTCTACTTCTAATATTTTAAAGTCTAATCCATTAATAAATTTAGTAAAAGGTTATAGTTATCAAGGAGGACCTGTTATTGCTCAATTTTCTTCAAAGGATAGAGAAAAAGTTTTAGATTTTTTAAATCTTTCACAAGTCAGAAAATTATTACCTTCTGAATTTCGATATGTCTCTTTTGTTTTTGGTAAAGCAGATCCTTTAACTGATATAGTAGATTTATATGTTTTAAAATCTAATCGTGAAGGAATACCTCCTTTAAGTGGTGGCGTCGTTGTTGATGCTTTTCAGACATATGACCAATTAGGTCAAGCTGCAGTTTCTATGCAAATGAGCGCAAAAGGGGCTAGAGTATGGGAAAACATGACTGAGAAGGCATTTAAACAAACTAGTAATATTGCTATTGTTTTAGATGATATTGTATATTCAGCCCCAGGAGTATCTAATGGTGCTATATCTGGAGGCAGATCTGAAATCACAGGTAATTTTACTTTAAATGAAGCTATAGATTTAGCTAACGTCTTAAGGGCTGGAAAACTACCTGCTTCAGCAGAAATAATTCAATCTGAAATAGTAGGTCCATCTCTTGGGAAAGAAGCAATTAATAGCGGGGTATATTCTTTTTTAATTGCATTATTGTTTGTTTTGTTATGGATGATTTTTTACTATGGACTTTCAGGTTTTTTTGCTGATCTAGCATTAGTATTGAATATTCTATTGATTTTTGGAATTCTTTCTGGAATGGGAGCTGTTTTAACCCTTCCAGGGATAGCTGGTATCGTTTTAACTATAGGTATTTCTGTTGATGCCAATGTTCTTATTTTTGAAAGAATCAGGGAAGAGTTAAATAAAGGTAAAGGATTAAAAAAATCTGTATCAGATGGTTTCAATAATGCTTTATCCTCAATTTTAGATGCAAATATAACTACCGGCCTTACTGCATTAATTCTTTTTATTTTCGGAACTGGACCAATTAAAGGTTTTGCAACAACTCTTTTAATTGGTATTGCAACTTCTTTGTTTACAGCTATTTTTATTACTCGATTATTAGTTGATATGAGAAGTGAAAAGGGTAAAAATATTTCGTTTTCTACACCCCCCACTAAATCTTTATTCCAAAATATTTCTATAAAATTTCTACAAAAAAGAATCATTGCCTATACCGTTTCAGCAATATTAGTATCAATAAGTCTTATTTCACTTTTCTATAACGGTCTAAATCAAGGTGTCGACTTTGTTGGAGGAAGATCTTATACTGTTCGTTTTGAAGGAGTTGTTAGTCCCTTTGAAATACAGTCTATTTTAACTGAAACCTTTGGAAGTGCAGAGGTTAAAACTTTTGGTGAAGATAATCAACTTAAAATTACAACTAAATATAAAGTTGACGTTGAAGGAATTGAAGTTGATTCTGAAATAACTAATAAATTATTTACTTCACTTCAGAAATTTCTACCAGATGATTTTACATATAATGATTTCATGAATGGCTCTGAAGATAAGCAAGTTGGTGTTATGTCATCAATTAAGGTTGGGCCGACCATAGCGGATGATATAAAGAAAAACTCTTTCCTTGCAGTTATAGGCTCTTTAATTGTTGTTTTTTTATATATACTTTTAAGATTTAGAAAATGGCAATTTTCATTAGGCGCTGTTGCTGCAGTTTTTCATGATGTTTTAATTGTTTTAGGAATTTTCTCATTAACCTATACAATTATGCCATTTAGTATGGAAATTAATCAAGCTTTTATTGCTGCTATTTTAACTGTAATAGGGTATTCTCTAAATGACACTGTGGTTGTTTTTGATAGAATTAGAGAATACTTTAATGAACATGAAAAATGGGAGCTTTCTGTAAATATTAATAGTGCCTTGAATTCAACTTTAAGTAGGACTTTAAATACATCTTTAACAACTTTAATTGTATTACTCGCTATTTTTATTTTTGGAGGAGAATCAATTAGAGGCTTTATGTTTGCTTTGATTATAGGGGTTTTAGTAGGGACTTATTCGTCAGTTTTTATTGCTACTCCAATAATGTATGATACTCAAAAGAAAAAAATAGAATAGCTCTGGTATTATTTATACCAATTCATATTCTTTTTAAGAATTTTAATGTGTTCTAAATGATGATTACAGTGCCAAGCGTATAACCCAAGTACGGTGTATATTGAATAATATTTTTTTCTTGCTAGATGATAATACTTATTCTTAAATTTTTTTTTAGATATATTTTCAAATAAAGATATCCAACGAGAGTGAAGGCCTTTAAGAATTAATATACTGTCTTCATATTTATTTATACTTGCATCTTTTAGGCATGCCCAATCTTCTTGACTATAATCATTGACAATAAAATGATCTTCTATAAGCGCATATTTACATCGAATATAAGCATGTATATGGCTATCAGCCATATGATGAACCAATTGTAAAATTGACCAACCACCTTCTCTATATGGAGTATTAATTTGATTTTTAGAAAGTGATTTAACCTCATTTTCAAGCTGATGAGGAAACTGTTTCAATACCTGTATGTTTTTAATTACATATTCAGAATTGTACGTTTGGTCTTCGGGAGATATAAATTTTCCTATGGGATATTTTAATTTATCTATATTCATTCTCAAAAAATTATTTAGTATTCGAAGATCTGAAAATGAAAAATAAACCAGTTATTATTAATGGAATACTAAGCCATTGACCAGTAGATAAAAGAGTTAATACTGATTCAAAACCACCCTGGCTTTCTTTTACAAATTCAACTATAAATCGAATTGTGAATAAAATTGAGAGAAACATACCGAAAATATATCCTTTATTTTCGGCTATACCTTTATTATAAAAATATTTGAGTAAAAAAAATAAACAAAAATATCCAATTGCTTCATATAATTGCGCTGGGTGTCTAGGAAGAATTTCTCCTCTGTTGGAAAAAATAACACCAAAATTATTTCCAGTATAATTTCCTACGATTTCAGAATTAAAGAAATTACCAATTCTAATAAAACCAGCTCCTAAACTAACGGGGATAGATAATCTATCAAGAACCCATAATAAAGGCTTAAATTTGTATTTTCTCTGATATAAATAAAGACCTATAATTATTCCTATTGAAGCTCCATGACTTGCTAATCCTCTAAATCCTATAAATTCATAATCACTAAATATTCCAAAAAGAAAAGTTTCACCTTCTCTTTCTCTTATCGGCAAAAGAACTTCGAGCAGATGATTGCTGTAGTAATCCCAGTTATAAAAAAAAACTTCACCAAGCCTTGCGCCGAGAAGTGTTGATATAACTACATATATTAAAAGAGGTTCAATGTATTCAGTTTTAACGTTTTCTTTTTGATATATGTTTTTTATAATGTAATAACCTAGTGAAAAAGCTATTACAAACATTAAACTATAATAATGAATTCCAAAATCTCCAATTTTAAATAAAGTTTCACTTGGAGTCCATTGTATTTTTAAAAAGATCATATATTTTTTTATAAAAGTAATTAAAATTTAATCATATAGATTAATATTAAGGAACAGGGTCAAAACCTCCTTTAGAACACGGATTGCATCTAAAAACTCTATTAAAAATAAAATACAAAGCCTTTAATAAAGAATGTTTTTTTAAAGATTGAATTGCATAATTAGAACATGTTGGTGAAAACCTACAAGTATCGGGTAATAATGGAGAAATTAGCCTTTGATATATTTTAATTAAAACTAAAAGTGGAGTTGTAAATATTTTTTTCATTTAATTATTCAATACTATATTGAGTTCCTTCTTTATTATCTTTTAATTTAATTCCTAATTTTAAAAGTCTATCTCTTATTTTATCTGAAGTTTTAAAATCATTATTTAATCGGGCATTATTTCTTATATCAATAATGAGATCTAATGTTCCATGTAAAGACTTGTTTGTTCTGAGATTATTCTCATTAATTATCGTTTTAAGGCCTAATACTTCATAAAAAAATTCATTCATTTTTTTATGAAGTATTTCTAAATCAATTTTATTTATAGTTTCAATTTCATTTATAACGGAATTAATATATTTCACAGCATCAAATAAATTAGCAATTAACACAGGACTATTAAAATCATCATTTAGAGCCTGATAACATTTTTTTTCCCAATTTTTAATTTCAAATCCAGAAGTTTTTTCAGAAATTTTCAAATTAGATAGATTATTAACAGCTTCAGTAAGTTTTAAAAAACCTTTTTCAGATGCTAAAAGTGCATCATCACTAATATCAACAATGCTTCTATAATGAGCTTGAAGTATAAAGAAACGAACAACTTCCGGGGAATAAGATTTAGAGAAAAATGAATTATTTCCACTAAAAATACCCTCTGGTAAGATGCTGTTTCCAGTTGATTTTGACATTTTTTTGCCATTTAAAGTCAACATATTAGCGTGAATCCAATAATTAACCGGTGATTTACTATTTAAAGCTTCTGCTTGAGCAATTTCACACTCATGATGTGGAAATTTTAAATCTAAACCTCCGCCATGGATATCAAAGTGTTCACCTAAGTACTTATTGCTCATTGCCGTACATTCTAAATGCCATCCCGGAAAACCATTACTCCAAGGTGAAGACCATCTCATTATATGTTCTGGTTCTGCTTTTTTCCATAAAGCAAAATCTTGAGGATTTTTTTTATCACTTTGACCATCTAAAGATCTAGTGTTAGATATTAAATCTTTAATGTTTCTTTTACTTAGTTTCCCATATTTTGAATGTTTGTTAAATTTTAATACATCAAAATATACAGAACCATTTATTTCATATGCAAATCCATTTTCAAGTATTGTTTTTATAATCTCTATTTGTTCAATAATATGTCCTGTTGCCGTCGGTTCAATATTTGGAGGTAGTGTGTTAAATAAATTCAATGTTTTATGGAAATCTACAGTATATAATTGAACAACTTCCATTGGATCAATTTTTTCAATTCTTGCTTTTTTGGCAATCCTATCTTCTCCTTGATCAGAATCATTTTCAAGATGTCCAGCGTCAGTTATATTTCTTACATAACGAACTTTATAACCAAGATGTTTAAAATATCTATATATTAAATCAAATGAAATAAAAGTTCTGCAATTCCCTAGGTGAACATTACTGTAAACTGTTGGTCCACAGACATAAATACCAACATAATTGTCAATAATTGATTTAAATATTTCTTTTTTACTACTTAGTGAATTATAGATTCTAAGTTCTTGCATTAAAATTCAGTATCAAGTTTTAAGTAGTCTAAAAACTCTCTTTTAGTTTGTTTGTTTTTAAATTTTCCGCCAAATTCAGAAGTAACGGTGCTACTACTGATATCGCTAATTCCTCTAGAGTTAACGCACATGTGCTTTGCATCAATAACACAAGCAACATCTTTTGTTTTTAATACATTTTGAAGTTCTGTGACAATTTGAAGAGTTAATCTTTCTTGAACTTGAGGTCTATTGGAATAATAATCTACAATTCTATTCATTTTAGAAAGACCAATAACATTTCCATTTGAAATATAGGCAACATGAGCTTTACCATAAATCGGCAATAAATGATGCTCACAAGTAGAATATAGAGTAATATTTTTTTCAACTAATATTTCTCCGTAATTATACTTGTTTTCAAAAGTTGATGATTTTGGTTTGTTTCTAGGGTCTAGACCACTAAAAATTTCATCTACATACATTTTAGCTACTCTACTTGGCGTTCCTTTTAAACTGTCATCAGTAAGGTCCATTCCTAAAACATGTAGTATTTCAGCGATATTATTTTTAATGATAGAAATTTTTTCTTCATTTTCCATTTCAAATGCATCCTCTCTTATCGGTGTATTAGAAGAAGCTCCTAAATGATCATCACTAAAACTATTTAGTGATTCTCTTATAATTTTTTCTATTTTCATAATAATTTAATGTAATACAAAGATAATGATTTATGCAATATTTTTTATTTACATAAATGATCTATTTTATTTAATAAATAGTGATCTATAATTTGATAATATAGGTTGCAGTTATATTAATGATATCACGTTTTAAGTCATATAAATCATTAAACCCAGAATTGAATAATCTTCTTGAATCTTTTAGATGAGTTTTCTGAATAGAAAGGTCTAATAAGCTATAACCAAAATCAATACCTAATCCTAGGCTGATTATGTCCATGCTCGTATCATAAGTGCTATTGTAGCTACTGTCATTTATATAACCAGCTCTGAGATTAAATCCTTGTAATTTATATTCTCCTCCAATTTTAATAATATTTTTAGATTTTAAATCACTTCGAATTTCATTGTTTAATTCTGTAAATGAAGCGACTTGATCGTCTTCAAAATAAGCAGAAGAAATATCTGTTGAAATATACTCAAAAGAAAGTAATGCTTTTTTTTCAAAAACATAAGCCAAACTACCAGAAATTTTACTAGGAATTACAAGCCTATATTTAGGATATACATTAATTGTGTTAGGATCAATAGTGTTTTCAAAAAAATCATCTCCTATGTAGTGAGAAGAAATTATAAACTGAGTACTTTCTTCAAAAAATCTATACCAAATTGGACTATGATAATTAAATCCAATTCTTAAATTATTTTTCAACTTAGTTATTAATCCTATTTGAATAGATGTTCCTTTTCCATAAGTAGTTAATTCATTTTTAAATTGAATATTTTGTATACTAGAAGAAGAGTCATAATTATTTTCATAAAAATCTTTTTTCTCTGAATATCTTAATTTATAAGAGTTAATATTTAAACCGATAAAAATATTATTCATATAAACTCCACTAATATTGTAGGTATTTTTTTTATTTTCTCCATTTGAAGTTATATAATACTCTTGATTTAATCCATTAGTGTAAATCGCGTTAGAAAAATAGTTGGTGTTATTTTCATTATCATAAAGTGGATTTATAACATACGCTTGATAGCCCAGAAAAGCCTGTTGTGCTCCATATCCTAAATTAGATGAATTTCCAAGAAATCGATATAAGTCAGAAATGCTTTCATTGTCATTAAGCTGAATATTTTTTGTTTCTAGTCCTTCAGCAAAATATAAAAAATAATCATCAATTCCTTTATTATTATTATTGCTATAAACAACAATTTCATCTTTAAAAGTATTATTAAGCTGGTAATTAAAGGCAAAATTTAATCTAGACCAGTTGTTAGAGCTGTTTTCTTTTTTTAGAACAAAAATCATCCCAAATTGATTAATATTAAAATCAGAAAGACTTTCATTGATAATAGAATTTTTATAATTCGAAAAATTTTCTTCATTTTCATAGTCAAGACTTAATCCTATTTGAGAATAATTAAAAACAGCTGCTGAAGCTGGATTATTATTTATAGAAGAAAAATCGCCGCCTAATGCTCCAAATGCTCCGCCCATAGAATTGTATCTAGCAGTGCCAATATAACTTTCATTTACATAACGTTTTAAATCTTCTAAATTCTGAGCATTTATTGTTTGGCTTAAAGTAATAATTAAAAATAAAATGAAATAGTTAAATTTAATAGGCATTTATTTCTATAATTAGTGTTTTGAGTTAATTTCTTCTTCCGCTTGACGATGATCTTGAACTGCCAGAAGATCTCGATGAATTAGCGCTATTACTGTTTGATGATCTTGATGAGTAATTGTTATTTGAATTACTATACTTATTTGATGAAGGATATCTTTTAGAGTAATAATTAGTAGAATTTGATTTAGAATAATATGGAATTTGATTCTTTTTTCTAGGATTTGATTCAATATTTTTTGCAGAACTTTGAGCTCTATTTGCTCTTATCGAATTATATTCATTTTGAAAAGATGGAATTTTTGGAATAATATAAGTCCTACCTACATTTATTCTTTTGGTTATGGATTTATTATTTTTATTTAAATTGTTTGAAGTTTGAGATTTAGAATCTTCTCTAGTATTTAAATTATTTAGTTCATTTTTTTTGTTTAAACTTCTATAATTCTTAGAACCCCTATTGTCAGAGACACGAACACGATTTCCTGAATAATAATTTTCATTTCTATTTGAAAAATATGGATTCATATAGTGATTATTGTATCCATAATAATTAGACGCGAATCCATATCCACTATATCCATAGGGGTTAATGATATATGGGTTGTGAAAATTGAAGTAAAAAGGATCGTAAAAGTTGTTAAATCTATAATTATAATAACCAAAATCATTATAGTAGGAATAAGGGAAGCTATTATATCTAAAATTATAATTAAATGGAACGGAATAGTTATATGGTATATAGCCAGAAGGATTATTGTTGATTATAAATACTTCAGTTTTTTTAACATTTGTCCCCAATGGATCTTTAACAGAGTATTGATTTTGGTAATCAAAAGTATTGTCGGCTATAGAATCATTATAAGAAGAATCAAATTCGTCTTTTTTATCAGGAATGATATATTCTTTAGATTTTAAATTGAAATAATTCTTGTAAACGCTATTAGTTTTCACTTTTTGTAAATTTGAAATTTTATCTGAAGCTCCATATATTGGATCGTTATCATAAAAAGAAACACTTCTATAATTTCCACAAGAAATTAAATAACTAAATAGAAATAATAAGAATATTTTTTTACAAATATTTATTGAAGAAATTAATTTCATATCCTTTATATGTTTAATGTTTAAATCAATAATAAAATAATTAGTTTTGTAGGTAGAATGATTTAATTAAATATACGCAAAATTTATGCCAAAAATATAATGTCAAAAAAACTTACAACTCGCTCTGAAGATTATTCAAAATGGTATAATGAATTAGTGAATAAAGCTGATTTAGCTGAACCCTCTGATGTTAGGGGTTGTATGGTTATTAAGCCATATGGGTATGCTATTTGGGAAAAAATGCAAACAAAACTTGATAAGATGTTTAAAGACACTGGACATCAAAATGCTTATTTTCCATTATTAGTTCCTAAGAAACTATTTGAAGCTGAAGAGAAAAACGCTAAGGATTTTGCTAAGGAATGTGCGGTAGTAACTCATTATAGATTAATAAATGATCCAAAAAATAAAGGAAAATTAATTGTTGATCCAGAAGCCAAATTAGAAGAAGAGTTAATAGTTAGACCAACAAGTGAAGCTATAATTTGGAGCACCTATAGAAAGTGGATTCAATCCTATAGGGATTTACCTATTTTAATTAATCAATGGGCAAATGTCGTTCGTTGGGAAATGAGAACCAGATTATTTCTTAGAACATCGGAATTTTTATGGCAAGAAGGTCATACAGCTCATACTTCAAAAAAAGAAGCAATAAATGAAGCTAAATTAATTAATGATCTTTATGCGGAATTTGCAGAAAAATTTATGGCTATACCTGTAATTCAAGGAATAAAGTCAGAGAGTGAGCGTTTTGCTGGAGCAGTTGAAACTTATTGTATAGAAGCTTTAATGCAAGATGGAAAGGCACTTCAAGCAGGAACATCTCATTTTTTAGGTCAGAATTTTGCTAAAGCTTTTGATGTCAAATTTACAAACAAGGAAGGTGACTTAGATTATGTGTGGGCTACTTCATGGGGTGTGTCTACAAGGCTTATGGGAGCTTTAATAATGACTCATAGTGACGACAATGGACTTGTCCTCCCTCCGAATCTAGCGCCAATTCAAGTAGTTATTGTGCCTGTTTATAAAAGTGAAGATCAATTTAATAATATTTCTATAGTAGCAAATAAGATAAAAGATTCTCTTATTCTGAATGGAGTTAGTGTTAAGTATGATGATAGAGATAATTTTAAACCAGGATACAAATTTAATGAATATGAACTTAAAGGGATTCCTCTAAGAATAGTGATTGGTCCGAGAGATTTAGAAAAAAATCAAATTGAATTAGCTCGAAGAGATACATTGACTAAATCAATAATTTCAATTAATGAAATAGCTAAGTATGTTCCTAAGCTTTTAAATCAGATTCAAGAGGACTTATTTGAAAAGGCTAAATCCTTTAGAGAAAAAAATATAACTAAAGTTGATGATTTTGATCAATTTAAAGAAGTAATAAACAAAAAAGGTGGATTTGTATTAGCCTACTGGGATGGTACAATAGAAACAGAAGAAGAAATTAAAAGAGCAACCAAGGCTTCAATAAGATGTATTTCTTATGAAAATAATGATGAACCTGGCAATTGTGTTTATTCTGGAAAGCCATCTAAAAAAAGAGTTTTCTTTGCAAAATCCTATTAAGTTTAAATTCATATTATATGTGATTAATATTTAAAAAGAAAGGGTTGCAAAATTATTTTTTTAGATGTAAGTTTGCTGCCATTAATTCTGGCCCGTTCGTCTATCGGTTAGGACATCAGGTTTTCATCCTGGAAAGAGGGGTTCGACTCCCCTACGGGCTACAAAAGCCTTTTTAAGAAACCCTTCTATTTTCGAGGGTTTCTTTGTTGATGTTTGGGTCGAACGCCAAAAGTTAGCTCCTTTTTTTTACATCCATCATTGCGTTAAAATTAATACTCTTATGTTTTTTCTCTTTTTCATCCAATTTCATATATAACACTTTGTTTTAGATTGTTAGAAGAAAAAAATCAAAATAGCTTTTCAGACCATTTCTCTAAAGTAGGTTGATTATATTTCTATAAATTAGTATTATCTCTATAAAATGTAATTGACATAATTAAATGATATGGGATTCTAGATTTACCTGCTATAGTTATAGGTGTTATCCTAGCCATTTGTAAATTTTACAGCTGCCATTTGTGAAACTTTTTAACAATTTTCTCGATCCTTTAAATGATGTTTTAATAATTTATTTAAATTGTAAGAAATATGACAAAATTTTAAATTTATGGAAGAAATTGCATCTATTTTATCTGATCAACTAGAACATGTCAAAGCAATCAATACAGTTTGGGTAGCAATATGTGCTGCTCTCATTTTTTTTATGGAAGCTGGATTTGCAATATTGGAGTCGGGATTTGTCAGATCTAAAAATGCAATGAGCATTATTGCAAAAGTCATCATTGATATTATTTTTGGTGGAATTTCCTTTTTCATAGTAGGTTTTGGAATTGCATACGGATCGTCTAATGGATGGTTTGCCTTTCATTTCGGGATAGATGAATCTGATTTAGGTTTGGGACTTACCGTTTCTAATAAATTATTTTGGTTTATTCAATTAGGCTTTGCCATTGCTGCCATTTCTATTGTTTCAGGAGCACTTGCAGAACGAATGAAATTGTGGTCGTATACCATTTTGGTGATATTTTTTTGCGCCATTATGTATCCTTTGGTAGCCAATTGGGTATGGAATCCAAATGGATGGTTAGCTTTAAGAGGGTTTAATGATTTTGCTGGTTCCTCTGCAGTACATGCCATGGGAGGATTTGCTGCATTAGCTGCTGCTGTTGTATTAGGACCAAGATTGGGTAAGTATAATAAAGATGGTACAGCAAACACTATACCTGGTCACAATTTACCCTTAGCAGCCATAGGTGGATTTATCTTATGGTTTGGTTGGTTTGGATTTAATCCTGGTTCTACCCTTGCAGCTGTTGGTAATTGGGAATTAATTGGAACTGTTGTCATAAATACCTTTTTATCTTCTGCAGCAGGTGGAATATCAACAATGATTTATACTTATTTTAATTATGGTAAAATTGACATCACAATGATGATTAATGGAATTTTAGCGGGATTAGTTGCAATAACAGCTGGTTGTAATATAGTAGATCCACTATCAGCTATTATAATTGGTTTATTTGCAGGAGTTTTGGTTGACATAGCTGTAATTTATGTAGATAAATTAAGAATTGATGACCCCGTGGGGGCAATTGCAGTACATGGCGTAAATGGACTTTTTGGAACGATTGCTGTAGGTTTATTTGCTTCAGATACAGGCTTTTTTTTTGGAGGAGGTTTTTCTCTTTTAGTAACCCAAACTATTGGAGTGTTAACTATCGCATCTTTTTCCTTTATAGTTACTTTCATTTTTATGAAATTATTGAAAAAAACTATTGGAATTAGAATTTCTAGAGAAGAAGAAATAGAAGGAATGGACTCTGTTTATTTTGGTGTAAAATCCTATTCAAAGCATGAATAATTAAAGTCTAACCAAATTAAAGCCGATTAAGATTAAGAAAACGTAAATTGATCTAAAATTTTTCAAATTCAATAATTATATTTTAAAGGCTTTCTTGAAAATAATTCTTCAGGATGCGCTCTTTTTAACACTTATTTCTCTCCCGCTCTTCTCAAAGCCTAGTGTTAGTGTAGAAAATTTGCGATCAATTTTCCAAGACGATAATAAGTGAATCAGGCTACATGCCAGATTAATTATTCATAAAAATATCCATTATTAAATAGTTAAGTTTTTATTATATTTAGTATAAATTTTTAATAAATAATGGAATCAGTTATTTACTATTTCGAAAATATTTCTTCCTTGCATAGGAGTATGATTCTTGTAGGTGGAATTTCATTTTTTTGGATTATTGAAGGGTCAATCCCCCTTTTTAGTTTAAGATATAGAAAATGGAAACATGCAATTCCAAATTTATTTTTCACTCTTACGACGATTATAATTAATTTTCTATTAGCTTTTCTGCTATTAAATGTATCTGATTATGTAGTAAATGAAAATTTCGGAATTCTTTCATTTTTTTCAGAAGCACCTTTAATATTTAAAGTATTAATCGGAATTCTTTTACTAGATTTTTTTGGCGCTTATCTGGCGCATTATTTAGAGCATCGAATTAAACCTCTATGGATGATTCATTTAGTGCACCATTCAGACCATAAAGTTGATACCACAACCGCAAACAGACACCATCCCCTAGAAAGTTTAATTAGATTTGCATTCACACTTTTTGGAATTATCATTATTGGTGCTCCTATTGGATATATTATGTTATACCAATCTATTTCATTGATTTTCAGTCAATTTAATCATGCAAATATTAAACTTCCAAAAGCTTTAGATAAAGTAATTAGTTATATTTTTGTCTCTCCTGATATGCATAAAATACATCATCATTATAGACTTCCTTATACTGACGCTAACTATGGGAATATTTTTTCAATATGGGATCATATGTTGGGAACTTATATGAATTTTGATCGAGAAAAAATTAAATATGGAGTTGATGTTTTTCCAGATGAGAAAAAAAATAGTAAAATAAAGGAACTATTAAAGCAACCATTTGAGCCTTACCAAAGGCCTACCCAAATGTTGGAAAATAATTAAATATTTCATTTATTTCAACTAAATAAAAACTATTTATATGGATCCATCAATAATTATTGCAGCAATTTTTATGCTTATTTCTGTTATTGGCTTAGTTAAAAAAAACAGAAAAATTTTCTTATCGGGCTATATGTTTTATGGTTTTTTAGTCTTTTTCGTAGAAATATTTGAATATACTAACGGAGGAGATTTACATCATTTATTTGTTGCCTTTTTATGGCTAATTCAAGGTGTAATAGCTATACCCACTAAAGCTAAATATGATAGTTTGTCAGTAAGAGAAGCTAGGGTTAAAATACTTTTAGCTCTTTCTCTTATAAATGTAACTGGGTTTATTGCTCCTGAGATATCTCCTGCTCCAGAGATTACGTTTTATTTTCACATATTACTAGCATTACTTCCATTAGTGGTTGTTTATCTTCTTATGATCGGTAAAATTGAAATGGAAAAATAAGAGTTTATAAGTTTTTTGGCAATTTTCCCTGAACTCGAGTATCGTTTTTTGTGATTATTTTAAATGAATCTGTTTTTTGACCATTCTTTATGTTTTCAAATACTTGATCGGGAAACTTTGATAATTTTCTCCTTTTAGTGTCAAATAGGCTAAATAAAATTTCTATTCTAGCCATATTCACTTTATTTACATCATAAAAGTTTTGAATTAACTTACCAAACCTTTGATCTTCGCTATATCCATCAATTTCAACAGTAATTGAAAAATTATCGTCAAGGATAATTTCTTTGTAATAATAAAGATGCTCATAGAAAACAATTGGACCTATAGCTTGTTTTAATAAATTTTCTTTAGTTAATCCAATGGTTTTAAAAAAGGACATTCTTGCGTCTGTAGAATATTTTAAATAAGAAAAGTTAGCCAGATGCCAATTTGCATCTAAATCAGCCCATAAGACAGTGTATTTTTTTTCAAACATTGTTTAATTTAATTCTAAAAAAGAATATTAATTTTTAAAGTTAGTTAGAAATAAATAATTACTAAATTAATTCAAACTAAAATTTATAATTATAAATAATTTGTCTCTAATAATTAAAAAAAAAATCAACTCTCAAAATATAATTCAAATAAAAACATTATGAATGGTCTACTTATTTTATAAATAAAATCTTGAATACAATAAGAGTAAATCATCATATATTGAATGTTTCCAACTTATTTTGAAAGAGTTCTTTAGCTCTGATTTATTTTTAATTCGGGGAAAATTTTATGGACAATTAACAATTCTCAAAATGAAGAATATTCTATTAACCGATAATTCGATTTATTATATTGACCAGTGGGGGAAATTAAACTGTATTTCAATTAAAACTGGAGAAGAAGAGTTTAGAGTTAAAACATCTTTTTTTTTGATCTTTTTTGGAATTAACATTAGTCAACCAAAAGCTTTATTTGTTTTCAATAAGAAAGACGGCTGAAGTAGATCAATTAAATGGTCAGATATCTAAAGTTGAAAATTCTATTAATATTCATTTTATAAGATATATTTTATTGTAGATGAATTTCAGATTAATTTAAATTCATCTATAGGATCTGATGCTATTTTTATTGGAGAGGCTTGAGTAGATTACACTGCAGATATAATTTTAGATGCTGGCAGTGGAGAATGGCTCTATTTGTTTTTCAGGATTCTTAAAATTTGGTAGATTTAACTCTAATAAATTTAATTTATTCATTTTTTTAAATTAATTTTGCAAACTGTTCTAATTGGGATTAAAAAAAAAGATATAGATGGCAAATCATAAATCTGCATTAAAAAGAATTCGTTCAAACGATAAAAAAAGATTGAGAAATCGTTTTCAACATAAAACTGTAAGGAATGCATTAAAAAAGCTTAGAGAATTAAAAGACAGAAAAGAAGCTAATGCTTTATTGCCTTCATTAATAGCTATGCTTGATAAGTTGTCTAAGAAAAATATAATTCATTCTAATAAAGCTTCCAACTTAAAATCTAAATTAACTAAGTTAGTTAGTTCTTTATAATTTTTTATTTGGCAAAATGCATTTTTTAAGTATTCATTGAAATTAAGAATTCTTCATTATTTTCAGTTCTTTTAAATCTATCATTTATAAACTCCATAGCCTCAACTGGATTCATATCGGCTAAGTATTTTCTCATAATCCACATTCTTTGAACTGTTTTTTCATCTAAAAGAATATCGTCTCTTCTAGTGCTTGATGATATCAGATCTATGGCCGGAAAAATTCTTCTATTAGATATTTTACGATCTAATTGTAGTTCCATATTGCCAGTTCCTTTAAATTCTTCAAAAATAACCTCATCCATTTTAGACCCTGTCTCGGTTAAAGCTGTAGCTATTATAGTTAATGAGCCTCCCCCTTCTATATTTCTTGCAGCTCCAAAAAAACGTTTGGGTTTATGAAGTGCATTAGCGTCAACACCACCACTTAAAATTTTACCAGAAGCTGGTTGAACAGTGTTATATGCCCTAGCTAGTCTAGTAATAGAGTCCAATAAGATAACCACGTCATGACCACACTCAACTAATCTTTTTGCCTTTTCCAAAACAATATTTGCAATTTTAACATGTCTATCTGCAGGTTCATCAAAAGTTGAAGCGACCACCTCTCCTCTTACATTTCTTTGCATATCAGTTACTTCTTCAGGCCTTTCATCAATTAAAAGTATTATTTGATATACTTCAGGATGATTAGCTGCAATAGCATTTGCAATATCCTTTAATAACATGGTTTTACCTGTTTTTGGTTGAGAAACAATCATTCCTCTTTGCCCTTTTCCAATAGGGGAAAATAGATCAATTATTCTAGTTGAAATTGTATTTGATTTTCCTGCTAAATTGAATTTAACTTCAGGAAATAAGGGCGTGAGATGTTCAAATGAAACTCGATCCCTAACAACACTTGGATCTAACCCATTAATTTTATTTACTTTAATTAATGGAAAATATTTCTCTCCTTCTTTAGGTGGACGAACTGTTCCTAGAACGGTATCACCGGTTTTAAGACCAAAAAGACGAATTTGAGATTGAGAGACATAAACATCATCAGGAGATGAAAGATAATTATAGTCAGAAGATCTTAAAAAGCCATAACCCTCAGTCATAATATCGAGAACCCCTTCAGAATCAATAATTCCCTGAAATTCATAGTCAGGCTCACGATACCTGTTTCTATTATCTTTATTATGATTTGTTTCAGTTTTATTATTTTTAGGATGGTTATTAATTTCGTTTTTAAAGCTATTTGGATTTTTTAAATATGGTTTTGCAGTATTTTTGGAATCAGTTTTATTTGATGATTTGTCACCAATTTTTTTATTATTAGCGATAATTTTTGAAGTTCTATTTTTTTGTTCCTCTTTTTTGATGTCAGTAGTAATTTTTGGAGAAACAGTATTTAATCCGTCTTTTTTTGGAAAATTTTTAGATTGCTTTGTAGTTATAACCTTAACGTCTTTCGTGTCATTAATTTTTTTAACCGGTTTATCTATAATAGTAACAGGATTAGAGGATATGTGATCAATAATTTGATAAATCAAATCCATTTTTTTGGCTGACAATTTTTTGACACCAATTTTTTTTGCTATTTCTTGTAATTCAAATAGTTTTTTTAATTTTAAATCTGATATGTTTAACATTTTAAAAAATTAAGATATGTTTATTTTGTGAAGTTTAATAATTTTTAATCTGGGAAGAGTACTAGCGTTAGTGCCAATGATTAACAATATTACAAATTTTTTTAATTTACTGCACCTAAAAAAGTTATTTTTAATATAAAATTTAAAATGTTACAACGAATTCAGTCTTTTTTTTTAGTATTATACATTATAATTTCAATAATAAATTATTTTTATTCTCCTAACAATGTTCTTATTTTAATAGAATTTTTTGAAGAAAAACTATCGATTTTTCAAATATCTTCTTTTTTAGGTTTTTTAATTACAACAATAGCATTCTTTAGTTTTAAAGATAGAAACAAGCAATTTGTACTTGTTAAAATTGCAATTGCATTTCATTTTTTTCAAATCCTTATGGTTTTTTATTATTTATTAAATATCAAAAATGATTTTATTTTAAATATTCAGGATTTAATTGTTGTATTATATTTTATGGGTATTGCATTATTGATATTAGCTTTAAAGTACATTAAAAAGGATATTGACTTGATTGAATCAACAAATAGAATTAGATAACTTTTTATTTTTTCCCTAATTCAATTACCTCCAAATTTTCAATTTTATTTTTGTTTATTTCAAAACGAATCATTGTCCTTACTGAATGAAATCCATTTTTCCCAGCAGCCCCAGGATTTAAGTGTAAAATATTATTTTTTTTATCATTAATAATTTTTAATATATGAGAGTGGCCGCTAATAAATATATCAGGTTTCATTTCAAGCAATTCTTTTTTTATCTTAGCATTGTATAATCCTGGATATCCTCCTATATGAATCATATAAATTCTTATTTCTTCACAATGGAAATTAATTTTCTCAGGAAATGTCATTCGAATTTTATGGTCATCAATATTACCATAGACTGCCCTAATTCTTGAAATACTAGAAAGCTTATCTATTATTGAGATATCGCCAATATCTCCTGCGTGCCAAACTTCATCGGATTGATTTGCATAATAAATAATTCTATCATCAATGTAACCATGAGTATCAGAAAGTAATAGAATTTTTCTCAATATTTTATATAGTTTATTTATTAATTGAATAAATTTAAGATTAAATTTCGTTTTTTAATTCTAAAAAAGTAAATCCATATAGAGGAATATTTAAATTTTTTTCTGATTTTTTATTCTAATATATTTACCATAAATATAAACTTTGAGATATTTTTTATCTTTTTCATACAATGGGCTTAACTATCACGGTTGGCAAATTCAAAAAAACGCTAATTCAGTTCAAGAAGTTATAGAAGACGCTTTATCTAACATATTAAGATTAAAGGTTAAGCTAACAGGTGCAGGAAGAACAGACACAGGAGTTCATGCGAAATTAATGGTAGCTCATTTTGATGCACAAATTTCAAATGAACTTGAAAATAATTTACTTTATTTATTAAATAAATACCTTAGTAATGATATTTATTTTTTTGGTTTAAAGAAAGTAATTAAAAATGCGCACGCTCGTTTTGATGCAATTTCCAGAAGTTATGAATATCACATTAATTTTACAAAAAACCCTTTTAGCCAAGGATTTACTTATCACTTCAATGACTCATTAGATGTTAAATTAATGAATATCGCCTCTGAAGAATTAAAAGTTTATTCTGATTTTCAGGCTTTTTCTAAATCAAATTCTGGTGTTAAAACTTACATTTGTGATATTAATTTAGCAGAGTGGAGTATCTTGGGTAATGGGCTTATCTTTAGAATTAAGGCAAATCGTTTTCTAAGAAACATGGTAAGATCAATTGTTGGAACACTTTTAGATGTTGGATTAAAAAAGTTAACATTGAAAGAGTTTTCTGATATAATAGAAAGTAAAAACAGAAATAATGCAGGTTTTTCAGCGCCAGCTCATGGACTGTTTCTAACTGAAATAGAGTATCCTAATTCAATATTTATAAATGAATCAATCAAAAAATAAAATTTTTGACATTAAATTATTTAGGAAAGTAATGGGGTTTTCAGCACCCTATAGAAGAATTTATTACTTACTTGTATTCTCGGCAATTTCTCTTTCTTTTTTTTCAACCACAGGCCCTTATTTATTGAAGATAATTATTGATGATTACATTATTCCAAAAGATCATGAAGGTTTAAAGTTCTTTGTTATTTTAATGTTAATAGCCTTATTGCTTGAAGTTTTTTTTCAATTTGTATTTATATATTTCGCGAATTGGCTTGGTCAAATGATAATTAAAGACATAAGAATTGTCTTATATGACAGATTAATTAATTTTAAAATGACTTATTTCGATAATTCTTCTGTCGGAAAATTAGTAACTAGATCTGTAAATGACATTGAGGTAATAGCAAGTATCTTTAGTCAAGGTTTATTCATGATTATTGCAGATTTTTTAAAAATGGGGTTAGTTATAATTGTAATGTTATTTATTAATTGGGAATTATCATTAATTGTTTTTTCAGTATTACCAATAATTATTTACGCAACTAAAGTTTTTCAAAAATCGATGAAACTAGCTTTTGAAGATGTCAGAAATCAAATTTCAAATCTTAATGCTTTTGTTCAAGAACGAATTAATGGCATTAAAATAGTTAAGTTATTTAATAGAGAAATTATTGATCACAAGTTATTTAATGAAATTAATCAAAAGCATAAAAAAGCTTGGCTCAAGACTGTATGGTATAACTCAATTTTTTTTCCTATCGCAGAAATTTCCACCTCTATAACAATAGGTTTATTGGTCTGGTATGGAGGCTTGCAGGCTTCTTTTTATGGGCTAATTTCTATTGGCACAATTTTTCTTTTTATTAGAATGTCAAATATATTGTTTCATCCTTTAAGGCAAATTGCAGATAAATTTAACACACTCCAAATGGGAATGGTTGCTGCTCAAAGAGTTTTTAATATTATCGAAACACAAAATAGGACACTTGATTTAGGAAAAATAAGGAAACATAATATTAAAGGATCTATAGAGTTTAAAAATTTAAAATTTTCATATATAGAAGGAGAAGAAGTTTTAAAAGGAATTAATTTGAAAGTGAGACCTGGAGAAAAGATTGCAATAGTAGGTTCTACTGGTTCTGGAAAAACTACAATTATTAATTTGTTGTCAAGATTTTATGAATTTAATCACGGAGACATCTTGATTGATGATATTCCTATAAAAGATTTTAGATTAAAGAACTTAAACTCTAATATTTCAGTTGTCTTGCAGGATGTATTTCTTTTCGCTGATACCATTCATAATAATATTTCGTTATATGACACTAAAATTACAAGAGAGAAAATCATTAAAGCAGCTATGGAAATTGGAGTTCATGATTTTATAAATTCATTACCACTTAATTATGATTACAATGTTAAAGAACGAGGAGTTATGTTATCCAGTGGTCAAAGACAATTAATAGCCTTTTTAAGAGCATATATGTCTAATCCATCTATTCTGGTTTTGGACGAAGCTACTTCTTCAATTGATTCATATGCTGAGGAATTAATACAAAATGCAATCAAAAAAATAACTATTGGAAAAACTTCAATTATGATAGCTCATCGTTTGACAACAATTAGAAATGCAGATAGAATTGCAGTAATGGATAAAGGAAGAATTGTAGAGCTTGGGAATCATTCAGAATTGATTAAAAATTATTCAGGACTTTATTTTAATCTTTATAATTCTCAATTTTCTGAATTAGAAAAAACTAAAGAGATAAGTCTTTCTTGAGTTGATTGCTTAGTTTTTTAAATGATGTATAAATTTCAAATTCACCATTTTTAATATAATTAACACTTCCAGTTTGCTCAGAAATTACTAAGACTATGGAATCTGTTTTTTCTGTTATTCCAATGCCAGCTCTATGTCGTAAACCAAGTCTTTTAGGAATTGAGTCAGATTCGGAAACTGGTAAAACTATTCTTGTTGCTATTATGAAGTTTCCTTTTATTATTACTGCCCCGTCATGTAGGGGGCTATTCTTAAAAAAAATGGATTCTATTATTTGAGAAGATAATTCCATTTTAGTCTTATCTCCAGAGTTTTTAATAAACTCTAAGTTGTTTTCCCTTTCAATTACTATAATTGCTCCAGTTTTATCAGAAGACATTTTTTCACATGAATTAATTAAAGTTTTAATGTCAAGTGTGATAATTTCTTCATTAGTATTTAGAAATTTAAAGTACTTTAAAATATTTTGTTTAGTAGCGAAATTAGTTGAACCAATTAAAAGTAAAAACTTTCTTATTTCTTGTTGAAAAACCACTATTAGGGCGAAAAAGCCTACACTAATAAATTTTCCTAATAAATTACTTAATACGTTCATATTTAAAAGGTCTGTCAACTTCCATATCAAGTAAACTATAACAATTCCAAGAAAAATATTAATTGCTACTGTTCCTCTAAGGAGTTTATATAGATAAAATAAAAGTATGGCTACCAATATTATGTCAAGAATATCTACAAATGTAATTTCAAGAAAATCTAAGTTCTTCAATTGACTAAGCTTTACGTAAAATTAGAAAAACTATTTAAGCTCTTGAAATAAATCAATACATTCTTTAGCCTCTTTAACATCATGTACTCTTAATATTTGAACTTTTTTGGTCAAAGCGACTGTATTTAGTATAGATGTGCCGTTTAGAGAATTTTCTATATTGACTCCTAATTTTTTATATATCATTGATTTTCTTGAAACACCTACCATAATTGGTAGGTTAAGGTTCTGAAATAATTCTATATTCTTTAAAATTGTATAGTTATCTTCAATCGTCTTTCCAAAACCAAAACCTGGATCTATAATTAAGTCATTAATTCCTAATGAATGTGCTTCATTAATTTTTTCTGAAAAATATTTTATCATTTCAGTAATTATATCCTTATAAAATGGATTTTCCTTCATCACAGAGGGAGTTCCTTTCATATGCATTAGAATTAAGGGAACCTTAAGTCTACCAATAGTGCTCATCATTTGTGGATCAATGTTTCCTGAAGAAATGTCATTTATAATTGAAGCGCCCATATTGATAGACTCTTCAGCCACTTTTGATCTATAAGTGTCAATAGAGAATAATACATCAGGAAATTTTTTTAAAAGAATCTCCAATGTGGGTAATAATCTTTTCAATTCTTCATCTAAGGATATTTCTTTAGCTCCTGGCCTTGAGCTTTGAGCTCCTATATCGATAAAGTCAGCCCCTTCAGTTATCATCTTATTACATTGATTTATAACACTTTGAGTTCCTATATATTTACCCCCGTCATAAAAAGAATCTGGAGTAAGATTTAAAATTCCAAATATTTTGGGTTTACTAAAATCTATTAAAATTCCTTTACAATTTATAGTCATATTTATAAATTTCATGTATAACTTTTATTAACTTATTTGATAGAGAATAAAAATTAACCGAAATTTACACAAATTTCATTATCCTTATGGAAAAGACTGTGGAACAATATGAACAAATTATTTTAAAATGTAGGTCGCTTTTTTTAAATAAGATGAAAGATTATGGTTCAGCATGGAGAATTCTTAGGCTATCATCACTTACTGATCAAATTTTTATAAAAGCTCAAAGAATAAGAAGTCTTCAAACTATTAAAGCTCAAAAAATAGAAGAAACTCAAGATGAAGAATTTATAGGAATTATTAATTATTCCTTAATGGCATTAATTCAATTAAAACTAGGTGTAGCAGAAGTTCCTGATCTAATTCTAGAGGATGCATTAATTGCTTATGATTTAGAAAAAAATATAACATTTAATCTTATGTTAGCTAAGAATCATGATTACGGAGAAGCCTGGAGAGAGATGAGGGTTACTTCTTTGACAGATTTAATTATACAGAAACTTCTTAGGGTTAAACAAATTGAAGATAATCAAGGAAAAACAATTATTAGCGAAGGGGTTTCGGCAAATTACATGGATATAATAAATTATTCTATTTTCGCTTTAATCCATTTGAATAAAAATTAGTTAAATGCTTTCTTTTGTTTTTGAAAAAATAATTATCGGTTTAATAACTTTATTTGGTGTTGCTTCAATAATATTTTTTTTATTTACTGTTTTACCAGGAGATCCAGCTCAAATGATGCTTGACCAAAAATCAGATAGTAAGCAATTAAAAATTTTAAAAACTAAATTTGGATTTGATTTACCAATTACTAAGCAATATATATTTTATATGAATGATATCTCTTTAATCTCAATTCATTCATTAGATTCTAAAGATTTTACTTTTTACAATAAAAAGAAATATGGTGGAATCCAATTTTTTAAGTTTAATAAAACTGTATTAGTTTTTAAATTCCCATTTTTAAGGACTTCGTATCAGAAAAGAGGTAAAAAGGTTTTAAGTGTAATTCATGAAACTCTTCCAAATACTATTATACTTGCAATTGGTTCAATTTCTATAGCTATTTTTTTAGGAATTTTTTTGGGATTAGTTGCAGGCTATTATAAAGATCAATCGATTGACAAAGCTTTACAGGTATTTAGTACTTTAGGAATGAGTATCCCTTCTTTTTTTAGTGCAATATTATTCTCTTGGTTTTTTGGATATGTTTTATATGATTTCACAAATTTAAATATGACAGGAAGTTTATACGAATTAGATGATTATGGGGAGTCTTATAAATTAAATTTAAAAAATTTAATTTTACCCTCAGTTGTTTTAGGCATTAGACCTCTTGCCGTAATTGTTCAATTAATGAGAAGTCAATTAATAGACGTTCTTTCTCAAGATTATATTAGAACTGCAAAAGCAAAAGGATTATCAGTATTTAGGATAATTTATTTTCATGCAATTAAAAACTCTTTAAATCCAGTTATAACTGCTATTTCAGGATGGTTTGCCTCATTATTATCTGGTGCAGTTTTTGTTGAGTATATTTTTGGATGGAGAGGTTTAGGTAAGGAGGTAGTGGAAGCGCTAAACACGCTTGATATTCCCGTTATAATGGGAGCAGTTTTAGTTATTTCTTCTTTGTTTATAATAATTAATATAATAGTGGATATTTTATATGTATATATTGATCCACAAATAAAATATAACTAAAAAAAAGTAATTATGAGATCAAATATTATTGCAGGAAATTGGAAAATGAATAATGACAAAAACAAGACTAAAGAGTTAATAATGTCAATTAATGAAGCTTTACAAAAAAAATCAAATTTAAGAGTTATTGTTGCTCCAAGTCATGTTCATTTAGAAAGTGCAATCTTGTTAACTAAAGATAGTTTTATTGAAGTTTCAGCGCAAAATATGCATCATAAAAAATCAGGAGCTTATACAGGTGAAATTTCTGCTTTAATGTTGTTAAGTATAGGCGTAAAATCTGTTATTATAGGTCACTCTGAGCGAAGAGCATTTTTTAAAGAAGACGATTTGTTGTTAACAGAAAAAGTCAAACTGGCCCTAGATAATAATATGGAAGTTATTTTTTGTTTAGGTGAAGAACTTGAAGATAGAAAGAAAAGCAATCATTTTAATATTGTTTCATTACAAATTAATAATGTATTATCTAAGATAGATTCTTCAAGTTTAAAAAAAATTATTATAGCATATGAACCCGTTTGGGCTATTGGTACTGGGGAAACTGCAACTGCTGATCAAGCTCAGGAAATGCATTTACACATAAGAAGGTTTATTAGTGATAAATATGGTGAAGATTTGGCACAAAGTATTTCTATCATATATGGGGGGAGTGTTAAACCAGAAAACGCATCAGAAATTTTCTCTAAAGCAGATGTTGATGGAGGGCTAATTGGAGGTGCTTCATTAAATTTTGAAGATTTTTTGAAAATAAGTAATTCATTTTAAGTTGTCAATACAATATTCAAAATTGATTTTTAAAGTGCATCCCTTTGATTTAGGCTCTGAAATATTAATTGCAGAATTATCTGAAATAGGCTTTGAGAGTTTTTTAATTGAATCTAATTCCTTAGAAGCTTATCTGCCTTCATTTATGTGGAGCCCATCAATTTTAAATGGAATAACATTATTATCTAACTCTAAGTTTAAAATTTCTTATAGTTTAATTGAAATTGAACCTGAGAATTGGAATTTGAAATGGGAGTCAAATTTTAAGTCAATAATTATAAATAAAGATTGTGTTATAAGAGCTAATTTTCATAAGCCACTTGGATTAAGGTTTGAATTAGTCATTAATCCTAAGATGAGCTTTGGAACCGGTCATCACGAAACAACCCATATGATGTTAGAGTATATTTTAGAATTGCCATTTATATATTTAGAAAAGGTTCTTGATGTAGGATGTGGAACAGGAATTTTAGCTATTTTATCTGAAAAAAAGGGAGCTAAACATATAGAGGCAATTGATGTAGAGCATTGCTGTTATGAAAATACTTTAGAGAATATTGAATTAAATAATTGCAAAAAAATAATCCCTCAGCATGGAGATGTTTTAAGTTTAAAGAAGAATAAATTTGATTTAATAATAGCTAATATTAATAAAAATATTTTATTAAATGAAATCTCTAATTATGTAAATTTTTTAAATATTGGAGGAGTTTTATTGATTAGTGGGTTTTACGAAAAGGATTTTAATGATATAAATGATTATTGTTTAAAAAAAGGATTAAAATTTAGTGATAAAAAAATTAAAAATAAGTGGATTGCTGCTAAATTTGTTTTATGATTAGTGAAAACACTGAAGTAGAATTAGAAAAAGAGCTAGAGTTTTTAACTGAATTTGAACATGAGATTGTACTATACAATGATGATGTTAATACCTTTGATTACGTAATTTCGACATTAATAAATATTTGCAAGCACACAATGGAACAAGCAGAACAGTGTTCTTATATAGTGCACTATTCTGGTAAATGTGGTGTTAAAAGCGGTTCTTTGGAAGAGCTAAAGCCAATTTGCTTGAAGCTTTTAAAAGCTAGTTTAACTGCCGAAATAGTCTAATTTTATAATATTAAAGACGATATTTGAAATATGGTAATAATTAAATTTTCTCAAAAAATAATTTTAACATTATATTTAGTGTTATTTATTAATAACTTCTCATTTGCTCAAATAAAAAATTCTATGAAGTTTTCAATACATCAATTTAAAGTTAAAGATCTTTCAGGTGAAATATATGACCTTTCATGTCTTAAAGGCAAAAAAGTAATGATTGTTAATACTGCCTCTAAATGTGGATTAACTCCTCAATATG
>Ga0114997_10000249_pt1 | contig 43066 bp, 39 predicted proteins | sample ArcticOcean_MG_C_2_FD_87045 | JGI IMG/M metagenome (GOLD analysis project Ga0114997, IMG submission 87045) | Marine microbial communities from western Arctic Ocean - ArcticOcean_MG_CB4_136 | ecosystem: Environmental > Aquatic > Marine > Oceanic | place: Arctic Ocean: Canada Basin | collected... | reverse complement strand
CATTCTGCCTTCACCCGTAGCTTTTGTTAAAGCTTCAAGTGCAGCATTTGCCCAAAATTCAGGAGCTACATCTGGCTCACCTTTTTCATTCATAGATGTAAAAGTTGGCATTGTTGCGCCTGGTATTAGCTCAACTGTACAGCCATAACCTTTTTCTAAGATAACTTTATCAACTTCAGCCATAAAATTAGCAGAGGCCCAGTTCATATTCGCTATCGTTATTTTTCCGCAAGCTGCATTCGCGGTAGTACTAAAACCCGCTAAACCTAATACAACTATTGCAGAAATTAATAGTTTTTTAATTATTTTCATTTTTATCCTTTTTATTATTTTTATTTGACTATTTATATATAATTTATAAAAATATTAAACCCTAAGAACAACTTATGATTGTAATTTTTACTGTTTCATGTGAAATTTATGTAATAAAGTTAATTAAGTGATGAAAATAAAAAAAATAAAAACTTTTATTGTTGGAACCCCCCCTCCTTATTTTGGTGGAAATTACTGGATATTTATTAAACTTATTACTGATAAAGATATTATTGGATATGGAGAAGTTTACTCAGTACCCTTCCATCCAAACGTTGTTACAAAAATGATTGAAGATGTTTTTGAAAGATATGTAAAAGATAAAGATCCTTTTAAAATAGAAAAATTGTGGAGAACTATTTATTCAAGTGGCTACACACAAAGACCAGATATTTCTCTTATGGGGATAATTAGTGGTGTTGAAATGGCATGCTGGGATATAATTGGTAAAGAGTTGGGTAAACCAATTTATGAATTACTTGGTGGACTGGTGCATAAAAAATTACGTTCATACACTTATCTGTATCCAAAAAAATCAGACCAAGCTGATGTTTATACTAATGCTGAACTCGCCGCTGAAAGAGCTAATGAATATACTGAAAAAGGTTTTACTGCTATTAAATTTGACCCGGTTGGAACATACACTCCTTTGGATCCTAGGCATCTTTCTTTGGAAGAACTTATTAAAGTAGAAAATTTTGTAAAAACTATCCACCACTCTTTAAAGAAAAAATGCGATCTTATAATCGGAACTCATGGGCAAATGACGACATCATCTGCAATTAGATTAGCAAAACGTTTAGAAAAATTTGACCCAATGTGGCTCGAAGAACCAGTTCCACCTGAAAATTTTGAAGAAATGGGTAAAGTTTCAATATCTACATCTATACCTCTGGCTACAGGAGAAAGATTAACTACTAAATACGAATTTTCTAAAATCCTACAAGCACGAGGTGCTAGTATTTTACAAATGAATTTGGGTAGAGTGGGTGGAATCCTTGAGGCAAAAAAAATTGCAGGACTCGCAGAAACATATTATGCTCAGATTGCTCCACATCTTTATTGTGGTCCTATTATTGGAGCAGCTAATATACAAATCTCAACATGTAGTCCTAATTTTTTAATATTAGAAGGGGTAAAAGATTGGGGAAATTTTTATTCAGAAATTCTTATTAATCCTATTCGATGGGAGAATGGTTATGTAATTCCTTCAACCAAACCTGGTTTAGGTATAGAGTTAAATGAAAAAGTTGCAAATAGGTACAAATATACTGGAACTAAACTTCATCTTGAGATGGCTGAAATATAAATTATACACCAACGTAACCAAATTCTAACGATGCATCAGTAATATGATGATATAAAGATTCACCAAAACTTCTTAGAGTAAATAAGTTAAATATTTGTTTTTCATGATCTACACAATCAATCATAATATTAATTCCATGAAAAACCGAACCAGCGCAATTATTTTTTTTAAATTCGTTTAAATTTATCGGGCAACCTTTCTTTAATACTTCTTTGGCTTCTGTTCCATAAATTTGTATTCCAGCTCTTGAATGAGAAATGTCAGTCGTTGCAAAATTCTCATTATCACAATTTGTATTGATAGTTTTTATAATATCTTCTTTTTTTGATATAACTAACCACGTATCTGGTCCAGTCCAAAGAATTCTTGTTTTTTGATTACATGAAACTTTAGTGTTTCCTAAAGGAAAATCTAAACCATCAATCTTTATATTATTTATTTGTATTTTTGACTTTTTATATTTAACAATCTGAACAATTATAAAATCAGTTAATTCAGTAATTTTAAGTAAATCATTTTCATTTTTCCTGTGATGATCACCAAAAAGACCTTTTTTATGAATAGATTCCAAAGGAGTTATGGCTGTCATGATCTCACTCTTTCTCCTTTTGGGTCAACATAATGAGAGGAAACGATTTCAACTGGGATACTTTTATTTTTAAGGGGTGATACTGCAAAATATTTTTCCCCTATTTTTTTCTTTCCATTTTTTAAAATAGCTAAAGAAAAAGGATTGTTATATTCCACACTCCAGCAAGAAGCTGAAATATGTCCAATTTTTGGATTGGGTAAATTAGCATTGGCATCTACAACTAGATGAGATCCTTCTGGTATCATTGTTTTTTTATCTAATGGAACAACACCAACAATTTTTTCTCTTTCTGGGTTTGAAAAAGCATTTCTGTTTAATGATCTTTTTCCAATAAAATCTTTTTTCTTACTTAACATTTTTTCTAAAGAAAGATCAGAAGCAATAACTCTTCCGTCTATTTCCGAGCCTGCTACATGACCCATTTCTATTCTTAAAGTTGAAAGGGCTTCTGTCCCGTATGGTTCAACATTCATTTCTTTTCCTATTTCAATTATTTTTTCCCACATAAAAAATCCATATCCAGACTCAACATTTATTTCATAAGCTAACTCTCCTGAAAATGAAATTCTAAAAATTCTAGCTGGAACACCAAATAAATCACCTTCTTTGAATCCCATAAATGGTATTGCTTTATCAGAAACATCAGTTTCTGGAAAAAGTTTACTTAATAAGTTTCGTGAGTTGGGGCCAGCTAAAGCAACACCTGCCCATTGTTCAGTTGTTGATAAAACATTAACGTCTAGTTCTGGCCAAACTACTTGGAGATAAAATTCTAAATGAGACAAAACATTAGCTGCTTGTGCAGTAGTAGTAGTCATATGATAGTGATTTTCTGAAATCCTTGTTGTTGTTCCATCATCAAAAACAATTCCATCTTCTCTGAGCATTACGCCGTATCGGGCTTTACCTATTGGTAATTTCATCCACGCATTTGTATAAATTCTGTTTAAAAATTCTGCGCTATCAGAGCCTTTAATATCTATTTTTCCTAGAGAAGTAACATCACAAACTCCTACATTATTTCTTACATTGATAGCTTCACGTTTTGCTGCTTCTGCTAAATTTTCATTATCTTGTTTATAATATCGAGGTCTTAACCATAAACCAGCATCAACAAAAATAGCATTATTACTTTCGTGCCACGCATGAATTGGAGACTTTCTGGTAGGTCTATAATGTTTTCCAACTTCTCTTCCGACTATAGCTCCTATTGTTACCGGTGTATAAGGTGGTCTAAAAGTTGTGTGACCTACTTCTGGAATTATTTTTTTTTCAATATTAGAAACTAATTGTAAACCATTTAGATTACTTGTTCTTCCTTGATCGGTGGCCATTCCTAGTGTTGTATATCTTTTAACATGCTCTATAGATCTAAAGCCTTCTCTAACTGCTAACTCTATATCAGATACATAAACATCATTTTGAAAATCTACACACCTTTTATAATATTTATTTTTAGGAAGAGGCATACACCAAAATTTATCTTGTTTCCCATAACTTCTTTCATTAGACTTAGGAGTTAAGATTTTTTCTTCTTTTCCTGTTATTTTTTTTGATAGTTCATAACCTTTTAAAAAACCTTCTTCTAAAGTATTTTTTAAGGTAACTGATCCATTTGCTGCACCAATAGTACTTTCGTTTTGTCTTGGTTGATTTGGAATGAAAGCATTAACCTTTTCATCAAACCTTAATTTATTTCCAGATTGAGAAGAAAGATGAACTGTTGGTGTCCAATTTCCTGAAATACATATACAATCACAAATAACATTCTCTAAATTTTCATAACTAGATTTTTCTTTATTTAATTTTCCTATCAATGCAGAATTTACTTTTTTGTAACCTAGGGCATTAACAACACCATACGAAAATTTTATGCTTATATTTAAATTTTTTGCCTCTTTGATAACAGAACTTTCAGAACTTTCTCTAATATCTAAAACTAATGGATCAATCCCATTTTTTTTAAAATCTATAGCAGTGTCGTACCCACTGTCATTATTAGTAAAAATAATTGGTTTTCTTCCAACAATAACACTATAAATTTTTATATATTCTTTTGCCGCTGAAGCTAACATGACTCCAGGTCTATCGTTATTTCCAAAAACTAAAGGTCTTTCTATTGACCCTGTAGAAATAATTACTTCTTTAGCTCTAATATACCAAAGTCGCTGTCTTGGTGTAAATTCATTTGGTTTTTCTATATGATCTCTGGTTCTTTCGGACATTACCATCATGTTATGATCATAATATCCAAAAACTTGAGATCTATTTTTAACTATAACATTGGGCATTGATTTTAATTCTGTGATTGTTTCTTCTGCCCAATCTTTTCCTTTCTTGTTCCCAATTGTGACTTCATCTGTTAACAAGCTTCCTCCAAATCTTGGTTTATCCTCAGCTAAAATCACTTTTGCACCATTTTTAGCTGCTGCTAGAGCACTAGCTAATCCGGAAGGTCCTGAACCAGCAATCAAAATATCACAATACTCAAATTTATGCTCGTACCTATCTGGATCTGGTTTTAATGGAGCCACACCTAAACCTGCTGCTTTTCTAATAATTGGTTCATAAATTTTATACCAAAAACTTTTAGGCCACATAAATGTTTTGTAATAAAAACCAGCAGGAAAAAATTTACTTAAAAAATTATTTATTGCTCCAAAATCAAAAGAAACTGATGGAAAGCAGTTTTGACTTTTAGCAACTAACCCTTCTACTAATTCAACTGTAGTTGCTATTGCGTTAGGTTCTGTTTTAGCTCCAGCATACAATTGAACTTGAGCATTAGGTTCTTCTACTCCCGCACCTATAAATCCTCTAGGTCTATGATACTTAAAGCTACGTCCAACCAAATGAACACCATTAGCAAGTAAAGCAGATGCTAATGTATCACCTTCATAACCAAAATATTTTTTGCCATTAAATCTAAATGAAATTTTTTTATTTCTATTTATATAACCACCTTTATCTAATCTAAATTTTTGTGACATAAAAATTACAATTCCTCATTTATTTTAGCAGTTTTAAAGATTTCATGAGTTGCGGTGCTCCTCAACACTTTAAACCACTGTCTACAACCAGCAACATGATGCCACAACTCTGAGTGTTTTCCTCTAGGATTTTTTCTATAATAAACAAAATCATCCCATTTTTCGTCTGAAATTTCTTTCCCTAATTCTGGTCTTTTAACACTACCATCACCTCCATAGGAAAATTCATTTTGAGATCTTTTTCCACAATAAGGACATTTAATTTCTAACATTTTTTATCCAATCCAAGTTTTAGTTCCTACACCTTTTTCATCGAGCAAATGACCTGTGTTAAATCTATTAATTTTAAATTTTTCATTTAATTTATGGGGACGATCTTGAGCTATAGTATGCGCAAAAGTCCATCCTGATACCGGAGTAGCTTTAAAACCTCCATAACACCAGCCAAAGTTTAAATAAAGTCCATCAATATGACTTTTATCAATTACTGGTGACCCATCCATAGACATATCCATTATTCCTCCCCAAGTTCTTAAAATTTTTAAGCGACTTAAATTTGGAAACATTGCAACTCCTTCAGACAATACATGTTGTAAAGTTGGTAAGTTTCCTCTTTGAGCATAACTATTGTAACCATCTAAATCTCCACCCATTACCATTTCACCTTTATCTGATTGACTGCAATAAAAATGACCAGCGCCAAATGTAACAACATGATCTAAAAAAGGTTTTACAGGCTCAGAAACACAAGCTTGGAGCACATGCGCTTCAATAGGTAATTTCATATTTAATTTTTCTGCCAACAAGGACGTGCTTCCTGCTACACATAATCCGATTTTGTTTGCTTTAATATCACCTCTTGAAGTTTGAACACCTTTTATTTTTCCATTTTGAACATCAAAACCTTTAACTTCACAATGTTGAATAATGTCCACTCCCATTGAATCTGCTTGTCTAGCATACCCCCAAGCTACAGCATCGTGTCTTGCTGTTCCTCCACGTGGTTGCATCAATGCACCAAAAATTGGAAATCTTGCTGTTGTAGAAAAATCTGCGAATGGAATCATTTTTTTCAATTCTTTTTTTCCAAGCATCACTGCATCAATGCCATTTAATCTCATTGAATTTCCTCTTCGTGAATATGTATTTAATTGAGCATCAGAATGTGCAAGATTAATGATGCCTCTTGGTGAATACATAACATTATAATTTAACTCTTGTGATAAATTCTCCCATAACTTCATTCCATATTCGTAAAATAAACCATTTGCATCCCACATGTAATTTGAACGAAGTATTGTTGTATTTCTTCCAACATTTCCTCCACCAATCCAACCTTTTTCTAGTATAGCTACATTTGTAATTTTATGTTCTTTGGCTAAATAATATGCCGTTGCAAGACCATGACCACCACCACCTATAATTATCACATCGTATTCCTTTTTTGGTTGTGGATCTCTCCAAGCAACATCCCAATTTTGATGGTTAGTGAGTGCATTTTTGATTAAACTGAATATTGAATATTTTTGCATTGTAATAATGTAATATACCCCTATTAAATTGTAAAACGTCTTAAAAATATTATCTATACATAATGTGTTTTTTTAGATATAGGAATGCCGATGAGTGCCATGAAATCTGATATTGAAATAGCGAGAGCAGCAAAAATGCAGCCAATTAAAAGTGTGCTTGCAAAACTTGATGTTCCCGACGAACCCGAGGCTTTTAGTCCTATGGGCCGTCATATAGCAAAAATAAACTTAGAATATATTAATAAAATAAAAGAAAAAAATAGCCATTTAATATTAGTTACTGCTATTACTCCTACTCCTGCTGGAGAGGGCAAAACTACAACATCAGTAGGTTTAAGTGATGGTTTAAATAAAATTGGAAAAAAATCTATCGTTTGTTTAAGAGAACCAAGTCTTGGTCCTTCTTTTGGAATGAAGGGTGGTGCTGCTGGTGGAGGGTATTCGCAAGTAGTTCCTATGGAGCAAATTAATTTACATTTTACTGGTGACTTTCATGCAATTACATCAGCACATAATTTGCTCTCAGCATTAATTGATAATCATATTTATTGGGGTAATAAATTAAATTTAGATGTCAGAAGAATTGTTTGGAGACGTGTCGTTGATTTAAATGATCGATCACTTAGATCTATAAATATAAACCTAGGTGGCGTTGCTAATGGCTTTCCTAGAGAAGACGGATTTGATATTACAGTTGCATCAGAAATAATGGCAATTTTTTGTTTATCTAATAATTTAAAAGATTTAGAAGAAAAAATTGGAAATATAACAATCGGATATACCAAAGATAAAAAGCCTATTTATGCAAAAGATTTAAATGCACATGGGCCAATGACAGTTTTATTAAAAGATGCGATTAAACCTAATATAACTCAAACACTAGAAAATAATCCTGCAATTATTCATGGTGGTCCTTTTGCTAATATTGCTCACGGATGTAACTCTATAATAGCTACAAAAGCTGGTTTAAAATTATCAGACTATGTTGTTACTGAAGCTGGATTTGGAGCTGATCTAGGAGCTGAAAAATTTTTGAATATTAAATGTCGTAAAGCCAACATTAAACCAAGTTGTGTTGTGCTGGTTGCCACGATAAGAGCTTTAAAAATGCATGGCGGAGTAAAAAAGGATGATTTAAAAAAAGAAAATGTAGATGCTTTAAAAAAAGGGTTACCTAATCTTGAAAGACATATTCAAAATATTAAAAAATTTGGTTTAGAATTAACAGTAGCTATAAACCATTTTATTACTGACACAGATAAAGAGGTTAAAATTATAGAAGATTACTGTAATAAACTTGGAGTGAAGGCAAATCTTTGTACACACTGGGCTAATGGCGGAAAAGGGACAAAAGATCTTGCTAATAATGTGGTTGAACTTTGTGCAAAGTCTAAAAAAAATGGATTTAAATATCTTTATTCAGCAGAAACTTCTCCTTGGAAAAAAATTGAAGCTATAGCAAAAGAAATTTATGGAGCCAGCGAAGTAGTTGCTGATACTAAAATCAGAGATCAACTTAAAAAAATGGAAGATGATGGTTTTGGTAAATTTCCTATCTGTATAGCTAAAACTCAATATAGTTTTTCTACTGATCCAAACCTAAAAGGTGCTCCAGCAGGACATTCTTTATCTATTAGAGAGGTAAGACTATCAAGTGGTGCTGAATTTATAGTAGTAATATGTGGAGCTGTTATGACAATGCCAGGCCTTCCAAGAGTACCAGCCGCTGATGCAATTAAGCTAAACGATAAAGGTGAAATAGAAGGATTGTTTTAATTTTTTTTTTCTATAATTTTTATATTTAATTCTTTTAATTGTTCTGATTTAACCTCAGATGGAGCATTCATCATTAAGTCTTGAGCGTTTTGGTTCATTGGAAACATAGTAACTTCTCTTATATTTTTTTCATTAGCTAGTAACATTACAATTCTATCTATTCCCGGTGCTATACCTCCATGTGGCGGAGCACCATAACTTAAAGCATTAATCATACCACTAAATTTTTTATCAACGTGTTTTTCATCATAACCTGCTATTGAGAATAATTTGTACATCAAATCAGGTAAATGATTTCTAATAGCTCCTGACGACAGTTCAATCCCATTGCACACTATATCATATTGGTATGCTTTAATGTTCAACGGTTTTTCAAAATTTATATTTTTTATATCTCCCTGAGGCATTGAAAAAGGATTATGACTAAACTCAATCTTTTTTGTAATATTATCTTTTTCAAACATCGGGTAATCAACTATCCAACAAAAAGCAAATTCATTATTATTAATAAGCTGAAGTTCTTTCCCTATTTTATCTCTTGCTAGAGATAATATTTTTTCTATATCCTTAGTATTGCCACAAGCTAAAAAAATGCTATCTCCAATTTCTGCTGAAGTTATTTTCATTATTTTTTTTAAAGATTCTTCAGAAAACAACTTACCAATCGTGCCTTTAGCTGAGATATTATTATTTTTTTCAAAAGTAAAATAGGCAAGACCAGAAGCTCCTTCTTCTTTTGCCCATTTATCGATGCTATCAAAAAAACTTCTTGGTTTATCGTTTGTACCCTTTGTAAGTATTGCTCTTACTATAGATCCAGATTTAACAAGCTTTTTAAATATTTCAAATTTTACGTCTTCTCGTGTAAAAATTTCAGTTAAATCTGAAATTATTAAAGGATTTCTTAAATCAGGCTTATCAGTTCCATACTTTATCATAGAATCTTCGTATGGTATTTTTGGAAATTTTTCTGATTTTATTTTTTTGTTTGAAAATTTTTTAAATAAATTTATCATTAACTTTTCAACAACTTTGAATATATCTTCTTGTTCAACAAAAGACATTTCTATATCTAATTGATAAAATTCACCTGGACTTCTATCTGCTCTAGCATCTTCATCTCTAAAGCACGGTGCTATTTGAAAATATTTATCAAATCCTGCTACCATAATTAATTGTTTAAATTGTTGCGGTGCTTGTGGAAGTGCATAAAATTTTCCTGCATTCAATCTGCTTGGTACTAAAAAATCTCTAGCACCTTCAGGGCTTGAGGAAGTTAGTATAGGAGTTTGAAATTCTAAAAATCCTAATTTAGACATTTCAGATCTAATAAATGCAATTACTTTTGATCTTAAAATAATATTTTCATGAATTTTTTTTCTTCTCAGATCTAAAAATCTATACTTTAATCTAATATCTTCAGCATATTCTTGTTCACTAAAAATTGGCATAGGCAATTCTTTGCAATAGCCTAAAACTTCAAAAGATAATATTTTAACTTCGATTGAACCAGTATTTAAATCTGGGTTAATGGTTTCTTTAGTACGTTCAATTACTATACCGTTAACTTTTATAACTGTTTCTAATTGTAATTTTTCTAATTCTTTAAAATATTTATTACTATTATCTATTACACATTGTGTTAAACCAAAATTATCTCTTAAATCTACAAATAAAAGGTTGCCATGATCACGTTTTTTATTAACCCATCCAGATAAAATAATTTTTTCATCTTTGTGTTGTTGGCTAAGCTCGTTGCAAGTATGCGTCCTATATTTATGCAATTTTATTCCTTTTTAAAAATTTATATCATTTTTAACACTTCTTTAACTAATTTTAAGCTAAAAGGTGTTCCTTTTTTTAAAGAATATCTATCTAATGTTAAAATAAATTGTGATATTTTTTCATAAGATCTGTCTATTCTTTTTATAATGTAGTCAATATGCTTTTTATCAACGGATATTTGTTTATCAGAAAAATTCTTAGCAAGAATAACGCTAATCAGATCATCGCTAGGAAGATTAATGCCGATATTTAAACAACTATTAATTCGTGATTTTAAATCTCTCAATTTAAATTTGTATGCATTAATAGGTTTTATAGATGTAATTAAAAAGTATTTATTATCTTGTATAACTGAATTCCAGAGTGAATATAATATTTTTTCAGATATTTTATCATCCATATTTTCAATTATCAAAACTTCTTGCGTTTTAAGTTTAAGAAAAACTTTATCATCTAGTTCGTTTGAATTCACATAAAGGCAAGTCGTTTTGTTTTTTAAAACAGACGCTAAATGAGATTTGCCGGATCCTGAAGGACCAAATATATTAATAATTCTTTTTATCCAGTTTGGCCAACTGTTTATAAAATCATATGCCTTTTGGTTGCTTGGTGAAACATAAAAATCTTCTTTTTGGTATATTTTATTAGAAGGAAATTTTAAAATTAATTGATCACTCATTTGAGTAAAGCTCCCAGTTCCCATTAATATTTTTAAGATCATAATTAAACTTATTCAGTTCTGTTTTTAATTTTTTGGGGCCTGTATAATAATATATTTTAAAAAAAGAATTATTAATATTAAATTCATTTAACTTGTAATTATCTATAATACTTATCTTGTTAAAAATTCTTTTTAATTCATCTAATTCTTCAAGATTTTTATACTTAAATTTTAGATCTAAAGTTAGTGGCATTAATAAGTTAATTAGATTTTCTTCTTTCCAGATATCAAAAATTTTTAGCTTGAGATCTTTTAAAATATTATTTAAAAGATTTCTATCATCTATATTTTTTATATCATAAATTATATTTTTACTTACTTGGCTATCATTAAAATTGATTTTTAAATAAATATTTAATTTTGCATTCTTATAGTCCATTAGTGCAAAAACATAGTTCGGTACTTCATACTTATTTACAAAATTATCAATATTCAAATTTTCTATATTATTTTTCATTTGAATAATTTTAGATATATCTTCTGCACTTTCTATAGGAAGTATGAAATTTATTACTTCATTTTGGAGAGATATATTAGACCATTCATTATAAAAATAATTTTCATTTAAATTTTTAATTTTATTATTTACAAACAAAACAGGATAAAATATTGCTGAAATTTTTTCCACTTCAGAAAAAGATATATTTTTATTTGATAAAAATTTTCTAACTTTGTAATCGTTATAAATAATTTTTGTATTAAGATAGTATTTATCTTTGCTATATTTTTCTTCAATTATTTGAAAACTACTGATTAAACTTTTAATTTGATTTAGTTTTACATCTTTAATTCTTCTTAAATCTTTTGAAAGTAAAATTTTTTTCATTAATATGTCAAAAGAACTTAAAAATGCTTTTTTTAAATATTTTTCCCTTTTAAAATTTAAATTTATTTTACCTTCAATTTCTATATTGTTGACTATGTAAGTGTTTTCGCTTGAAAAGGTTTTGTTAAAAGGAAAAAAAAATAATAGACAAATTGCTAACAATACAAAAGTGTAGTGTGAAAAAAAAAAATTTACTTTTTTTAATATTGATTTTTTTTTCATTAAAATACTTTTATATTTGCTTAAAAAGCCTTATTAATATGGACTATTTTTTATTAAGCACTTCTTACTTATATTTATATTAATATTTGTATTTAAAAACTAATTATTTAAAAAAAAAATTTATTTCAATTTTTGCATTCTCTACGCTATCAGAGCCATGTACTGAATTTTTATCTATTGAAATGCCATACATTTTTCTTAAAGTGCCTTGCTCTGCTTTTAGTGGGTCTGTAGCGCCCATTAAATCTCTATTTTTTAAAACGGCATTTTCGCCTTCTAGCACCATCACTACAATTGGACCAGACGATAAATAATTACATAGCTCATTATAAAAAGGTTTTGTTTCATGTACTTTATAAAACTCCAAAGCTTCTTTGTTTGATATTCTTACTTTTTTACTTTTGGTAATTTTTAATCCATTGTCCTCAAAAAAAGTTTTAATTTTACTTTCTAAGTTTCTTTGTGTTGCATCAGGTTTAATAATTGATAATGTTTGTTCCATATTTATTCGTAATGTTCATTTATTAAATTATTCAATAATCTTACTCCAAAGCCTGTGGCACCTCCAGGATTTAAATTTGCAGCTTTTTTTGAAAAAGCCATGCCAGCGATATCTAAATGTGCCCAAGGCGTTTTGTTTATTATAAATCTTTGTAAAAACTGAGCCGCAGTAATTGATCCAGCTCCTCCTACATAATTTATATTTTGTACATCGGCTATAGTAGAATCGATCAACTTGTCGTAATTTTTATGCAAAGGTAATCTCCAGACTTTTTCATTAACATTTTTGCTGGCTTTAAAAATTTTATTTGATAAATCATCGCTGTTAGAAAATAAACCTGCATACTCTTCACCCAATGCCATTATTATGGCACCAGTTAATGTTGCTAAATCAATAATAAACTTTGGTTTAAACTTTTCTTCTGTGTAGGTAAGTGCATCTGCAAGAACCAGTCTGCCTTCAGCATCAGTGTTTAGAACTTCTATAGTTTTTCCAGAATAAGATTTTACTATATCGCCAGGTCTTTGAGCATTTCCGTCTGGCATATTTTCAACTAAACCTACTACACCAACTGCATTAACTTTTGCTTTTCTTAGTGCAAGACTTTTCATCAATCCTACTACCACAGCTGATCCACCCATATCATATTTCATCTCCTCCATAAATCGTGCTGGTTTTAATGAAATTCCACCAGTATCAAAGGTAACTCCTTTGCCAACAAATGCCAAAGGTTTTCCAAAGTTACTTTTAGCACCGTTCCATCTTATGTTCACTAAAAAAGTTTCATTTTTACTTCCTTGACCTACCCCTAACAAAGAATGCATTCCAAGTTTTTTTAATTTTTTTTCATTTAATATTTCAACTTTTAAACCCAACTTAGTAAGTTTTTTTATTTCCTCCGTATATTTTTTTGGACTTAACACATTAGGTGGTTCAGAGACTAAATCTCTACTTAAAAAGACACCTTCTTTTATTGCGTCATAATATTTATATTTTTTTTCAAAACTTTCTTTGCTAGATGTAATAATTTTATAAGTAATTTTTTTGTTAATTTTTTCTTTATTTGTAGTTTTGTATTTATTAAATGTATAACTTTTTAAATTAAAACCTAAACAAAACTCTGGAAACAAGTTAATTAGCTTCTGCGCATCAAGATCCAAACTATCTATATATAAATCAATGGTGTTTAAATCTTTTGTTTTTTTTAAATATGAAAAAAAACGCCCTCCGATTTCTTCAGGGAAAAAACTCTCATACTTATTCTTAATTTTGATAATAAAACATTTTTGTTTGTCCGAAATATCAAAAGAAACTATTTCATCGCTTTTTTTCTTATCTTTTAAAACCTTAAGAAAAGAATTAATTTTTTGAACTAAATTTTTTGATAAAATACCTTTTTTGTCTTTAAAATTGTATTTTTCATTAACGAATATAGCTAGACCGTCACTGTTTGTACTCAAACTGCTTGTAAAACTTACCATTTTTCCTTTCTTTAACGTATAAATTGTATTCTATTCAAAGTTGATTTATTAATTATACATTAACTTTTACTATGAAAAAGACAATTTACAAATATATTTTTTATGAGTTTATTACATATTTTGCAATAACTTTATTTGCTCTTTCTGTAATAGTGTGGACAGTCCAAGCAGTAAACTACTTAGATTTAGTCACCGATGATGGTCACGCATTTTCAATATACTTCTTATATTCATTTTTAACCTTATCAAAAGTATTCACAAAACTAATCCCCTTCTCTTTCTTGGTAGCTATAATGTTTACTATTATAAAGTTGGAAAAAGATAATGAATTAATTATTCTTTGGACCTCTGGATTAAATAAAATTTATCTCGTAAATCACTTCATACGCATATCAATTATAATAATGCTGTTACAGCTTACTTTTACTACAACATTTAATCCTAAGCTGTTAAATTTATCTAGATCTTTATTAAAAAATTCACAATTAGAGTTTGTGTCCTCTATGTTTAAAGAAAAACAATTTAATGATACTGTAAGTGGTCTTACTATATTTATTGAAGAAAAAAAGGAAAATGGAGTTTATTTAAATATTTTCATTAGAGACGAAAGCACAGTTTTATCTTCAGTAGGAACAAAGTCTTCAACAATTTTTGCTAAATCTGGTTATCTAAGTGACGATGAAACTCAGTTAATGTTATTCGAAGGAAATATTCAAAAATTAAATAATGAAGGTGATATTAATATTGTTAAATTTGAAAAAACTTCACTTAATTTATCTGGCATTTCCACAAAAAGTATTTCAGAACCAAAAATGCAAGAAACTTCAACAATAAAGATTTTAAGTTGTATCGCAGGAAGAAAAATAGAAAAACATAACTGTAATCCTACTGCAAAAACTAGGATGGATACTAAAATTGAAATTAATAAAAGACTTGGTATGCCACTTTTTATACCACTAATTGCACTAATTGCATGCTTTATATTAAGCTCAAGGAAAGATAAAAAAATGTTTATTTATAATAAATATATTTATTCCTTTGCTTCAGTTTTAATTTTAGCTCTAGCAGAAATAACAGTACGTTATTCAGGAGCTTCATGGAATTATACTGCAATTTATTATTTAATACCTTTTGTTATGATTCCATCTATGTATTTTATTTTAGTTCGAAAATTTAAATATGAGAATTTTGATTAATTTTATGATTAAATCTTTTTTGATTAATAAATATCTTGGTTTTGAATTTCTTAAAATTGTAATTAAAACATGTATTATTTTTTTTGCATTAGGCATTATAATGAATTTGTTTGAAGAAATAAATTTTTTTAAAGATTATGGTGTTAGTGTTCATTTACCTGTTTTCTTAACTTTATTATTTGTTCCTAGTTTATTGAATGATTTTTTTCCATTTGTTATTTTAATATCCGGAATTTGGTTTTTTTTGAAAATTAAAAAATCACATGAGTTAACTGCAGTAAATATTTCTGGGATATCAAATTTTTCAGTAATTTTAATACCAGGAATTTTATCAATTGTATTAGGTATTTTTTTTGTAACATCTGTTAATCCTCTTACTTCTATAATGGTTAAAAATTATGAAAAAATAAAAGGCGCTTATGAACAAGATCAAGAGTACCTTGCTTCTATCACGAACAACGGCATATGGATAAAAGAAAAAAATACTGAAAAAAATAACATTATAAGAGCTTTTAGTTTAGAAGGTCAGAGTTTAATTGAAGTTACAATTTATGAATTTGATAAAAATAATGATTTTGTTAGAAGAATTGAGGCCAAAAAGGTGGATATTAGTTTTGAAGAGTGGTCTTTAGAAAATGTTAAAATATTAACTGCCGATGGAATTTTCTCTTCAAAAAATGAAAATAGCATCACTTATAATAGTATGTTTAATGCTAAAAAACTAAGAAGCCTTTATTCAAATTTAGATACAGTTTCATTTTGGAGTCTTAATAATGAGATTAAATTACTAGAGGAGAGAGGTTACTCTACTAGTAAAATGAAGGTAAAATTACATAGATCCTTAGCTTTTCCTCTATTTCTATTAAGTATGATTTTATTAAGTTCTTTTTTTACATTGGGTGTAAAAACTAATGAAAATAAATGGCATTATGTTTTTTTAACAATAATCTCTAGTGTATTAATTTTCTTTTTTAATGACTTTTCGGCCGTATTAGGTGAAACGGAAAAATTACCTTTAGAAGCTGCTGTTTGGATGCCAATATTAATTATTTTTATTTTCAGTTCAGTCGGAATTATTCATGCAAATCAAAAATAAAATAGTAGCTATAATAACAATAGTTTTTCTTTGTATTGACTATAATCTAAAAGCTGATGAGTTTGATATTTCAGCAAAGGAAATTATTTTTGATAAAGATAATAAAACAATTGTAGGAAAAGGTTCTGTTATAGCCAAAGATAAAGATGGAAAAATTATATATGGGGATAAAATCACTTATAAAAAGAATCTAGAATTCATTCTTGCTGAAGGAAATGTAAAAATTTTAGATTTAGAAGGAAATATTATTACAACAGACGAAGCTTCCTTTAATAAATTTAATGGAGAAATTATTTCAAAAGAAAACACTACAATATTAATTAAAAAAGGTTATGAGATTGTAGGTAAAAATATTTTATATCAAACAACTAAAAAATTATTGAATTCAGACGAAGAATCTGTATTTATAGATATAGATGGAAATATTATTGAAACTAGTATGTTTCAATATGATATTAAGGACAAATTATTTTCTTCTTTAGGTAAAATAAAAGTTACCGATATCAAAAAAAATAAATATTTTTTCAAGGAAATTTATATAGATATAGAAAAAAGAGAAATGATTGGTTCTGATGTTAGTGTAATTTTAGATCAACAAAGTTTTGGAGTAAATGAAAATAATGATCCAAGATTTGTTGCTAATGACATTTTTACAACTACAAATAAATCTATATTATCAAAAGGAGTTTTTACCGTTTGTAAAAAAAAAGAAGATGAAAAATGTCCACCATGGTCATTAAAAGCTAAAAAAATAGTTTACGATAAGGCTAAAAAAAATATTTATTACGATCACGCAACCTTAAAAATATATAATATTCCTGTATTTTATTTTCCAAAATTTTTTCATCCAGATCCTTCAGTTGATAGGCAGTCTGGATTTTTATTTCCTTTTTTTACTAACAGTTCAAATATGGGATCTGGTTTTTCTCTTCCTTACTATTGGGCTATCGATGATGATAAAGACCTTACCTTTTCACCTAAAGTATATGCTAAAGAAAATGTTCTAATACTAAATGAATATCGTCAAGCTTTTAATAATGGATTCTTAACTTTAGATACTGGTTTTTCCGAAGGTTACAGAAATACATCTGCAACTAAGCTACATGGAACTCAAAACCACATATTTGCTAATCTTGTACTAGATTTAGGGCAAGATCAATCTTACGATAGTGAATTTTTAATCGATGTAGAAAGAGTTTCAAATCTCGCGTATTTAAAAAAACATAATGTAAATACAGCACTAGTAAGCTCTGAAAAAACTAATTTATCAAACGAAATTCAATATAATTTTAGTGAAAATGATACATATCTAAATATTACAGGCAATGTTTATGAAAATTTAAATGACAGTACACGTTCAAAGTATGAATATATTTTGCCAAATGTTACTCTTGGTAAAACTTTTTTTACAGAAAAATATGGTAGCCTAGGCATAAGTACGAATGCATTTTATAAGAATTACTCAACAAATAAACATGAAACTTTTTTAACAAATGATCTTATTTGGAGACCTGGATCGGTTATAACACAGACAGGTCTAATTAATACTTTAGAAGGAATGATAAGAAATACTAATTACGAAGCAAGAGGAGCTACACAATATAAAAATGAAGGACAAATAAATGAAGTTCAAGGTGTATTGGGATATAGATCGTCATTACCTTTAAAAAAAGATGGCATTAATTATGATAACCTTTTTTCACCCAATTTTATGCTTAGATATGCCCCTGGACATATGAGAGATCAACGTTCGAACGACTTAACCCTAAGTCATTCAAATATATATTCTCTAAACAAAACTTCTCAGATAGAAAATGGTTTAAGTGCAGTTTTAGGATTTGATTTTAAAGTTCAGGACAAATCTGATAATAATAGGGATAAATTCTCGCTATCAGTAGGACAGATTTTTAATTCAGATAAAAATAAAGACTTACCGTCTAGTAGTTCTTTAGATCAAAAGATGTCTGATTTAGTTGGAGATATTAATTATAATTTTTCAAATATAGGGAATATTGCATATAAATTCACACTAGATCATAATTACAATGACTTGAACTATCAAGAGGTATCTACAGGTTTAACTTTTGGTATGGTAAATTTTAATCTAGATTACTTGGAAGAAACAAATCATGTTGGCACTGAACACTATGCCAGTTCAGGTATAACTCTGAATTTTAATGATAATAATAAACTAAGCTTAGGGACTAAAAAGAATTTTAAAACAGACAGCACCGAACTGTATGATATAAATTATCAATATGGGATCGATTGCTTAAAAGCTGGTCTTGTATATAGAAGAGAATTTTACCAAGATTCTTCACTTGACCCAAGTGATACTTTAATGTTTACAATTACTTTTGTGCCATTTGGTACAGTAACTAGCCCAACAAAAACAAGTGATTAAAATCAAAAAAATTTTTATTAATATAATAAAATCAGTAATCACAATAATTGTGATATTAACTGCAGTTTTATTTTTTTACTCTGCTTTTTTTTATACTCCAAATTCAATTAAAAATAATAAAATTGAAGAAAAGATAAAAGAAGAAAAAATAGAAAATAACTTACAAAAAAATACTATAAGTGAGCAGACAAAAAAGCAAAAAGTTAAAAAAATAAAAATTAAATTAAGAGATGGTATGTTTGCTACAGTAGGTAATAAAGTTATTACTAGATCAGATATTATTAATGAAATAAAAATAATATTAATTACTAATAATATGGTCTACTCTGAAGATAAAAAGAAAGGTCTTCAACAGATGGCAGCAACTTCACTAATAAAAAGAAATATAAAAGAAATAGAATTGGAGAAAAATGAAAATATAAAATTTAATAATGAGGCTTTAAAGAATGAAATGAATAAAATAGCAAGTAAAATGGACGTAGATCTTTCTAACCTAGAAAAAATTTTAAAAAATAATGATCTGGATATTTCATTAATAGAAAACCAAATTAAAACAGAGTTAAAATGGAATAGTCTTATATATTATTTCTATAATAATAGAGTATCTATAAATCAAGAAGAATTAGATGAGCAATTAGATTTGGTGGGAAGTAAACAAGAATATAGTGAATACTTAATATCAGAAATCGTAATTAAAAGACCTGAAGATTCATTGTTAGAATCAGAAATTAAAAAAATAGTGGAGAAAGTACAGTTAGAGAGTTTTGAAGCAGTAGCGATGAGCTCTAGTATTTCACCATCGGCAATAAAGGGTGGTGACCTAGGTTGGTTACATGAAAATAGTATAGCCAGTCAATTTAAATCAATAATTTTAGAAACACCAGTTGGATCAATTACAAAAGGAATGATATTAAAAGATGGTATTTTATTTTTTAAAGTAAGGGACAAAAGAACTAAAAAGAAAAAAACAAGTATAGAAGAATTAAAAGCACAATTATTAAGTGCTGAAAAAACTAAAATTTTAAATATGTATGCACGATCCCATTACGAAAACTTAAGAAGATCTATAACTATAAATATTTTTGATGAATAAGCCTATAGCAATAATTGCTGGTGAACCCAATAGTATTTCTTCGGAAATCATTTTTAAAAGTTGGCTTCTAAGAAAAAAATTTAAAAATAGACTTTTTTTAATTATAGGAAGTATAGATCTACTTAAATCTCAAAGAAAAAAATTAAATTTTGAAATTGATATAAAAAAAATTAATTCTAATTTTGAAATTAAAGATTTAAAATCAAATAAATTGCCAGTATTTGACATTAAATATTTGCAAAAAAAACCTTTTGAAAAAATTTCAAATAAATCAAATAAATATATTTTTAGTTGTTTTGATATAGCTTTAAAGTTAGTCAAAACTAAAAAAGTGGTTGGTTTTATAAATTGCCCCGTTTCAAAAGAATCGTTATTTGTTAAAAAACATCAAGGAATAACAGAATTTTTATCAAAAAAATTGGGAAGAAATGGAAAAGAAGTGATGTTAATTTTTAATAAAAATTTATCTGTGTCTCCAATCACCACACATATACCATTTAAAAATGTGAGCAAAAATATTAAAAAAAGTAAAATTATAAGTAATGTAAAGACAATCAATGACTTTTATGTAAAAATTTTCAATAAAAAACCTCATTTTGGTATATTGGGTCTTAATCCGCATAACTATTCATCATTAAAAAATAATGAAGAAAAAATTATTATTAAAAAAGCTATTCTAAAACTTAAGAAGTTAAAATATAATGTATCTGGTCCAATACAAACAGATTCAAGTTTCATGAACTTCAAGAAGTTTAAATTTGACGTGATAATAGGTATGTACCATGATCAAGTGCTTACTCCATTTAAAGCTTTATTTAGATATAAAGCAATAAACATTACATTAGGTTTACCTTACATACGAATATCTCCAGATCATGGTGTCGCAGAGAATATTATGGGGGAAAAGAAAGCAAATCCTGAGAGTTTAATAGAATCTATTAAATTTTATAATTATATTAAATAGTAATGAAATCTCTGTATCTTCCAAAAAAAAGTTTAGGACAAAATTTTTTGATAGATCATAATATAATAAATAAAATAATTAAAATACCTAATATTAAAAAAAATAATACTATACTGGAGATCGGTGCTGGTAATGGAAATTTAACAAAATTTATTCTAAAAAAAAATCCAAAAAAATTTTTTGCTGTAGAAAAGGACAAGCATTTAAGTGTTCTTCTTAAAAAAAGATTTGTAGGTAATGATAATATTGAAATCATTAATGATGATATTTTTAATTTCCTTAAAAATAATACTTTGAATAAAGAAGTAATTATATTTGGTAACTTGCCCTACAATATCTCGACTCAAATACTTGCATCATTAATATTAATTGAAAAATGGCCACCATGGTATGAGCAAATAATTTTCATGTTCCAAAAAGAAGTTGCTGATAGAATAGTAGCGAAAAATAATTCTAAAGAATTTGGAAGACTTTCTGTTTTATGTAATTGGAGACTTGAAATTAAAAAACATTTTAATGTTTCTAGACATTGTTTTTATCCTAAACCTAAAATAGATTCTACTGTATTATCATTTAAACCTAAAAAGTATAATAAATTTCTTATACAAAATCCAAAAAATTTAGAAACTGTTACTAGAATACTTTTTTCAAATAGAAGGAAAATGATAAATAAAAACTTTCTAAAGTTATTTAACAATAATTCTTCTATAGCAAATGATTTAAATTTAAAAATGAATAAACGTCCAGGTGAGATCAGTAATGAAATGTTTTATAAAATTACAATGAAATACGAAAAATTATTGAAATAGAATTTCAATTTTTTTTTTTATATCATTTAAATTTTGATAAACTTCTTTACCACTTTTTATATTAACCATTTTGTTTAAAATATCATTGTAACAAATTTCCAAATCATCATTTACTATAATATAATCATATTCGTTCCAATGTGATAATTCTTCTTTAAATTTTTTCATTCTTTCTTCCACTAAACTTTCTTGGCCTTCGTGTCTATTTAATAACCTTTCTTTTAGTGTGGTAAGATTTGGTGGAAGTATAAAAAAAGTTTTAATTAATAAATTTTCTATTTTTTTTAATTGTTTTGTCCCTTGCCAATCAATATCGAATAAAACATCTTGTCCTTTTGATAGTAGGTCCAGTACTGATTTTTTTAATGTACCGTAACTGCTATTAAAAATGATTGCATGTTCATAAAATTTATTATTGTTTTTTAATTCTTCGAATTTTTGTTGACTAACAAAATAATAATCTTTTCCATTTATCTCATTTGGTCTAGGGCTTCTAGTTGTGTGTGAAATTGAAAGTGAAAAATTTTTATTATTTTCTGTAATTTTTGTAGTTAAAGTAGTTTTTCCCGCTCCTGATGGAGAGGACAATATGAACATCATACCATTTTTCTTTATTACCATATTATCGTACTTACTGGCCTGACGTTGATATTTACTTTTATGTAGATTTGCTTTCAATAAACTTTATCGCATCACCAACGGTCAGAATTTTTTCAGCCTCACTATCTGAAATTTCAGCTCCAAATTCTTCCTCAAAAGCCATCACTAATTCAACCGTGTCCAAACTATCAGCACCAAGATCATCAATAAAATTTGCTTCCTCGACTACTTTAGTCTCTTCTATACCTAAGTGATCTGAGACCATTTTCTTTACTTTACCGCCAATATCTTTAGTCATATGTAAATCCTTAATTTAAGTTATTCACTCTTAATAAATTAATAATTAATATTGTCAAGCCATATACATGCCACCATTTACATGGATGGTTTCACCAGTAATATATGAAGCTTGTTCAGAAGATAGAAATGCCACACAATTTGAGACGTCTTCGCCAGTTCCAAGTTTCCCCATAGGTATTCTAGAAGTTAGATAAATTTTAACCTTTTCAGCTATATTCATTGTCATATCAGAAACTATAAAACCTGGAGATACACAATTCACTGTAATATTTTTTTTTGCATATTCGATCGCTAAGCTTTTAGACATACCTATTATGCCTGCTTTTGAAGCTGCATAATTTGACTGACCTAAATTTCCTGTATGACCAACGACCGATGTTATATTTACAATTCTTCCAAATTTAGTTTTCATCATTTTTTTTATTGAATACTTAGAAAGTAAAAATGTAGATGTTAGATTAACATCAATAACTTTTTTCCATTCCTCATCTTTCATTCTTAAAGAAAGATTATCCACATTGGTGCCAGCATTATTTATTAATATATCCAAACTTCCTAATTCTAAAAAAACATCTTCAATAAATTCTTCTACTCTTGAGTGGTCAGAAATATCAAATTTTTTAACTTTAATATTAGGGTAATTACTTTTTAATAAATTTAATTTTTCAACTTTTGTTCCAGTTCCCATAACATTAGCACCAAGAGAAACAAATTTTTTAACTATATCTTTGCCTATTCCACCACTCGCACCTGTTATTAGAATGTTTTTATTATTAAAATTAATCATTTTTTATATCCTCTATAATATTAATATTTGATATTTTAACATTTTTATCTATTTTTTTTACTAAACCTGAAAGGACTTTACCAGGACCAATTTCCAAAAATTTATTTACACCTTGTTTAATCATGAAATCCACACCTTCTCTCCATCTCACTCTTGAAGTAATTTGGTCAACTAGTAGTGATTTAATTTGATCGACATCATTCTCATTTTTAGCTGTAACATTACTTATGATACACGGTTTAGGGATGGAAAAATTAATTTTTTTTATCTTGCTATTCATGTTTTCAGCTGCTTTTTTCATTAAAGAGCAATGAAATGGTGCGCTAACTGGCAATATTATACCTCTTTTTCTTTTTTTTTTTAATTTTTTACTTAATAGTTCAATAATTTTTTTGGTTCCACTTACCACAACTTGTCCGTAACAGTTATCGTTTGCAATTTCACACACTTCTTCTTTTTCCATGGTAAGCAATTTTATCTCTTCCTCAACTTCATCTAATGACATTCCAAGCACGGCCATCATACTTCCTTTGTTTGAAGGAACTGCATTTTGCATGGCCACACCTCTTTCACGTAATAAATAAGCTGCACTTTCTAAAGCTAGCGAGCCAGCACAAACAAGAGCTGTGTATTCACCAAGTGAATGGCCAGCAAAATATTTTGCTTCGTTTAATTTAAATCCAAATTCTTGATTTAGAACATTAAATATACTTACTCCAATCGTCATAATAGCTGGTTGTGTGTTTTGCGTTAATCTCAACTCTTCTTCAGAACCATTTAAAATAATATTTGAAAGTGAAAAGCCTAAAGCATCATCTACTAAATTGAAATTTTTCTTCACAGATTCAAATTTTTTATAAAAATCCGAACCCATACTTATAAATTGGGAACCTTGACCTGGAAATAAGACAGCTAACATATGGCTTTATTCATATAATATAGTTTATTTTTAACGGTTGTATATTAAAAATATTGATAGTATATAAGATCCTCTTCTGCCAATTAAAAGGTGGATTTTTCAGTTGAATATTGAATTAACCAAGGAAATATATAAATGCACAATTACGAACACACAATTGTTACAAAACAAGATCTTTCAGAAACTCAAACTAAAAAAGTAGTTAACAAATACGAAGATTTGATTAAAGCTAATTCAGGTGAAATTATTAAAACGGAAGAATGGGGTTTAAGAAATTTTTCTCATTTGATTAAAAAAAATAAGAAGGGTTTTTATTTCCACTTCAAATTTAAAGGATCAGGAAAAGTTATTGAAGAACTTGAGAAAGCTGAAAATATTGATGAATCATTAATTAGATATTTAACTGTTAGAGTTAAAGAACACGATTTAAAAACAAATTATTTTGAAAAAAAAATATTGTAATCAGGTAAAAAATTATGAAAAGAAGCAAAAGAGATAAAAAGAAAACAAAGAATACTAAAAATACTAAATTAAGTTTATTTCAAAAACCTGATACTAAGTTTTTTAAACCCTGTCCTTTGTCTGGTAAAGATGCTCCAGTGATTGATTACAAAAATATAAAATTGCTTAAAAGATATTTATCTGACAGTGGTCGTATTTTACCATCGAGAGTAACATCAGTGTCACTAAAAAAACAAAAAGAGTTATCTAGATCAATTAAAAGAGCAAGATTACTAGCTTTAATTTAAAAATTTTTATGGAAATTGTTTTATTAGAAAATATTAAAAATCTTGGAAAAATTGGAGATATTGTAAAAGTTAAAAGAGGACATGGACGTAACTTTTTAATAAGATATGGTAAAGCTCTAAAAGCTTCTAAAGAAAATATAAGTTTAGTTAGTAAAAAAAAAGAGGACCTTAATTCTAAAAACCTTACGTTAAAAAAAGAAGCTAAAAAAATATTCGAAATTGTTAATAACAAAAAATATACTTTTGCTAAAAGAGCGAAAGATAACGGTGAGCTTTATGGTTCAATTAAACCTAAGGAGGTTACAAATACTATTGAAAGTATAGATAAAGTTGAAATAAAACCATCGCAAATTGACTTGATTAAAGAAATTAACACTACCGGTTCTTATTTAGCAAATATAAATTTACATGCTGAAGTTTTAGCAAAAATTCATATTATAGTTGTAGAAGAAAAAGACGAAAAGTAGCCTAAACCTTTTTCCACAGAGCAGATATATCATGTATAACTTTCGAGTTTTGTTATTATTTTATTAGTATTATATAATTAAAATATAATAATGAATAAACAACCCTTTAAAGTAGTGGAAAGCTCCCAAAAACAATTACCATGTAATATTGAAGCTGAACAAGCTGTTATAGGTTCAATTCTTGTCTCAAATGATATTTATGATGAAATTTCACCAATCATTAATGCTGAGAAGTTTTTTGACCCTATTCATTCCAAAATATTCTTAACAATTGAAAATTTAATTTCCAAAGGTCTTTTAGCTAATCCAATTACATTAAAAAATCATTTTGATAATCATGATGGATTAAAAGAATTAGGAGGTCAGGAATATTTAATTAAAATAACTAAATTTTCTACTTCTATAAAACAAGCTACTGATTATGCAAATATTGTACAAGAAATGCATGTGCGAAGAGAACTGATTAAAATTTCAGAGTCAGTTTTAGATGAAGCTTCAGCTACTTCTGAATCTGAAAGTAATGGTGAAGAAATAATTCAAAACGCAGAAAAATCTTTATTTGATCTTGCGGAAAGAGGACATTTTAATAAATCTTTTATGAAATTTGAAAGTGCTCTTAAGCAAACTATAGAAATGGCAAAAAGTGCATACCAAAACGACGAAGGTATCGTTGGAGTTCCTACGGGTTTAACAGACTTGGATAATAGGTTGGGAGGTATGCATAAACAGGACTTAGTAATTATTGCAGGAAGACCATCTATGGGTAAAACTGCTTTAGCAACAAACATTGCTTTCCATGCAGCAAAAAATATTGAAAATAAAAATATTAAATCAACTGTTGCTTTCTTTTCTTTAGAAATGTCTTCAGAACAACTTTCTACACGAATTCTATCTGAACAATCAAGAATAAGATCTAATGATATTAGAAGAGGAAAAGTTTCTGAAAAGGAATTTGAAAAATTCATTGAAACGTCGAAAAATATACACGAGTTACCTTTATATATTGACGAAACTCCTGCTATAACTATTGCAGCAATAAGCAATAGATCTCGAAGAATTAAAAGACTTTTTGGTCTGGAGTTAGTGGTTGTTGATTATATTCAATTGATGCGATCTGGAAGAAAAATGGAATTTAATAGAGTACAAGAAATTTCTGAAATAACACAAGGGTTAAAAGCATTAGCTAAAGAATTAAATGTACCAGTTCTTGCCCTTTCTCAACTTTCTAGACAAGTTGAACAAAGAGATGATAAGAAACCACAATTGGCTGATTTAAGAGAATCTGGTTCAATTGAACAAGATGCAGACGTGGTTATGTTTGTTTTTAGAGAGGCGTACTACCTTGAAAGAAAAGAACCAACTGCTGGATCAATTGAACATGCCGAATGGAGGCAAAAAATGGATGAAATATCTAGTCTTGCTGAAATAATGATTAGCAAACAAAGACATGGACCTACTGGAAATGTTAAAGTTGAATTTGAGGCACAGTACACTAAGTTTAAAAATCTAGAAAATAAATAACTTTATATTTTTTAATGTTTCAAAAAATTTACCATAATTTAATAATATTAAAACCCAAAATCACTTTATCTATTTTAATTTTAATTCTTATGGGCTTCGCCTATTTTGCAAAAAATTTTCAACTAGACGCATCTTCTGATACTTTGCTTTTAGAAAATGATCCTGATTTAAAATACTTGCGAGACGTAAGTAAAAAATATGGTTCTAAGGATTATTTTGTTCTTACTTATACGCCAGAGAATAGTTTTTTGGAACCTAGTACAATTAAAAACCTCACAAATCTTAAAAATGATTTAAAAAAACTGATATGGGTTGATAATATAATAACTATTTTAGATGTTCCTTTGTTAAATAATAATGACGAACCATTAGCAGATAGAATTAAAAACTTTAAAACACTTGCGAGCGAAAATGTTGACAAAGAAAGAGGTTTTAAAGAAATTATTAATAGTCCAATTTATAGGGAATTGGTAATTAGTAAAGATGGTAAGACAAGTGGAATACTAGTTTATATTAAGGGAGATAAAAAAATGTCTTCTCTTATTAAGTCCAAAAATGAATATTTAGACAAATTAGATAAAAGTTCTTTTTCTAATCAAGATAAAAAAAATTATAAAAATTTTATCAAAGAATATGATTTTTACAAAAAACAATATAATAAAAAAAATAATCAAAATGTAAAAGAAATTAGAAGTATAATTAAACAGTATCAGGATGATGCTAAAATACATTTGGGTGGCATACCTATGATAGCAGATGATATGATGACATATGTAAAAAATGATATAATAGTTTTCGGAGGAGGAGTATTTATTTTTATAATTTGCACTCTATGGTTCGTTTTTAGAAATTATTTATGGGTATTTATACCTCTTCTTTCTTGTTTTTTTTCTGTTTTAATAATGGTTGGTCTGCTTGGTTTACTAGGCTGGAAAGTAACAGTTATATCATCAAACTTTATTGCACTAATGCTTATTCTTACTATGGCAATGAATATTCATATGAGTGTTCGTTATTTACAATACAAAAGAGAAAATCCTAATATTCAAAATAGTGACGCAATACTTTGGACTTGCAGTAAAATGTTTTGGCCAATATTTTACACAGTTTTAACTACAATCTGTGCTTTTTTATCTCTCATATTTAGTGGTATAAAACCGATTATTGATTTTGGTTGGATGATGACTCTTGGTCTCTTAGTTTCCTTAACTATCACATTCACTTTATTACCTGCAATGTTAAGCATATTAAGTAATAAAAATTCAGATTTTAAAGATGAAAAAAAATCAAAAATAACATCATATTTAAGTAAAGTTGCAATAGAAAATACTAAAATAATTTTTTTTTCAGCTACAGTTGTAATAGTTTTAAGCGTGCTAGGTATTTCAAAACTTGAAGTAGAAAATAGTTTTATAAATTATTTTGATAAAGAAACTGAAATTTATAAAGGTATGAAGCTAATTGATGATAAACTTGGTGGAACTACACCACTTAGTATTATAGTTAAATTTCCAGCAAAAGAAAAAGGAGAAACAGATGATGATTTTGACAGTTGGGACGATGAAGAACAAGATGATGCTAAGTATTGGTTTACTAGAAATAAAATTAATAAAATAATAAACATACATGATTATTTGGAAAGTTTGGATGGTGTTGGTAAAGTTTTATCTTTTGCATCGATGGTTAGAGTTGCTGAAGATTTAAATAATGGAAAAAAACTTCAAGGTTTAGAAATGGGAGTTTTGTACACAAAAATACCTGATTCAATTAAGAAAGAAATTATTGATCCTTATATATCTATAGAAAGTAATGAAGCACGGATAAGTGTAAGAATTATTGATTCTAAAAAAAATCTTAGAAGAAATGAACTGATAAAAAAAATTAACTCAGATTTAGAAAATAAATTAAATCTTAATCGTGATGAGTTTAAGTTAGCTGGCGTCCTAGTTTTGTTTAATAACCTCTTGCAAAGTTTGTTTAAATCTCAGATATTAACTCTAGGTGTAGTAATGACAGGCATTACTTTAATGTTTTTAATTTTATTTAGAAATATAACTTTGTCAATAATAGGTGTTGTTCCAAACTTTATGGCTGCTTTCTTAATTTTAGGAATTATAGGTCTTTTAGGTATTCCCTTAGACATGATGACAATAACTATAGCTGCAATTACCATTGGTATTGCGGTCGATAATAGTATTCATTATATTTATCGATTTAAAGAAGAGTTTTCTCAACTAAATAATTATAATAAAACTTTAGAAAAATGTCACGATACAGTTGGTGTTGCCATTTTAAACACCTCTGTTACAATAATTTTTGGTTTCTCAATACTAGTTCTGTCAAATTTTATTCCAACAATTTACTTTGGTGTATTTACGGGAATAGCAATGCTTCTAGCAATGATATCAGTTTTAACATTACTTCCTAAGCTAATCTTGATAGTAAAACCTTTTGGTAATGGATAATATAATAACATTTATACAAAATAACATTTCCACTTTTGATATTACAGTATTTATAATTGTCTTATATTCCATGATACATAGTGCTACAAAAGGATTTACTATAAGCTTATTATCTTTTTCTAAGTGGTTAGCCGCTTTAATAATAACAATTATACTAGTTCCAAAATTAAATCCATGGGTAGAGGATTATATAAATTCTAAGTTTGTCAGCGATGTAGGTTTAGGAATTTTTATTTATATTTTGTCTTTATTCATAATAATTAATATTGCGAAAGCCATAAATAGTGCTGTAAAATGGTCTGGTCTTGGAACGGTAGATAAAAGTTTTGGGTTACTTTTTGGAATTTTCAAAGGTTATTTAATTTGTGTATGTGTCTTTTCATTATTTAATTGGTTTTATCCTTATCAAAAATGGCCAATAAAAACAGAAGGAACCTACTCATTTGAAATTGTGAGTAAAGGAAGTAAATTTTTAGTTAATGAATTTCCAAATAGCAAAGATTACTATGAAGAGACTGAAGAGAAGATAGAAAAGATATAAAAACAAAGATCAGTTACATGTACAAATAATTTAATTAAACCCAAAAATTCTTGACTTTTCTGTGTAAATAAACATTTTTCCATTAGCAATAATTGGGCTTGAACTAATAGGATGGCCTATTTTTCTAAACGACTCAACTTTTCCAAGGCTGGCAGAACAAATTAGTAAGTATCCGTTTAATGTAACAGCATATATTTTTCCAGACCCCATAATAAAACCTGTAATTTTAGTTCGTTGATGTTTTTCTTTTAATATTTTTAAAATGTTATTAGAAGAAATTATTTTGCCTGTATTTTTATTTAATATAACTAAATAACCATTATTGGTGACCAAAAAAATATTTTCTTTATTTACTATAGGGGTCCCGACAGAACTTACATTTTTATTCCAATTATTTGATCCATTTATTAAGTTATATGAGAAAAATAGGGATTTGGTGGAATAAAAAATAGAATTTTTATCTATAACAATATCAGAAGATTGAAAGAAATCAGTATTATTTTTAGAACTACTTAAAATATTAGCTGACCATATTACAGCTCCATTAGTTAGATTTATGTTAATTATTTCACCTGATGTAGTGCTTGCAACAAGGGTATTATTTTGAGTGAAAGCCAAGGATAAAAGATTTTGCGATTTTATAAAAGATGATATCGATCGAACATCCCAAATAATAACACCATTTTTAATATCAAAACATAAAATTCTATTATCTTGATTGATTAAAAATATTTTATTATTAAATACTTTAATTTTTGATTTTAAGGGTATCCCATGATTTTTTACCCAGATAGTTTTTCCAGTTTCAAGATTTAATGCATAAATGAATCCAATGTTATCGGAAACATAAATATTATTATTAAAAATAGATAAGCTTAAATTCTTATGAATTTTTTTATAAAGTTTGATATAAATATTTTTTTTCCATATTAATTCACCATATTCGTCTATATAAAAGATTGTTCCTTTGTCATCAGATAATAACAAATTATTCATATAAAAAAGTGGAGTAGATGTATATCGAGATAATGATAACTTATTTTTACCTACTTTTTTTTTTAAAAAATTAATATCAGCACTTTGCAAATAAATATTTCCAAGAAAGTTTTGATAGTTTAAACCAGACATCTTCCATGACAAATTTTTTATTGGCTTTGATAAAACTACTTCTTCTTTTAATATTACTTCTTCATCGTAAATATCTTCAGAAGAAAATACTTTAAAAATGTTGCTATCTTTATTTTTTCTTTGTTCTTTTTCTAGTTTAGATAATCTTCTTTCTTCACTTTTAGATCCATCCCAAATGCCCGTTTTGTGATCAAATGAACAATTAAAAAGAGTTATTGATATTAAAAAAAAAATAATTTTTTTTTTATTCATTACCAATTATTGAAAGTTGTAAACTTGCATGTTTATAAAGATCGTTAGGAAGGTTATTAATAGTAAATAATTTTTGATAAAATTCCTTAGCTTTTATTTTTTCATTTTTAGACACAAAATAGTCACCTAATAGTATTAATGAATGGGGTTTCCACATGCTGTCTGAATTTAATATAGGTTTTAATGAATCTATCAAATCAGATTCGTTAATATAATTAGCATCAAATATTGCTTTTTTATAAATCAATAAATTTTTTTCTTCTTTTGAAAATTTATTATTTTTAAGCAAATGTTCAAATAGTATTGTCAATTCTTCTTTATTATCTGCTAAATCTTGATTAATGACTAAGAAGAAACTTAATGTAGAGTATGTTAAATTATTTTCATATATAATTTCTTTTAACAAATTTTTTCCTTTTTTCTTATTATTTTCTTCTAGATAAATTTTTGATTGTATATATTTTTCTGATAATAAAATTTCTTTATTTTTTTTATTATCCAAGTACAGGCTCCAAGAAACTAAGACAGCAACCAATATAAGTAAAAAAGAAAAAACTAAAACTCTATACTGGGTATAAAAATTTTTAACTATTAGTAATTTTGATTTTTTTTTGCTAGGTAAATCTGGTTTAGCTTCAAATATATTTTCGTTCATTGGTATAATACCTATTTATATACATTTCTAGTAAAAGGGAATTTTTTTAATTTAACATCATTGGCATACTCTTTTATAGATTTTTCTATAATTTTCTTTAAATTTGTGTAGCGTTTTACAAATTTAGGGTAATAATCACTTAATCCTAAGATGTCATCTACAACTAATATTTGGCCGTCACAATGCTTAGATGCCCCTATCCCTATTGTGGGTATTGGAATTGCTTTTGTAATTTTTTTTGCCAAACTCTCCACTACACATTCAATTATTACAGCAAATGCTCCAGAGCTTGATATTGCTTTAGCATCATTTAAAATTTCTACCTTCTGAAATTCATTTTTTCCTTTAACTTTAAAATTTTTAGAAGTTTGTGGTAAAAGACCCACATGTCCCATGACTGGTATTTTTTTTTTAACTAAATATTTAACGATACTATTTATTTTTCTTCCACCTTCTAATTTAATTGCGTCACATCGTGTAATCTTCATCACTTTTTTTGCATTATTATATGCAACGAATTTGCTAGTATATGTTTTGTAAGGCATATCAAATACTACAAAACATTTTTTGGTATAGGACTTCACAGCTTTTGCATGTTGTATCATAGTTTCTAAGCTAACTTTTCTAGTAGATTTCATGCCATATAAAGTCATACCTACAGAATCTCCCACAAGTATAATATCACAATACTTGTCTACAATTCTTGCTACTGCCGCAGAGTAAGCAGTTATGCATACGATTGGTTGTTGATTTTTTTTTTTTAAAATTGATTTAATTGTTACTTTTTTCATTATTAGGAGTTATTTTTTTAAATGCTTTACTTAACTCTTCTTTTTTAGAACAAAAAGATTTGCAAACTAAATTAAATTTATCGATTAATTCACTAGATAATTTGTAGTCTGATTGTTCAATTTTTAATAATATAAGCATATATAATGCTTCATCATTTTGTGGATCTAGTAATAAAACATTATTTAAATTAATTTCTTGTTGATCGTTTGTACCACTTTGATTAAATATTTTTGCTAAGTATAAATAAGATTGTTCACTCTTAGGATTAAAAACTAAACTTTTTTCAAACAATATTTTTGATTCTTTAAATTGTTTTTTGTTATAAAGATCTATGCCTTTACTTAAAAAATTTTGCGTCTCAGTTGCAAAACTTACTGTTATAAATAAATAAAGAGTTATTATTTTGAGTAAAAAGGTAGATTTTTTCATATTTGCAATATTTAATGATTATGTATCATATTTTTAAAATACCTTTGCAAAAAATATAAATTTCCTTTGATTTTTGTTTGCTTGAAAGAGGTTTATATACAACTACTTTTTTAAAGTTCTTCTTGGCTTTTTTGTTAATTTCATCAAATATTGACCCCATAAATAATTTAGATAAAAAAACACCATTACTTGATAAAATTTTAATAGCTAAATCCATTGCATTAATACAAAGTTCACCAGTTCTAAACGAATCTAACGATTTATTGCCAGTTGTGTTAACTGCTATATCAGAAACTACAACATCAGCATTACCCTTAAAATATGCAATTATTTTATCTGTAACTTCGTTTGCACTAAAGTCTCCTTTAATAAAATCAACATTATTTATCTTTTGCATAGGTTTGGTATCAATAGACAAGATCTTTCCAATTTTTATTTCTTTATTGATAATTTGTGACCAACCTCCTGGATAAGATCCAAGATCTAGTACAGATAAATTTTTTTTTAGAAAATTAAATTTTTTATTCATTTCAATTAATTTATAAGCTGATCGAGATCTAAGTCCTTCAATTTTTGATTTTTTAAAAAATGAATCCTTTTTGTGTTTATTTAACCAATTTTTTGATATTTTTTTTTTTTTCAAAGATTTATTTATATTTTACAAAATATCTTCGTCATCGTCATTTGATGCAATAAATATTTTTTTATTTTTACTTCGATAATGAAAAAAGCTTATTGGAATTAATAATAAATAAACTATACCTGTGAGAAATAAAGTTTCGAAGGTGTAAAAAATTATAAGACTTACATAAATTCCTATTGCTAATAATAAAAAAACTGCTAAATGTCTTGGTATTAAAATTCTCTTTAATGAATAAGTTGGCAACTTGCTTATCATTAGAGAAGAAGTTGTTAAAATCACAATTGAACTTATAAATGCATAATTGTTAAATTGAATTAAATTACTTATATTAAGTATTAAAGGTAATAGTACTAAACCAGCAGCAGCTGGTGAAGGAACTCCTTCAAAAAAATTTATTTTCCAATTTTCATTTTCTTCTATAACTGTCAAATTAAATCTTGCTAATCTAAGAGCGCAGCACACTATATAAATTAAAACAAACATCCATCCAAACTTTCCAAGTTCATTCAATGCCCAAAAATACATTATAAATCCAGGCGCAACACCAAAACTAATTACATCTGTAAGAGAATCTAGTTCTTTGCCAACTTTTGAAGTCCCTTTAATAAGTCTTGCTACTCTTCCATCTAATGTGTCAAGTATAGCTGCAAAAGCTATTGCTATAACTGCCATTGGGTAATTTAAATCTAACGCAAACTTAATTGAACTCAAGCCTAAACAAACACCAAAAATAGTTAAAGTATTTGGTAAAAGTGATTTAGGTGTTTTTTTTGGTATTATTTTAAACTCATTTTTATTTTCAATCATATTAATTTTTTTTTGCCACAATAGTCTCACCAGCAATTGTATTTTGGTTTTTTTTAACCATTAGTGTAAAGTTTTTAAAGTATACGTCTACTCTGCTACCAAACCTTATTATTCCAAATTTATTACCTTGTGAGATTGCATCATCTTCTTTTACCTCACAGACAATTCTTCTGGCAATCAAACCTGCTATTTGGACTATAATTATTTTTTCTCCTGAACTAGTATCTAGCTCAATATAATTTCTTTCATTTTCTTCGCTAGCCTTATCTAACGAAGCATTTATATATTTACCAGGTTTGTAAAATATCTTATTAATTTTTCCTGAGGCAGGCGCTCTGTTTACATGACAGTTAAAAACATTCATAAATATACTTATGCGAGTATATTGTTCTTTATCTAAACCTAATTCTTTCGGACCATTAGTTTCAATTATATTTGATATAACACCATCAGCTGGGCTTACCAAATAATTATCATCTTGAATTGGAAATCTTTCTGGGTCTCTAAAAAAATAATAAACCCATACTGTTAAAATAAAACTAATCGTACCAATTAAGGTAGAAATTAATAATGTAATAAAGGTTACTATAGCTGCTATAACAAGGAACCTATAGCCTTCTTTGTGTAATTTTGGAAATAAAGTATTAAACATAATAATATAATTTTGTAATTTTACGTTAATATGTATATGAACGTTACTAAATTCAATTGATAAAATTAAATTATAATGTCCAAAATTAAAGTAAAAAACCCTGTAGTAGAGCTAGATGGGGACGAAATGACCAGAATAATATGGGATTTCATCAAAAAAAAACTAATTCTTAATTATATAGACATAGATATCAAATATTACGATTTAGGCATTAAAAATAGAGATAAGACATCAGATAAAATAACAATTGAAAGTGCAAAAGCTATTAAAGAACATGGTGTAGGTATTAAATGTGCAACCATTACACCAGATGAAAATCGTGTAAAAGAATTTGGTTTAAAAAAAATGTGGAGATCACCGAATGGAACAATAAGAAATATTTTAGGTGGTACTGTTTTTCGAGAACCAATTCTTTGTAAAAATATTCCAAAACTGGTTCCAAGCTGGACCAACCCAATTGTTATTGGAAGACATGCATTTGGTGATCAATATAGAGCAACAGACTTTGTGGTTCCAGGTAAAGGTATGTTAGAAATGAAATGGACATCTGAGGATGGAAGTGAAAAAAAAGAATTTGAAATATTTAACTTTCCGGGTCCCGGTGTTGCTTTATCAATGTATAACTTGGATCAATCTATAAAAGACTTTGCTAGGGCATGTATGAATTATGGATTAAATAGAAAATGGCCCGTTTATCTATCTACTAAAAATACAATTTTAAAAAAATACGATGGAAGATTTAAAGATATATTTCAAGAAATTTTTGAAAAGGAATTTAAAGAAAAATTTTTAGATAGAAAAATTACGTATGAGCATAGATTAATAGATGATATGGTAGCATGTGCAATGAAATGGAATGGAAATTATATTTGGGCTTGTAAAAATTATGACGGGGATGTGCAATCAGATACTATTGCGCAGGGTTTCGGCTCGTTAGGTTTGATGACAAGTGTTTTATTATCACCAGATGGAAAAACTATAGAATCTGAAGCAGCACACGGTACTGTTACAAGGCACTATAGATTACATCAACAGGGTAAGGAAACCTCTACGAATCCTATAGCTTCAATTTTTGCATGGGGGAGAGGTTTATATCATAGAGCTAAACTAGATGGGAATGATGATTTGAAGAAGTTTGTAAAAACCTTAGAAATGGTTTGTATACAGACTATTGAAAATGGTTCTATGACTAAAGATTTAGCTATACTAATAAATAAAAATCAAAAATATCTTACAACTAATCAATTTCTTGAAGCCATAGATTCAAATTTAAGGAAAAATCTTAATTAATTTTTTTACTTAATTCAATAAAAGCTTCTTCAATTTTATCTTTATTTATACCACCCGCTTGAGCAAAATCTTTTCTACCACCACCACCTTTACCACCAATTATTTCTGATGCGATTTTAACAAGTATTACAGCATCATATTTTTTGCACAATTCCTTTGTAATTCCAACGGCAACACCAACTTTTTCTTCAAAGATTGAAAATCCAACTACGATACCTTCTTTGATATCTTTTTTACTCTCATCTACAACATTTCTTAATTCTTTTGGTGGTAGATCTATAACAACTTGATGTCTTAGTACAAAAGATCCTATTTTTTTGTCTTTAATAATATTTTTTGTTTTATCTTTTTTAATATTTTTAATTTTAATTATATCAAGTTGCTTGTTTAGATTTTTTATATTTAAAGACAAATCTAAATCATCTTTGTAATCAGGTTTAACTTTGTGCTTTAACAATTCTCCTTTTAATAAATCTATTTGTTCTTTTTGTATTTTTGCTTTTAAAAAATTATTTTTTTTTAAATTTTTTTCATACTCCTCTAATTGTTTATCTCTTAATGCCTCTACTCTTCTTACGCCAGCAGCTATTGAGGATTGATTTATTATTTTAAACCTTCCAATATCATTTGTATTTTTTACATGTGTACCCCCACAAAGTTCCGTAGAAAAATATTTACTAAGTTCTCGTGTAGGTAAAGATATATCAAAAACTTCATTTTCCTTACCCATTGAAATAACTCTAACTTCTTCGCCGTATTTTTCTCCAAACATTGCCAAAGCTCCTTTATCAACTGCTTCTTTTGGGGTCATAATTCTTGTTTTTACATCAGTAAATGTATCAACCATTTGATTTACATATTTTTCTATTTTTTCAATTTCTTTTTTTTCAATTGGTTTATTGTGACTAAAATCAAATCTCAATTTTTCTGAACTTACAAAAGATCCTTTTTGTGTAACATGTTTTCCAAGTATTCGTCTTAAAGCCTCATGTAATAGATGTGTTGCTGAATGATACGCTCTTACGTTATTTCTTTTAGTTTTATCAATTTCAAGATTTACAGTTTGATTAATTTTTAAAGATCCCTTTTCAATTTTGCCTAAATGAACATAAAGATCTCCCATTTTTTTTTGAGTATCTATAACTTTGACTTTACAATCAGTAGAATAAATTACTCCTTCATCTCCTACTTGACCTCCAGACTCGGCATAAAATGGTGTTTGGTTAGTTACAATTTCAACTTCTTCTCCAGTTTTTGCTTGTTCGACAAAATTTTCACCTTTTGATATTTTGATAATAATCCCTTCAGTTTTATCAAATTCATATCCTAAAAATTCAGTGGGTTTTAGCTCTTCTCTAATCTTAAACCATTTTTCTTCAACAGATTTATCACCAGATCCTTTCCAGTTAGCTCTTGCTAATTTTTTACTCTCCTGCATTTTTTTTTCAAAATCTACATTATCTACTTTTATATTCTTGCTTCTTAAAATATCTGCAGTTAAATCCAAAGGAAATCCATATGTATCATAAAGTTTAAAAGCTATTGAGCCCGGCAAAATTTTATTTCTAACTTTACTGAGATTTTCATTCAATATTTTAATTCCACGATCTAATAATGAAGAAAATTTTTCTTCTTCATTTTTTAAAGTTTCTACTACTAAATCTTTTCTTGCTTTAAGTTCAGGGTAGCTTTGTGACATATCATTTAACAAAATATCAAATAATTTATAAAAAATTGGATTTTTGCTTCCTAAAGTGCGTGCATGGCGCATTCCTCTTCTCATAATTCTTCTAAGAACATATCCTCGACCTTCGTTAGAAGGAAGCATTCCCTCGGCAATTAAAAAACTACTTGCTCTTAGATGGTCGGCTATAACTCTATGGCTAGCAATTGTACTCTCGTTAATTGGACAGCTAATAATCTCAGAAGATGCGTTCATGATCTTTTTAAAGTGGTCTGTATTATAATTATCATGCGTTCCTTGCAATACAGCACTCATTCTTTCAAGTCCCATTCCAGTATCAACTGATGGTTTTGGTAAATTAACTCTTTTTTCTTTAGTTATTTGTTCATACTGCATAAATACTAAATTCCATATTTCTGTAAATCTGTCTCCATCTTGATCAGGACTTCCTGGAGGGCCACCCTTTAATTTATCACCATGATCATAAAAAATTTCAGAACAAGGACCACATGGACCAGTATCTCCCATAGACCAAAAATTATCAGAAGTTGCTATTCGAATAATTTTACTTTCATTTAAACCAGCTATTTTTTTCCACAACTTAAATGATTCTTCATCATTCGAATAAACAGTTACACACAATTTTTCCTTTGGTAATTTGAATTCTTTAGTTAATAAATCCCAAGCTAATGTTATTGCTTCTTCTTTAAAATAATCACCAAAAGAAAAATTTCCCAGCATTTCAAAGAAAGTATGATGCCTAGGTGTATAACCTACATTTTCTAAATCATTATGCTTGCCACCAGCTCTTACACATTTTTGCGAAGTGGTAGCTCTTTTATAATCTCTTTTTTCTAAACCGGTAAAAACATTTTTAAATTGAACCATCCCAGAGTTTGTAAACATTAATGTTGGGTCATTGCTCGGTACTAAATTACTCGATTCAATTATTTGGTGGTTTTTTTTTGAAAAGTAATTCAGGAAGGAATTTCTTATATTTTTTAATGTTTTTTCAGACATCTAACTAATAAATACAGTTTTTTAATATGATGTCTAGATGTGTAGAAAGGCACTGATTAAAGTGCCTTTCTAAGAGAGCGAAGATTTTTTTATTTTTTGTCTATTTCAGGTTTTTCTGCAGTTGTGGTGTCTTTTTCAACCACTGGGTTACCTTCAATTTTTTTAGCAATTAAACCCGCTTTAGTTCTTATAGCCATCTCTATTTCAGCAGCTATTTTAGGGTTTTGTTCTAAATATATTTTGGCATTTTCTCTTCCTTGACCAATTTTTTCACCTTTGTATGCATACCAAGCTCCTGCTTTTTCAACAACACTAGCTTTGGCACCTAGATCAATTAGCTCACCGACTTTACTGATACCTTTTCCATACATTAAATCAAACTCAACAACTTTGAATGGAGGAGAGACTTTGTTTTTAACCACTTTAACTCTAGTTGAATTGCCAATAATTTGCTCTTTATCTTTAATTGCACCTATTCTTCTTATGTCCATTCTGACCGATGAATAGAATTTTAAAGCATTTCCACCTGATGTTGTCTCTGGATTTCCAAACATTACACCAATTTTCATTCTAATTTGGTTAATAAATATCATCATAGTGTTGGTATTTGCTATTGAACCAGTTAATTTTCTAAGAGCTTGGCTCATTAATCTTGATTGTAAACCTACATGATGATCTCCCATTTCACCTTCTAACTCTGCTCTAGGTGTTAGAGCGGCAACAGAATCAACCACTATAACTGAAATAGATCCTGATTTAATAAGAGTGTCTGCAATTTCTAAAGCTTGTTCTCCAGTATCTGGTTGAGAAATTAGAAGTTCTTCAGTTTTTACACCTAATTTTTTTGCATAAACAGGATCTAAAGCATGTTCTGCATCAACAAATGCACAAATCCCACCATTTTTTTGAGCTTCAGCTACCACTTGTAATGCTAAAGTGGTCTTTCCAGAAGATTCTGGACCATAAATCTCTACAACTCTTCCTTTTGGTAGCCCACCAATTCCTAATGCTAAATCTAAGCTTAATGATCCAGTTGATATAGCTTCTATATTCATAGCTGCCTTTTGCCCAAGCTTCATTACTGAACCTTTTCCAAAATTTTCATCTATTTGACTGATTGCTGCTTCTAAAGCTTTATTTTTTTCTTTATTTTCTACTTCTTGGTTTTTTCCTGTTTTTACTATTTTTAAGTTATTTTTAGTCATTTTATTATGCCTTTTGTTAGTATTTGTTTAACGAATCATTAATACAAATGTACACATTTTGTTCTTTTATTCAATAGGTAATAAAATATTGTAAAATCAGTATTTTTCTAAAATTGAAAGAGAAATTATGGTTTTAAATTTAAATGTTTGGCAGTGAGTCGTCCTACTGTTGCTAAAAGATTAAATTGCGAAATAAAAAAATTTCTCTCTGAGGTTGCTAAATTTATTCTAGAGTTTAATAAAATAGTTCGCGATTGAATGACTTCTAAGGTAGTTCTGCTGTTTCCAGATTCGTACTCCAGCGTTATACCTTCATTTGCAATTTCTGCTGCTTCTACTTGTGATCTTATTGAATCTAAAACACTTTTTGAAGATTGATAATTGGCCCAGGCATTAGTTATCTCTGTTTCAATACTATTTTTTCTATCTTCAAGCAAAAGTTCTTTTTGGTTTTTAAGTTCACGAGCTTTTCTTAAATTAAATATATTACTACCTCCTGAAAACAAAGGCCATGTTGCTGTAGCTTTTACAGTTTGTTGGGTTCTATCTTTTATTGCTGTACTAAAGTCTTCTTGTTCTGCAATTTTATAAGACAATGTAGCCGAAGGAGAAAGGTCAGATCCAGCAATTATTACATCTAATTTAGATTGTTCATATTCTAATAAAGCTATCTGGAGATCTGGATTTTTCTTTTTTGACAAACTGTAAGCGGCAGCTAAACTTTCAGGTATATCTAGTTTCAGTTTTCTTATTTCTTTAATATTTTCTACTGGTTTTTTGCCGATTATTTTCACAAAGTTAGCTCTCGCTGTTACTAAATCATTTTTAGCTACTATCAATTCTGCTCTGGCTCCAGCTAAAGAAGATTCAGATTGTGATAGATCTGTTAAATTTATTTCACCTGTTTCTAGTCTATTTTGATCTGTTTCGACTTGTCTTTCAAACAACTCAACATTTAACAAATTAATAGATACTTTTTTTTTATTCAATAGTAGCTTAGTATGAATTTTAGCAGCCTCTAACAAAATTTCTTGTTCCATTTTTGTAAGTTTAAACTCTCCAAGATCTTGTCCATGTTTTTTTTTCATAAAGTTTGCTACTCCACTTCCTCCTTGGAATATTTTTTGCTCTACAGTTACTGACTGTTCACTTGGTTCAAAGTTTGAATCACTTCCATTTGTTTTTGTATTTTCTTGTTCACTAACATAACCAGAAATAGTAATGCTAGGCAAAAATTCACTTATAGATTCTCGTTTTTCTTCTTTTGTTGCACGCATGCTCGCTCTTTCTGCGTTTAATTTAGGATTTTTTAAATATGCAGAATATAATGAATCCAATAAAGTTTCTGCTTTAGATTCTTTAATGTTTAAAATAAAAAATAAAATAAAAAAAAATTTAAATAAAATTTTAATTTTAATCATTTAAACATTACTTTTTTAATTTCGTGGTTTTTTTTTAATAACATGATAACCGATGCTGACTTACTTAAATCTTTAATCATTTGTACAGTAATTCTTTGGTAAAACATTATAAATCTTTTTATTTCATTCAAAGACATTATTTTTTTATTATAATATGATTTATGTTTTAATTTAGTTTCTTGAAGCATCCTCCACTTTAAAACCATCTTAAAATTGGGAACTTTCATAAACATATAATAATCTATCATTGAAAAAATTTTTTTGTATTCTTTCTTAAGTTTTTTATTTACAAATTTTCTCCATACTAAATTTTGATCTTCATTTTTTTCTAGGCTATTAATAGGTTTCCTTAAAGAAGAAGTGTTTTCTGCCTTGGCCCCAACACACCAACCTTCTAATATTACTATTTCAGGTTTTTTTTTAATACTGTACCATTTTTTAGTTTTCAAACGATCATCTAATGACTTATCAAATTTTGGTAAAATAATTTTTTTAAATTTTTTTTTTTTTAACGATATAAAAAAATTTTTTATTAAATGTGTATCATGAGTACCTGGTACACCTCTTTTTATAAATAAATGATGTTTTGTTTTTGCCATTTCATTTCTTTTGCTTAATGTTTTATAAAAATCATCAATTGATATTACAAAAACGTTTCTCTTAAAAAAAACTTTTAAGATAATTTTTAAAATAGAGGCTACAGTTGTTTTTCCTGAGCCTTGACTCGCCGACAGCCCAATAAGTAAAGTTTTTTTTTTAATTTCAAATTTTTTATTAATCCAAAATGCAATTGGTATATATATTTCTTTAAGATGTTTAATATGCTTTAGCATTGATTTTTTATAAATTTTTTCTCTTTTTAAAAATTTAAAATAATCTTTTTTTACTTTTTCTAAACACTCGTTAGCTAATTTCATTAAATTAATTATTTTTTTTGATCTAATGGATGGTTTGTACCATCATTAACAGTAACATCTTTTAATTCAAAAGTATTTATTTCATCTATGCATCCTAGATTAAATCCTGTCATAGCTGGATTAGCTCTTGGGTTGTGATGTGTATAAATTCCACAACTAGAACAAAAATAGTGTTTCGCTACTTTTGTATGGAATTGGTAAAGTTTTAATTT